>ERZ773005.253-NODE-253-length-47468-cov-15.661781_pt1 | contig 47468 bp, 44 predicted proteins | sample MGYA00580666_ERZ773005 | MGnify/ENA primary metagenome ERZ773005 (study PRJEB29015, sample SAMEA2737999) | human oral metagenome | biome: human oral; feature: human-associated habitat; material: dental | place: China | collected 2061 ...
GATTGACGGAGAGCGATATTGATTTTGAGAATCGGACAATCAATGTGGATCATCAACTTCAATACTCCGGTAAAAAATCGTACCGCATTGAAACACCGAAAACGGAAAACGGTATTCGGAAAATTCCAATGAGCGACCGAGTTCTTGAGGCCTTGCAGAGAGTTGTGCAAAGCCGAAGAAAAAGTAGTTTCGAGGTTGACGGCTATACAGGCTTTCTTTTTCTCACAAGGAACAGAACACCACAGGCTTGTATCAACTATGATGCTATGTTTCGCAGACTTGTAGAAAAGTATAACAAAAATCATGAGGAAGCTTTGCCGGCGGTAACAACGCCCCATACCCTGCGACACACGTTCTGCACCAACATGGCAAATGCGGGAATGAATCCGAAAGCCTTACAGTATCTTATGGGACACGCCAACATTACCATGACACTGAACTATTACGCACACGCCACATTTGACAGCGCACAGGCGGAATTTTTCAGACTGGCGGCTTAAAGGAAAAGAGAGGTTTTACTACTTCTTTACTACCTTTCAAAGCGAAAACACAAGCAGATTTAAGAAAATATGTGAGTATCTCCCGATACACAAAATGCCGGAAACACCTGAAACAACAGGCTATACCGGCATATAAGAAGTTTTGAAAAGATATTCAAAAATCATATTAGAGTTTATTACAGAATAACAATTAACGTTTTATCTTTGGTAAATTCCAGTAATGCCTCTTGAATTTTTTCTTCGTTTTCAATATCTGCACTTGCAGTTGCTTCATCTAATATGATAATTGAAGCATTTTTTAGAATTGCTCTGGCAATAGCTATTCTTTATTTTTCTCCGCCGGATAACCTATCACCTGCTATGGTGTCATATCCGTCAGGCAAAGCGACAATAAAATCATGGCAACCGGCTCTTTTGGCAGCTTCTATAACTTCATCATTAGTCGCAGCTTTTTTACCTACTCTAATATTTCCCAAAATACTGTCATCAAATAAAAATGTATTTTGATCTACATAGGATATAATAGTATTCAGGTCATTCACTGAAAGATCTTTTACCCCTATACCACCTATTTTTATGTTTCCCTTCTCAAAATCCCAAAATCCGGCTAAAAGTTTCATTAGAGTTGATTTCCCTGAACCTGAAGTACCAATAATTGCAGTCATGTTTTTTTCTTTAATTTTCAAATTCACATTATCAACATCATTTTTTTGTCCCGTCATAAGAAAATTGTAAATTCTCAAATGAAATCTCGTATGTCATTTTTTCTTTTAAATTAAAATTCTCATTTCTCTCTAGTTCCGGATAATCTAATATTCCTTTTATTTCCTTTGCAACAGTTCCCATCTGCGCCAATTGATCAACATAACTGGATGCCTTAACAACTGGTTTGAATATTCCAAGAGAAATCATCATAAACAAAAATAAACTCTGCTCAGTAAGACTACCATTATTGAAAAATATCAACCCCACAACAATTGTTGGAAATATAGCTATCGGTGCTATGCTATATGAAAGAGACGCATAAAACTGCGAGCTTTTCATCCAGTTTAATGCATACTCTGCATTGCGGATGACTGCATTTTTATATTTAGCATAGAAACTATCTTCCATATTGAAAGTTTTAATTACCTCGATACCCTTTATATACTCTATGACCGCTTGATTCATGTTCTTTTGTGCCTGTACTTGTCCCTCATATTTTTTCTTATAGCCAATCATCATAAGCATTCCGATTGATAAACCAAACACAATCCATAGAAATATAATGACAGTAAGCTTAATATTAATTACAAGCATCCAAATAATCATAGCAATAGGTATCAGCAAATTTGCAGTCATTTCAGGAAGTAGATGTGCTAATGTTTTTTTCTATATCTTCCACTCTGTCTACCAATATAGTTTTCAATGTTCCACTAGGATTTCTATCAAAATATCCCATCGGCAGTCTGATAAATTTATCACAAATTGCATATCTTAAGTCACTTCATGTTAAATATGCTGCCTTATGAGATATAAATGTTGAAATGTTTGAAAATAGTATTCCTGATATTTTGCAGATTATGGTTAATATCAAGGCATATACAGTGTTATTACCATAAAATCCTTTGAAGATATACCCCGCTAAAATTCCAGCAAAAGCATAGGATAACAGTTCGCATAGAACAGAAAGCATGCTTAGAAGCACAGATAAAATGTATCTTTTTTTGTATGGACTGATAAACGAATCCATTTCTTTAAAAAAGTTTGGTTCTCTCTCTTTTTTCATGACTTCACCCTATACATCAGCTTCTTTTTCTAAAATATGTTTCATTACGACCTTACTTCCTATATAAGACCCTATGATTGCAGAAACTATGACTAAAACAAGTAAAATCAGCGTTCCCCAAGAAGTAATCATTTTGCCTGCCGCTGTAATATTCGAAGCTAACTCCTTTTCTTTCATATCTCCTATGGTTTTATTCAGCGCTATGGTATATGGATAAATTACACTTCCGACAGAAGCCAATGTCTGTTGAATAACATAGCTAATTCCAATAATTTTTAGATTTCCATAGCCTCTTTTATATAGTAAAAATTCTGCTATCAATCCTGAAATTACAAACATTAAAATATATGGTGGATAAAATGCTATAATTCCTTGAATAAGAGAATATATAAGAAATGCTCCTCTTTTTCTCACTTTCACTCCAATAACAAAGAAAACCACACCTTGTAATAATGAGTACAGCACTGGTGTTAAAAGTATGGTAATTGGTGTTGCATACATAAATGTACCTAAAGAAAATATCAAAATGTTACACAAGGATAGCAATGTAACCATAATTATATCTTTCGCTTTCAATTTATTTTTGTTCATTATTAGGTCCTCCTATTTTTATAAAATATTTATCATCAAAATTACTATCATCCCCATCATCAATATGTAATCGCATAGATGAAACTGCAAAGTAACATAAGATGATTTTTTGTGATTTAAAGCAATTCCTCTTGTTTCTGCTGAAGCTGATAATGTTTCACCTATTCTTATCACTCGAAAAATCAATGAAACAATCAGTGCTTCAAGATACTCCATCTTTTCTTTGATTATATTTTTGTGGCTACAGCGTCCTCTATTTCTAAGCACCTGTCTAAGCAAATTAAAATCATTCCTTAACACTGGAAAGAATCGAAAAGAAACCGCAAGAATCAATAATAACTTCTCAGGCATTCTTATTTTTCTAAGTCCCGCAAGCATATTTGTTGCTCCTCTACCTCCAAGAATGATAGGAAATAGTAGAAATATTAAAATAAATCTAGGAAACAAATTTGCTGTAAACATTGTAATTTCATTGGGATATATTATTTCAAGACCGTAAATCAATCCTATAATGATGGAAGTAATTCCAAACGCTTTATATCTTCTATTTGCAAGAGAAAAAACAAGCGCCAATAAATTGCATTCAAAAATCAATATCTTATTGTCAATTCCCACTGAAACCATACAAAGAACCCAAAACAAAATATTTGTTCTCGGATCTAAAATAATTTTCTCTCTTTCTGATGGGACTTTATGTTCTAAATCTTTTTCGAATATGCTTTTAATATTTTCAATATCTTTATTCTCTTTTACTTCACAAATTCTTTGTATCACTCCATTATCAAGTTCCAAGCATTTATTGGCAACTGCCGAGATAAACTCTAAGTCATGGCTGATAGTTATCACGATTTTTTTCTTTTTCATATCATTTATCAGTCCCACTACAATATCTAAGCTTTTTTTGTCCATTCCAGATGTTGGTTCATCTAAAATAACCACGCTTTTATCCGAAAGATATGCCATCATTAAGGTTAATTTTTGCATCTGCCCGCCTGAAAGAGAAAATGGATGTCTATCTCTATATTTCCACATATCAAATCGCTTAAGTAAAGCTTCTATTTCATCATATTTGTTTCGATTTACACCATACTTGAGTTCAGATAATACAGAATTTGTAAAAAATTGAAATTCAGCTTCTTGCATAATAAAAAGACTGTTTTGTGACAACTGCCTATGACTCAATTCTTTATCCTTTAGAAAAACTCTCCCCTTTTGTGTTTTCAACAATCCACATATACATTTTCCCAAGGTGGTTTTACCTGAACCATTTTTTCCAATCAAACAAGTAACTTCTCCCAAACAAGCTGTAAACGACAAATCTTTTAAAATATGTTGTTTTTTATATCCAAAAGATACCTCCTTTACTTCCAATCTATCACTACAAAACTCAAAACACTTGTTTGGAACTTCAAGTTGATTAAGCTCCAGAACTCGTAAACATAAATCATCCAATTTATCCCCAGAAAATGCCCTAAAAGCGTCTCCATCGTACTTTTCGTATAAGCTTCTATTTTTAATTAGCCAATATTCATCCACAAGCTCCCTCAGATAGTAAAGCCTATGTTCACTTATTATTAGAGTTTTTCCCTCTTCTTTAAGAAGCAATAAGATATTTTTTAGTTTTTCTATGGCTAAATAATCTAAGTTTGCAGTCGGTTCATCAAGTAAAATAATTTCTGTATTCATTGCCCATGCAGCCATAACGGCTATGAGCTGCCGTTCTCCACTTGAAAGCTTGAAGACTTCTCTGTTCTCCAGATATTCTAACCCAAACTTAGAAAAAGCTTCTTTTGTTCTTTTTTTTATCTCTTCATGCGTTAATCCTTTATTTTCGAGTCCGAAGGAAATTTCCGTATCACTCTCCATTGTAAAAAATTGACTTCTTGGGTCTTGAAAAACAGACGAAATAATCTCCCCTACTTCTCCAACATTTTTATTACATATATTCTCAGAATTTACTAATATATGTCCATTAAATATACCGTCGTAAAATTCAGGAATCAGATGATTTAAACATCTAAGAAAAGTCGATTTTCCACAACCACTTTCACCACAAAGAGCTACACACTGCCCTTTCGATATACTGCCTACCACATTATTCAATACTTTTTCCTTATTTTCATCATAAGAAAAGTCGATTTTAAAATCTAAAATAGTTTTGTACACTTCACTCGTCCTATCTGTAAATCAAATTATTATTTTATAAAATCTTTAAAAATCTTTTCCCAACCTGCTCCAATAAACTCCCCCAACATTTTTATATACTCAACTGTTTCGTCTTTGCTGTATCCTTTTTCGATTATCAAAGCATATACATTAAACTGCTCATTCATTAGTAATTCCACTAAATCCAATTTTAACTTACTAATATCCGAGTCAATATATTTTTCTATGAATATTTGTGTTTCGTGTATCTTATTTTTCATCATTTCATCAAACATGGATTCGACTGAGCTTCCCTTGCTGCAACATAACAGAAGTTTACACTCATAATAATATTCAAATAAAATATCTATATATCTTGCAGTTTCTTTTTCTATACTACTTAAAAGATTATCAAAATCTTTATCTATACAATATTTCATGTATGCTTCTTTGTTATCTTTTCTTTCACTATCCAAAACTTGTAAAAGTTCTTCAATTAAGCTATATAAAAGCTCATCTTTCCCTTTATATCTTGTATATATAGCTCCGGTTGTAACTCCTGCTCTTTTTGCAATAGAATTGATTGAAGTAGATTGAAATCCATTTTTTAAAAATTCAATTTTAGCAGCTTCAATTATCGGCTTATCTAATTCATGATTTTTATTAGCCATGTTCATTTCTCCGCTCTTATAAAATTTCAATTTTTAATAACTCAATCAATAATTAAGTTATTAATAACGTTATTATTAATAACTTAATTATTGATTATACGCCAGTTAGTGTTGCCTAACAATAGATAAAGATATATTTTTTGAAATTTTACTGATTGTTCTGCAGATAAAGGTGTTCCATTTGCATCTGTTTTAATCTGATATTTTTTATCTTGACTACCATTATCCTTTTGTGATAAATTATCACCATCAGAACTGATATCGGTACTTTTCCAGTCGCTAGCTTCAGCTTGGGCGATCTTACCACTATCGGTTCTTTTGTTTTTCTTAAACATAACGTTATAAACATAGTTTCCTCTTGTTGTTTTTTCAACATTTATCAAAAGTCTATATTTTGTATTTCCAATGATTATATCTTTTTCAAAATAATCCCACCACAAACTATTTTACCATGTTTGTTTTTGACATCCTTACTAGAATGCGTATATTTTGCATCTTTTAATAGTTGAGCTGTATCACCTTCATACATCAAACTTATCTTTTTATCAAAAGCTGCAACACTAGTAGTTTGATTATCCCCATATAAATTTTTACTTGTAAATGCACGACCTATTTGGGCATTGTATTTATTGCCATTTACCTCAAAAATTATATTTTCTCCGCGGAGTTCACTATTTATTTTTTCTCTCGTATCGCTCTTTCTTTTGTTTAAAGATATTTGTTTACTTTTTTTGCTTATGCTATATCTTTCAATTCCCTCTTCATTTTTTCCTTTATACATAAATTTAATTTCATCACCATGATCTACAGCCTCTTCAAACTCATCTACTTCCGGATGCATCAAAGCATTAGTCCACATTTCTTGCGCCTTTTCTAGGATCCCTAGCTCTTCAAGCCATTTGCCGCGAAGCTCTCCTTTTAGTGCGTTCATAGCATTTTTGCCCAGAGTATTTAGTTTATCTACTGTAGACTTAATAGCATTGAGGATGGTTTCTCCAAGGCTCCTGTTTTTTCTACAAGCGTTTTGACTGCAGCTTCCGCGTCCTTATCTCCCTTCCAGAACACATCGGTAGCATCGGCGAGGAGTTCATCCTCTGCCTCTTCACGTGAAATATCCACTTTTCCACATACGCAAAAAGACCGGAACAACTAAGCTACGGTCTGATTTTTTTGTTCACTTGTAAACCCAACGGAAGCAATCACTCAATTTATTCTTTTTGAAAGCTTTACCCAATTTTGTTCCGGTTGTTTATTATAATGATAGGTTAGGCTACAGCCCTTGAAACTAAGTCACTTATGTGAAGCTATACTCTATTCCCACTCAACTATCACATCATCAAGCCTTCGTTTAGGTACATAGTGCACGCCGTTTTCATCGCGATAATAGTCAGTTGATTCACCTTCTTCAATCTCGACTATCCTGATATCTTCGATTGATTTGCCTAGTGCTATCACAAGCAGCGGTCTGAGGTTTCCGGTAAGTCTAAGTGACGTAGCCATTTCTTTTGGCGAAAAGTATCCTAATATACAAGCTCCGAGCCCCATCTCCGCAGCAGCCAAAGTTATGGATTGGGCAACAATTCCCGCATCCTTATGATATCCTGTTCCGCTCTTGCTGATGTTCTCGTCTTGGCAGATAACTATATATGCCATCGGTTCGGTACCCGAGATGGGGAGATGAAGCTCTGACAATTTTGCGGCAAATGATATCTGTCCAATGATTTTGTCTCTTCCTTCCGGGGTATTTATAGTTACATATTTAAGTGGCTGCATATTAACACTTGATGCGGATAATCTCGCACAATCAACCATCTCACGGAGTTCTTCATCAGCCACTTCCCGAGAAATATCGTAACCTCTGACACTTCTGTTCTTCTTAATCAAATCTTTAATCATCATTTCCGCCCTCTTCATACGCATAGTTTCATTTGATTCTTAATCATCGCTCATAATGCACAGGTTACGTGCTAACTACATTTCTAATTGTCGCACTGCCTGTCGGCAGTGCATGAGACACACAGGATGGGTTACGCGCTAACTGCATTCCTCATTGTCGTAACCCTGTTCAGGGACTCATCTGACTTATCGTAGTTACGCGCTAACCACATTCCTAATTGCCTTGATCAGCTTACCCGCATCTTTTAACGTTGGAACACGCAGTCTTACACAATTCCTTCCAAGCGGCTCAAATTCGCTTCCGCTACAGGTCAATACATTCTCATTCATAAGCATTCGTTGCAAATCGATGTCGTCATCTACATGCCTGAGCAGGCAGATCGGAACTCTGTCATCCGTCTCTGCCATGATTATTTTACTTCCGCAGGCATCGCGAAGCGCTCCCTTGATGATCGAAAAGTCTGTACCGTGCTCAACCGGCTGAACGTCATAGTTGAGGATTGCTGCTGTTATCGCGCGACTCATCTCGTTCATCATGTAAGGATTGCTGACCTTCTTGATATATTTGACAAGCTCTTTATTGGTTATTATGTAACCGGCTCTGGCTCCTGCCAACCCGAAGCCTTTAGAAAAGGTTCTCACACTAATCATGTGGCTGTATTTCGGTCCAAGCATAACTGCAGATTCCTCCCTCGGGATAAAATCCGCATAGGCTTCGTCAATTATGGCGTACACCTTCATCTCCTCGCATTTGCTGATTATACGCTCAAGCTCCGCATTCGACAGAAATTGACCCGTTGGATTATTGGGATTATCAATGTACACGAAAGAAGTATTGTCGTTTATAGTTCCAACCAGCCTGTTTACATCTTCTTTAAAATTATTTTCGGCACTTGTCACTACTCCGTGTACCTTCATACCCATGATTCTGGAATACTCAACCATGTCTGTAAATGTAGGCATGAACATAACTGCTTCAGCTCCCGGTTTTGCAAAAACGTTTACAAGGAGGTTGAGAGCAGTAACACTTCCATCCGTCATAACTACATTTTCAGGCTCAATAAAGGCATAATCCTGCCAATAATTGACCACAGCCTCTTGAGCTTCATCGCTGTGCGGATACTGATACAGCCTGTTTACATCAAAATTTCGCACAATGTCTATCACGACATCCGGAAATCCGTACGGATTTATCCCCAGACTGCAGTCAAGCGTATGCTCGTCAGCTACCGGTGTATTGTCGGCATAGCTCCTGATCTCAGGAATAAGCTCATCCCTGATTCTTGTCTTATCAATACTCATGAGTGCACCTCGGACTTTCATTTAGATAAGTTTACCTTTTAGATGATTATATACTGTACCGGCAAATATCAAAAGGGGACTGACAGCAGCAATTATGCCTGCTTTACAGCTTAAAAATGCTTAAAAAGGAAACCGCCGCATCCGGTTGCAACGATTCCCCATAATTACTATTAATTACTGTATTCAAGAGCAAATCGGTTATTTTCTTTATATTCGCCGTAATTTCAAATTTTTGCCGAATCCTTATTTGCCGTTCTGCTTATCTATTTTTGCTTGAAGCTTTTCTCCTTCGCTGACCTCAGCCTTAGTCCACGGAATCATCTTGCATACAACCACATATCTGGCTTCGTCGAAGTCGTATGCACAGGTGCTTAGCGTAACGATCCTATCCTTAGTAGAGATATTAACGCCCTCTACGCTGATTTTTGAATTTGTCCTGGCATAGTTTATGAAAGCCTGTTTTTCTGCTTCACTGTTAAATGAATTCTTATAGGCATCGCTGGTTGCCGGGGTGATATAAGAAGCGAATACCTGCAGATGATATTTGGCATCAGGTGTAATAAGCTCAAAGGTCTTGTGACTGTCATAATAATCGTTTTCCTTCGTATACCCCCTCAACGACTTGAACATACTGCCGTCATGCATATGGTGCCCATACACAATCGTATTGAAATCCGAGAAATCGGCAGAATTACGGTAATCCATGAAGATTGAACCGGACACACTATATTTCTTCTTAATATCTGTATGCAGATAGATATCGTTATTGTTGCCACGCATAATCGGATAATTGATAATCGTATCCTTCTGGTAAATCCAACCTACAACATCCGGATTCTGCTTCCGGAGAGCTGCAAAATCAACAACTCCCGTGAATTGATTAGGGTCGACCTTGGCTTCTTTTGCGACCTCCTTGAAGCCGCTTCTTGAATGGTAGTAATTATAAAGCGCTGTACCTACCTTATAACCGCTAATCAAAATTACGCAAACAAGACAAAATATTATGACTCTAAATGCCCAGTCAACTGCACGGTTCTTCTTTTTCTTCTTAACCTTGCTCTTAGCCTTTTTCGCTTTTTTACCCCTATTAAGAGACTCTGAGGTATCGACTTCTGCAACTCCTTTGGGCTCAACAGCAACCTCTTCAGACACTATCTGATTAGGCTTGACGTCATTGTATTTGTCACTTCTCATAACAGCTCTCCTTCTGTTCTCTCCCAATTATTCTATATTATGCTATGGTTCACATCTCCAAGGCTAGATTATATCACTGCCAAATAGCTAACTCAATGTTGCAGTCTCTCATAACGCACTGTTAATAATAGCATAAAGCTTAATTCGGTCTGTATAATTTCTGTGACGAAACAAATCCGCAGACAGCATTGCTTCAACTGTCTGCGGATTTGTTTGTTATATGTGGAATTATTACTCTATCTCCTCTTTCTCCGTAAATTATCTGCTTTTTTATAAAAACCCATCATCGGAGAAGCAGAAATGTCGGAGATGGCGGGAACGATTGCAGCAACAGACTTGATTCGCGGCTCTTTCACACCGGCAACCGACATATATGAGCCGGAACCGCAGATACCAAACCCGCCGATACGGGGATGATCATTTCAGATCCAGTCCCCGAACCCATTCCCTGACCGAGCCTTTATTGGTTTTTTCCGAGAAGCGTTTTCCTTCAAGCCAGTCACCTGTCCCTGCCATTTTTTCAAGATTTGTTCCGCTGCTTCCAATTCCTGAGCTTGCGGATGTGCAAAATAGAACGACCTTTTTCCCGGTGAAATTGTTGCTCTTGATGAAATTGTTCACGATCCACGGTGCTTCACCCCACCAGATTGGATAACCGAACAGAACCACGTCATAATCGCTCCAATTCGGCACCTCTGTTGAGGCAAGCTTTACATCCTGAAGAGATACGTTGTCGTGCTCTCTATTAACGCGGCTGTTCCGGTCTCTCCAGTTCAAGTCACTATCAGAATAAGGCTCGGAGGGAATTGTCTCAAAAGTATCTGCATCGAGCTCGTCAGCTACGAAATTTGCAACTCTCTTTGTATTTCCCGAACCGGAATAATAAACAACGATGGCTTTCCCTTTAAATTCAGAACCCTTTTTTTAGATGATTCCGAAGTGTTATTATTTGAACTTCCGCATGCCGCTAGGGAAAGCATCATAACTGCAGCCAGCAGAACAGACCATATCTTTTTCATTATCGATATCCTCCTTCGTATACTGCTTCTGTTTATAGACGCTTCCGATGTCTTTGATTACATATTATTGGTTCTCCAATTGAAAGTCTAATGCTTTTCATCTATGATGGTATACGCGACGGGTATATCATCATGTAGGAGCATTTCTTTTATGTTGATCGAAACATATCTTCCGGAGCAATTTGAGACCGCTGTGCAGTATGCACGTTTCTGCGGGAATAAGCAGTTCGACTGATTTAAGACGGAGATAAAGCAACTCATATTACAATCTATTACACGCCTATGAGTATCCCTAGAAATGCCCATAGGCGTATTTTCTTAGCACTTCATAAATATCCGCATCTATACAGATACTTCGATTTTCAAGCTCGCCCGGACAGAATGCTTCTCCGTAATTTATGCAGGCGTAAACAGCCTTCTCATTGGCAAGTGTCATCTGCCAGAACGGATACTTCACGATGACAGGCGTATTGGCTCCAACGCCAAGTTCCAGATACAGTACATGCAGACCCTCATGTCTGCGAAGGAAGTCGTAATAAGCCGCCGATGCTCTGTGCCATCCTTCGTCCTCAACAAAGGAATCATCCGCGCGCAGATTCATAGTGACCTCTGAACCGTCATCCGGACATTTCGGGATCAGGTCGGTTGGAATCCGCATGGTGATACTGCTGCTTTCCGGTACCTGGAATATTCTTCTTTCATCTTTGATAAAGCCCTGTGCCGCCATTGCTTTCATAACCCATTCTTCGTTATCATAGGTCTTCTGCAGTGATGGATTCACGCTCTGAAACAAACCATAGTCACCCTGTGTATAGAACAACCGTTTTTTATCAAACCCCGCCCTTTGGAACCGGTGATCCACATTAGTGGTGATGACGAAATAATCCTTATCCTTCACGAGTTCATACAATTCCTGATATACCTGCTTCGGAGCGTCGATATAGCGATTGTAATAGATATGCCTTGCCCACCATGCCCAACGTGTTTCATCGTCCGGAAAAGGATAAAAGCCGCCGGAGTACATATCACTGATATCATATTTCTTCGCAAAATCAAAAAAGTATTTCTCAAATCGTTCACCACTGTAGGTAAGTCCCGCTGACGTGGACAAGCCTGCTCCGGCTCCAATCACAATTGCATCAGCATTGTCCAATTCATATTTCAATCTGCTGATGCATTCCTCTACTGTACCTGTACCATAGGACATATGTCCGCTGAGATACCTCACCGCGCTGAGTCCTTTCCTGATACTTTCCTGATAGCCGTTCGGCAGTTCACCGTATAAGCTTTTCATAGTATTTTTGTCCTCATCCTTAAAAATATTGAAGATCGCTCTTGAACTCCTCCACAAGATAGTCGAGTAGCCGTTCCGGCGCACATCTGTTTCTGTATCATGCTTCTTTCCCGAGAATTTCCTGCATTCCCGTCCGCAGCTCCTCTATTGTATATTTCTTCATTTCGTCCTCCATCGCATTCTGGATCGCGTTCAGCTTTGCGTCCAGCAATGCATGGATATTACCTCCGACAGGGCACTGTGGGCTCGGCTTCTCATGGAACCGGAACAAATCACCGCCCTCCAAAGGCTCTATAGCCTGATATACATCATAGAAGGATATTTCCGACAGTTCTCTTGTTGGCTTGATTCCGCCGGTTCCTCTTGTTACCGTGATGAGTCCTGCATTTTGAAGCTGTGTGAGTATCTTGCGAATAATGACCGGGTTGGTTCCTATGCTACCTGCGAGGAAGTCGCTCGTCACCTTATATTCATCCTTAAACGTATCCACACAGGTGAAGATATGCAAAGCCACGGTAAATCTGCTCGATATCTGCATATGAACCACCTCCGGCTACCATTCTACATTAAGCCCGTTGTAATTTCAACGGTTACATTAAAATTCACCGTTCTGATTCTGCCATATCGCCTTGGCAGCAATGGTCTCCATAACAGCCCAATGCTTGGCAAGCTTGTCGTCAACATTGAAGCGGAAGATGTCGAAAGCTGCCTGCTCGCCGACTCCGGCGAAGCTGTAGACGGTCTGCAGACAAACCTTGTCTCCGGCCTCGAAAGCGCGGATGCTATTGACGGTGGTCTTCACGGGAATAGGAATTACAGAAAAAACAAGCATTAGAAGCAAAAGCCTTCTCTGCGATTGGATAATTAAATTCTCGTGCCTTATGATACTTGAACATAATCCCGGAATGACAGTTGAACATAATCATATTTATTATTCCTATATCACCAAGTTCCCAACCTTTCCGGACAATTATTTTGTATAATATTGATAATATATTTGTACCATAAGGAAATGCATACTCGCGTTGATTTAATTATGTGGTCAATCAAAAGGCAACATTCGGTTTATTTTTTCAATAAATAATGGGAGAGAAACATGGGTAAAGAAATATTTAAGCTTCAAAACGGCAGCGACATCCGAGGTATCGCGCTTCCCGGTGTTGAGGGTGAAGAAGTTAATTTGACTCGCTACGATGCGCTGGCAATTGGTGCGTCATTTGCACATTGGCTAGGCTTCAAGACCGGGAAGAATTCGTTTGACCTCAAGATATGCGTCGGCAGAGATCCGCGAATCTCGGGGATCGACCTTGCAGATGCTCTGATGTCCGGCATGGCTTATCTAGGTGTGCAGGTCAGCGATGCAGGGCTTGCATCTACACCGGCGATGTATATGTCGACAATCATGCCGTACTATGAATTTGATGGAGCAATTATGGTCACAGCGAGCCACCTGCCGTTTAACAGGAACGGTTTCAAATTCTTCACCGCTGAAGGTGGTCTCAACAAATCCGACATAAGGGAAGTACTCGAATACGCCGCAAGTGCTCACATACTGCCTTTTGAATACCATGCAGAGAGTGTCAACCTGATGCAGATGTATGCTGCTCACCTGCGCTCAATAATCAGCATGGGAGTCGGAGGAGATCTCAGCAACATGAAGATTGTGGTAGACGCAGGTAACGGTGCGGGCGGATTCTTTGCAAACAGTGTCCTCGCCCCTCTCGGCGCTGACATCAGCGGCAGTCAGTTCCTCGATCCGGACGGAACTTTCCCGAACCATCAGCCGAATCCGGAGAACAAGGATGCCATGACTTCCATATGCAAGCGGGTTCGCGAGACAGGTGCAGACCTCGGAATAATATTTGACACGGACGTGGATAGAAGCGCAGCCGTATCCTCTGATGGCAAGCCTATCAGCCGCAACGGAATCGTCGCTCTAGCTGCCTCAATCGGTGCGGATGATTATCCCGGTGGCACAGTTGTCACAGACAGCATCACATCCAACGAGCTGCACACTTTCCTGGAGGATAAGCTTGGGCTCAAGCATCTTCGTTTTAAGCGCGGATATCGCAATGTCATTAACAAGGCTATGGAGTTGTCCAAGGAAGGCGAACAGGCATTCCTGGCAATTGAGACTTCCGGACATGCTGCATACTCTGACAACTACTATCTGGATGACGGTGCATTTCTGGCAGTTCAGATTATAATTAACGCGGCTAACCTCAAGAAGGAAGGCAAAGGCATCGAAACCATGATCGCAGATCTCGGAGAACCCGCAGAAGCCGTAGAGATTAGATTTGATCTCACAACTGAAGATTACAGTGAAGTCGGTGATAAGATTCTTGAGGATATGAAGATGTGGGTTGAGCAAACAGATGGACTATCGCCGGAGCAGCCTAACTACGAAGGGGTCAGAGTCAACTTCGACCTTGGTGGTCACAGCGGCTGGTTCCTGCTCAGGAAATCGCTTCACGACCCGGTTATGCCGCTCAACGTCGAGTCGAGTAATGAAGGCGGAATACCGCTTGCACTGGATAAAATTAAAGAATTTATGGAGACGCAGTCAGGAGTCATACTTCAGTCCTGCGATAGATGAATTGCAATTGACTAACTTTATAACACGGTAAGGGTACAATGCATAATATAATTCCACTCACGTCCCCCGTTTGATCGTATCAATAATTTATAAACCAGGATGGAGCACATGACTCCGCCCTGGTTTATAACCTGAAAGTGATAACCAAATTAAGCCGTATATGGGCTCATCGTTAGCAAATGTGCCCAATTCCATTTTTTGCTATAAGCAGTAGTCTTTGAACTTTTCTTTTTGTTCAACAAGAATATTAAAGCCGTCAATATCAACAGCTAAAACTTTACAACCCTCAGATATAGCCTCTTTGGAACCAACAGAAAAGCGGAGTCTCTCGGCTCCGCTCTAACTCTATAGGAATGTAATACCTAAGCTCTTACTCTGCCAGACTGGCGAGCATCTCTTCATCCTTGGCACGCTGCTGCTCAATATTTTCACGCAGTATCATGTCCTTGACCTTCATGAGTCTCGTCTGGTTACCTCTCTCGTTCTCATCAAGCTTCATCTTGATATACTTGATGGTCTCCTGATAGTCAGGTATCTTGACGTACTCAAGGGCGTTAACGCGCCTTCTGGTCTTCTCTATCTCATCGGCTATCAGCATAGCTTCCTTCTCCATTCCGGCAAGCCGAAGCAGTTTAGGAAAGAGTTCCGACAGCTTCTCTATGGATTTATCAAGCTCACCCGACGTAGTTGCGAATCCATAAGGATATACGCTGCCAGTCTGCGTGTTCTCCTGCTCAAAATCAAAGGATGGGACATCGACGCTCATCACGTTCTTCTCAGTAGCTACAAGCTTAACGCTCTGCTTAGGGTACATCAGAGCTTCTTCCAACATTTCCGGTGTCATTACGGCACGCGCAACGGAGAAGCTTCCGTACACATCCTCCAGCATAGGTTCAATCTCTTCGCGAAGAGCCCTGATCTCTCTAGCGAGATCAAGGAAGATACGCATCAGCTCATCTCGCTTATCCTTCATGAGCTTGTGCCCCTTGATAGCCACCTTGAGCTGCCCCTTAAGCTTAGACATGACCATTCTTGTCGGATTAACATTTAATCTTGCCATAAGATCATCCCTTCCTTAACTAAGCTACTTCTGCTCATAGAATTCATCCAGGTACTCATCGTGTACACGCTTGAGCTCAGATCTAGGCATAGTTCTGAGGAGCTCCCAGCCTACATCTAAAGTTTCTTCGATGGATCTGTCCTTCTCGTATCCCTGTGATACGTATTTGTTTTCAAATTCATCTGCAAATTTTGCATATAGCTTATCGACATCGCTGAGTGCAGCTTCTCCGAGGATAGCCATCAGTTCCTTGCACTCCTTACCTCTTGCGTAAAGAGCAAACAGCTGGTTGAGCACATCCGCGTGATCCTTGCGAGTCTTGCCTTCGCCTATCCCCTTATCCTTTAGACGGGACAGCGACGGAAGTACATCAATCGGTGGTGTTATACCCTTTCTGTAGAGGTCTCTGGATAGGATAATCTGTCCCTCGGTGATATATCCTGTAAGGTCGGGAATTGGATGCGTAATATCATCTTCAGGCATTGATACGATAGGAATCATAGTTATAGAACCATCGATGCCCTTCTTCTTACCGGCTCTCTCATACATAGTTGCAAGGTCAGTGTACAGGTATCCCGGGTAGCCGCGACGACCGGGAACCTCCTTACGAGCTGCGGAAACCTCACGGAGAGATTCGCAGTAATTTGTAATATCAGTTATGATAACCAGTACGTGCATATTCTGCTCAAATGCCAGATATTCAGCAGCGGTCAGTGCCATACGAGGTGTCGCGATACGCTCTACAGCCGGGTCATTAGCCAGGTTGAGGAACATTACGGAGCGGTCGATAGCACCGCTCCTCCGGAAGTCAGTCATGAAGAACTCGGCTTCCTCGTAAGTGATACCTACGGCTGCAAATACTACAGCGAACTTGCTGTTAGACCCGCGAACCTTAGCCTGTCTGGCAATCTGTGCTGCAAGGTTAGCGTGTGGCAGTCCCGATCCGGAAAAGAGTGGAAGCTTCTGTCCTCTTACCAGCGTGTTAAGTCCGTCGATTGCGGATACACCAGTCTGAATGAACTCAGATGGGTACTCTCTGGCAGCCGGATTCATAGCGAGTCCGTTGATATCCATATATCTATCCGGGATAATCTCAGCACCGCCATCGATAGGTCTGCCCATTCCGTCAAATACTCTTCCGAGCATATCGAGAGATACACCGAGCTGGTTGCCGTGACCAAGGAACCTGACCTTACTCTCTTTGAGATTCATTCCTGCGGAATTCTCGAATAGCTGCACGACAGCGTCAGTGCCGTTGAGCTCAAGAACCTTGCAGTGTCTCAGCTCGCCATTTGCGAGCTCAATCTCTCCCAGCTCATCGTAGCCTACGTCTTCTACACCCTTAACAACCATCAAAGGGCCGGCTACCTCAGAAATAGTCTTATATTCTCTAATCATTCAGTTCACCTGCCTTCTTAATGAGCTCATCTACGGATGCATCCAGCTTTTCGGTCAGAGTGCTGTATTCGCTGTCAACCTGATCTTCCTGCAGATACTTGAATCTACCGATATTCTCGCGAAGCGGCATGGATGCAACAACCTTGAAATCAGCGTGCTCCTGAAGTCCCTTGAGACCTTCATCATAGAAGTGAAGGATTAGGTCGAGCAGCTTGAACTGCTTGTTTGTAGATGTAAATGTGTCAACTTCATGGAATGCATTCTGGTGTAGATAGTCCTCACGAATCATCTTGCAGACCTCAAGCTTGAGCTGATCTTCCTTTGACAGACCGTCTACTCCGACAAGCTGTACGATTTCGTTGAGCTCGTCCTCCTCCTGAAGCAGCTTAAGAGCCTTAGCTCTGTGAACAGGAAAAGCCTTGTCGACATGCTCCGCAAACCACACATTGAGTCTGTCTGAATACAACGAATAGCTGTTCATCCAGTTGATAGCGGGGAAGTGTCTGGCGTGTGCCAGGTTGGCATCCAACCCCCAGAACACCTTGACAATACGCAATGTTGCCTGTGACACAGGCTCGGAAATATCTCCTCCCGGAGGCGATACAGCCCCGATTGCCGAAAGTGCACCGACTCTGCCGTCACTTCCCAGGCACACAACCTTACCGGCTCTCTCGTAGAATTGCGCAAGCCTGGATGCCAGATATGCCGGATATCCTTCCTCGCCGGGCATTTCCTCAAGACGTCCCGACATCTCACGCAGAGCCTCAGCCCATCTGGATGTCGAGTCAGCCATCAACGCTACGGAGTAACCCATATCTCTAAAATACTCGGCAATTGTAATTCCTGTGTATACCGATGCCTCTCTAGCGGCTACCGGCATATCGGATGTATTAGCGATGAGGACAGTTCTGCGCATCAATGACTCGCCTGTCTTAGGGTCAACCAGTTCAGGGAACTCATTGAGTACATCTGTCATCTCGTTACCGCGCTCACCACAGCCGATATAAACTACGATATCCGCGTCTGCCCACTTAGCCAGCTGATGCTGTACAACCGTCTTTCCTGATCCAAAAGGTCCGGGAACAGCCGCTACACCACCCTTTGCGATCGGAAACATCGTATCGATAACTCTCTGTCCGGTGATCAGCGGTTCGTCCGGGGAAAGCTTCTCCTTGTAAGGGCGCTCAACTCTGACCGGCCATCTCTGCAGCATCTTGACTTCTACATCCCTGCCGGATGTGTCCTCGATAACTGCAACAGTCTCATCAACTGTAAAGCTGCCGCTCTCGATGCTCTTAACCTTACCGCTGACCCTGTAAGGTACCATAATCTTTTGTGTTACGGCGATCGTCTCCTTGACTGTACCCAATACATCTCCGGCGGAAACCTCATCGCCGACATTTGCAGCCGGAACGAAATCCCATTTTTTGTCATGGTCTAACGCCGGCTCCGATACACCTCTGGCAATATTGGTGCCTGTCTTCTCGAGTAGAACAGACAGCGGTCTCTGAATTCCGTCGTAAATAGTCTCAATAAGTCCCGGACCGAGCTCTACAGACAACGGAGCCCCTGTTGAAAATACAGGCTCACCCGGCTGTAGTCCAGCAGTTTCCTCATATACCTGAATCGAAGCATTTCCGCCGCGCATCTCGATAATCTCGCCTGTAAGGCCCTGATGTCCGACCTTGACCACGTCGTACATATCTGCATTGCTCATGCCCGAAGCAACTACTAGAGGTCCGGATATCTTAACGATTTTACCTTGTTCCATGATTACCTCCATTATTTATCGCCAAATAGTATATCGGCACCAACAGCCTTCTCAACAGCTCTCTTGACGTTGTTAAGACCCGCGCCATAGCTCCCGTCGCTTCCCGGAATCGGAACGATTGCCGGAATACGCAGGGTTTCATATTTTGCGATTTCATTACCTAATTCTTTGTAATATTTCTCAGTGACATAGATGATTCCATAATCATCCTTCACGATACTATGCAATTTCTCTGCAGCCTCATCCTTGTTTCTGCACGCAAATGCATCCAGACCGAAGACCTTGAAGCCGAGCACACTATCGGCATCACCAATAATACCAATCTTACTCATAAGTCTCCCTCAGCCTTTCTCTTATCAAATCCGGACTCATCTTGGCCAGCTTCCCGGCGAGCACGATGCGGATAGCCTTAATCTCATTCTGTCTGGCGATGAGATACGCAACGAGCGGCTCCAGGCCAAACGTCACGGTCTTGGCTCCTCTGCTGTATTCAACCAGCAGATTATCGCAAATCTTCTCGAGCATCGTGAAATTCCCGCCAGTATCGATTGCCTCTCCGCCGTCGTTTACAGCCTTAGCTATGTCATAAGGAAGGAATCTGTCCGCCGTCTGTTTGAAGTCCTCGTCGTAGCTATCGAGGAACACCTGCATATCCACGGATCCGCCTGAAATAAATACGTTTTCAAAGTACTTCCATGGTTGTCCCATCTTTTTGACTCTAGCAAAAGTCTTGAGATTAATCGTGTCAATCCAAAGTGCTACATAGCCTTCGACGAAATCATTTTTTGACTTCGCTGCCGCCTCGCCAATATCAGCGAAGCAATACTTATCACAGACGAAATCAATCATCTGCGGATCATTTGAGCGTGCATGAACTGCTACAGCTTCGTCAAGAGCCCGGATCATATTCTCGGTGAGCAACATGGTATCCCTCTCTCTGACACTCTTGGACATATCACCTATGCTGACAGTTCCGCTCTCCATGAGAAGTTCGTCTCTATCTACGCCCAGCGCTTCTGACTTGAGCAGCACCTTGAGATTGTGGTAGTCAGCAGGATAGCAGAATATATCGAGTGCCTTGCTGCTCTTGCTGAGTTCCTTGACTTCAACGAAGAACGAGGCCTCTGCCTGCTTCAATACATCCTGATAATTTGCTGCTGTCAAAGCGTTGCCTTCAGAACCATAACCAGCATCTTGCAGAATTTTGCATATATCGTCGATATTTTTAGACTCTGTCATATTGCGAAACTGCTCTCCCGAGAGAAGCTTTCTCTCCTGGCTTCTCACATATGAGCTCGCATATACGAAATCAGCTCCCAAAATACGCCTCCTTTCTGGTTACTGCGGTTACTTGAATAAAATTCCGGCAACCTCTGCGGTCAACTCTTCTCTTACACTCGATAATAGCTTCTCAAGTGAAGCATTGTATGAGATATTGCCTCTTCTAAGGATGCACCCGCCTTTGATATCAGCAATTTCATCGCTTAGCTTGAGCGCTGTGCCTTTGAACATGTTCTCAAGGTCAGCGCCGATTCTATCTCTATCTGCTTGATTGAGCAGAACCTCTCCGCCCTCCTGCTGGAAGCTGCCAAGCTGTCTGCAGATGAACTTGACATACTCCGCGTTAGGAAGGCCAAGAATCCGCTCCACTGCCGTATCATAGCATTCGTCAATTACCGTCTGTTTGGCAGCGAGCTTCATCTTGCGCGCATCGAGATCCGCAACCGACTGTCTTCTGCTTATTAGAACCTCGGCATCCTTTTCAGCCTCCGCCTCACGTCTCTGTATCAGCCTGTCTGCTTCTGCCTGAGCCGTCTTGAGTGCTTCCGCTTTTACAGCTTCTGCCTCCGCTCTACGATCGTCGGAATAAGCCTGAGCCTCCTTACGGATTCTCTCGGTTATAGACTCTATACTCATTCTTACCGTCCCTTTCTATATATCAGTAACAACGATTTACCGCGATTTAACCAATCCGGATTCCGTTGTACATAAGGAAGGAGATGATGAATGCGAGGATAGCGTATGTCTCAACCATTACCGCGTAGATAATTGCGTTACCCAGTGCTCCATCCTTCTTGGAGATCAGCTGCATGCCGGCTGCAGCGGCTCTGCCCTGTGTAAGGCCGGATACAATGCCTACTACACCGATTGGAATTCCTGCAAATAGGAACGCAAGACCCTGATTAGTTGTCACTGTTGCGAGGTTGCCGCCAAGAATTCCTATCTTAGTGAGAATCAGGATAGCGATAACCATTCCGTAAATCCCCTGCGTGCCTGGAAGAGCCTGTAGTACAAGTGTAGAACCGAAGCTTACCTTGTCTCCGGACATTACACCGTCAGCTGCCTCACCGGCAATACCGACACCAATAGCACTTCCTACACCTGCGATTGTAGCAATTGCTGCACCCAGTACAGCTAATGTTAGACCTAAACTCATTATTTTGCCTCCTTGATTATATTTATATACTTCATATCTCTGCTTAGTGGTTCAAACGCCCTGCCTTCACCTTCGTAGAACTTGCCAAAGAACTCTACATATTGAAGTCTGCAGGAGTGAACGAATGCTCCAAGAGCATTGATTCCGAAGTTGAGCGTATGTCCCAGAATTGCGATTACAAGGAACATAACCACGCCGACTATACTTTTGCCTCCCATCGAAGCCAGGAAGTTAAATACCTGTGCGATAGATGTGGAAGCAAGTCCCAGTCCGAGAAGTCTCGAATACGAGAGTATATCGGACAGATTTCCTGTCAACCCGCTGTATATGTCCCAGATTCCCAGTCCCTTGGTAACCCCCTTGTTGACGATGAATGGCAGTAGGATTGCAGCCGCAACACCTACGATAGTCATAATTTTGCCAACCTTCGGAGCTCCCGGAGCGACCCTGGTTCCGAACAGCATAAGAATTATGCCGCTAACGATAAGATACCATGCAAATACATCCTTGCATGCTTCGAGGACCTTACCGTCCCTGATTTGCTGATATGCCTTGATTCCCATGCCGACAAAGAGGTGTATAACACCGAGTCCGCACGAGAACACTAGGAAAATCATCGGTGATTTGGCCGGGTCGAGCCAAAGCGGATTGATGACGACTGTCTTGCCGAAGAACGTCTTAGCAACTACAGGAATGAGATCTCCAAAGAAGCTTCCGAACATTACCCCCCAGAATATACTGGAGATTCCACTGTAGAATAGCACTCTGAGCAGCTTGTACGGTCCGCCCTCGTACAGCTTGTTCTTCTTAATTGCATACACCGACATAACGCATAGGATGATTCCGTAGCCCACATCTCCAAACATGATTCCGAAGAATATGATATAGAAGATTGCGAATATAGATGTCGGATCTATTTCTTTCCAGTTCGGCAACGAGTACATCTCGGTGATGAATTCGATTGGTGCAAAGAACTTTTTGTTCTGTAAGCGCACAGGCACGTCATCATTCTCCTCCGGTTCTGTCAGCTCGTACCAGCATGTATACTTTTCCAGCAATTTCTCAACCTTGCCGGAAGCGTATTTCGGTGTCCATCCGTCAAAGGTGAACGTTTCATCTGTAGTCAGAAGCCTGCTCCTGACGTATGCCCTGTCGTGCTCAACTGCCATCATATCGTGGTAGCTCTCGACATCGGTCCTGACATCACTCATGCTCTTGATTCTCTGCTCTAGAGCACCTATCTCCTTATTAGCCTCATCGATCGTCCTATCGGCCTGAGCGAGGTTTTCCTCTACAGTACCTTTTAGATCAGCTATCGGAGCCTGTGTAAAGCCGTGGCGCTTGACTGCATCCATCACCTCATCCTCGTCTGCTTTGAAATACCAAAGCATGACGTACTGCTGCTCCTTATCCTTGTTGATGCTCTCAAAAACCGATGAATGGCCTGCAGCCTCGAGTTCATTGGCAACACCCTCAACGTTTGTGTTCAGCGGCATCAATCCGATTCTGATACTTAACGAATCGGTTGACGTCAAATCAATCGGGAGGTCGTAGTTATTCCAGGGCTCCAGCGAAAGCTTGAGTGCTTCAGCAGAGTTCACCTTAGCGTATGCGTCGGTTATCTTGTTGCCGCACGAATTGAGGAAATTCACCTTCTCCGCAAAATCATTTTCCTTGCTCTGAATTTCCTTGAACTCCGCTTCGCTCATAACCCTGCGAGCCGGGAACATCGGCTTTTTGCTGCTATCATATCTATCCAGTAGAGATATGGCAGTATCGGCAGCAGAAATCTTCTTATCAAACTCTGCAACTGCAGTCTCATCGCCATCCCGGACAACCAGCTTCTTCCACTCTTCGTCTTGTAACCAGTCCTCCGGTTTGCTAACCTCGACAACTCCAAGATCCATGAGCTCTCTGAGCAATGTCTGCTTCTCATCGTTCATACCTATGACGGACAACTTGTTCATCTTAACTGTTGCCATAAGTACCCACTACCTTTCCGATGATCGTCTCAGCTGCCCGTGAGAGATTCTCCCTAGCCGCCGACTTAAGCTCTTTACAGGCTGCGGCTTCCAAGTCTATCCTTTCCTGATAGAGCGCTTCAGCCTTGGTCTCAGCTGTCTGCATTGCAGCTCTATAAGTTTCATTGCCCTTTCTGTCAGCCTCTTCAAGCAGCATCTTAGCTTCTCTTTTTCCGTCAGCTATAATCTGAGCTGCAGCCTCTTCAGATTCCTTCCTTATCTGAGCAGCCTGAATCTCAGCTTCTCTAACTTTTTCAATACCTGCTATCGACATAAGCGTATCCTTTCTGCCCTATACGTTTCAACCGCAATTGGCAAAACTGTATAGCACGTAATTTAATTTGAATTATATCACTCATTAAAATCCTTTACAAACTGGAAGCATTAAAAAACAAGGCTTCAGCTTGTCAAAGCCTTGTCACAGAATACAATTCAACCTATTTTCGCCTCTGAAAACTTTATCGAAATAATATATCTAATTTAAAAGAAATATTCCTGCCGTTATGAACGAAAAACCTACCATCAAAGCAATCATGATGATCGCCATAACACGCACCATTTTATCTCTCCTGCTTTTGTTCGATCTATCCGTTACAAATGAACGTCTTGCGTGAATCTCACCGGACTTTATGTCATTTTTTCTGGCCTTTTTGTTCATCTTTAACTCTCCCGTCTCACGATTTCTATATCACATAATATCTACGTATATTTCTATATGAACGTATATGATAAGTCTACTATTTTTTTATCATGAAAATCAATATTATCTATTGTTTTGTTCTTACATGCACAAAAAAAATAATTGAAACATGCATAAAACCTATGCTTAATTAATACTTATGTGATAGCTTCACTAATTTTTATTATTTTTCACAAAATTTATACCATTAACATTGTATCTGGCCTATATTTTTTCTTTTATTTAACATTTTCCATCATTTCCGATATATGTTCAGTAAAAAATGCAGTCGCAAAATCTTTGAATCTCTTCGCCGCCGGGGAGATCTGCCCCGGGTTTGGCGCAGCGATACCGATCGGAACATTGTGATTAGGCGCAAACGGTAGGGCTGTAACATTGCCCTTCCATTGGTTTATAGAGACACCATTTGCACAGGTAACACCAAGCCCCGCCTCAACCATTGCATAGGCCGCATAAGCATCCGAGGTCGTGTACTTAATCTTTGGCACGAAATTGTGTGATGCGAACAGACGTGAGCTGTCGCTTTCAAGTCCCGGATAGAGGTCAATGTAACTATCCTCGGTAATCTGACCGATATCGTACACACCTTTTGCAACAGCCGGATGATCATTTGGAACCCATATATAGAAAGGATCTTCAAAGAGCTGTATCCATTCGCAGTTGCCCTCACGGTAGCTTATGAGACAAAAGTCCAGCTCATCGCTCTGTAGCTTCTCCATAAGCGCCGTACTCCTGCCTGATGTCAGGTCAACCTTGATACCCGGGTATTTTACGCAGAACTGCTTAATCAGCTCCATAAATAGCTTGTAATATGTCGAATACGCTGTCACAACACGTACCTCTCCGGTTATAATCCCTGATATCTCAGCTACCCTCTGCTCCACGTGATTAGCCGCGCTGACGAGTGCTGAAAAATTCGCGAGCAGTCTCTTACATTCATTCGTCGGCGTAATGCCGTTCCTGCTTCTGTTAATCAACCGCATGCCTGTCTCATCCTCAAGAGAAGCCATCATCCTGCTCATGCCTGAAGGAGTATAGCCGAGTTCAGCTGCTACAGAAGACATATTACCAAGTTCCAGTGCACGAAGAAGTGCTTTTACCTTTTCAGTTTCCATCTATAAAATATCGCTCCTACTATTAAGCATTAAATAAAGACGTTTAATAGATGTTGATATTTTATCACAACAAATATGATTAATTAGCGATATTCGCAAATTAATATTTTTTTTATAATAATAGAACATCAGATTTACTTTTAGAAAGATTTACATTCAGAGTGGGGGGCGAAGTGAATACAAAAAGGCGAAATCATGCAATGATATTGCTGTTTTCAGTTATTGCACTACGCGCAACGTCGCTGTTATTTGCAACAACAGGTTTGTCATATATGGGACCGCTCACCATGAACGGCTACCGATTCCCGCTTGCTGCCATAATCATGTTGTTTATCTTCCGAAAGGATATGAAGAAGATAGATAAAAGCATATTGATGCACGGTTCTATAATCGGTTTCTTCTTTTTACTGACTATGTCGTTTGAAGTTATCGGACTCAAGATGACAAACTCCTCGACTACGTCATTTCTGGAGAACACAGCAATTATATTCGTACCGTTGGTAGATGCCTTACTGGTAAAAAAAGCACCTAAGATCAGTGTGATCATCAGCGCAATCATTGCACTGATCGGAGTTGGATTCCTTACTCTCAAAGGCGGCCATCTCGGGCTTAGCTTGGGAGAGTTTATATGCATACTCAGCGCACTGGCATACACATGTGCAGTAATTGCCACGGACAGGTTTTCAAAACGAGATGATCCGTTTATGCTCGGGATAATCCAAGTAGCATTTATAGGACTTTCATCCTTCACACTTGCGATGATTGTTGAAGGGCCATCCTTCCCAACCGCACCTGCAGCCTGGGGCGTTCTGTTCTTTCTGGCAATCGTGTGCACGTGTTTCGGTTTCACACTGCAGCCCGTAGCACAAAGCAGACTATCCGCGTCAATATCCGGCCTGTTTTGTGCCTTTAACCCGCTGATAACAGCGATTCTGGGCTACATATTCCTGGGAGAACGGCTTGGGACAACCGGCATAATAGGCGGATTATTAATACTCACAAGTATAGTAATTCCGGCTCTTGCTCCTATGTTCTCAAATCACAAGGAATACCATTAAACTCGTTTACAACATTACGAGATATTCCTAAACCTCATAATGTTCGCAAAGTATAAAGTAAAAGTACGAGGAGGCCTCTGCTCTTAAGCGGAGGTCTCCTCGTACTTGAATTACTATATATAGTACTTGTAGAGTAGGTAAATGCCGGTTTCACAACATGATATAACCAAACATGACTTATATTCTCATTTGTGATACGTCTCCCCGTTACTAATCTTAAACGCTCTATACACCTGCTCCAGCAGCATCACCCTTGCCAACTGATGCGGGAAGGTGAGCATGGAGAAAGACATCCCATAGTCTGCTCTCCGCTTAACTTTATCTGATAAGCCCAAGCTGCCTCCAATGATAAAATCGATAGTAGATGATCCTGTATCAAATATTCTCTGCAGCTTTCCGGACAGCTCCACAGAGTCAAGCTGCTGTCCTTCTACTTCCATCGCTATCACATAGTCGTTATCCTTGATTCTACTAAGGATCTTCTCTCCCTCGCGCGTGAGCACATTGGTCTCGTCCGCAGGCGATGGGTTTGCAGGAAGCTTGCTTTCCTTGAGCTCGACTATCTCAAGAGCGGCATAACTGCCGATGCGTTTACTGTACTCGGCGACTGCAGCGGTCCAATATTTCTCCTTGAGCTTCCCTATACATATGATTCGTATCTTCATATCTCTCCCTATGCCTATTAAAGCACTGTAAGGCTGTCCTTCGCAGCAACCTTGATCGTAAAGTCGCTACCTTGACAGAGCTCATTCTCATCCAAAATATTACGGACCGTCAGCAACGCGGTATCAGGAGTATTGTTGTGAGAGCTGAGATGAGCCAGCATAATACGCTGATCGCTATCCGAGCGTCCCACACACTTGCGCGCCAACAGAGCCCTGGCGATAGTGATGCCGCTTGCGACGTTGGACAGATGTCCATATTCTCCCAGTATCCTGCGTTTGAGAGAATACGGATAATCTCCCATCTGAAGGATGCTTTCCTCGTGGTTAGCTTCCAGCACCAGTGTATTTGCGTGCTTAACCTCTTCATCTATCTCGTCTGTAACAACTCCTGTATCCGTCGCTACCGAGAGCTGTTCACCTTCCTCCATGAAGCTGAATCCGAGCGGTTCAGCAGCATCGTGCGATAGAGCGAAAGCCTTGATGCTTAGGTCTCCAATCCTTACCACATCCTGGGCAGACATGTATTCGAGCTGCTCAGCTCGTATGTGTTCAAATTTATCGCAGCTGCCGGCTGTGCCTCGAGACGTGTACACCTTGGCTCCTGCGCATGCCTTGGCAATTGCCCTGATGCTCTTGACGTGATCCACGTGCTCGTGAGTCACAAATATGCCTTGGATATCATCTGAGGTCAGGTTACATTCAGCCAGACCTTCCTTGATACGCTTGGCTGTAAGTCCCACGTCGAGCAGCAGCCTCGTCTTGCCATTTGAAACTATATACGCATTACCGGAGCTGCTGCTGCCGATAGATGCAATCCTCAATTTACCCATCTACTTCCCTATACCTGTTACCTTTGTATGTTATATCGAATCTGCATATTGAGTTGTATTTGCAGTACTTACACTCTCCCTTGATATCAGCTGCAGCCTTCGTCTTGGTTGGCGAAATACTGACATCACCGGATATGATCCGCTTGCTGATATCGTATATTGACCGGCTCACGTCTGCCTCAATACTCTCAAAGGTTGCTCTTGAGATGATAAATTTTTTGACGCCCAGCATAGATTCCGGCATTTCGTCCAGTATATGCGCTTCGTCCACACAAAGTCCGTTTAGAGCCATCCCCTTGTTCATCTCATTGCTAACAGTGTCAGCAACATCGCCGTCATTACCCATCTGAACCGACAAATCCTTGATGTTGTAGTAGAACACGCCCGCGGGTCTCCTGTCATCGGACTTAGCACCCTGCATGTATACCATCAGCTGCATCTTATAACCGCAGCGCATCTGCTCTATGTTAACCTTATCTCCGCCGGTTTTGTAATCGATGACGCGCATATCTCCACCTTCAAATACATCGACTCTGTCAATTTTGCCCTCTATAAACACCTTGTGATTATCTATCGTCAGCTCAATCGGGTCAAATATCCTGCCTCTTCTAAATTCTTCCTCAAAATAGGACTTCTCGACCTTACCTTGTCTCATCTGTTCTGCCAGATTGTCAGCTACGCGCGCACAGACCCGTGCAACTCTATCGAGCCTGTACTGTTCTCGTCCATCCGCTACGAACAATCCGTCCCTATAATCGGCAGCAATCTCTTTGAGTTTTTCCTGTACCAGCCGGTTGATTTCAGCCTCGCTGATGGTCCCCCAGAGATTCTCAGCTTCAAGCTCCTCGGAGACCCTCATTATACACTCATGATATATATCACCTATCTCTCGTGACGACCCTCTAAACTCACGCTCCTCACGAGGTCTTAGTCCGTAAGACACAAAATGTTTAAAAGGACAGTGATTGAAGTTCTCAATCCTTGTCGGCGAGAAAGAAAACTCACCGTTAGATCCGGCAAAGAGCCGTCCTGCCATTCTCGCTGAAATTGGCTCTGCCGCGTTGTCCTCTCGCGCCGCCTTCATAGCTATGCCAAGTACCTGTGGATTATTGCACTTATACCACGAGATTATCGAATCTGTAATCATTTTGACCTGTCCGGCATCGGATATCTGCTCCTGCGACCGGCGTCCCTTGAGATAGTTGAGCAGATGGCGCATTGCTGTCTTGGGATTGTTTACCACGCTCATCTCGAGTCCGTTCGATACGACATCCTTGTGAAGCTTCAGCTGCGGTAATGCTGATCGCAGTGTATCAACCAACGATGACGGCTTGCAGTCCTGCCCCTCCGAGTCGGATAGCGCCCAGCTTACATACAGCCTCTCGGACGGCTTGGAGATGAGCCTGTACATGGCTACGTTCTCTTCGGTCATCTTGATCTCGTCGAGGTGTCCTATAGGAAAATCATGCTCCTTGAAAAATGCCATCTCATCTACGGAAAAAAGTCCTTCCGGCGATGGCTCCATCGGCAACACTCCCTCGTTAGCTGCCAGAACTATCATAGCCTTGAGCGGTCTCGGTCTGGTTCTGATCATCGACCCCATAATGATTCCATCGAGAGCGGGAGGGATGACTCCGATATCGATGGATTCAAGGCCCTTCCTGTAGAGCTGCATCAGCTCTGCAAAGCTGTTATTGTCAAAAATCTCATCGCCGAGAATCGTCGACAGCTGCTCGAGAATCTTGACACAGGCTTCATAGCTCTGAGCTGTATTCTGCGCTTCTTCATTATATCCTTCGAAAGCCTGCCTCTCAGCTGCTCGCGTGAGTCTGGCCGGCAGCTGCCATTCCTCCTCCAGCAGCTTAATCAAGCCGTCCACGAATTCACTCACAGTTCCGGAAGCCTCGACTATGTTCTGCAGCTTGAGCACCTGCTCCATGATAAAGCTTCTGGTTGATTCAAGCTGATTGAACTCGCTGTCAGTATAATCAAAGTGCCCGTACTTGAACTTTTTCGTCCACATGCTGCCGCAAATCCTGTAGTTGCGGGCATAGTTCTCGAGATGCTCTACTGCTTCCCTCTCTACGTTCGTCAGCTCAGTCTTGAGCAATACAAACAGCGCAGAGGTTCTATAGTTGAACAGCACGAATTCCATCAGACTGACTATGAAGCGAGCCGCCATCGAGTCGGTGATAGTGCGTCTCGAATCGACAAACAGAGGAATACCGTACTCATCAAAGGTCCGCCTGATGATCGGCTGCCTTGCCGAATCATCGTTGCAGATAACCGCTATATCGCTCATCCTATAGTCTTTATCTCTTATGAGCTCGTATATGTAAGACACTGCGCTCTCTGCCTCATAGAACGGATTGGCGCATTCAACCAGCTTGATTTCATCGTTAATCTCTTCTGTATCCGGTACATTCCCAATGCCTGCATCATTAGATCCTGACACCGTCCTGAACAGATTCCGCTCCAGATAATCCAGCGTTGATCTCGAAGACTCTCTGTACCGGTCCGCTACGGACGCACGGGACACTGCAACACCCGCGTCACCTGCTTTTGCAGTAATTGCGTCACCTAGACTGATATCCAGCCCGAAGTCGCTGACATTGAGCATAAGATTGACTTCCACCCGCTTGGCCATCTCAATTAAGGCATCCATGTACTTGGGGGCTAGACTGTCAAATCCATAGACCCACACTGTATGGTCTCGCAGTAGCTCCGACTCCCCGATAGCCGCGACGTACATCGAGCTGTAGTCCTCGGAGTCTATGTAGTTTCCCGTGAGCTCAGTCTCGTATTCCTCGATTATAATTCTCAGCTCACACAGCTTACGTGATAGGATCTCGCCGGAATCATTCGCGGCGATCATAGCCTCCAGATCGGACAGCGTGCAGTCCTGCTGCTTGAAATCAGCGATAAAGTCGTTGACCATGTCTATGAACCCATTTTGGTCCGCCGCAGACTTGAATACCTCAAGCTCGTCACGATGAGACTTGATGATCTTGTAGAGCAGCATGTGACGGCCGTAGCGGTCGAGTATCTCTATGTTCTCCTTGCCTTGCTCAGCCAGCGCGCGTTGACCCAGCCTGCTGAGAGATAGAATCTCAATATCAAGAAGGCAGGCACTCTCCGTATATTTGAGTGCCTGCTCCTCAGCGACAAGCGTGTACTGGTTGGGCACCAGCACATACGCCTTGCCGTGTATATTCTCGTATATGAATCTCTCCTTGTTCATGCACTCGCGTGCCATAAATAGGTTAAGCATGCTATCCCTCGATTATCTCAAACAAATCCCCGGGTTGATAGATCCTATATGTAGGCTCAAGACCTCTCAGTGAGGTTCGGCCACAGCTCCTGCCCCAGCCGACGAGGATGCTGTCCACTCCGGCGTTGACGCAGCAGCCTATGTCAAATCTCGTGTCGCCGAGCATTATCGACTCGTCCCTGCCAACACCGAGCTTATCCATCGCTGTCAACAAGGGTGTAGGATCAGGCTTTGGGGAAGTCACATCGTCCGCAGTGACAATAACATCAAACTTATCCTTGATACCCATCTCGCCTAAATACTGCATCGTTGTATTGCCGAGCCTGGACGTTACGATTGACAGCTTGTAGCGGTGCTCCTTCAGTTCGCCGAGCAGCTCGCGGATGCCCGGATATAATCTGTAGGCTCCTGCGCTGTGCTTCTGCTGATAGCTGCGGTAAACCTGCATAACCTCCTCCGCATTCTCCTCCGGAAAAAGCTCCTGCACTGTATTCGCAACTGTCTCGCCAAATGTGGAGAGTATCAGCTTTTCAGTAGTTTCTTCGCCCCTGAACCGACGAAATACCGCCTGCCAGGAGTCGATAATCAGCTGGTCAGTATCGAGAACTGTGCCATCAAAATCGAACACTATGTGCTTCTTCACTAGCTACTCCTCTCCTTTGCTTCCTGAGACAGCTTGGCTCTGATAAAGTCATCGAGAGCGCCATCCATGACCGCACTCACATTTCCGACCTCCGTGCCGGTGCGGTGATCCTTGACCATAGTATACGGCTGGAACACATAGGATCTAATCTGTGCACCCCATGTTACCTGACTCATGTCTCCCTTGAGCTCATCGAGGCTCTCCTTGTGCTGCTGCTCAGCGAGCTGCTGCAGCTTCGAAGTGAGAATCTTCATAGCCATCTCTTTGTTATATAGCTGAGATCTCTCGTTTTGGCATGTTACAACGATGTTGGTTGGGAGATGTGTGATTCGAATGGCCGAATCAGTGGTATTTACGTGCTGTCCGCCCGCACCGGAGCTCCTGTAGGTATCTATCTTGAGGTCATTAGGGGCAATGTTGACTTCGATGCTGTCGCCCATATCCGGCAGCACCTCCACTGCCGCGAAGGATGTCTGTCTCTTGCCGGCAGAATTGAAAGGTGAAATGCGGACTAATCTATGCACGCCCGCCTCGCTGCGCAGATAGCCGTATGCATTGATGCCGCTTATCACTATGGTGCAGCTCTTGATACCGGCCAGCGTATCGTTCTGCAAATCCACCACGTCCGTCTTAAAGCCATGTTGATCGCAGTATCTGAGATACATCCTCATCAGCATCTCTGCCCAGTCCATGGCATCTACCCCGCCTGTGCCGGCGTGGATGCTGAGGATTGCGTTCTTTTCATCATACTTGCCGGTCAACAGTCTGCTGAGCTCAAGAGCCTCCATTTCCTCGTGGAGTCTCCTGAAGGTTCTTATGATGTCCTTAGCCTCTGAGTAGTCGTCGTATTCGTCTGCCAGCTCAATCATATCGGCTACATCCTGAAAGCCCTGCCTCAGTCCGTTGTACTGCTCGAGTTCGTTTTCGAGATGCTTTTTGTGCTTCATGAGTTTCTGAGCTTCGTCGGGAGAATCCCAGAAACCGGGGCGCAGCATCTCTTGCTCCATGTCATCAATCTTAGTCGCTAATCCGGCAGGGTCAAAGATAATCTCCTACCTCTGCGAGCTTGCTCAGCTCCTCGGGTAAAGTCTGCTTTATCTCATCTAGCTCAATCATCGTAATCTCCTATGATATGTGTTAACCATTCTACTTAAATTTGCCGCAGCAATTCTTATACTTCTTGCCTGAGCCGCATGGGCACGGATCATTCCTGCCAATCTTAGGCTCTGTGCGGTGAACAGGCACCTGAACCTGCTCTCCGTTGGTCTGATACTGCTGACCATTTCCACGAGCAGCTGCAAGCTCCTCGTCATGATATTCTTCCTTGCTCTCCACCTCGCCAATCGAAACTGCACGACGCTCCGTACGTGTCTCGACACTGACGTTGAAGCAATATTTTACAGTCTCCTCGCGGATATCTGCAATCATCTCTCCGAACATGTCGAAGCCTTCCTTAGCGTAAGCAACAGCAGGATCCTGCTGTCCATAGCCGCGAAGCCCGATACCGTTCTTGAGCTGCTCCATCGCATCGATGTGATCCATCCAGCGATTGTCAACGACTCTCAGCATAATCATGCGTTCAACCTCACGCATGTGCTCAATACCGACCTCAGTTTCCTTCTCTTCGTAAATCTGCTCGAATACCCTGTTGATATCCTCTCGCAGCTGCTCCTCGTCGAGTTCTCTTTGCTCCTCCTCTGTATAATTCAGCCTGTCTCTAAATGCGGGGGTTATCTGCTCGCAGCCCTCGTATATATCGTCCATATCCCAGTCCTCGGAGAATCTCGAATTCATAGTGACCGGTGCGATGATGGCATTTACAAGCTCATCCACCATTCCCATGATATAATCTCGGAGATTCTCTCCATCGAGTACCATCTTGCGCTGCTCGTATATCTGCGATCTCTGTCTGTTCATGACGTCGTCGTACTGGAGAACGTATTTACGAATACCGAAGTTCTTGCCCTCGATCTTCTTCTGGGCATTTTCAATTGATCTCGACAGCACCTTGGCCTCAATAGCCTCGTCGTCACCAAGTCCGACACTCTGTACAATTCTCTGCATTCTCTCCCCGCCGAACAGTCTCATCAGATCATCCTCAAGCGAAATGAAGAATTGTGTCTCACCGGGATCCCCCTGACGTCCGGAACGTCCTCGGAGCTGATTATCGATACGTCTCGACTCATGTCTTTCAGTACCGATGATGCAGAGTCCTCCGAGCTGCCTGACTTCATCCTGCTCTTCCTTACGTTCCGCAGCAAAGGACTCAAGCAGCTCATGATACTTGCTTCGAGCTGAGTTAAGCTCATCGTCGGTTGACTTCTCAAAGCCTGTCGCAAAATCAATCTGCTCAGGCGTATACTCGAGCTTCTTCATCTCCTGTCTGGCTTCAAAGTCAGCATTACCACCGAGAATAATATCGGTACCACGACCGGCCATGTTGGTAGCGATTGTTACGGCGCCCTTACGACCTGCCTCCGCAACAATCTCGGCTTCCTTCTCATGGTGCTTAGCGTTCAGAACGCTGTGCTTGATGCCCCTCTTCTTGAGCATATCGCTGATCAGCTCGGATATCTCGATTGAGATAGTACCTACGAGCACCGGCTGACCGGTGGCATTAGCCTCGGCAACTCTATCAACAATGGCTTTGTATTTGCCGGGTTGATGAGCATATACCGCGTCGTCCAGATCCTGTCTGGCGATTGGCTTGTTGGTTGGGATGACAACTACATCCATATTGTAGATATCTCTAAATTCGTCTTCCTCTGTCTTGGCTGTACCCGTCATACCGGATAGCTTGTTGTACATACGGAAGTAGTTCTGCAGGGTGATAGTTGCGAGAGTCTTGGACTCAGACCTTACGGACACACCTTCCTTAGCCTCGATAGCCTGATGTAAGCCGTTTGAGAACCGTCTGCCGTACATCAGACGACCGGTGAATTCATCGACGATCAGAATCTCTCCGTCTTTGACTATGTAGTCCACATCCCTCTTCATCAGGTAGTTAGCATGCAAAGCCTGATTGACATAGTGGTTGAGCTCCATGTTGTCAGGATCGGAGAAGTTTTCGATACCGAAATAAGTCTCTGCCGCCTTAACTCCGGTCTCGTTGAGCGCAACCTGTTTATCCTTCTCGTCGACTGTGTAATCGCCGTGAATTCCGTTCTCACCGTCCTCCTCTTCACTCGTAGTATCTCGAACCAGAGTATGAACAAAGGTATTTGCAGTCCTGTACATGTCGCTGGAATCGACACCCTTACCTGAAATAATCAGAGGTGTACGAGCCTCATCAATCAGGATAGAGTCGACCTCGTCGACGATAGCGAAATTAAGCTCGCGCTGTGTAAGTTCTTCCTCATATGTAACCATGTTGTCACGCAGATAATCGAAGCCGAACTCGTTGTTGGTTCCATAAGTGATGTCAGCCTGATACGCGTCCTTGCGATCATCGCCCTTGAGCGAATTGATAACGCAGCCGACAGTCAGCCCTAAGAACGTATATAGCTTACCCATCCAATCCGCGTCACGCTTAGCCAGGTAGTCGTTAACTGTAACTACATGCACACCTTTGCCTGTCAAGGCGTTGAGATATGCAGCCAACGTAGCTACCAGAGTTTTACCTTCACCTGTCTTCATCTCAGCGATTCTACCCTGGTGAAGGACCACACCGCCGATGAGCTGTACTCTGAAATGCTTCATGCCGAGACTTCTAACTGCACCCTCACGGCATACGGCGAATGCCTCCGGCAATATGTCGTCGACGGTCTCAAACGGACCTTCCTCGCCTTCCTCTCTTATCGTGCCAAGACGCTTCTTGAACTCGATGGTCTTGGCACGCAGCTCATCGTCGGACAGCGACTGCATCTGCTCATCGTACGATTCAATTACGTCTACTATTTTCTCAATCTTCTTTACCTCACGCTTGTTGAGGTCTCCAAAAATCTTTTCTGCTAAACCCATTTACATGCTCCCTTCATTGAATGCTCTCATGTATTGAATTACTTCTCTATCAGTTGTCATCCTCGTCCTCTTCAGGTCTGTCTTCAACGCGGATATGCAATCTAAGCGCCCTCTTAGAGTCAGCTCTGGTGATCCTGACCTGAAACACCTTGTGCTTGGAGGTGTATTCAAACTGATCTCCAACCTTAGGTATGCGGTCCAGCTCAATCATTGCCCAGCCGTTGACTGTGGTGGCATCGATATCGATATCCTCGCCCTGAAGCTCAAAGAACTTCTCGATGTTGGCTCCACCTGCTACCGAATAGGATCCATCTATGAGATCAGTGACCTCTCTCATCTCAATAGTATCGTGCTCATCGTAAATCTTGCCGACAAGCTCCTCAATGATATCCTCCATAGTTACCAGCCCCGTCGTACCGCCGTACTCATCGACGATTATCGCCATGTGCGTAGCCTTGGCCTGCATCTTCTTGAGCAGTATCGATGCTTTGATTGACTCGGCAACGTATGCCACAGGCTTGATGTACAGGTTGACACTCTTGCCTTCTCCAACCACGTAGTTGTGAAAATCCTTCTGATTGAGGATACCGATTATGTTGTCCAGATCGTCCTCAAACACCGGCAGCCTCGAAAGACCCGTGCTCTTGAACGTCTTGCCGATTTCCTCAACAGGAGTGCCCAGCTCTATCGCGATGATATCGATACGAGGTGTTATGATGTCTATCGCCTCAAGGTCTTCAAATTCAATCGCGTTTGTGATCAGCTCACTCTGTGACTCACCGATGTTGCCGCCAGTCTTAGCCTCCTCGACTATCGTCTTGAGCTCATCCTCTGTATAGCCCTGTTCGGACGATACCTTAAACAGCTTGTCCACGAACTTCTTCCATATTCCAAATATCCGGTTGAGCGGAGCAAATGCTATCATCAAAGCCTTTACAATCGGCGCTGCAAATAACGCAAGCCCCTCCGCCTTGTCTTTTGCTATGTTCTTGGGCGAAATCTCACCAAATATCAGAACCAGTATAGTAACAACGATTGTCGCAACAGTTGCGCCATAGCTGCCATATAGCTTTATAAAGAATACCGTCGCGATAGACGTTGTGGCGATATTTGCAATATTGTTGCCAATCAGAATGGTAGTGAGGAACTTATCAAAGTTTTCCGTTATCTCAAGTACCAGCTCAGCGTTGGTAACATCGTCGCTCGCCATATTCTTAATTTTGATTTTACTTACCGATGTAAATGCCGTCTCTGTCGCCGAGAAAAAGCCCGACAGCAGAAGCAGCAATATCATACTTATTATATAAGGTGTCATCGAGTCAGTGTCATTCTCCTATATTATGGTATATCCGATTAATTATACTATATAATGATGCCTTTTAAGGTGATGAAACAAAGAAAACAACCCCTCTGCAAAGCAGGGGAGTTCGGTATCTATCCGATTTTTCTATACTTGACAGGTGTGTCATTTTCGAATGCAATCGCATACCCCCCGGCAGGATTAGGTGTCCACTGCCAAGGCTTATCCTTGACGCCCGGGAACATCATAGCCATGCAGGTAAATATAACCGCACCGTGCAGCACGCCGATAACATCCGAACGCACCACATCACTTTTGAGCATATCGAGACCGCGAGCCACACGCTCTATAAACCCATCGTTGGTCTCTCCCTCCGGGAAATCCATATAAGGCTTTTCTCCGTCCAACCAAGCCCTCGCTTCAGCATTCTCTCTAATCTCATCGATAGTCTTCATTTCAAATATGCCTACTCCAATCTCCTTGAGATCCGGGATAGTATCGTGTGAACGGTCTCCAAATATCAGTTCGAAGGTCTGCTCTGTTCTGAGCATCCCCGAGGTGTACAGCTTAGCTCCATCCGGGCTGGGATATACACCATGCCCACGCAAAGCCTTGACCTGTTGCACGCCCTGATCTACCAGCGGTAGATCAGTGCTGCCGTAGAACAGGTCTTTGATTGTGCCCTCTGTATCTCCATGTCTGATCAGGTATAATGTGTTACCCATCTCCAATTCCTCTTATTGACTTAAATATCACTATTACGATAGGCTATAATCGTTCACAATTGTCGCATATTATATCATTTTCTGCTATAATATTCTACATGTTTGTGTACCGCCGTCTAAGCGTGAACAAAATGATTAATTAATAAAAACAATCCGCATTGCTGCGGATTTTACGCGCCCGTAGCTCAGGGGATAGAGTAGTTCACTCCGAATGAAAAGGTCAGCGGTTCGAATCCGCTCGGGCGCACCAGCTAAAAGCACCGGAAATCGTTGAAATTGCCGTGCTTTCATTTTTTCGTTTTGAAGCTGTCTAAAATGACGCAGGAAGGTGATTGATTTCACCTTCCTGCGTCGTTTTTAACCTGCAATCTCACATCTTTAGAGCCGATATCCGAATATAAGGCATCCTGCAAGTTTTACAGGTTCACCCCTACACCTTGCTTGAAGGTCCAAGATTTATTTGATTACTCGCTTTTTTTGCGTCTAGCCTCGACTACGAACAACAGTATCATAATCAACACAGCAAATATGCCGATTCCACCATACAATTTCAAGTCTAAACTATCACCGGTCTTAACTTTTTCGATTTTTTTAGAGCCTTTGTTATCTTTGTCAGCCGGTTTCACATACGTATTTGTTACAGTCAGCTTATCAGCACTGTAGCTTGCTTTGTAGTTTTCCGGTACATTTTGCTCCTTTGCATAGTACTCATACTCGTTGCCCTTTGAGTCATGCTTAGCCAGCTTTGTGAAGCTCTTCTTTAGCTGTGCGCCGCTCGCATTTGCAGGTACCGCAAACTCACCCACCTTCTCGTCGATTTTGTCTGCTCCTGTCTTGCCATTCGTTCTCCACAGCTCTATCGTAGTTGCCGGTTTCGGTCCGTTGACCCACACCTTTTCTACCGTCTTATCTACTACTGTTCCCGCTCCGCCATTTGTATTGGTTACTTCGACGCTCTTTTCCTTATCACTTGCTTTAAGCGTTACTTTTCCTCCACTTACCGAGTAGGTTACAGTGTATCCCTTAGAATCTGTTTCTTTTACTGTGTATTCTCCGAAGTACAGTCCCTTCAGGGTCTTGCTCTCCGTCGGTGCCAACTCGAAGTTTTCTTCGTAGTTGCTTGGCCCTGTTACCTTGAAGCTGAATTTAACAGGTGCTCCTCTGAAGCTTCTTACAGAACGTCTTGTTCCCGCTCCATTTTCAAGCAGCTTCTTTGTTACTGTCAGCTTGCCCAGATTGTCATCGCCCGTTACAGCTTTATTGGTAATAGTTACCTTTCCGTTTTCTACAGCAGAGCTTTCTGCAAGTGTCCAGTTTCCGTTATTGACATCTCCTGCATTCTTGAAGCTTTCCTTTACGATGAAGCTGTATGCCTTACCGTGGATGTCTGTTGTCTTTAGGCCTGTCCATTTAGCGCTTGTAGTTGTTCCGTCTACTACCTTTACTGCCGCTTCTGACGCAGGTACCTGCTCCTCTGTTCCTCCTGCTACCTTTCTGTAAAGTGTTAGATTTACCTCAGGCTTTACCAGGGTCTTTCCTTGAGGATCCTGCCATACCTTATTTACGCTTACTTCACCGTTGCTTGGAATCTCATATGTATTGGTAATCGCATTGCCTTCCTGCGTTACTGCATACGTATGCCCATTAACAGTTACTTTATTATCTACTGTTACGCCGGCCTCCTTAACAGTGTATTTTATTTCACTGCCGGAAGTATTATATTTCTGCAAATTTGTCCACTTATATGTGAATTTATTTGCCGTTCCGTTTGTCGGTGTCACTGTCGGTGTAACATCAGTTTTCTTAACGCCGTCAGCATATAATTCAAAGCTCGGAGCTGTGTGATCAGCTTCGGGGCCGTTCACCCAAGTCTTGCTTGCTGTTACTTCGGTCTTATAGTCGTCACCTTTCGGTCTGTTTATTACCTTCACCGAAGCGTCCTTTCGATCTATCAACAAGTCTACCTTGCCGTCGTTTGTACTGTCGCTGTCAACAAAAGTCGGCGCAGGTTCATGCCCCGGCTCTGAAACAGTGTAGTGTCCATAAGGAAGGTTATCTATTGTCCTTTCTTCACCTGCAGACAATTCATGAACTGCCCTGTAAACTTCATCATTTCCGCCATAAGGATTAGTACCTACAACGGTAATTGCATACTTCGGAGTCGAACGATACAACGCACTCCTCGGTCCATAAATACCTCTGCCATTTGCAGAATCAGGGTTGAAGGTCTTCTTCAGCTTTAACTTTCCAAGCTTCTTTTCTTTATTAGTAACAGTTATCTTTGTGTTCAGAGGATCATTGTCACTGCCGCCTCTAGGTACAACGAAGCTATCCAGTGATGTTCCTGTAACAGGTGCTGCGCTCTGAGTTCCGTCCCATGTTTTCCATTGTATTTCAGAATCATAATCGGAAAGACTGCTTGCCGGGCTGCCGGAAACAACATTCTCTTTAAGCTGATATGTTTTATCGACACGCAGGTCAACCATTACCTTGCTTTTGTTTCCGGGAACGAGATAATTCTGATTGAAGCCGGAGTCCTCTTTAAGCTTCATGTTGAAATTAAACTCACGCCCGTTTGCATAAGCGGCGGGAATCTCTCTGCCTTTAAAATCGAGCAGCCTTTTGTGCAGCTCCACGATTAACGGTTTTGCTTTCGGTTCAGGGAAAGCCTTGGTCTGTTGAACACCGTCTATATCCGTATAATGAACCGATGCTCCTGCATTGGTATTATAATTTCCATCTGAAGGTGATACCACATCCAAGATGCTGTCATTAATAACAACCTCGTACGTCATCTCTGCATAACGCGTCATCGAACCGGGTGAAACCGATGTCGTAAGAGTTCCCACATTCCAATTGATCGTGTTGTTGTTAAGTGTAGCAGTTCCCTGTGTAACATGAATATTCGAGGCAGTTCCGCCCTTAACCTCAAAGCCTGCACCCATAGGATCGGAAACATTAGCATCCTTCATTGCAGCTGCAATACTGGCTGCAATACTATCGAAAATGCCGCTCAAGGCCGCCGGATCCTCAGTGCTGTATGAACACCCCGGACTGGCCATCTTCTCAAGCACATCATTTCCCGTATTTCCTGCATTTACTGCAACCGTATATAACTTTGCGTTCTGTTTCGCAAACCCTGCTTCAGCTATGGCACAGTTTCCGCTGTTGTAATAGTGGTACTCGCGATAACCATTTATCAAAACTTTATCGTAACGGTGCCACATGCTGTTTCCCGCACCTGTGGTTTCTGAATAATTAAACGCAGGTCTGGGAACATTCGCACTCGTCTGTTTCTCATAGGTGTGACTTCCGGGTCCGCCATTTACCAGGTAATTATCCGGATTATGCAGCGCATAATTGAACGTAGGCACACCATCAGACAGCAAGACTATGTTCTTAAAGTCTGCCTGCGAATTATTCAACAAATCGGAAGCCGCCTTTATACCGCCTTGTGTAAAGGTACCTCCTCCGGCCCTAAGATCATCTATAGCATTTAGAAGCTGCTGCTTATTAGCGTAATTTGTAAAATTTTTCTTTACATGCACATTGGTTTCAAATGTTACAAGTGCAATTCTCGTATTAGGATGGTTTTCGTCAAGAAGTTTATTTACGAACTGTTTCGCCGCTTTTTTAGCTTCTCTCATTCGTCCGTTGTCATTCATACTGCCGGATGTATCGACAACCATGACGATATCATTCTTCTGTTCTTTATCTGTCGCCTCCATGCGAAGCGTCACCTTGAAGGTATCAAGCTTCCCCGGTACAGGTTCCGCCTTTTTTGTCAACGCCACCGCACCTTGTGCAGGTCCGCGTAATCTGGTTCCTGATGCAGATCTGAGCATCATTTTTTTGCCATTTGCACCGAGATATTGATCGGCTTTTCCGCCCGAAACATCGGGGGATGGGTTAGCTTTTTCAGGAGACTTTAAATGGTCCGGGTTAGGTGACTTTAACCATTCTTCTTTTTCCTCAGCGTTAACCGTCTTTTCATTTGATGCTTCTACCTGAACCTTCTCAGGTGCACGAGTTTCAGCCGTTTTCTCTGCTGCAGGCGCACTTTCATCTCCAGCAGCAAAGGCAAGGCTAATCCCCGGAGTACCAAAACCGGAGATTATTACAGCAAAACTCATAATCAACGCCAGTATGGAATTGCCTCTTCTCTTGTCTTTCTTCATTTTCCGTACCTCTACTAACAATTTACAAGCTTCTTCCTATACAATTTTAGAATTTGTTTCTCTAAAATATATTTATATATAAACGCTCTTTATACCGAGCGATAATTATATACACGTTTATATACCCGCTCATCGAGATGACATCTGCGGGAATTTATTTTTTCAATTTCCATCCATTGTTCTCAAGCGATTTAGTGAATTTCTTCAACGAAATACTTTTATCCTCCTGTGTCTCGACCGGAATCAGTTTTTCTTTCTTTATCTTTTCCATTGTTTTTTCATTGACCGGGATTGAGATGCTTTCAGTAATTTTATTTTTCCCTTTCTTTGTTGAATACTCCATGCCGTCAATAGCTTTATATGTTTTCTCCATTTCCTTTATTCTATATTCAACTTCTTTTACTTCCCGGTCTGAATATCCTTTTATGTTCAATTCCGAAACCTGTTTGACCTTATATACGTCATCATTCTCGGCAAATACGGACAATTCCATAGATACATTTTCATCAGAGTATTTATATACTTCTGTCTTCTTTTCATTCATCCCACACGAACACCAGGTTAATGTAAAAATCAACATCAACAAAATTATCAAGATTTTTTTCATATTTTTTGCCTTTAATTACAGTTTAATTTAAGATTCGCAGATTCTATTATTGCTTACCTTGCTAAATTTTCACATCTGCAGATTTCCCTTGTAAATTACTTTGCATATACTGTTTAAGTTCTTTTCTTCCGGATATATTAAGCTTCTGATAGACACAATCCAGATGTGATTTAACCGTATTCGCAGAGATTCCCATATGTCCGGCAATCTCTTTGTTCTTCCAACCGCTGCTTGCCAACATAGCAACTGAAAATTCTGTGGTAGAGAGTATGTCTGCGACCTCTACTCCCAGAACTCCCTTATAAATCTTTCTCCATCCTGTACTGAATTGATAAACAATATCGACAATTTGATTAAAATCACTTTTATACTCATTTTTCAAGCACTTTTCCACGAGTCCCCCAAGAGAACCGTGATGTTCTCCAAACGCTTCAAGAAGACTATCTGCAGAAGCCGTTTCCCATGCCTTCATAAAATATTTCTCTGCATATTCAACCTTTCTTAAAGCCATATAGTTCATCGCCATAACAATATATCTCAATCAAGGCCATAACACCCTTTATAAATCCGATTGACTCGCAATATTCACCTTTGAGATACATGCTGTACGCAATAACATAGCTTCCAAACGGTTGAAGGCCGTTAGGCAAATATTTTAAGCGATTGATAAGAGAACACTCTTCTTCTCGCTCAATATGAAGGAGAGTTCTGTATAGGAACGAGGCAAAGGACAACATTGCCCTACACGTATCATCGCAGGCATCCGTATCCTCCGCAAAAGTATTATCCACATACGCAAGCATCCTCTGTGTTTCCTGCACGCGTCCCAGAGTGAGATTAGCAAAGCCGTATATCATATACCCGGAGAATCTTGCTGCAAAGTCAGGTTCTTCCAAGAGCTTTTCGGCCCGTTCAGCTGCCCCTTCTGTGTGACCCGTAAAGTAATAATACTCAGCCCATGCAATTTTCCGCATTTTGCAATCCGTCATAGCCTCAATTACCGAATGTGCCTCACCTTTCTCAAAGCAAGAGTTTACAAACGGCATCAAATATTTTCTGTTTATGGTCTCTTTGTTCGGATTCATAAGTGGAACTCCATTTTAGTTCACTATTATTTATGAAAGCATCTGTAAGTATAGGATAAGTTGTATCGTATTTAACGATTATATAAAATCACCTGTTTTTTATACGGAATGGGGGTTGACAACAAGATTGGCAATAGAGAAGTTTGCCTTTTCAAATTGCCAATAAATTAAAAACGGCCTACAGGAGACCGCTGATTTTAATATTTAAGACATATTTCTTCAGTTGAAAAATCAAATCCGCTGTGCATTAGAAGCATGTAAAATTAAGCATATAAAATTTCAATTACCCTGAGAATCAACCACATGCACATCCAGCTGATTATATGGAATCTCGAGGCCCGACTCAATGATGCACTTCTGCAGCACACCCATCGCTGCTCTTCTCATCACCCATTTATCTTTAGGCTTGCACCAATACCTGATCCTATAGATAACAGACGATGCTTCAAAATTCTGAACAGCCAGGTATTCTGCGTTCCTAATACCTTTGATAGCTTTAATTTTCTTGGCACAGCCGGTGAACACTTCCTTGACATGGTCCGGGTCCTCGTCATACCTGAGCCCGATGTTGATATCGTAGATACCGCTCGACACGGCGACCTTGCTGATGTTGCGGTTGCATATTGTAACGTGGTCACCTGTATTTATACTGGTGTATTGCGTCGTCTGAAGCGTGAACAGTGTAACGATACCCTCATCTCCGTCAATCTTGATGACATCTCCGACCTTGAAGGACTTATCATTGATGATATGCATACCCATGAGGACGTCCTTGAACACGTCCTGCATAGCCATACCGAAGACAGCACCGGCAACACCAACACCGGCGATAATCGATGTTATGCGTATGTTGTTCACTTCGAGTACAGCAAGCAGCGCAATCAGCCATGCGGTTGTCTTGATCAGTCTGAACGTCGAACGTACAATTGCGTTCATCTGCACGGTGTTGTTTGTCTTCTTGAGATATATTCTATGCCCGTGCTCAATAATAACCGTCGCAATTATGCCGAATGCGATGATTATGATACTGCTTATAAAGTGTTGCGAAGTCACTATTTTAACCACAAAGCTCAATGCGTCCCCCTATCTATCAAACACAGATAAATCATCCCAGCTAAACAGAGATGACAACACACCGAAACCCTCTACGTCCTGATAGTAGCCCTCGATAAATCTCGCCCCGTAGTGCCTGTATATCTCCTCCGCCTTGGAATTGCCTGCGAATACATCTATGACCATTTGAGAATAACCCGTCTGCGCAGCTCGTTTACCCATTGCAAATAAAAGCTTACGACCGCAACCCATATCCCGATACTCCGCTTCTACGTGAAGCATCTCGAGCCAGAAGGCACCGAGAACATCCGGAGATGGAGTACCGGCTACGAAGCCCATGATTTGTTCCGAGCAGCACGCAACCAGCAGCTCATTACCCGGAGACAGATAATAGGCATCCATCCTGGCTGCGCAGCTGTCAGGATTTACCGATGCCATATATCTCCTATCCAGTATGTCGGCATACGTATCGTGGTAATTGTCCGACATAATGCGACCTATCTCCGGGATATCGGGACGGTGCGCTTCACGTATTATAATGTTTGAGTTATTTCCCATAAATATGTGTCCTCTCATTCATCTTTCATCTTTGCAGACGACATTCAATACTTCTTTCATTACGTCAAGCTTTAGCCCCCGAAATACCGCACTTTGCGCTATTTCCATTTAAAAGTATCGGCTATTTGCTTGGCTGCTTCGTCACAATCGGATGAACCGTCAAAATTTGTCTCATACACCATGACGTATGAACGGTCACCGACTATATAATATTGAGTGCAGGTTCTATCACTCAAGGAAAATTTATATACTAACATTGTATCACCATGTTTCGTAGTTGTTCCCGAAGCGGTAATTTGTCCAACAGTCTGTCCCCGCGTCTGCATGCCGAGCTGTTGCAATATTGAATTCCCGAACTCTTGAGACTGCTCTTTGGAATAACGATTCCTGCCGTACTCAATCGAAATATTATCGGGTACACCATTTCCATCGTATCCTTTAGGAACAAAAAACGGCTTATCAGATGTGGAATCATCTTTATCTTTTACCCATCCGGATGGCATGTCACAGCTACCGTATTTTAACTCAAATGCATTATTAGACGAAGTTCCGTCGGGCTTATGTTGTGATCCGCAGCCCGCGCAAAGGATTGCTGCAAACATTAAAGCAGTAATTAAAGCTGATGTTTTATGGATTTTGCGTTGTTGCTTCATCATAGCTCCTCCCACCGCACACTTGAGCAGAATATACCTTCCGAACACAGACAAGCTCCCCCGGACAATCATTTCGACTCAAAAGGTCACTTATACCGATCCTGTGAAATAATTGAAATAATTGTAGATGCGGATATGACGGCACATCCGCCCCATTCAATCAGGCTTATGTGCTTGTGCAGTAGCATTCCCGGAATAGCCGAGTATTTCCAGAATAACTAAAAATCACATCTCAAGTCCAATCTTGTGGCCTGAAATATTCCCATAATCGAGACGAATGCGACGTTACTCCTTGTCTTGTCGTTCATATAACCTGAACCCCCGGATTATAGACATTATAGCATGGGCATTTATCCTTGTGAACAAACTTGAATCATCAAATCTTGTCGGGTTATCACTACTGATGTGCATTTTTTGATATAATAAACAATTAGTTATTAAGACTATCAGACGCTTTTATTTCTACAATAAAGAATATTAGATACTATCAATAGGAGGAATCAAACGTGATAGAGACTGAACATATTATACTTCGAAAAGCATCCTTTGCCGACTGTGATCTCTTTGCAGAATGGGAGTCACGTCAAGACGTTATCGAACACTTCTGTACTACCGGCAAACGCGATCTCGATACAATCACTGACGAGTTTCACACAGTTATCCATGACCCAACCCGTGAGTGGCTAACCATAGCTGAGAGTAGCACCAAAAAACCGCTTGGAAAGATTGATATCACTAATATCGACCCTATTAACGACTCTCTCAATATCGCCATCATCTACCTGGCAGACGAATCAGTGCGCGGCAAAGGCTACGGAACAGAAGCAATGGAAGCACTGCTTATCCATGCATTCGAGGAGCTTACGGCTCACCGCGTTACGGTTTCGCATTTCCCGGATGATGTCGTTGCTTCTCACCTATATACGAAGCTCGGATTTAGAACAGAAGGTATACTCAAGCTTGCGGGTAAACGCAGCCACGAGTACTTTGACATGGAATTACGAGCTATTCTCAAGGAAGAATGGGAAGAGCAGAATGAAATGAAGGCTTTAAAAGCTTGACTTTAAGCGCTTCGGATAATATAATTTACGGGCGCATTGTGCAATTGGAGCAGGGTTCGCCCGGCAGCTCCGACACTAAGTTATTTTTAGTATGTCGAACAAGATCCTCGGATCCCAGTAGACAGTGCCGAAACCGATCCCTTGGATCTGAGTAGGTAGAAAGGGAACAAAATGAAGTCTTACATCGCTAAGCCTGCAGAGATCGACCACAGATGGTACGTTATCGATGCAGAGGACAAGACTCTGGGAAAGCTTGCAGCTGAGGTTGCAATGATCCTAAGAGGAAAAAAGAAGCCTATCTACACACCTCACGTTGACTGCGGAGATTACGTAGTTGTTGTAA
>ERZ773005.255-NODE-255-length-46943-cov-98.583945_pt1 | contig 46943 bp, 45 predicted proteins | sample MGYA00580666_ERZ773005 | MGnify/ENA primary metagenome ERZ773005 (study PRJEB29015, sample SAMEA2737999) | human oral metagenome | biome: human oral; feature: human-associated habitat; material: dental | place: China | collected 2061 ...
TGTGTGACTTTACGGCTTCACTCCCGTGGTGTATTTTGACACCCAGCTCGTTCCGACGTGACTGGAACTCGGACGCTTTATAGTACATTATGAATGGTAGCAGAGTGGCTAAAATAAATCAATAATCTGTCTCGGCCGATCCTATTGTGCAGTGAGTTCAATAGACACTTAAGCGAAGATGTCAGCTTACGCTCAAATCTTTCTTCTAGTTATGCCACGGGGCGCTAGACCAGGCTTAAGTAGACAAATTACTTTGGTAAGGTATAATTGTAATTAACTAATTATCGTGTTGGCAGCTTGACTAACCACAGAATTACCAAGTACTGTTGTCCGAATATCGAGCGCAAGCCAATTCAAAACATAGGAGGATAGCATCCAAGATTAACCGAAATGGGTAACGCAATAAAATCACGAATCCTTCTAGTTGAAGATGAACTCGCCCTCCGGACTGGCACCGAGCAGTTCCTCCGCCAGCGCGGCTTTACGGTGGTGACGGCGACCAGCGGCGAGGAGGCGCTGGAAAAATTTACTCGGGCGGATGTGATTGTCCTTGACATCATGTTACCAGGGATGAGTGGCATTGAGGTATTGCACCAAATTCGCCAGACCAGCGACGTGCCGGTGCTGATGTTGACGGCGCTGCATGATGAGCCGACGCAAGTTGCCAGCTTTAATGAACTGGCGGATGACTATATGAGTAAGCCGTTTTCGCTGGTGATTTTGGAAAAGCGGATCAAGGCGCTACTTCGCCGCCAGCAGTTTGTCAAAAAAACCTTGTGGCAGCGCGGCCTGGCCTCGGTGGATTTCGCGGCGTATCAGGGATTTTATGATAATGCTGACGCGCACCTCAAGCCCAAGGAGGTGCAGCTGCTTAAACTACTGGTCGACAATCCAAACATAGTCTGGAGCCGGCAAGCTATTATCGATAAGCTGTGGCGTGATGACGAGGTGCCGTTTGACCGAGTGATTGACGTTTACATCAAAAACTTACGCAAAAAATTGCACCTAGACTGCATCGTTACGGTGAAGGGAGTAGGTTATCGCTATGAAGCGGCTTAAATTATTTCCCAAAACATTTTTGGTGTCGATCGGTCTGTTCGCGGCGTTGATCATCCTGGTGCATGCGCTAGTTTATACCTTGATGCCGCAATTTTATTTGCAGCAAAAAGAGCGCGAGGCGGCGGACAGTCTCACGGCGCTCGTGGCTGAACTACGCGGTAAATCGACCGAGGAAATGCGTCGTCTCAGCCAGGAGTTTGCTCAGATGAAAAATGTTAATATCACGCTGACAATTGACGGACGTGATCAGTATTTTCAGGGTTTTCAGTCGATCAACATCGTGACCGATAGCGGTAAATCGGTTGACACCAGCGTGGTGAAAATCGCTGATGGCCAAACGGTCGATCCGCGCTCGGTGATTTTGCGGCAGGGGAGCGTGGCGAATAGCCAAGGCCAAACGATTACGGTCAAACTACTCGCCGACGTGGCGCCCGTCACTCAGGCTAAGCTCGCTACCTTGCACGTATTGCCATATACCATGATCAGCTCGCTATTGGTGGCGTTGATATTTTCCTACATCTATAGTCGTTTTGTGACGCGGCCGATTCGCCAGATGGCGGCGGTGACCACGACTATGCAACGGTTGGAAAAGGACGCGCGCTACCCGGTGAATAGTAACGATGAAATCGGTGTGCTGGGGCGAAATATTAATGAGCTCTATCAAAATCTGTGGCAAACGATTCGCTCGCTGGAGCATGAGAATAAGCGGATCACCCAGCTCGAGAAGGAAAAAATCGCATTCCTGCGCGCAGCCTCGCACGAGCTGAAAACGCCGCTAGCGGCCCTACGGATCATGCTCGAAAACATGCAGCTAAATATCGGTGAGTATAAAAATCGTGATCAGTACCTAGCGGAATCGGTGGCACAGGTTGACCGTTTGGCGGCGATGGTGAATGATGTCTTGCGCTCTGGAAGCGTGGCCGAGCAAGCTTTGCGTCAAGAAAAACGGCTGAGGATCGATAAGCTAATCACTGAGGTGGTTGCCGACTACACACTACTAGCAAAAACGCGTGGCATGACTTTCGCAGTTGACGCACGTCTGACGACTATTCGTGCCAACCGCGACATGATGCGCCACATCATCTCGAACCTGGTGTCAAACGCGGTGCGCCACGGCGACGCGGGGAGTGTCATAAAAATTACTTGTGACCAGCGTGAACTAGCCATCGAAAACGCCTGCAAACCGCTCACCAAACAACAACTCCAGCACATCTTTGATCCGTTTTATCGGAGCAATGCCGCCACGAAACAGCACACCGACAGCAGCGGCATCGGCCTCTACACCGTGAAAATGCTGCTTGAGGCGAAAGGGCTGGATTATGAGTTTGCGCCGGTGAAACAGGGGATGCGGTTCGTGGTGAGGCTTAGCTAGCAAAGATAAGAAAGATTTGTTAAGTAAAACAAGCAATATAGGTTAAAATACAAATAGGAGGTTAGAAAAATAAAAGATGTATATTCGTAAGATAAAACTACATAACTTCAAAGGCTTTAGTGGCGATCATAAACTTACTCTCTCTAAAGGCATAAATTTCCTAGTTGGTGATAATAACTGCGGCAAAACGACTATCTTTCGCGCTGTTGAATTCTTGCAGAATGGCGGTAGCAAAGAGGATTTCATAAACAATAGTAGAAATGAAGAATATGTCTCTGTGGAAATTGAAATTGTTGGAGATGATCTAAAAAACTTTATAGAAAATGCAAGTGACTCTAACGTTAAAAAATACAAAGCTGCAATTATAGATAATGACGATGGCACGTTCAGCCTCAAGATAATCAGATCTTCAGAAGACGATATTAAGAAAATAAAAGTATATATCCCGGCTGATGGTGAGTATAAAAATCTAACAGGATTTGACAAGGCGATAAAGGTGCTGTTTGACGCTCAGTTTGTATATTCTGACCTGAACAATAATGATTACCAGGATTTTAGTAAAACAAAAATCATCGGTCGCTTGATTGATGGTGCTCTAAGAGGTTTTCGAGATTCTGAGAAATGGAGAGAGTTTGAGCAAGCACACGAGAAGGCGTTTGGTGAGCATGGATTAAGAAGTGAACTCCGAGGGCTAGAACAGAAAATAAGCGATATATTAAGGGAACAATATGGCGAGGGAGAACTTAAAATACAATTTGATTTACCGGCTATAGACAGCTTTTCGAAAGCAGGCAGCCTGGAGCTGAAAGATAGCGGTGGCGTAACCGGGGTATCTGATAAAGGCACCGGTATGCAAAGAGCGCTAGCGTTAAGCTTGATACAGGTCTACGCAAGTGTAAACAATGAAGATTCTGAAAAGCCAATATTCTTCTTTATTGATGAACCCGAGACATTTCTTCACCCAATGGCTCAGAATAGATTATTAGAGGCATTTGAAAATCTGTCAGACAGATCTCAATTATTTATCACTACACACTCGCCTTATCTGCTAAAGAAATTCAAAAAAGACACGCACAAATTGATGATTTATGGAAAGGATGAGGGTGGTAATAATATACTAAAAGACGATAATCAAACACTTAATCTGTTTAAGGAAAGCTCGCCAACATGGGGAGAGATTAACTATTTTGCCTTTAATGTACTAAGCGTAGAGTTTCACAATGAACTTTATGGATTTCTACAAGCAAAAGCCATTGAGGAAGATCAGCAGAATTATTATGAAGAAAACTTCGACCAATGGTTGTCAAGCAAGGGTTTTAGCAGAGACAAAAACTACATTAGGCTGAAAAAAGATGGAAGTTCCGAGAGACAGAGCCGTACTTTGCCGGCGTACATCCGCAATCTTATACATCATCCAGAGAATCCACATAACCAGAAATACTCAGACGATGAGTTAAGAGAGTCAATAGAGAAGATGATTAATGCTCTATGTAATTTATAGTCAACTAACACCTGGAATCAAATAATACTAGCTTATGACCCTAATCTACACAGCCTACTATGATTAAAATCGAATCCAAGTTCAAGCTAGCCGCCAGCACCACCCGCGAGGCTTTGATTGCTGCTATACAAAGCCAACTAACAGCGCCGCTGTCAAGCAAGTGCCAGGTCGATACGGTTTTTCTTTTGCCGGAACAAGTCAACACACCGATTGTTCCTGGCTCAAAAATCATGCGGGTGCGCGATGTTTTCGACCCGGAACCTGGCGAATTGTGCCGCAGCTTGATGACGCTCAAAGTCGAAGGACAGGTGAAGCTGGCCTCTGAGGAATACGAATTCTCGGTTAGCGACGGCGACATGGCACGTCAAATGCTCACGGCATTGGGCTGGCAAGAAATTGTCACTGTCGACAAACTCCGCACTGAGTCAAAAACTAATGATTACACATTTTGTATTGATGAAGTTGCCAGGCTGGGTTTGTTTATCGAGCTGGAAATATTGACTGAAGACAGCGCCAACGCTGAACACATCCAGCAGCGAATGCAAGATTTCCTGAAAAACCTGAATATCAACGGCGAGCTGTGGAAAATCCCGTACGACACCAGCATTCTCAATCTGCAAAATAATCGGTAACCAGCTATACTAATTATTATGAAAGCCCAGCCGACCCCAATCCACTTCATCACCTCCAACTACCAAAAGTTCACTAGCCTCCAAAAACTTCTTCACCCGCTCGGTATTGACCTACAGCAGCTCGACTACGATTTTGACGAGGGGCGGGGGCTGGATATTCAAACGATTGCCAAAAGTAAACTATCTCAAGCCAAGAAAGCTTTTCCAAACAAGCGCCTGATCGTTGATGATCGCGGCTTTTTCATTCCAGCGCTGAAAGGATTTCCGGGGCCGTTTGTTAAATTGCTGCTGGACAGTTTTAGCTATCCCGGCATCATCAAATTAATGCAAGGTGAAACTGACCGCCGAGCTCTCTTTTCTTTCGCGGTTGGCTATTTTGACGGCGAAAAAGACCATATTTTCGTGGCCGATGAAGAGGGATTTATCATTGACAAGCCGCGCGGTGATAATCTCCATGGATGGACGGAATTGTTATATATTTATGGACACCCGAGTTTTTCTGGCCGTAGTTTGGCAGAATTGAATGATGAGGAGTGGAAAGAATATTTGGCGGCAATTGAGGCGGTTGATGGGTTTGTGATGCTGAGAGATTATTTGGCAAAAACATAAGACGCCCCAGCGCCAAAACCAGGAATATAAACCATCAAAAATAAGAGGCAGTTTTTGAGGTGCGAGATGGAATATCATTAAAAACTGCGGATGTCTAGGCGAGTTTGTAGCAATGGGCGGGAGTAGAAAGCTTCCACCCTCCTGATTTTATTTAGGGTGAAATAATACAATAATACATTTTTATACTCATGTTACGTAGTCAAGGTGAAATCAAGAGCCTTATTTGCAATATAAGAAAACTTGTTTCTAGTAAGACTTATGCTTTAAATAATCGATAACATCTATGTAATAAGAGTCTGCATCCTCTGGAATGTTCGTATCTAATAATTCTGATAGCGTCATCCAACAGTATTTTTTATGTTCCCAGCTCAGTTTAATAGGAATGTCAGCCTTATCTATGATTATCTCAAAAAGTACATGTCTTGTGTTTTTGTACTGTTTAACAAATAGCTTTTTCAAGTTATTTGGATATATACATATGCCAGTCTCTTCTTGTATTTCTCGTGCAGTCGCCGTCTTAGAGGTCTCTTTCGATTCTACTTCTCCTCCAGGAAGGTCAAGATGTCCAGAAAAACTAGGGTGCGTATCTCCCCTATAAAGCAGTAGATATTTACCATTTTTATTCTTAATAAGTGCTTTTGATACTACTTTAACCATATTTCAATTGTAATGGAGAGACAACATCTGTCAATTTTGCCCACAAAGATTTAGACAAGGCGTTTCTAGAGCTTTCAGAGTACATACCTATGATAAAAATGGACTAATGATAAATGACTGATATGAAACTTAAAGACTATACAATTAGATTGGCAGGGATAGAGCTAGTCAACACTTATAGAGGTAAGGAATTAGCTATAATATATAATATTTGTTTTGAAAAGATTATAGTAAAGAATACCTCCATCTATCATCTTTGTAAGACAGATGACATATATAGATTAAGTTATGATAAATGAACATAGGTCATTTATAGAAAAATATTTAGAAGGATTCTAGATGTATAGCCCATCAATTTATGGCGTTTTAACCATCTTAGGCTAGAAATTAGCATAGTTGCTAGCTAAAGGATACAATATTCACTTAAACGAGCTGGGCTACTTCCATGTCAAGCTCGAATCCAAAGGCGTCGCTGAAGAAAAAGACGTCAATCCTAGTATCATTGAAGAAGCTAAAGTCCGCTTTATCGCAGGCAGCGTCCTCAAAAAAGAACTGAAAAACACCAAATTCGAAAAGGACACCGAACCAAAGAAAGACACCCCAGCGCCGAAGCCAGGGGCGTAGATAGCCATAAAACGCCAGGCCGCTCCGTATTCTGTCGGGGCGGCTTAGCTATTCTATTTCTTCCAATCAGGGCGGTTGGCGTGCAGCTTTTTGATGACACCTTCTGTCAGGTCTTGCTCGTCGAAGCCTGCGTAGGCCAGGGTCGTTAGCAATTGGATTTGCGTATCGACGATTTCAGACAGTAGTGCTTCTGGATTGACTTTTTGTTCTTTCCATTGGCGGCGCGGCAGTTCTCGGACAACTTCCCAAGCTTCCTCTTGGGTGTGATAAGCGAATGCCAGGCAGGCTTTCCAGTTTCTCTCGAGAGGTTCCATGTAGCCCTTATCGACTCGGGACTGTTGCGCTTTTAACACTTCCGAAAATAGAGACACACTTTGTTCTGCGCCTATTCTATGCCACAATATCGCGCGCATGATACTCACGTATTGTAGGCGCTTTTTGAGTACAGCGCTCTCACGTTCTGTTGTTAAGTTCTCGCTAAATAATCCAGACAGATTGTCGGTTACCAAGTGAAGGTAGCTAAATACTAAGCCAAAGTCATTTGCAGCTTTTGCCGCCCATCCTATTTCATGATCTACGAAGCGGTATTTATCCTTAGACTCGTTATACCATTTTGCAGTTTCGTCAAGTACAGATGGCAGCGTATAATGCGCACCCTCTACAGTAAGCGGGGATTTCTTGAAAAGATTATTCCAAGTTATAAGCGAACCGTCTACGTATGATGAGTCACCTGTCGCGATAGTCGCGTTAGGAATATCGGATGATGAAAGCGAACCAAGTTTACCCGCATAAATAATCGTGGAGCAGTATTTTGCTAGCATTTCGACGACAGAATAAATGATATTGCCCCAGTAGCTAAACGCTACTCCGACAAAAACAACTTTTTGCCCATTAATCATTTCTAACTTCCACTTGATGTCATCATTGCCTTGCCATTCTCCAGCACCTGGGACAAGTGCTTCGACATATCCTAGCAGTACAACATCGCAGTCTGGCATATCGGCTGGAAAGATATTTCTCAAAGCTCTGGTAGTTTGCGCTTGAGTTGGCGTCTTTGAGGTAACTTTGTATCCGCACCTTTCATAAATCTTTTTATAGTAGCGTACGTAATCTTTTCCAGGAAACACATAGAGATATCCAGTGTCATCGATAATTTCGGCAGTTGGTCTTTTGTAATTAAACAGCTTATCGTTTCTCTCGGTATCAGAAATAGTTTTAGTCCTATCATAGGCAGGGACGATACAGATTTTTTCTATGTTAGTATCTCTAAACAGGCTATGTATTTTGCTCTTACAATATGTTAGAGTATCTTTTTCTGTCATGGTATGCTGTAGTTGATCCTTCATAATGATAAAATTGTAATATGGCAAGTATAGATAATCAACTCGTAGAACGGCTAGACGAAATATTGCGCGAGTACGAACCCTCAGAGAAAATATGCGCAGAACTTAGCAAAAGGACTATAATTATGTTTGCTGGACCTTTCGCTGTCGGAAAAACAACTCTCATGCAAAGTGTAGAGAAAGCCAACAATGATTGTTCGAGGATCAGAGGCTTTACGACGCGGCCTTGCCGGAGCTCTTCCGAGGAAGAAAACTATCGTTTCGTACCGCATAATGAAGAAAACCTCCAAGCGATTATAAGAAAAGCGGTCAATAGAGAACTGGTTCAAGGCATGGTGCATCCGACAACTCGGTTTGTATACGGTTCTGAATTAGCTGATTATGGAGATGGTACTACAGTTTTGCTAGATGCTGTCCCTAAGGCTGTTGAGGCAATCGAGCAGCTTCCTTTTAGAAACTCTCGCATTATAGAAGTTGTTGCCTCGCCAGATGTATGGCATTCTCGGGTAACTGCTCGCGGCGATCAGCACGACGAATCAGACATGCAGGCAAGAATTAAAGAGGCAAGACACAATCTAAAGTGGGCGCTAGGCAGGGATGATATAGTTTGGATTGACAATAGCGGAGATATAGAAGAAGCAACCAGCCGTACTCTCGACGTTATTCGCGGGCTTGCCGTGCCTTCTGATAGAGCAAGACTTATAGGAAAAGAATTGCTTCGTCAAATTAGCATGATGCAGATGGAGTAGGATTCTTGTAGTCTGGAGTATATAATCAAATACTATAAACCTACTAATCCATAAACAAAGGAAGACGACGTGAAAATTACTCCGCTAGATATAGTATCAGCGATTGCAATAGCTAGCATTGTTATCTCTGCGTATGCTGCCGCAAGAGTCAGCAAAGGGCAAAAGGCTAAGCAGGGGAAAGACACTAAAACTGAGAAGACAGAACCAAGCAGTCCCGCAGCAAGCACCAGCAAGCTTCGCGCTGAGCTGGACGACCTAAAGAAACGAGTCGCGACACTGGAGAAGAAGTAAGTAGATAATCTAAATATGTCATTATATATCAAGACATTTTGTCCTAAAGTATAATGAGTTATATCTTGCTGAGAGTTTAGTTAATGCTTTTTGGCGCAGGAATATAGGAATAACCTGTATCTTTTGCGTAGTAGGATAGATAGCATATATAGTCCCTACAAAAGAAATATTATACGTTGTTTATATAATACTCTAAAATTCTAATATCTCTTAGGACCATAAAACGTGTTCGATAAACCGAGTCATAATCAGATGATTCAAGTTTTTCTAGCGACTCTCTCATCTTTTTTAGTGCTTGTAATTTTGGTAGCCAAATATATTCAGTGCCTTCAGCTTTTTCTTTTTCAGTTAGGTTATTCGACTCCAGCTCGTCAACCTTTCTTGCCTCATAAACAAACGACAGTTGTCTGAAATTTTCTTGTGATTTATATTCAATAGCCGTTCCTAGCTCTTTGGTTATGTCGACAACACACCCCAGCTCTTCTTCACATTCACGCCTAAACGCTTCTTGAGCTTCCTCGCCGCTATCAATGCCGCCACCAGGTAATTTGTATTCGTTCTTAGCTTTTTTATATATGACGGCTATTTCGCCTTTATCATTCAAAACAATTCCTCTAGACCCCAGCCGTATCGTAGTTTTATCTTTATGATAAACGGGAGATATGTTAAAATCCTCATCGGTTACCTTAACAATTTCCTTCAGGGCATCAGACTCTTCTATGTTAAAATTGGAGCTCATCTTTCTTCCTTCATGTATAATTGATTTATAGATCATCTCTGTTATCATTATACTTTGTTTATGTAATAATAAGTCGGAGTCGTTTGAAATATTTTCAATAAAGTCGGTGAGACATTTTTCTCTTGCTTTTTCATTATATCCAATAAAGCTATTGTCTTGTACATTATATAGATCTGCAATAGATACTTTTTCAAATGGTTTTCCGCCAATTAAGTCTGTATTGCGAAATATGTAAATATCAAAATGTTCAATATCGCCAGGCTCATGTCCACCATGAGCTTTTCTTTCTTTTGCCTCGTAAGCTTGGTAGCTATGTACCTGAATATTTAACAAAGGTCCGACATAAACATTCAGACGTTCGTGTCTTATTCTACCGTTAGATTTGTATGTATCTTCTGGTAGTTCTATCCAAGATCTTCTACTAACACCAGACTGCATTAAATTTAGAGAGCAGTTCGTTATTAGATTCTTGTTGTTATAGAAATTTATAATACTATGTATATCTAACTCTCCATAAGACTCATACTGCTTCCTATTAAGTAGTAACTTGGAGAATTTATTGGTTTCCAATATTTTTTGATAATCTTGATTATTAAAATTATAAACAAAATCCAATGGACGATAACTTTCTGAATATACGCTACACTTGTTGATCTTCTTGTCGTCTTTAAGAGTAGCATTGACCTCTACCATCCATGTTAATAAGTCAATGAAGTGATAACCGCTATGAAAAAGCTTGCCGTAACCATATTTGTAAGGATGATTCTCGCGATATATGAATTCGTCTGGCATATTCCACATGCCATCACTATGAAATATATCTATGTAGCTAATTGGAATATTATACTTTCGAACCACTTCCGATAGCAACGATTTTACATAAGTATAGCCCTTATGAAATCTTCGCTGGCATTGAATACTAAAGATTAATTTATCGTTATAGGCTTTTTGCATTTTATACTTTGCACATAATAAGTCGTATTCTGACTTTATCTTACTTGCCTGAACTGGGTTATTTATCACATTTATTGGAGCTGTAATTGGCTTGTCCATTAAAATATTTATGTTGTTTTTTAGTAAAAACATTGCATATGCAAAGTGAGCTTTCGGCTCAGTCGAAATTATAGCATGAGTAATGCCCATTTCTTTAATGTGCTTTGTAAGCACAGACTCCGTTTCTTTTGAGAGTCTCAAGTCGTCTCTATGACGGTCATCTACAAAAACACATACAGTCTTATCTAAATTATATTTACCGAGATATTTGCGTATTGCATTTTCTTGAGAGACAAGATCTACTATCAGCGCTGGCTCTATATTATGCTTTAGTAGAAAACGTAAATATATTCTCTTGGCATGAGGGCCAAGTCCTATTAATGCTAAATTCATATTCTATAATTATACCAAAAATCTATTACAAATAATTCACCTATTTCACACTCCCTTCATACTAGCCTGCTACACTGACATAGAACCAAGAAAGGAGATCTATGTCATTTTTGCAACGTGCCTGGTTGTATATCACCAGGAAAAAACTCAAAACGCTGATTTTGCTGGCGATTTTGCTGTGTATGTCGACGATTATGCTGAGTGGATTTGCCATCAAGCATTCGACCGATGCGGCAGCGCAGTCGCTCGACAAAACACTCAAGGCCGGCTTCACGCTGGGCAATAATCCGCGCACCAATCCGGGAACGGCCCGCGGCTCGGGGACGGTGTCGAACAAAGACATCGACGCGGTGAAAAATCTGGAAGGTGTGACGGATTATGTCAAGCGCCAGAACGCCACGGTTGACTTTATCAATACCAAGCTGGTGCCACTACCGAGCGGCGGCAGTGGCTATGATGCCGAGAAAGACAAGCAATTTGGCAACGCCGCCACCATCATCGGCGTCAATAAATCTGAGTCCGAGAAAAAGTTCCGCGCTGAGTCGCTCAAGCTCATCGCTGGCCGGCACATCACCGAGAACGATTCGCACAAGATTTTGGTGCACGAAGATTTCGCCAAGGCTAACGACCTGAAACTTGGCAGTAAAATCAAACTAAAGGCTAACCAATACGACACCGACAACGAGCATCCATCCAAGGACGAGGTCGAGGTGGAAATCGTCGGTATATTTAACGGCAAGAACCCAAAGCAGGCGACTTATCAGGTGGAGTTGTTCGAGAATTTGTTCCTGACTGACCTCGCGACGACCCGCCGATTGAATGCCTATACCGAGCAAAATGAGATTTACCAGGACGCTACATTCTTCACCAAAGGCACCAAACAGCTGGACGAGGTAATGGCGCGGGCGAATAAATTGCCGGTCAATTGGCAAAAGTATCAATTGAATAAGAATAGTCAGGAACTCGCTGGCGTGACTGGCGCGGTGAACGGCGTGTACGGTCTGATCGACGGTATGTTGTGGGCGACGGCGCTGGTTAGTGTCGCGGTGATTGGCATGGTGCTGTACTTGTGGATGAACGAGCGCAAGCGCGAAGCGGGTGTACTCTTGGCGACGGGCGTGCCGCAGTCAAAGATTGTGCTGCAATATATCGCTGAGTTGGTGATGATCGCGGTGCTGAGCTTCGGTGCGTCGTACTTTACCGCAGGGCTGATCGCACAACAACTGGGCGATCACGTGGTGTCGCAGGCGGCACAGAATGCCACGCGTCAAGCTGGCAGTTCCCTCAATGGTGCATCGCTCGGTGCTGATGCTGATTCGGTGACGTCATCACGCACGCTAGACAAGGTGACGGTCGGTGTGCAACCGACGGATCTACTGGCGGTGTGGGGCGCTGGACTGGCGGTGATTATCATTGCGGTGCTACTGGCTTCGCGACCGATTACCCAATCAACGCCAAAAGAATTACTAACTGAAGTGGACTAGGGGCGAATGATGACGATTATCAAACGAGCCTGGACGGCTGTGGCGCGGCGGCGGCGTCGCAGCCTGACCATCGCCCTGATCATGACACTGATTTTCACGCTGCTGATCGGCACGCTGACGGTGCAGCAGACGATGGCGCAGCTGAAGCAATCGGTCGAGCGGAACATCCGCGCCGGCTTTAGTATCGCCAGCAAGCAGCCATCGGGCGAAGTGCCGATGGAGATGGCACGACAGGTGCAGCGCCTGGACAAGGTCAAAGCGCACAATTTCCAATCAGAAACTACCGCGGGACTGCCGAGCAAGCAGTTGATCGACGTGGCAGGCGGCGGCGTGCAGCTGGACTCTAACGTGGCTGGCGAGGCGAAGGTGACAGGCGCGACAGAGAGTAATCTGCTCGGCGAGTTCACTGGTAAATTTTACCAACTGGAGCAGGGTAGACACCTGACCGAGCATGATCAAAACGCGGCGCTGATTCACAAAACCTTCGCCGAGAAAAATGGCATCAAGCCAGGCGACAAGCTGGACATTACCAAAGACGGGCGGCGGGTGACGGTGACTGTCATGGGTATCTTCAGCGGCAAAGGCGAAAAGCTGGCGGTCTTGCAGTCCGACATGGCGGAGAATCATCTCATCACCAATCTAGCCGTGGCGCAGCAGCTGACAGGTAGCCAGCAGTTGACGCGGGCGACGTATTTCGCCGAAAATCCGCACCAGCTGAAGTCGCTAACGGACCACACCAAAAGTTTACCAAACGTCGATTGGCAAAAATTTAGCCTAACTGACAACGGGGCCGTGTTTGCCGGAGTTCTCCAAAACATCGCTGGCATTCAAAACATTTTGACGATTGCCACCATCGGCGCGGCTGGGGCGGGGCTGGCGGTGCTGTCGCTGGTGCTGGTATTCTGGGTGCGCGGCCGCTTGCATGAAATTGGCATCATGCTGTCCATCGGCACGTCGAAGCGGCAGATTATCGGGCAGTTCTTGGCGGAGCTGGCGATTATCGCCGCGGTTAGCTCGGTGTTCGCACTCTGTATCGGTTCTGTCTCCTCATCGCAGATTTCCACTACCTTGACCGCGCAAGCCGACCAAAGCCAGCGTGCGGAAAAAACCAGGGTGCAAACCGCGCCAGTAGCGACCTATCTACAGGCCTTTGCCTTTGGCTATACGGTCATTCTGCTATCCGCCATCGCTGCCACCGCGCCAATCATGCGCCAATCACCAAAGCAAATTTTAGCAAAACTAAGTTAGGAGTTATCATGTCAATACTTACGTTACGCGATATCATCTATTCATACGCTGACGGCACCAGCAACGTGCTCAACGGCATCAATTATCAATTTGAAAAAGGCAAGTTCTACGCCATCGTCGGTAGTTCTGGCGCCGGTAAATCGACGCTGCTCGGGTTACTAGCGGGAATAGACACACCGACTGGCGGACAGATCTTGTTCGACGACGAAGACATTGCCGAGCAGGGCTATTCGCATCATCGCAAGCACAATATTTCGTTGGTGTTTCAGAATTATAACCTGATTGATTATCTGACGCCGCTAGAAAACTTGAAATTGGTTAATTCCAAGGCTACCAACGAAACGCTACACGCCATGGGCCTGGACAACGATCACATTCACCGCAACGTCATGAAACTTTCTGGTGGACAGCAACAGCGCGTGGCGATCGGACGGGCGCTGGTGTCCTCCGCGCCGATCATCTTGGCGGACGAGCCGACCGGCAACCTGGACGAAACCACCGCCGCCGACATCATCGACATCCTGCGCCAAGCCGCCCACGAAAACGACAAATGCGTCATCGTCGTCACTCACAGTAAACAGCTGGCCAAAGAGGCGGATGTGGTGCTGAAGCTGAAGGATAAGAAACTAAAGAAGTAAAATCGATAATACTGCTCATAAAGTGGGCTGGTTAACACAATTTTATAAAGCCGGAATGAGTTCACTTGGATAAGGTTGACAGTATAAACATAAACTTCCAGCATAGCGTTAGTTTGAAAGCGATTCTGCGGGCGTATCATAAAGCAAAGTTATAGGTATTTGCATATTTCGCCCGCCAGCGCTATAATCACCCCATGACCATAAAACGGCAATTCATCAGCACCGCCTGGCAAAGCACGTGTTTTCGCCGCGGCTTGTTGAATTGTTCGTAAACTTCTTCTGAAAATACTAACCATGAATAGAGGCCGCGCGCGGCCTTTTTTTTATATAACCAAAGGAGGAATCATGAAACAGAGAATGATTATCATTGGTGGCATGGGACCGCAGGCAAGCTTGGAGCTACACCGGCGAATAATTCGGCTAGCATCAGCAAACGGCGCAAGAGACGGCACAGATTTCCCGTACATCGTTCATTTGTCGCTACCAGTTCCTGATTTTATCGCTAACGAATCGCGGCGCAGCGAAGCCTTGGAAATTATCATAAACGAACTAAAAAACATTGGCGCATCAATGGACGACATTATCATAATTGCTTGCAATACCGCGCATTTACTGCAGCTCGATATTGAACAGCGGCTGAATATTCGCATAACTTCCATGGTAGATGCCGCAATTGATTACGTTAGCCGCCATCATAAAACAATTCGATTACTAGCATCACCGACAACCATCCGCATTGGATTATACGAAAAGCCGCTAAAAACTGCTGGAGTAACCGTGCTAACGCCAGATGACAACGAAAGGCAAGCGCTAGAGACAATAATTCGTACGGTAATCGCCGGACGGATAGTACCCCAATTAGCACTAGAGAAAGTAGAAAGAATAGCTAAGTTTGAAAAGGTAGGAATAGACAACTGTGTAGAAAATCGCCTCAATAATCCGCCAATACTACTAGGTTGCACTGAACTATCCTGCACCTTCGCCGAAAAACCAAACACCATCGACACAATGAATATTCTGATTAACCATCTATCAGCCCAGATGAGTGCTATAGCTAAACCTGACAATAAGCCAGAAACAGCAGTTAAATCAAATAGCTCTTACCAAATAACCCCATCAGCATAAGCCTGCCATGACTGCTGTTCGTCGACTGTCATTGATCGAGCTAAGCTGACAGCTTGCGATAGGACAGCACTGTCGATTTTTATAGTTTGTCCAGTGTCTACCTCGGGCCAACCGGCTTGTTCTGCTAGCTTGGTTTCGGCAGCAATCTTCTGTGCGGGATTTAATCCTGAGCCGCCATGCTCGCTGATAGCGCGACGAACAATCGTCGCATACGAATCACCGTCTTGCACAGCGTAAGTGTAGCTGCCCGACTGGGGTTTCGACTTATTCACAGACGACTGCGCGGCTTTATCGTCTGGCTTATTTTTCTTTTCTGTATCATTCTTATTGCTTTGCTCTTGGCTGCCAGTAGCTTTCTTGGCGGCCCCAGCATCTTTGTTGGCATTAGCGGCATTAGCATTATTTTTCTGCGGCACGAGTTGCTGAACAGTACTGTCATCTGACTTAACTTTCATCTTCTGCTCAACCGATTTAGAACTCTTTTGCTGATCTTTACTTCTTAGTAAATTCTCTGTATCGGCCGCTGCGTTTGTTTGCTTGACAGCTGCAAACAGTGAAACCACTAGCAATACAACCGCACAAACGGCTGCCACTCTTTTCTCTGTAATATCATACCCTCTAATTTTCATAAGCACCCTCCTTAGCGCCCTACAGAAATAATAGCAAACTTTGCATAAGCGTAACAAGCATAAGCGTTATAAAGGTCCATCTAAGCTAGGTATGGCTTAATAATCATAAAAGCCTTAGCACTATCCCACGATAATATTTACAAAAAGAGAAATTTATGCTACAATAGAAAGAGTAATACATTGCAAATAACTTCAAGGGAGCTCTATGGAAGAGATTAATCTTTACGATTTATTGCGCTTTTATGCCAAAAGATGGCTAACCATCGCTATCGCTGCTATGATTGGCGCAATTATCAGCATTACCTATACTTATTTTATCCAGCAGCCACAGTACAAAAGCTCAGCGACTATCCTGCTGGTTGGCGCCGACCATTCGAGCAGTAATCAGGGTTCAGTGACTCTCAATAACTATGTAAAATTATTCACGTCGCGCCGTGTACTTGATCCGGTTATTACGAATAACGATTATTCGGAAGATTATAAAACCCTATCTGGCAATACTACAGCAGAAAACGTTAAAAACACCGATATCATCAACGTATCGATGAGTACCTCTAATCCAAAAACTAGCAAAGCGCTTTTAGAATCAGCCATCCAAGAGTTTGAAAAGCAATCCAAGTCGCTTTACGGTAATAGCTCTGTCAAAATTAGCGTCGTCGACTCGGCTGACACGCCAAACGGCCCATCAAACATCAAGCCGCTGCAGCAAATCGGCTTAGTCGCCGCTGCCTCGGTAGCACTGACCGTAATCGTGCTGTTCTTCATCTATGACTACAGAAAATCACGGTTGACCGCTCAGACGAAACCAAAGATTGCAAAATATAATTAAACAACACTAAGGAAACCGAAACAATGTATCAAAAATACGGAAAGCGCCTCATGGACATGCTTTTTTCCGTAATCGCGTTAATAATAATGTCTGTGCCTATGCTAATCATAGCCGTAGCCATAAAACTAACGTCACCAGGGCCAGTATTTTTTCGCCATCAACGCTACGGCAAAGACAAAGAGCCATTCACTATCAACAAATTCCGCACGATGTCGGTAAAAGCTCCAAAAAACATGCCGACTAACAGTTTTTCAAACGCTTCTAGCTTTATTACTCCATTTGGCGCAATCTTGCGAAAATTATCTCTCGACGAGCTGCCTCAATTATTCAATGTATTGCTAGGCGATATGAGTGTTATTGGACCGCGTCCAGTTATTTTGGCAGAAAAATCGCTGATAGCTTTGCGCGATAAGCACGATGCTAACTCTCTAAAACCAGGCATCACTGGATGGGCGCAAGTCAATGGCCGCGACAAGTTAGACGACATAGATAAAGCCACTCTAGACGGTGAATACGCAAACAGCGTAAGTCCAAAAACGGACATTAAAATATTCCTCAAAACAATCGCCATAGTGCTGAAAAGAACGGGCAACCGAGAGGGAAGCGAACAAGAAAGTATTGGAATTAACGATGCATCAAAATAGAAAAAGCTCAAAGAAGATATTGTTCACGTCGCATACTGCAAACTTCCAAAAATTCAACCGTCCATTCATGCATATGATGAGCGAAAAAGGCTGGGAAGTTCATTACGCGTCGATGGGCGAGGAAGAAATTCTGGATTGTGATAAGTCATTTGTTGTACCATTCACGCGAAGCCCGTTCAGACTGAGTAATATTACCGCTTACAGACAGTTGAAAAAGATTATCAACCAAGAAAACTACGACATCATTCACACTCACACGCCGATGGGTAGCGTAGTAACGCGGCTGGCTGCCAAAAAGGCTCGTAAAAACGGCACTAAAGTAATCTACACTGCACACGGCTTTCATTTCTTCAAAGGCGCACCTCTGTTAAATTGGCTAATTTATTATCCAGTTGAACGCCTGATAGCTCGCCATACGGACACGCTTATTACTATCAATAAAGAGGATTACTGTCGTGCTAAAAAGCAATTCAAGACAAATGTTATATACATGCCTGGCGTGGGTGTTGATCCTAAGCGTTTCAAGCCGAAGCTCACTGCTAAGCAAAAGCTAGAACTTCGCAAATCACTCGGTCTTAAAAAAGACGATTTCGTGATGATTTACCCGGCGGAATTAAATAAAAATAAAAATCAAACCTTATTACTACGTGTACTGCATGAAATCAATAAAGAAGATAAATCAGTACATTTACTGCTGGCTGGCAAAGATAATCTAAATGGTTACCATAAAAAACTTGCCGATGACCTAGGCGTGGCTAAAAACGTGCACTTTTTAGGCTACCGTTCTGACATTCCGCAATTACTACAAATGTCCGACCTATCTGTATCGGCTAGTCACCGAGAAGGCCTGCCTGTCCATCTGATCGAAGCAATGTTCGCTGGTCTGCCAATAGTCACCACCAAATGCCGCGGCGCAACCGAGCTGGTGGAAGACGGCGTGAATGGATTTGTAGTTGGGTTTGATCAACAAGAGCTTTTGCAAAAAATAGAAAAAATCCGTCGCAATCCCAGCCTATCGCGTCAGCTCAGCAAGCAGTCTATAAAACTAGCAAGTCAATACGATATAAAATCTATATTATCAATGGCGGAGAAGGTGTATCATGAGTAACCTTGCAAGCCTTTTCTTCTATATCATCGCTTTTGCGTTATCCGCCTATCTTGTATCGTTTGGATTTCGCGCAAAAAAGCGGATATTCTGCATGTTTGGCTTGCTAATACCTATCATCATCGGAGGATTCCGATATGGAGTGGGGACAGATTATTTTAACTATATAAATATATTTTCTGAGCATGTTAAAAAGGGTTTTGTAGATATTGATGGTATTGAAGTAGGGTACACTATACTCGAACAATTTTCATCATTATTTGCACCATATGACACAAGGATGCTATTTATCATAACAACAGCGCTTACTATAGTATTCTTTTATATAGGGCTGGTGCGATTTAAACCTCAATATCCTGGTCTAGTAACTTTCTTGTACCTCATGACACTGTTGCCGATGTCGCTTAATGCTGTACGCCAAGGCATAGCAGTATCTATCGTTTTTCTGGCGCTATCATACGCCAAAGACAAAAGGACAACACCTTTTGTTGTATGGTGTGTAATCGCAAGCCTATTTCATATTAGCGCGCTACTCGTCATACCGTTTTATTTTATTATTAGAATCGGCATGTTAAAAAACAATCAATCGCCGCGATCGCTAGGCTCGCGATACGTTATTAGACTAATCGTAATGGTATCTATAACTATCGCCGTAACCGTAAATGCACTTAATCTTGCACTATTAGTACCTGGGTTCGATAGGTATGAATTATATGCGTATGTTAACGAAAACGGTGCAAATCTTATGTTCTATTGTAAGCTCGCGCTGTTGGCTATTATATTCATTCTGTCAAAATATATCGTTCTGCGCGACAATATACTGTACAACACTTTCATTATGTCTGGCGCTATCATGGAGATAATACTATTGTCGCTAGGATTTGTGTCGCCGTTTATTAAGCGGCAAGCTCTTTACTTCTCGCTGTTATATATAATACTACTGACAATAACCGTAAGGCTGGGTTCAAATAAGCCAAGGCAAGCAATGATATACAGTATCATAGTATGTTACGCTATAGGTTTTTTTGCTGTATCGTATTTTATATTAGGACAAGCAGATATAATACCATATAAATTTAGCATAAACGGAGGAAAAATTTAGATGACTAAGGTTAGCGTCTCAGTTATTATGGCGGAGTATAATACAAATACTGACGATCTTAAAACCGCAATCAAAAGTATCCTAGATCAAACATATCGTGATTTTGAGTTTATTATTGTCGACGACGGCGGAAAGAACGACTTAGGAGTGATAAAAAAGGAACTTGGCAACGACAAGCGAATAAGAATTATCAAAAATCCGTGCAATAAAGGTTTTGTTTATTCTCTCAATAATGCGATAGCACATGCAAACGGCGAATATTTAGTGCGCATGGACACCGATGATATCTCTGAGAAAGACAGAATTAAAGAGCTTTATAACTACATTAAAAAGCACCCCGAATATTCCGTTGTCTCAAGTCTAGCCATAGAATTCTCTGGTTCTAAAAGCTTTGGCGCGATAGGATCTAGTGGAGAAAAAACAAAAAGAGAAATTATGCGAGGAGACGTACCGATACATGCCGCAGCTATCATGAAAAAGAGCGACATTCAACAAATTGGCGGATACAAGAACTATAATAGAGCAGAGGATCTTGCCTTATGGTGTGATTTACTTTTAGCAGAAAAGAAAATGTATATGCTAAATAGCGCCTTATATTTGTATAGGGTTAACCAAAACGATTACAAAAAGCGTACTCTGCGCTACCGAGGTGGAGAAATTAAAGCTCGTCTTCACTACTATCCGTTATTGGGCGCTGGGGCTACAGAATACATGCGGATAGTTAAAAGTATACTGGCTGGTCTAGCTCCCGTATGGTTTATACGGACCTATCGGAATAGAAAATTAAAAAAGATACAAACAGGAGAAACGCATAATGTCTAAATATAAAGTCAACATCCTGCACGTTGTCGCTAGTATGGATCGCGGTGGAGCCGAGACGTTTGTCATGAACGTATTTCGTGCAATTGACCGCAATAAATTTCAATTCTATTTTCTATGTTTCAGTAATAAACACTTTGACTACGAAGATGAAATCAAACAACTGGGCGGAGAAATCATACGCATACCCGATGTAAAAGAAGTAGGGATAGTATCTCATATAAAGGCGATAAAATCTGTCATAAAAGACAATAATATCAATATAGTCCACGCGCATACATATTACAATTCAGTATTCTCGTTAATAGCAGCAAAAAAAGCAGGGGTATCTACTAGAATAGTACACTCCCACAGTACGACGTCTGAAGTAAGCCCTTCGCTTGTTAAAAAAATATATTTTGCCTTATCTAAATTCGCAATTCGACACTACGCAACGAAAAGAATAGCTTGCGCAAAAGAGGCGGGCTATGCGCTTTTTGGAAGGGATAATAACTTTATAGTTATTAATAACGGAATTGATCTGCCAAGGTTTTCTTATAGTTCTGCTGTAAGAAAAAAGGTGCGCGCTAAGTTGAATATTCCCCAAAATGCAACAGTCCTACTAAATGTGGCGCGGTTTTATGAAGTAAAAAACCATAGTTTTATTATTGATATATTTAGCGAGTATCACAAAAATTACCCAAACTCTTATCTAATTCTTGTTGGCGATGGACCGCTTCGTAGTATGATTAAAAATAAAGTAAGCAGGTTAGGTCTTTCTCAGTATGTTATCTTTACTGGGGTAATAGCAGATACGGAAAAAATGTATAGCGCGGCAGATGTTTTCGTAATGCCATCGCTCTTTGAAGGTCTTCCCGTGGTGCTTATTGAGGCTCAAGCTAATAAGTTACCTTGCGTTATTAGCAGCGCTATTGACCATGATGTAAAATTAAGCACAGAGGTGGCATTTTTAGATCTCTCGTTGGGGGCAGCTCTTTGGTCGGATGAGATATCGCGCATCATGCAAGGAGGTCGATCAAAAAAAATATCTAGCGAACTGTGTAATCAATATGATATACGCCATATTACAGATAACCTAGTAAAAATATATAGAGGAGAACCAAGTGAATAAAAAAATATCAATTATTATGCCAGCTTATAACGTTGAAAAATATATAAATAGATCAATAGACAGCATACTTAATCAAGATTATGAGAATATAGAGTTATTAATCATAGACGATGGCAGTACTGATGAAACAGCTGAAATAGCTAATAAACGAATAGTAAGCGATTCGAGAGCAGTAGTCTTGTCAAAACAAAATGGAGGTCTCTCTGACGCACGCAACTATGGTCTTGTTAGGGCAAGTGGTGACTATATAATGTTTATAGATAGCGATGATTTTCTTGAAATCAATTCCCTAGGTTCGCTTCTCAAATACAGCACAAATAACTCGTTAGATGTATGTATATTCGGATATTATTATGACATACACAGAGGCGACTCTGTAAAAACAGAAAAAATTATTACGGAGTCAAGCAAGATTATTACAAAAGATAGCAAAAACATAAACATAAGTAATCCAGGTCTACTAGGATATGCTTGGAATAAAATATATAGGCGTAAATTTTTATTAGTTAATAATCTAATGTTCGAAAAAAACTTATCATATATAGAAGATATAGTTTTTAATGAGCAAGTTTATAAATGTGCGGAAAGTATTGGATTTTACAGTCATCCGATATATCATTATGTTCAATATAGTCATGCAACTTTGGGAAAATCATATCACAAAAAAATTGCACAATATGACCATAGGTCAATTCAGGCGTTTTGCAGTTCAATGAAATCATTAAAAGTTTCAACATATAATGTGCGATCTTTTCGCATCAAGGAAACTATTAATAAAACTAGATGGTCAATAGATATTGTAGCTAACGCCGCAACCATTAGTCGCGAAGAGAAGATACGCACTCTGCATGACCTATTTAACAATATTAGCAAAATACCCGAGAATGTAGGCAGTATTACTGATCGAATATTTATAGGTTTGCTAAGAAATAAAAAATTCAATACTCTTCTATTTTTTTCTTGTATGAAAAAAAGAAATATAAATAGATACATAAAAGACATTATTCCGCAAAGTATGAAAAATTGGATAATCTATATAACATCAAGCTCAGATGGTTATAAGAACCTTTCAAAGCACGACAACAAAATTATAATTACACTGGCAGCCGACTATGGCAACTTGGGAGATATCGCTATAGCATATGCACAAAATAAGTTTTTAAGAGATAGTTTTCCAGATCGCAAAATAATAGTTGTGCCAATAAGCCAAACTTATCACAAATTGAGGTCGCTTAAAAAGAAGACAAACAAAAACGATATTATTACTATAACTGGCGGCGGTAACATGGGCGATATATATAAAGACATAGAGGAGCAACGACGGTTTGTTATCAAAAAATTTCCAGGTAACAAAATTGTTTCATTTCCGCAAACAATTGATTTTTCAGAAACAAATACAGGTAAAAAAGAGTTACTAAAAACGCAATCTATATACAATTCTCACAATAACCTAACTATTTTTGCGAGAGAACGGAAAAGTTATGACAAGATGAAACAAATATTCAAAAAAAACAAAGTTATATTAGCACCAGACATAGTTTTATATCTGGACGAGTCAAAACGAGAATATAAAAGAGATACAGATAGACTCATATTATGCTTACGAGACGATAAGGAAACCTCCTCGCAAAAAATAAGAAAACATATCAAAGACATAGAAAAAGAATATACACATATACTGTCGCTAGACACCTTGGTTAATGCCAATAAGATATCACCAGAAAAGGGTCAATATGAATTGCAAAGGTTATGGGAGCATTTTGCTTCTTCGGGACTTGTCATTACAGATCGTTTACATGGTATGATATTCTGTGCTATCACTAATACACCTTGTATAGCACTGAATAACAGTAATGGGAAAGTACGAGGGGTGTTTAATGAATGGATAAAAAACAATTATCCTATAGCATTTGCAGATTCAAAAAACGATCTCTCTGCAAAAAGAAACGATGTAATTAGTCTACGGTCAAACAAAGGAATGGCAAAAGAACACTTCAACACGATAAGAGATTCGCTAATATAAATTATGTCCAAAACCTCATCTCTCATCAAAAACACCATCATCATAGCGCTCGGCAAGATATCGACGCAGTTTATTAGCTTTTTACTGTTGCCGCTTTATACTGCTTATTTGGCAGCGGGCGAGTTTGGCGTGGTTGATTTAATCACGGTCATAGTCTCGTTGGCGGCTCCGATTATCATGTTGTCATTAGAAATGGCAGTGTTTCGCTTTTTGATTGACGGGCGAGGAGTTAAGGAACGGCAAGCTTCTATCATTACCAACTCATTACAGATGGTGATTTATAGCACGCTGATGGTTTCGTTGATTTATATAATCGTGATGCAATTTGTAACGATACCGTATGCTTGGTTGGCACTTGGCTCTGTGCTGGCGTCAATCGGTTCAAATTACTGTTTGCAGGTCGCTCGCGGATTTGGCGATAATGTCAAATACGCCATCGGCAGCGTCATCGCTGGAGTCTCCGCGATATTGCTTAATATATTATTTATCGTCGTGTGCAAGATGGGTGCGACTGGCATGCTCTTGGCGACTGTGATTAGTAATATATTATCCACCCTGTATCTGATCTATTCACTAAAAATACAAAAGTATATCAACACCAAACTGATAAACACTGATCAAAAACGCGAACTGCTGCACTACTCGTTGCCGTTAATCCCCAATGGTGTGTCGTGGTGGATTGTTAATGCCGCCGACCGCATGATTATCGCTGCTATGCTAGGCGTTACTGCCAATGGTATTTACGCTGTTGCCTACAAGTTTCCGCAAATCTTTGCTGCGATTTATAGCTTTTTCGGACTATCCTGGACAGAGTCGGCATCGGTTCACATAAAATCGGTAGATCGCGACGCATTCTTTTCAAAAGTCGCCAATATGAGCTTGCGCATCTTTGGTAGTTTCGGTGCTATTTTGATAGTTGGGGTATCGGTATTTTTCAACATTTTAATAAACGTAAAATATAGCGAGGCGCGGTTATACGTACCGCTGCTTATCGTGGGGTCGTTATTTAATTCTGTCGTCGGCATTTACAGCGCAATTTATATCGCCAAAAAAGAAACTCGCCAAGTGCTGAATACTTCCATGGTGGCGGCAATTATCAGCATTTTGCTTTCCGTGGTATTGACGCCGTTCATCGGATTGTACGGACCAGCCGTAGCTTTAATTGCTGCTTATCTAGGTATGGCAATATTCCGCCATTTTGATATTAAAAAATCTATCAAAATAGTTTACGAGCCGAAAGCTATCATTGAAATCGCTGTATTGTATATAATATGTATGGGTTTGTATTACGCGAATTCGATATATGCCACCGCAGTAAACGTGGTGTTAATTGGGGTGGGTGTTGTGATTATTAATAAAAATACACTGAAAATAGCCAAAGATACTATATTGAAAAAGACGCGCGGATTAAGGCAAAAACAAGCCGATAAGCTAATGCAAGAATGGGATTCTGAGAATGGCGCAGACTAAGAAATTATCTAAAATCCACCTGCTTCTCCCACTACTTTGGATGGCGGTTATTTTCATGCTTTCGCACCAGCCAGCTTCGGTTTCTAGTGGGCAGAGCGGCGTGTTCGTAGAGCAGCTGCGCCACATTGCGCCGAGTATCGATCAGCAGTTATTAACTTTTCTGGTTCGCAAAGGTGCGCATATCTTCGCTTATTTCGTGCTGGGTATTTTGACGTTTAATGCTTTATGGCGGGTGGATTTAAGTAAGTTCAAATTTAACCGCCCGGCTACGCTGTCAATCATTGTTTGCGCACTTTACGCTGCCAGCGACGAGTTCCACCAGCTATTCATCAGCGGCAGGAGCGGCGAGATTCGCGACATTATCATAGATAGCTGCGCCGCAACCGTCGGGGTATTTATAATAAGTATTTTTGTAAGAATATTGCAAAAAAGTAAAAAATAGAGTATAATATATAAGATATGGTGTCTGAAGTTACTAAAACTACTAAACTAAGCGTCGGCTTGCGAAGAATGGTCGCTGGCGTTTTATTATTATCATTTATAGCGCTGATTATTAGTATCTGTCAGGCAGGAATCGTACCTGAGCGTTATTTGTGGATTGGTTTGCCGATTTACGGGGTGGTGACTGCTGCTATAATCTGGGGATTGGTGAGTCAGAAGCGCTTTGGTAATATTCATACCGGTGCGCTGATCGCGCTTGGTATAGTAGCTTTGGTGATTACTGCTGTGAATATTTACGTTATCAGTACGGCGCGAGCTTTTGATAATTTGACATCTTCAGTGCAAAGCAGGAAGTCGTCGTATGTTGAATATGTGATTGCTGCCTATAAGGATCGTAATACGTCGCTCAGTAATGCTCAATCGGTCGGGATGCTTTCTGCTGATCCGCTTTATAATAAAGTGACTAAGGCAGTCAAGGATGAAACTTCTGCCAATCAACAAGCGCTGGATAGTTTGGCTGAACTTAAGAATAAACTCGAGTCAGGCGATCTGCAGCTGGCAACTATTCGTAAGGCTAATATGCCAATTATCGAAGAAGCTGATAAAACTTTCCACGATAATTTGGTAGTGTTGCAGACTATTCGCGTGGAAGGGGAGGCTGCGAAGCAGTCTTCGGCGATTAATGTTGATAAGCCATATGTTCTTTACATCAGCGGCATTGATACGGCTGGCAAAATATCTACCGTATCGCGTAGCGACGTCAATATATTGATGGTGGTTAATCCAGCTAAACATTCGATTCTACTGGTAAATACGCCGCGTGATTATTATGTGCAACTGCACGGCACGACTGGCTTGCGCGACAAGTTGACGCATGCTGGGGTGTATGGCGTTGATATGTCGGTGAAGACATTGGAGGATTTGTATAGTATTAATATTCAGCACTATATTCGCATCAATTTCACTTCTCTGGTAACTCTGATCGACGCTATTGGTCCAATTGAAGCTTATTCGGACTACGATTTTAAATCTTATCATAAGGGGTATAATACACTGAACAGCAAGCAGGCTCTGGAGTTTTCGCGTGAACGTTACAGCTTCCAGGAAGGCGATCGCCAGCGCGGGCGCAACCAACAGCACGTTATCGAGGCGATTATCGCCAAGTTGTCGCGTACCGAAAACGCCGTGAAATTACCGCAGATTGTCGATACTATCCGCAACTCTATCGAGACGGATTTATCCGAACAGTCAATCAAGGCGATCATCCGCAAACAGCTTGACGATATTCATCCATGGAAAGTCGAATCGACTAACGTCGACGGCGCAGGCGCCATGAAGCCAACTTACAGCTACAGCGGTACGCCGCTTTACGTGATGATTCCGTCCAATGAATCGGTTGATGCTGCCAAAGCGAAGATTTCGGCATACTTACAACAATAATTAATACCACTTTACTTTCTGCAGTAGGCTGCTTATTGTAACAATGTGCAATAGGCTATTTCACAGCAGATTCTGGTTTGATAGCCCTTTTCATACAGCTAACGATAACTTTGCGTGTGCGCTGGCGAATGGCGTGGGTGGCGGTAGTTAGCGAATGCAGTGTAACTCGCTGATTCTTTTCGGCAATGTGCTTTAGATTCTTTTCGACGATGAACGGGTCTAATTTGCCATATATAATATCGGTGTCGATGCGTGTTTCGGCCAATTTGCGGCTAGCATTTTGGCTGATAATACCAGCCAACAGCGTGTCGCGAAAGGCGCTAAAATTATCCTGAGTCAGCTGCGTTTCTGAGAAGCCGGCCAGCCCCAACTTAGAGTATAAATCGTAGCCCGCCACTACCGCCTTGGGTGTTTTTAGCGCTTGGCGATAGATTTCACGTAGTAGATTGTCCTGGCGTAATCGCGCCGCGCCTGTTTGAGAGCTATCACGGTAAATCGGTGGCGCTACCAAGATACAGCGCTTAACGATACCCTTATACATACTAGCGAACTCAATCGCCACCAGCGAGCCAAACGAGTGTCCGACCAACACTACTGGACCACTCAAGCCATTCGTCAAGCAGGTAGCCAGCAGGTGGCGGGCTTGTTCACGGGCACTATACATTCGCCGTGTTTGCGCCAGATAAGAATCGCCGTGGCCCAACAAATCAACTACGATATAGTTGCAATTAGCTGGCACATTCTCGATAAAAGGCTGCCACAATTCACCAGTATCCGCCAGACCGTGAACAAAGACATAAGTTACCGCGAATGGCCGCCGCAAACGTTTATAACGGACGCGCAATCGATAGGGAACATGCAGCATCTTGTGCAGGATTTGATCGCGGAACTTACGCTTGGCCGCCATCAACGCCTACTTGTCTAATTCTTTCAAGCGAGCAATTCGCGCCTCGGTCGACGGGTGAGTCGAGAAAAGCGCTTGCAAGCCGCCCAGCGAGAACATATTCGAAAACATTAGATGAGCTGAAGCTTCTTGGCTTGGCGATGGTGCAATCGGCGGTACGCTAGCTTTCCAGTTTTCTAGCTTCATCAGCGCCGACGCTAAATCATCACCAGTGCCGAGAATACTGTGGCTATACTGATCAGCCGCATACTCGCGGCTGCGCGATACTGCCATCTGGATTAACATCGCAGCGATAGGCGCCAAAATTAACGAAGCAATCATCGCAAAGATATTACCGCCGTCATCGTCGTCCGACGATCCGCCGAATAGAAAGGCTAGCTGCGCCAGATAACTAATCGCACCCGCCAGCGTCGCGGCGATGGTCGAGATTAGCATATCGCGATGTTTGACATGACCTAATTCGTGCGCCAAAACCGCCCGCAGCTCATCCTCATTCAGAATGTCCATGATACCAGTCGTCACCGCTACGGCAGCATGCTGCGGCGAGCGGCCTGTCGCGAAAGCATTAGGAATCGGCGTCTCGACGTAATAAAGTTTTGGCATCGGCAAATTCGCTTGGGCTGTTAATTCGCGGACGATACGCTCGACCTGCGGGTAACGATTGCCCAGCGGCTGAGCGCCTTGCATCTTAATTACTAGCGACGAACTAAAAAAATACATGAAAAAGTTAGACACCGCCGCTAATCCTAATGCTATCAGCATACCTTGCTGGCCGCCAAACACATAGCCAACCATCATGAATAGCCCTGTCAGAATTGCCATAAGTAGGGTAGTTTTGAAAATCTGCTTCATATCTGCAGCTTATTATAGCAAATTGCCTTAAAGCTATCTTAAAGAACGTACCAGAGGGTTGCAGCAAAACGGCTTGTCGATATATACTAATCATAAGCAACTCTAAATTAGGGGGCATCACGTCTAACTATATTGATCGGTTTTGGCATCACCGCGCCAGCGAAGCAATTATGCTCGTCCTCGCTGTTATAGCTGGATTGTTTGCTTGGTCTATTGGCGGTGGAAGAACACTAGACAGTCCTTTGTACGTGTCTATACTACCAGGCTCGTTAGCCGCGATTGCTTTCGTGATTACTTTGGCATCATATTTTGTTGTTAAGCGAAACTTTTACCAATCGCTGCTAATTAATTATATCTTGTTGACTGCAACGGGCTGGCTGCTAGTTTTTGCCTCTAGCAATCAAGGAGCGCCGCATTTGGCGCTATTTGCAGTAGTCGTCGCTGTCGGGCCATTACTCGGGACTTATGGTCTCTTGACAGCTGTCATCGCCGCTGCGGCCGGAGTGGCAGAACGTTTTATTATTGAGCAGACACCCTTGGGATCATTAGCAGCATTGGCTATGATGCTATTTACACCCTTACTAGCTGCAAGTTTACTGTGGCTGCGCCGATACCAATCTGTTGGCGCTAGTGAACCAATCTGCGAGAGTTTAGCTACCGTGGCTGGCCCTCAAGCTTCAGACATTGTTATCAGCGCTATCGGCGACGGGGTAGTAGCCGTCGATGCGAAGGGTATCATCACCTTGATCAATCCAGCAGCCCAGCAGCTAGTTGGCTGGGGTAATCAAGACGCCATCGGCTTGTCGTACAAATCAGTCATCAGGCTGATGGACCAGGACAATAACACTATCAAAGATAACGATAACGGCGATATTATTGCTCGCGTCCTCAACACCAACAATCCGCTCAAAACTGACGATTTCAAGATCAAGACCCAATCTGACAAAAATTTTATGGCTAGCATTTCAGTTAAGCCAATCAGTAACAGGCATAACGACGGCGCGGTGATTGTCTTTCGCGATATCACCGCCGAGCGCAGCGACGAGCGCCAGCGCGCCGAATTCATCAGCACCGCTAGCCACGAGATGCGTACGCCAGTTGCTAGCATTGAGGGTTATCTTGGCCTAGCACTTAACCCGCAGACCGCCACCATCGACACGCGCGCTCGCGGTTATATTACCAAAGCGCATCAATCAGCCGAGCACTTGGGCCGGCTTTTTCAAGATTTGCTCGATATTAGCAAAGCCGATGATCACCGCCTCAGCAACAATCCAAAAATCGTTAATGTCATCGACTTCATCAAAGATATCGCCGACGGATTAACACCGAAGGCCGAAGAAAAAGGCTTAAGTGTCAATTTCGTACCATCGACTAGCGATGTTTCTAGCAAGGAGGTCCAGAACCGCCGAATCAACCCGATTTTATATGCTAATGTTGATAACGACCACCTCCGCGAAATCGTCCAAAACTTGATTGAAAATGCTATCAAGTACACGCCGTCGGGCAGTATCACCGTTGACGTAACTAGCAACAACGACCAGGTGACGATAAGTGTCGCCGACACTGGCATCGGCATCCCGCCAGAGGACGTTGGCCACCTCTTCCAGAAGTTCTACCGCGTCGATAACAGCGACACCCGCCAGATAGGCGGTACTGGGCTAGGCTTATACCTGTGCCGGCGACTAGCCGAAACTATCGGCGGACGATTGTGGGTTGAGAGTGAGTACCAGCATGGCAGTACATTTTTCTTGGCTATTCCGCGAGTTGATCATGTTGCTGCCACTTTTCTAAATGATAACAGCGAAACCGAAAATAACGCCAGCATTGACAAATTGTCGGCCGAAGATATGCTAGCTAGCAATGCGCCAGAAATTCTAGCGGTTGCGCCAGCGGCTGCCGAGTTTGAGCAAACGCCGCTTGACGCACCAACACCAACAGCTCCGACTCAGACCTTCACCTACACCAGCTTACTCAACTATTCGCCGCCGCCAGCACCCAAATCGAACGATTTAACCCAAAACGCGGCCAATACAACCAAGCAATTTACCAACACGCCGCTTAGCGATATTGAGGCCGCACCCGACAAATACGCCGAACAATTGCGCAACGAAATCAGATTAAACGTCCCGCCGCGGCGAAATTAAAACTATAGGGTATAGCATTTTTAAACCATAACCGTTAAAATAGGGGTAAGATGACAAAAATATTACTAGTAGAAGACGACAAAAGCCTCAGCGAGATTTATAGCGTACGGCTGCGCGCCGAGGGCTACGACATATTATCTGCCAGCGACGGCGAACAAGCCTTGGCGCTTGCCATCAAAGAAGTACCCGACCTAATAATTAGCGATGTTATGATGCCGAATATCAGTGGCTTCGACATGCTGGATATTCTACGCAGCACCACCGAGACACGCGGTATTCACGTCATTATGATGACTGCTCTGTCAAGCGATGAGCAACGCCAACGCGGCATGGCGCTCGGCGCCGACCGCTACCTAGTCAAGTCGCAAGTCGGTATCGAAGATGTCGTTCGCACCGTCCACGAAGTTCTCGGCGACGCCTCAGTACCAGCCGACACGCCAGCGCCTCTTGTCAACGAGCCAAAACGAGCTACTATTGAACCTGGTCCTAGCGCTAGGGCGACGGAGCCAGCGCCAGCTAACAATTCTCCAGAAAAAGCTGAAAGCGATAACACTAAAGCGAATGAACTAAATCCAAACCCCGAGACTCCAGGGGGCCCAGCTTCTAGCTCTAATCCAGCAGCCAGCTCGACCGCTCCAACACCGGCTAACCCAGCGCCGACCGATACGGCGGCAGCCACCGCTACAACGGTGCCTGCCAGTACTACCGCAGCGGCAACTCCAACCGCCCCTCAACCAGCACAGCCAGAACCAGCAGCTATTCCCGCGGTTCCATCGGCACAGCAGCCAAATCCGCTAGTTGCCGCACCGCGCGAAACTCCAGCAGCTAGCGCGCCTGCCGCCGTCACTAATATCCCAGTTACTACTCCGGTTAATCCAGTGCTCAGCCAAGCTGCACCCGCAGCTACTTTGCCGCCGCCAGCTAGCGCAGCAACTGCACCGAGAACTAGCACTTTGCCGCAACCAATCGCGCCGTTTTCAACTAACCGGCCAGGTTCGTCAGGCCGAGTGATCCAGCCAATCACCCCAACCGATCAAGAACCAATTGATTACACTGCTCGCATGAGCGAGGAGCTAGCTACTTATCAAAACCTTAACACTATCCCGGCGCCACAGGCAAATCCTACGGATGTATTCCCTCAGGCAGCGCCAGCAGCAACCCCTGCGGCCGCGCCAGCTCCAGTGTCAGCTGCACCCGAGCCAGCTTCTATAGCAACAAACTCAGCGCCATCAGTAGCGCCGACTTCACCGTCTGCCAGTACTACCGCAGCGACACCTCCAACCGCTCCTCAACCAGCGCAGCCAGAACCAGCAATCACTCCTGCTGCACCAGCGTCGACTATACCTCACATAATGCCAGGCCCAGCCGCAGTTGCTACGCCAATCAGTAATATGGCCGCATCAGCAGGGGGCGCTTTGAATAATCCTTCCGCGCAGCCTGCGCTTAATGCCACACCGCCAGCTGCACCAGCTATACCAGCACCAAACACTAGCGCACCAGAGCCAGCTGCACCATCAGCAGCACCAGCCTCTTCCGATGAAGCCGGGTTAAAGTTTGAAGAAACCGCAATTTCCTCAAGCCAACCAAAATAATCGTCTTATGGTAAGCCAAAAATCAGCTAGTGGCACCGAAACGATTCGCCTCAATAAATTCTTAGCACTCCAACTCGGTATCTCGCGGCGCGAAGCCGACAATCTAATCTCGACAGATACCGTCACTATCAACGGTAAGCCAGCGACGCTTGGCGCTCGTCTATCGCCAACCGACACCGTCAAGGTCGCGGGCCGCGACATCAGCTCTCATGCTATCAAGAAAGTCTACATAGCTCTCAACAAACCAGTCGGTTATGTTTGCTCGCGACGTCAGCAGGGCCATGCGCCGACAATTTATTCACTATTGCCGCGCGATTTACATCACCTCAAGCCAGTCGGCCGCCTCGACAAGGATAGCTCTGGCTTGATTCTGCTGACCAACGACGGCGATTTTGCTCACCGCATGACCCACCCGAGTTTTCGCAAGACTAAAATTTACAAAGTCCGCCTCAACTGGCCGCTTGAGCCGCTACACCAGCAGATGATTAGCGACTTTGGCGTCAACCTCGAGGATGGCCGCAGCCAGCTAGTTCTAGAGCGCCTCGACGATAGCCGCCTCAACTGGCAAGCCATCATGAGCGAAGGCCGCAACCGCCAAATCCGCCGCACCTTTGCCGCGCTCGGCTACACCGTCGTGCGACTGCACCGCGTACAATTCGGCAATTATTCGCTTGGCAACATGAAGCGAGGGGAGTGGCAAAGCATTTCTGCTAGTTAACAAATTAAGTTGTCTTACTATACCTATCTTGGATTATAATAAATACTATGTGTATGCCAAATCCCGACCCAACCCCTCATTACCAACTAAGCAACCACGCCAACGACTCAATATCTTGGTTGTTCAACCCGCTGCACAAGCGCACATTATGTTTTGACGAGAATAGTAGTTTTTACTCTGTAGCCAGCGCGCCGAGAACAATCTCGTTTGGACCGCACGCTGAATACGGCATTGATATCTGCGCGCTTGGCCTCGAGATAATAATTATCGCAGCCTTTTTCGTTGGCTGGCGAAATTTGCGGCGTTCAAAACATAAGAATAATGATAAGTCCTCCGCGTCGTGGAAGGCTTTCGCCGAATGGATATTTCTAGTAGCGGGCGGACTATTCTTGACGGCAACATTACTATCGACACTGCATAACGCCACTTCAATCGGCTTATTATAAATTCTACTATACCGCTAGCGCTCGCCAAATCAACTCACCTCTGTTATAATTAAGTTAATTATGGCAACCAAACTTCCTACCGTCGCTATTATCGGCCGCGCCAATGCTGGTAAAAGTTCGCTATTCAACCGCATCATGCGTTCGCAGCAAGCCATTGTTGCCCGCGAAGCCGGCACTACTCGCGACAACGTCATCGGTAAAGCATCATACAAAGGCCGCGATTTTTGGCTAGTTGACACCGCTGGCCTCAAGCCCGCCGAGGACGAATTCGAAGCCAGCATCCAAGACCAAATCACCGAGGCCGCCGAAGCCGCCGACGTCATTCTCGTGGTCGTCGACAGTACCAAATACCCCAGCGACGAAGACCGCCGTGTCGCCAAAACCGCCCTAAAGAGCCGCAAACCAGTCATTCTCATCACTAACAAAATCGATCTGAAAGGCAACCTACCTGATAGCGAATTCTTGCGCCTCGGCATCAAGTCGATCATTCGCACCTCCGCCGAACATAACTCTGGTATCACCGACGTCCTTAGCGAAATCTGCCAGCACATTCCCGCCAAACAACAAGCCGAACCCAGCGAAACTCTCAAAATCGCCCTTATCGGTAGGCCAAATGTCGGTAAATCTAGCCTGTTTAATACGCTGGCTGGTAAGCAGCAAGCCATCGTTGCCAGCCGCGCCGGCACCACCCGCGACGTCAACCGCGTCCGCCTGCAGTATCACGGGCAAGCGATTGAGCTGCTCGACACCGCTGGTATCCGCCGCCAAGGTAAGCAAGAGATCGGCATCGAGAAGTTCAGCGTCCTGCGTACCCTCGCCGCCATTGAAGAGGCTGATATCTGCTTTTTGCTAATGGATGTCAATGAGCTGAGCACCGCTCTCGACCAAAAGCTAGCTGGTATTATCGCCGAAGCAGGCAAGGGGCTAGCCATCGTCGTTAGCAAATGGGACATCGCCCTAGGCAAAGACGCTTACACCCGCGACGCGCTGGCACCAAAGATTTCAGCGCAATTCGACTTTACGCCGTGGGCGCCGTTAATTTTCACTAGCTCGGTCACCGGCCAGAATGTTGCTAAATTATTCGATTTAGCCCTCAGTATCAATGCGCACCGCCAGCAAAAAACTACTACTCGTAAGCTTAATGATCTCCTACAGCAATCAATTCAAAAGCATCCGCCAGCTGGCCTGAAAAACACCCACCCGAAGCTGCGCTACATCGTACAAACCGATACCAATCCGCCGTGGTTTGTCATTTACGGCAGCAATTTGAAGTTCGTCCATTGGAGCTACAAGCGTTATCTAGAGCGCCAAATTCGCGATGTTTTCGATTACACTGGTACGCCGATCAAACTATCTTTCCGCGACGAAAAACAACTCAAAGCCAACCGCGAACGCGTCGCCCGCGGCCTGGCGCCGATCACTAAAGCCTACAAACAAGCCAAAAACGCCGAAAAACAGCTATAAAACCACATTTTTGACAAAAGCCCTTGACGTTTCGTTCTATTAGTGATATATAATATATTAGCTTTTGTTGACAGATGTTTGACGTTTTGTCCAAAAGTGTATTTTGACAAGCAGTTGAGAATAGAGCAAGGTGAGATTTTATGGCGTTATTTTAGCGGAGGCAAAATAGTGTCGTGAAACCTCATCTTGCTTACACGCCATCCGGGCGTCGAGCAGTGTTTTTCCTGAGGGAAGACATAGGCACTCCGCCTGGATGAGGAGAGAGTTGGTATAATGGGTACCTACTACAATCCCGGAGTCGACGTAGAGAAGGGACGTATCGGGCGAAAGCTCGATACCTGCATGTACCACGTGGCCAAGAATAGGCTGAGAAAGGGAGAGCACCTGTACGCTACGATCACTTTTAAGACACACACCGCAGCGGTGTGTGTCGACGATTACAAGGAGTTCAGACAGATGTCTGAACTCCTCTATCCGTACGACCTCTACGCCCTGAGCGAGGCCGCGCACTCACGCTCGGTCTATCTCCGGACTGACAAGCCGCCGAATTTTTGGCGGTCTCTTTCCGCCTATATTATTCTCCTGCTTGTCAGTTCGCTCCATAGATGCGTGTCTATGCTGATGAGTCGAAAACGACGAAAGCGAACTTTTTATCCAAACATCACCAGTTGCGCCGCCAAAGCTTCACGGGTAATCTCATCCGCTCGCTCACCAATGAGCACAATCTTCGCCGCTTCCTCAGGCCCGGCATGAGCTATCTGAATCTGCTGCTCGGTCGCCTCCACATGCTGGCGCGCGCCGTTGTCACTAATAAAACAACCTTTCAACCGCCGTAGGCCATACGCCGCAAATAATTCCGGCCATATTTTTTCCAACGTCGTCGCCGTAATTTTCATGCCCGACACATCCAGTACCGCGTACGTCGGATTATCCGGCACCGCCAGCTCGCCATCATACGTATCAAAAAACGCAAGCAGCCCCGACGGCGTGATGATTTTACTGAGGTCAAACCGACCGTGCGGCGCACTGAGCACCTTGGCGTAGGGTAGGGTGCGCAATTTTTCCTCGTACTCGGCGTGCCCATTTTCACTTAGCAAATCTTCCTTGGTCACCAAAATCACGTCCGCCGCCTGTAATTCAACCTCGTGCGCCGACTCAATCCCGCGCAAAATCTCGTGCGCATCGATCACGTAAAAACTCTGCATCAGTTCATACTTATTGAAGATTTGTGCATTTATCAGTTTCTCAACCAAATTCATTGTTCGCGCCACGCCCGTCGCCTCAATAAACACCGGCGCCGGAGAATTGCGACAAAAGTCCAGCAGCATCCGTGTCAGCGCGTGCTTCGACGAACAACAAACACAATCGCCAGCCAGCGTCGTCACCATCTCAGCCAATCCCTCCAGCCGATAGCCGTCGACATTTTCATTAGCGTATTCATTTTCAATCACCCGCGCGCCCTTATAGTCACTTTGTTGCAATAAGAATTCCAACACGCTGGTTTTACCAGCACCCAGCGAGCCGTTCACCAAATACAGCGGCACCTTATCAACAACCGCCCGCGCTTCGTCAAACGCCGCATTAACACTAAATTCCAAATCGTCATCGCGTTTCGCCATACGTCTATTATACGTCATCGCAGCCAAGGTGCTATACTAAGGCTATGAAAGTCATTCTGGCGCTTGGCAACCCTGGCGAAAAGTACGTTCACACGCGGCATAATACTGGCTTTTTAGTAATCGACCAGTTGGCAGCGGAGCAGGGTGCACAATTTAGCAATAAGCCGAAATTCTTTGCGGATATTGCCGAACTACGTGATTTCACCGTTAATTCAGCCGCTAGTACAAAACCGCCTGTTACTATTCCACGAGAAAAAATCCTCCTCGTCAAACCAACGACATACTATAACGAAGTCGGCATTGCCGCGCGGGCGATTTTAGATTTCTATAAATTGACCCTGGATGACTTACTGATTATTCACGACGATACAGCGCTTGATTTTGGCAAAATCCGCGTCCGCAAGGGCGGCCGCGACGCTGGCAGCAACGGCTTAAAATCGCTGCATGCTCACATCGGCGCTGATTTCTGGCATATTCGTATCGGCACCGACAATTTACTGCGCCGGCAAATTGGCGATGTTGATTTCGTCATCAGCAAGTTCAACGCTGATGAACGCAAAATCCTCCGCGATTGGACAATTACCGAATCTATCAAGCTGATCGGCACATTTCTTGATGATACTATCGAACCGCTCAGCGTCAAACTCTAACCCCCGACACATCACTATACCATTACGCCTGCAAGATTAAATCAAATAAACGCTTATTGCAACAATGTCGCAATAGCAAACGCTCCCGCCCGAAAATAAAAGTCCAAATATCAATTACCGTCGCTTCCGCGGCACAATTTTCGCCGCGCCGTGCTTCAGTCGCCGCTCAGCGCTATGCAATTTCGCCGCGGCTGCTTCCTGCAAATTAATCGCTCGCGCCTCCAGCATACTGCTGCCAACTGCCAAGCTCACAAACAGCAGCCCCAAACCGCCCGTCGCCCATTCCGGCAGCTCCAGATGAAACAACTTGGCAATCATCATCATACCCAGCGCCATAATCGCCCAGTGCGCGCCATTTTCCAGATATTTATATTTGCTGAGCATGCCCGTCCGCAGCAAATACACCGTCAGCGACCGCACCCAAATCGCGCCGGCACCCAGACCCGCCACGATCAGTAGCACACTGCTGGTGATAGCAAACGCACCGATGACGCCGTCGAAACTAAAGCTAGCATCCAACACCTCCAGATAGAGCAGGCTAGCAAACACCGCCCAGCCGGTCTTGACCTTGACCGATTTAGCATCGTCCTCATGAAAGAATGAGCCGAACAATTCCAGCCCGATGTGCAGTATAATCCCCAACACCGACGAGATCAGCACCAGCGCCCGATGCGGCGGCTCAACCGTGAAATACAGCACCGCCGCCACGCTAAGCATCAAACACACCTTGAAATTCTCAAACCGCCCGGCCTTAGCCATCCACGGCTCGACATGCCGCATCCAGTGCACGCGCTTGTTATAATCAATGAAATAACTGAGGCCGATCATAATCAGAAACGCGCCGCCAAAAGCATCAATCATCGGCGAGGCTTCGTGCAAAATATGGCCGTATTCCGCCGGCTTATTCAGCGCCAAATCAACCACTTCCATAAACCCATGGCCGCTCGCCACCATCACGATGATAATCGGCAGCACAAACCGCACCACGAACACCGCCACGAAAATCCCAACCGTTAAGAACACCTTTTGCCAAACCTGGCTCATGCCAGCCAGCACCTTGCTATTAATCACCGCGTTATCAAAGCTAAACGTCACTTCCAGCACTACCAGAATCGCAAACAACCACAAGCCGCTCGCGCCGAAATGTCCGAAAATCAACCCGCCCAACGCTAGCGTCAACAACGTCGAAAACCAAAAAATCCGAAATGGGTGATGCGAATGCCAGAGATGTTTCATAATGATTTAGTATAGCACAAGCTTACTGTTATAATTTATAAGTATGGCAAAAAAACGTGTCAAAAACTTCGACATAAATAAGTTAATTAACACGGTAAAGATGCTTACTGGCTGGATAATTGCGCCAGTATTGATTGTCGTTATATACTTATACAGCCCCCAGCTTGGACTATGGCTAATCAGCGACAAATCAGACATTTGGTTCAACGAAACTGCAACAATGTTGCAAGACTTCCTAACCATCACGCTAAGCATAGTCATTGAAGCTTTACCTTTTGTTATCCTCGGAATTATCATTTCATCTTTGATTCGCCGCTTTTTGCCGCCAGCCAAACTCACTAAAATTTTACCGCGTAACCCATTTTGGCGCCGATTTACATTATCGCTAGCCGGACTAGCACTACCAGTCTGCGAATGCGGCAACGTACCGGTCGCTCGCAGCTTACTAGCTCGCGGATTAAAACCCGCCGACGTAGTCAGCTTTCTATTCGCCGCGCCGATTCTCAATCCCATCACCATTATTGCAACAATGACCGCTTTCAGTTTTCAGCCCTACATGATTTGGTGGCGAATTATTTTTGCATTGATAATCGTCCAACTGACCGCCTTGATCGTCAGCTTCATGGACGAAAATAAAATTATTCGTCCAGCTTTCAAAGAATATTGTCGTACACACGAGCACAATTCCGAGTTCAAAGGGGTGCTTAGATCCTCACGCGACGAATTCTGGCAATTGCTCACTATGCTAAGTGTCGGCGCTGTCATCGCTGCTGTCACTCAAGTTTTTGTACCGCGCGCCATCATCAACGCTGTCGGTAACGACATCATCTTATCAGTTATCGCCATGATCGCCTTGAGCTTTGTAGTCTCGATCTGCTCTAGCGTCGATGCCTTTTTTGCGTTAGCCTATGCCCGCAGTTTCACAGCAGGCTCGATTCTATCATTTCTATTAGCTGGTCCGATGATCGATATCAAGCTAATCGTATTGATGCGAACCACTTTCCGTTGGCGATTTATCGCCGTAGTGATATTAATAATTTTCACACTGTCGTTCGCGGCAGGCATAGGAGTAAACTTGCTTTATGCGGGCTAATCTGGCGAAATCATTGGGCGGAATTGCTGCCTGCGGATACGTTTTGTTGCTAGCTTGCCGCGGTCAGCTCGGCTTCTACATTCATCCGCGCTACCATCTCTTCGCCGCCATTTTGAGCACAATAGGCATCGCTTTCTTGGTTATTGATATAATTTTGCAACTAAAAAGCAGAGTGTCGATTATACGTCACCGTTTCAAATTCCGCCACATCAAGCTCGCCTCGTGTCTATCTGTCTTAATTTTACTCGCAGGCTATCTGCTGCCGCCAAAACCGCTATCGGCAAACAGTGTCGCCCAAAGAGAAAATTCTATCGCCACCAGTCAAACAAACTATTGCAATATTCCTAAACCTAAGGAAGGCGAGACGAATGTATCGATCAACCGCTGGCGATCTGCTTTCAACTCCTGCCAAAAAATATCGTATTTTGACAATACTAGCATAACGATAACTGGCTTCGTCTCGAGCGGCACACTACAGAACTACGGCTACGACTATTTCGAACTGGCGCGCTACGTTATTAGCTGCTGCGCCGCCGATAGTATACCTATGAAAATTTTAGTAGAGAAAACTCCTGTGAATAGCTACCGAGATGGCACTTGGTTAACTATCAAAGGTAAGTTGATGCAAAAAATAATTAACGGCAAAGCCGAATACGTCATCACCGAGGCTGCCGCTACCGCGATACCGCAACCAGAAGACCCTTACGAATTATTTGGTTTATAATCTTGCCACTTTTTAATAACGTCATCTTCCTGGTAATATTCATGCGCGCGCCAGTTAGATAAGAAGTTTTTATCGCGCTCGATTTCACTTAGCAGCGGAAAAATCTCGCTGAGCAGCATTTCGTCGGGATATTGTTTTCTGTCCATCAGGGAGCTCCGTCCATTACTGCACAAATGTGCATTAAGAAATATAAAGCGCTTGGTGCAAATATAGCCAGGCTTTGAACAGTGCAAGCGAAAATCGTGCATAGTCTGAATCGGCTGCGCCTCGTCCTGATAGGCCTCAAACTTGTACATCACCCAAACTAGTGGCGTATCAAACGTCATGTCATCAGACAGTTGCTGCTGATTATGTCGTAATTCGTCCAACTCTATCCGTATCTGTTCGACACCGCTATTCTTCAATTTCGCCAATGCCAAGCGGCGCTCCGCAGCAGTAATCTTTGCTGCCAAAGTCTTATACTCATCATACATATCCAGCAGCCTATCGACCGCCGCTCTCGCGCCATTCATCATCCAAGTTCCTCCGTAATTACTGCGCGCGTAATCTCACGCGCCCGCTCGCCAATGACAACTAATTTTAATGACTCGTCAATGGCACCGCGCGTGACCCGCATTTGCTGCGGCGTTGCCTCGATGTGGTATATTTCGTTACCGTCAGCGACCGCACCTTTCATGCGCCGCAAAGCATATTTGTCCCGCAAACTAGCCCAGATCTTCTCAATATTCTCAGAGCTAATAGCCAAACCAGCCACATCAACCACGCTGTAATTTAAGGTATTCTCAGCCGCCCTTTCCGTAGGCTCGTGCAGCAGCAAATAATCCAAAATCTGCGACTGGCCGCCAAGCTGCATCAGATCAAATTTACCGCGATCCATCACCACAACCTTCGTCAGTCCTTGCTGCAACAATGTCTCAATTAGCTGCCGGCGGTCATTTTCAGCCAGTAAATCCAGCTTGCTGATCAAAACCATATCTGCAGCCCGAGCTTCCGCTAGCAGCGCCCCCGTCAAACCATCAGCTCTAGCTTCAGCTCCATCCACGACATATAACGACTGCTTCAAGTCATACTGCTCAAATACATCACCAGCCAGCAATTTCTCGACCACCCGCAGAGTATTAGCAACACCAGTTGACTCAATGACAACCGGTGCTTTTCCGCTTATTGCAAAATTGTGCAAAATGTCAATCAGCTCCTCACCGCTACTGCAGCAGATACACTCGCCAGCAATTGTTGCCACCTCATCAACGCGTTGCGCCAATGTGCAACTGTCAATACTTTCCGACGCAAACTCATTCTCAATCACTCGCGCACCAGCAAACTCAGGCTGCTGCACCAAAAAATCGACCAGCGTGGTTTTGCCAGCACCCAGCGCACCGTTCACCAAATATAACGCAATCTCATCATTCATAATTAGCCTTTCTTGTACACATATACTGAGTTAATGATATCGTCGTCAGGATTATACTCGACCAGCAGCTGTACGCGCCGCAAACTATTCGGGTCAAACGCTGGGTATAACAATGTTTTCGCGCCATGAGCACCGCGCACGATGATCCGCCCGCCAGGCCGGAGCGCTGGCAAAATATTGTCAATAATTTGTTGTTTGGCTTCAGCTGAATCGCCCGCCAGCCCAGCCACATAAATCACGTCGTAAGCATTATCCGGCAAAGCCACCGCCGCTCCGTCCGCCACCAAGCACTTACCAACTGGCCAAGCAATCGCCCGTGCCAGCTCGCGCGACTGCGCCAAAGCAGCCGGCGCCACGTCTACCAAATCAACCGCCGCACCTGTCTGATGCCATAGACACCAAGCGGTCAAAGGCAGGGGACCGCTGCCAATCATCGCCGCGCGGCTACTGTCAGTCAAAGACAACCCCGACCCGCCCAGTAGGCCAACTTCACGCCGCACTAGCTCGCGGTAATTGTCAATATACCAAAACTTTTCCAGCTCTTGCTGCGGACGGACTGAGCTGGCAATTCGCCGCGACCAATACATTTCCATCTCTGATTCCGATAGAGAACAACGGCGCTGCACTTCGCGGCACACCTCATCATTACACCACTTCGGTAACTTTGTAGCCTGCACAGCTGCCGCCACCAAACCAGAAAAAGCCGCATTGACGTCTGGCGATGGTGCAAACTCGTGCAAATTCATCACTGTTTTAATTGCCATATCCATAGCTTTTCATAATGCCAAACCCGCCGAATTATTGCAAATTTGTTGCAATAAGTTGTATACTTGCAATATCATGACCCTCGACGATCTATTCAAACAGCACAACCTGCGCCTCACCAAACCACGCCAGCAAGTTTTCGATGCATTGCAAAAATCAGATGTTCCGCTGACTATCAGCGATATTGCAAAAAAGTGCAAGGATATTAACCGCACCAGCGTTTATCGCGCCTTGGTGGCGTTCAACGATCTCAAAATCATTAACGTCGTCCATGTCGGTTGGAAGAACTACTACGAGCTAGCCGAGCCATTCATTCCGCATCATCACCACTTATACTGCATTCGCTGCCAAAACGCTACACCAATCCAAACCCCAGAATTAGAACAGCTCATCAATTACCTCAGCAGAAAATACAGCTTTTTGGTCATTGATCACCATTTTGAGCTTGAGGGTATTTGCCAAAAATGCCGGCAAAAACAGCAGCTAGCTAAAAGCGCTAGTGCTAGCAAAAACAAGCCAAAGCCATAATCAAAATCAAAAAAGTAACACTAATCGCCAATCATCGTCAGCAGCGTCTCGCGCTCGCGAATCAGCTCGCGATAGCGTTTGAGTAAACTCATGATATCGTTGCGCTGCTCATTACTGAGGTCAAATACCGCCAACAACACTCCGTCAATTTCTTTGGCAGCCTTTTGCGTGTCCGACAGATTAGCCAATCCCGGCACGGTAGCCAGATATTCCGCACGAAGGTCCTCGGTCTTTTTTTCATAGAGAGCTAGTCGTTTGGCCGGACTATTAGCTGACTTTTTACCGAGACGCGCTAAGGCTTTTTCATACTCTTGCCGCGCCGCCAACACCGACACATAATCAATTTTCAAGCCAAATAACCGCGCCACCAAGCCATTTTGCGCTTGTTCAATCTCGGCAGTAGCACCGTCGATTTCGTTCAAACGCCGCCGCGCTTGGCGCGTCATCCGGCGAATCTGATGGCGCTCAACTTTCGACTGAAATGAACGCTTAATCAATCGCGCCTGCGGATCACGTATTGTCATACCGAATTCCTCGGCAACCGCACGGTAGAGTAAATAATCTACGTAAACTTCAACCTGCTGCGAACAAACTTCTGCCGGCTGATTAACAAACTCTAGCGCCAAACGATGCAGCTTTTTTTCGCCTTCTGCATAATGTTGCAGCGCAAAGCGCACTCGCTCAACCGCTTGGCTTTGCTGCGACACATATTGCAACAATGTTGCAGTTTGCTCATCATCTGTCAAGAAATTGTCGCTCACTGTCTTAATCAGCGTTTTCTGCTGCGGCGCGCTTTCGATTTTACGTAATCGCGGCAGGCAATCATCGCGCCAAGACAAGAAAAACTCCAGTGCCATCGGCACGCTGCGATCAAAACGCCGCGCCATCCGCCGCAGCGAGCGCGGGCAAGCAGCATAGACAGCCGCCGCTTGCTGCCGAAACTGCAGCGGACGCACCTCTGCTAGCTTAAGCAAACGATTGAATCGTGCTGGGAATACTTTATCGATATCATTCATAGCGTACCTGAACCTTTCTAAACGAATAATTTAATAATTTCTGCCACGAGGCGCCGCGCTGATTGAAGCGCCGAATCTCGCCGTCAACCGATGCTACCTTGACTAATGCTGGACTATATGGCACTTTACGGCTATACATCCACACGTCGTCGTAGTTCCAGCGGCGCAGCGACGGATAAACCCTTTTCAAAAGCTCCACGCCATTGCGATAAAAATACTGCGAGTCGGCCTCTGGCGGCAAGAACCTTTCGGCAGTCAGGCCCATATTTTTGACGATACGGCGCACATCCTCTAGCGTCTGCTCGGTACCATTCTCGGCAATAAGCAGAGCATACACGCTACCGCGACTACGGAAGATCACCGCGTACGAATCGCGCCCCGTCTCGATATCGTCAAACAAAAATTCGTCGACTGGCATCTCGACATGAAACACTCGCGGAATCAGTTTTTGGCACTCCTCGCGGCGCATCTGATCGTAGTTAAAGTCGTTAGCGGTCATACTTCCATTATACTATTTTTATGACGAAAAGTCAATATTGTTAGATAACAAAAAAGCGCTAGGTAAGGGTGGGCATCACCTAGCGCCATTCTGCCCTTCGTCCCACCCTATCGGGTATACGTGATCCACCTCACACATACGGTGATCCGCTGGACAAAGGGGTTAGTATACGCTAAAAAGTTGTCTAGGCACGAAAGTGGAGGGTAGATTACTGCCGTGCGCCTTTTAGCGCAACCTAACATAAGTTAGAATAGGGGGTATAAGGTGCTTGATTCACCACCTCGGGTCAATCAATCATCCCAATATTAGCACACCTTTGACAACATGTCAATACTTTTTAACAGGAATTTGTATGAAAATCAATAAAGTATCACCAGATAGCAGCAATTATCTCAAGGTATTAGCTAATATTGACGACAAGCCGCAAGCATTATATTACTTAGGCAAAATACCCAAGCAGCGCCAGCCGACCATCGCTATCGTCGGTACCCGCAAGCCAACCAGCTACGGTATCGAGGTAACCAATCAGTTTGCTAGCGGATTGGTTAGCCGCGGCTTTATCATTGTTAGCGGATTAGCCCTAGGTACTGACGCGCTAGCGCACCGCGCCTGTTTAGACGCTGGCGGCACCACTATCGCCATCGTACCCAGCCAACTGCCAAATATTTATCCGCGTAGCAACAGCGCGCTTGCCCGGCGCATTATCGAGAAGGGCGGGGCAATCTTGTCCGAACATTCTACTGATGACACCGAACCGTACATCCTCGGCCGCTGGAGCTTTTTGGAACGCAACCGCTTGGTATCTGGCTTGGCCGACGCCGTACTAATTACCGAAGCTAGCGCTCGCAGCGGCACGCTCAATACCGCTGCCCACGCGCTAGCTCAAGGCAAAGATGTCTTCGTTATACCTGGCAACATCACCAGCCCGCAGAGCGCTGGCTGCAACGCTCTAATCAAGCAAGGCGCCACACCCGTCACTAGCATCGACGACATTTTGTCGGTTGTCGCGCCAGAATCCATGCCAGACGCGCGAACCGACCAAACCAAGCTGCCGCTCGGCTCAACACCCGCCGAAACAGCGATCATCAAACAGCTCGCTCAAGGTATCCGCGACGGCGACCAGCTACAAAAGACTACTCAGCTGCCAGCAACCGAATTCAATACTGCGCTAACCATGCTTGAACTAACTGGCGCTATCCGCTCGCTCGGCGCCAACCAGTGGACGCTTGTCTAATTAATATTGTTTAAGCTTTTAGTAAATTTGTCATTTTTATCGTATAATTGTAGACTTAGATATTATGCCTATTAAGTCCCGTGAAAAGATTCCAAGATTCAATCCTCGGACTGATATCCCCACCATTCCCAACGCTATGAGCATTGCTGGCGCGATTCTAGCCTGGCGCGGCGCCAAACGCATCGATACCGCTGCTGGTATCGCACAGGTTGCCGCTGGCCGGTTCATTGACGTTCTAGACGGCATCGTCGCCCGCAAAACAGGGCAGACAAGTGATTTCGGCGCTTTACTTGATGCTGGACTAGACAAAGCTGTCACTGCCATTATCCTTTATGAGATAAAAAAACAAAAACCTCGCACCAACGGAAATAATCGCTGCCATCACAGCTTTTAATGGAATCAACGCCGTTGCCAGCGCCAAAACGATAGTTGAAGCTGGCGATGAAACTGTACGCCCGGAAATCTCTGGCAAATTGGCGCTAGCGCTCGAAACCAGCTCATTGCTAGCCCACCTAGTCGGCAGCCGTCTCGAAACCACCGGCCAGAGCCAACTCGCCAGAGTTGCTCGCGGTATCGGCAATTTAGCATTCGCCGTATCGCTGCCGTTCGCAGTTAAATCAACGCTTTCGTACGTCAAACGCGCCCGGCAATCAAAACACCGAAATGATAAATAAACAAGCAAGACTGGCGATTTGCGGCCTGAAGAGGATTTTTGGCTATTTTGTTGCAAAAAATAGTAAATTATTGCGAAACTATTGACACCGCCGTCCATATGTGATATATATATCAGCTTTTTGCTCAAAGTTTTGTAAAAGAGGGCAAGAAGTGCCCTTTTACTTTGAGTGAAAAACACTTCCCTGAGGAGGGGAAATGAGAAGCTTCATCAAGACGGCGGCGCGCGCCCTGCGCGGCCGCCGCGAGATGGCGGTCGCTGCGGCGACCGCCATCATCACCGCCGCCCTCATCATCGGCGGCCAG
>ERZ773005.257-NODE-257-length-46693-cov-4.551932_pt1 | contig 46693 bp, 48 predicted proteins | sample MGYA00580666_ERZ773005 | MGnify/ENA primary metagenome ERZ773005 (study PRJEB29015, sample SAMEA2737999) | human oral metagenome | biome: human oral; feature: human-associated habitat; material: dental | place: China | collected 2061 ...
TACTGGGTTCGCGGGTAGCCGTTATACACCGTCGGAATATTATATAGACTACCGATAATATTGTAATGAAAAAGGGGGAATTTGTCACGAAACACTTGAATAGAATGCCGTGCCGGAGGTGACAAGCCGGAAAATCAAGCTGTCGATCTGCATAGCGTATGGATTCAGAAATATCGACAACAGTTAAGAGTGGGTACAATGTCTGCAGTATGCCGTTGTGGCAGGATTTTTTTGCATCGCGGCGAATAATATGTCCGTCAAATGCAAGGAAAGCGAGGGGAAGCAAGTGACGGAAATCGTGGAAGAGAAGCTCAAGCTGCTGCCGGATTCTCCGGGCGTCTACATCATGAAGGACGCGAAGGGGCGCATCATCTACGTCGGCAAGGCCGTTGTCCTCAAGAACCGCGTGCGGCAGTACTTTCAGAGCGGCAAGCATCAAGCGCCGAAGGTGCGTGCCATGGTCGCGAAGATCGCCGACTTCGAGACGATTCTCACGCATTCGGAGGTCGAGGCGCTGATCTTGGAGTGCAACCTCATCAAGAAGCACCGCCCGCGCTACAACATCAGCCTCAAGGATGACAAGAGCTATCCGTACCTCAAGGTCACGCTGTCCGACGAGTATCCGCGCCTCGTGGTCACGCGGCGCGTCACGAAGGACGGCTCGCGCTACTTCGGCCCCTATACGTCGGCGGGCGCGATGCACGAGAGCGTGAAGCTCCTGAAGAGACTCTTCCCGCTGCGCACATGCAAGAACATGAAGGTCGAGCGTCCATGCTTGGAGTATCACATCAAGCGCTGTCTTGCGCCGTGCTGCGAGCCGGTGGACAAGGAGGAGTACGGCGCGATGATCCGCGAGGTCTGCCTGTTCCTCGAAGGTCGGACGGAGCAGGTGGAAAAGGAGCTTTCGCGCCGCATGACGGAGGCGGCGGACGATTACGACTTCGAGCGGGCGGCGCGTCTGCGTGATCAGCTCGCCGCCGTGCGCAAGGTGGCGGAGAAGCAGAACATCGTGACGGGATCGGGCGATCAGGACGCCGTCGGCATGGCGCGATCGGGGCTGGGCGCGGTCGTCATGGTCTTTCTCATACGTGCGGGCAAGATGGTTGGGCGCGAGCACTTTCTGCTCTCGGGCAGTGAGGAGGAGACGGACGAGGCGCTTCTTACGGCATTCTTGAAGCAGTACTACCATCGCGCGGCATTCGTGCCGCGCGAGATCCTGCTGCCGTTTCCCATCGAGGAGACGGAACTTTTGGAGGGCTGGCTCGCCGAGCGCAAGGGGGCGAAGGTGGCGCTCGCCGTACCGCAGCGCGGCACGAAGCACGACGTCGTCGAAATGGCTCGCTCCAATGCTGAGAAGTACCTCACGGACGAGGCCGCGCGCATCGAGCAGGCGAACGATCAGACGCTCGGCGCGGTCCGGGAGCTTGGCCGCTATCTCGGACTCAAGGAAGAGCCGATGCGCATGGAGTGCTTCGACATCTCGCACAATCAAGGCTCGGAGACGGTCGCCTCGATGGTCGTCTTCGAGGGCGGCTTGCCGAAGAAGTCCGACTATCGGCGCTTCAAGATCCGAAGCGCCGAGGGAAAGCCCGACGATTTCCTCTCGATGCGCGAGGTGACGGAAAGGCGTTACGCCAAGCTCGCGGAAGACGAAATGCCCGACCTCATCATCATCGACGGCGGCAAGGGACAGCTTTCGTCCGCGCTGGAGATCATCCGCGGCGCGGGGCACTTGACCGTGCCCGTCGTCGGGCTTGCCAAGCAGTTCGAGTACATCTTCACCGAGGGCAGTTCCGATCCTGTGATCCTGCCGCGCCGCAGCCAGGCGCTTTACCTCATCGAGCGCATACGCGACGAGGCGCACCGCTTCGCCATCACCTACCACCGCAAACTGCGCGGCAAGCGCAACCTCGTCTCCGTGCTCGACCATATCGCGGGCATCGGCCCCAAGCGGCGCAAGGCGCTCTGGAATCACTTCGGCACGATCGCGAAGATCAAGGCGGCGAGCGTCGAGGAGCTTGCCGCCGTCGACGGTATGACGCTTCCCGCAGCCGAAGCCGTGAAGAATTTCTTCCTCGCGCAGGAAAAGATGCTTGCGGGGGAGGAATAGCAAGTTTCCATGTGGGAAAAAGCACGATTTAGACAGTCTTTACGGGCTGTCTTTTTTTGTGCGTGAAACACGATGCTTTTCCGCGCAGCGTGCGAAGAGCATCGTGTGATAATCGGAAGTGCGTGAGGTGAGAAGCCCGTTGACGATGTCCATGGCTAAAATTGCGCCTGAGATGTTCTTTTTCGCGTCCTTTAGGCGATTGAGGTAGAGCGGGACGGCCTTGGGAAGTGCGAGCGTATGCGTTCGATAGATATAGCATAGATAGTGTCCGCCCGCGATGTAGCTTGTTTCCTCCGGCAGGTAATGCTCGGGGTGGTCGATTTTGAGAAAGTAGGACGGAGCTGAAAAATCTTGACTGCGGATATCGTTTTCGTCATACAGTGCGCCTAGAAAGAAGTGAGGCCAATGATTTTGATGAAAGCCCTTGAGGAAAAATTTGTTGGCGATGTTCGTTTCGTTTCCCATCATTGATGTGATTTTCAGCTTCGGTGAGCGCAGGATGAAATGTTCGGGGAAATAGGCTGTGAACAAGGTTTCCGGTGCGTGCCGTTTATAGAAATCAAAGTAATAGGATAAATTGGCAATGGTTGCCTGCAGCGCCTGCAGTTCGTGGACGCGTTCTTCCAAGTTGCCGTAGATTTGGCGATACGTTTCCATGGTGACATCGAGATCGTTTTCGGACAAAAGTTTTTTGATGTCGGCAAGGTATGTATGGGAGCGCACGCCGAAGAGGATGCGCGTGAGCTGCAGCGCTTGCTCCGGACGATAGTAGCGGTAGCGATTTTCGCCGACGTAAGCGGGCTTCAATATATCAATGCGGTCGTAATGTTTGAGCGTGTCGATGGGGGTGTGCGTCAGGGCGCTGAATTCCTTGATTGTCATGAGCGATGTATCTTTTTCTGCCATGGATGAATCCCTCCGTTAGAATGCGGGCTGTTTGGAAAAGGAATCATGCCGTTTCGCATGACGGCTGAAGATGTCCTGAACGGTTATACGAAGCGGGCGATGCCGCAGCTTTCCGAGTAGGTGCCATGCTGCGCCGTGCATGGAGGTATCGGTTCGCCGTAGCAGCAGATGTGGTCGTGATAGTATTTCTGCGGGAATTTGCTTCGCAGATTCTTCGGGAGTTTTTGATACATTGCGTGGGTGAAGAGGCTGTCGGGGAAATGCTGTGTGCCTGCGACTTTGGCGAGGAGCAGGGCGCGTTCCTGCACTTCGCCGAGGCGGATGTCGTCGCCAAAGAGGCGATGTTTCGCATAAGCGGCGCTGTATTGCAGCGTGCCGCAGTCGGCAGCCGTAGCCGCCCGAACGGGAAGAGCGGCAGCTTCTTGGAAGCGTCGCGTCTTGTCGCGGCAGATGTTCTTGATGCTTTGGGCAGCGGCATATACGTCGCGGATTCCGCTCTTGTCGGCGGAAAATGTGAGGAGGATATGATTGGCGTGCTGGTCGATTTTGCGGCATGTTGCCAAGGTCTCGCCATAGTCGATGACAGCGGCGAGGACGAGGGAAAAGAGCGCGGCAAAGAGCGGGTTGCGCGTGAAATTTGTGCTGCTCTGCGGTGAAAAAATGCGGGCGCACAGGATGGCGGTTTCGCAGGTTTCGATGGTGGGAAGTTCGGGAAATGAGCTTTGGGAAGATGACATGAGAAATCCTTTCAGACAGCTATTGACATGTGAGTTGCTCACGACTTTATAATAGCATACAGGATGAAGCATGACAAGACGCGAGGAGGCGGCAGCATGGGCGAGCGATGGAAGCGCTGGATGATGAGCGGGCTTTTTTGCGCCGTGATGTCGTCCTTGGTGTTCAGCGTCATGAATGCGCTGGTGAAGGCGGTCAGCATCCATGTTCCTTCGAATGAGATCGTTTTTTTTCGTAGCGTCGTCGGAACGGTGCTGATCCTCCTTTTGATGCGCGTGCAGGGAGTGCGCACGTCGAAGATCGGCGTTCCGCTTCTGGTGCTGCGCGGCAGTCTGGGGGCGCTCTATATGCTGGCGTATTTCTACACCATCGCCTATATGCCGTTGGTGGACGCGATCATTCTCGTCAATCTGTCGCCGGTGTTTTCCTTCGTTTTCGCAGCGATTTTTTTGCGGGAAAAGCTGCCGGGACGCATGGGATTTATTTTGCCGCTGATCTTTGCCGGGGCTATGCTGACGATCAATCCGCTGGGGTATTCGACGTATTCGGCAGTCGCGCTCTTCGGCATCGGGGCGGCGGTGCTTTCGGGGGCGGCGGGCGTCTGTATTCGCTATCTGAGCCGGTCTTTTCATGCGTACGAGATCATTTTGTATTTCATGGCCGCAGCGACGTTGATCTCGATTCCCTTGATGTGGCGCGATTTCGTCGTGCCGGATTCGTGGGATTTGTTCCTGCTTGTGACGATGGGCGTCGTTTCTCTTTTGGCGCAGGTGTTTTTGACGAAGGCGTTCACGCATGAAAATGCCGTGATCGTAGAGATTGTCCGCTATATCGGCATTCTCTTCAACGCATTCTGGGGATTCGCCATTTGGGCGGAGATTCCGACGTGGAACGTCGTCGCCGGAGGTGCGCTCATCGTTTCGGGCTGCATTCTCTTGTCGCGGGCAGCGGCAAGGAATCGTGCGGCATGAGGTGAAAAGTTATTGTTGGAAAGGTCGTTTTAGGGAGGTCAAAGCATGAGGTTTATGTGGAAGGGAAAATTCTTTGTATTGGGCGTCATGGCCGTATTGGCGGCGGCGCTTTTGACGTTGGGCGGCTGCGGCTCTACGACATCCGATTCTTCCGGCGCGAAGGGAAAGTCCATGGTGGTGGGCGTGAATCTTTTCAGCACGACGCTCGACCCGCACAAGGATTATGACGGTTGGTTCGTAGTGCGCTACGGCTTGGGCGAAACGCTCGCGCGCGTGAGCGACAAGATGACGTTGGAGCCGTGGCTGGCGACGAAGTGGGAGATGCTTGACGCAACGACATGGAAGATCACGCTGCGTGACGGCGTGAAGTTTCATACAGGAGCGCCCATGACGGCGGAAGCGGTCAAGGCGTCCTTGGAACGCTCCATCGCTTCCAACAAGCGCGGGCCTGCGAATCTTGCCATCGACACGATGGAGGCGGCAGGGCAGGAGCTTACGATACGCACGAAGGAGCCGCGCCCCGATCTCATCTACGAGCTTTGCGATCCCTACTGCGCCATCGTGGATGTGCAGGCGGCGCAGGGAGCCGACGGCTTCCGTAATACTGTGGCAGGCACGGGCCCTTTCAAGGTCAAATCTTTTACGGAGAATATTTCTGTCGTAGTCACGGCTTTTGACGACTACTGGGGCGGCAAGGCGAAGCTGGACGAGGTCGAGTTCCGCTATCTGAACGACCCCGATACCCGCATGATGTCGCTGCAGTCAGGCGATATTGACGCCTCGATCAACATCGACAGCAAGAATCTTCAGCTTTTTGAAGATGCAGGAAAGTATACCATCAGCCGCTGCCCGAGCATGCGTGCGACGTATGTGTTCTTCAATACGAAGAACCGTTTCCTGCAGGACAAGAATCTGCGCACGGCGCTCATCATGGCAGCGGACAAGAAGAGCTATCTGAAGTCGGTGTTGGGCGGCGTCGGCATCGAGGGCGTGTGCCTTTATCCGACTTCGCTGCCATACCGCTCGGCAGAGCTTAAATATCCGGCTTTTGATCCGGCGGGGGCGAAAAAGCTTTTGGCGGATAACGGTTATGTGGATCAAAACGGTGATGGGTACTTGGAAAAGGATGGCGAGCCTGTGACGCTCACGATTTCCTGCTATACATCTCGCGCGGAGATCCCGGGCTTCGCTACGGCTATGCAGGCGGACTTTGAAAAGCTTGGCATTCAGACGAAAATCGTCACTTATGATACGCTGCCGCGAGAAAAGTTCACAGCGGGCGACTATGACATCGGCTTCACGAGTTTCACGCCGTCGACGAATACACGACCGCTGGCAGGACTTCGCACGGCGTTCGTCAAGGATGCCATCGAGAATTACTATAACTACTTCTACGATGAGCGAGTGGAAGAAATCGCCCGCATTCTGCCGACGGAAGCGGATTACGGGAAGCAGGATCAGTTGGCTTTTGAAGCCCAGCAGCGGATCTTGGATGCACACACCAATATTTTCCTGGCATATACGGAGAATCTTTACGTTTCCCATCATCGCGTCAAGAATTTCAACGCGCATGCGTTTGATTACTATGTGATGGACAATCAGGTGGATATTGAGAGCAAGTAAGCAGAAGTGACCAAGGATCGCCGGACATGCCGCAGGGCAGCGTCCGGCGATGTACTTGTGCGCTGAAAACGCATGAAATTCGGCAATAAAGGTGAACAGGAGGGAATATGGGGAAATTTGTTCTGAAGAGGTTTTTCAATATGATCCTCGTCATGCTGGGGGTCAGCGTCATCGTGTTCTTGCTGCTGCGCCTTTCGAACGGCGATCCGGCGTATATCAAGCTCTCAGGCGTGGGCATTCCGGTCACGGATGAGCTGCTTTGGGAAACGCGCGAGGCGATGGGGTTGAATCTGCCGATGTACGAGCAATTCTGGAACAGTTTTACGGGCATGTTGACAGGGGATCTGGGCGTGTCGTACCGTACCGGGCGTCCGGTGTTAGAAGAACTGCTCAAAGGCTTGGGGCCTACGCTGAAACTGGCGGGAGCTTCCTTCTTGCTGACGGTGGCGCTTTCAGTGCCGCTCGGAATTGTGACGGCCCTTTATGCCAATCGAGCCATCGACTACGTTATCCGCATCACGTCCTTTTTGGCGACGGCGATGCCGCTCTTCGCCTTGGGATTGCTCTTGATCTATATTTTTTCCTTGGAACTTCAATGGCTTCCGGTATCGGGCAGCGAGAATCCTGCAGGGCTGGTGCTTCCCGCTCTGTCGCTTTCCTTGGGGCTTGTAGGGCGCTATACGAAGCAGATACGGGCTTCGGTCTTGGACGAGATCGGGCAGGATTATGTGGCGGCGGCTCGGACGCGCGGTCTGCCCGAGCGCATCGTCCTCGTCCGTCATGTCCTGCGCGGCTCGCTTATCTCCGTGGTTACGCTGCTGGGGCTTTCCTTCGGCGCGCTTTTGGGCGGCACGGCAGTCATTGAGATCATGTTCGTATGGCCCGGCGTGGGAAAGCTCATCGTCGAGGCTGTGCGTCATCGTGATTTTCCCGTGGTGCAGGGGTTCACTCTTTTGATGGCGGTCATTTACTGCGGCATCAATTTCCTCGTGGATATGTCTTATGGGATTCTTGATCCGAGGATACGAAACAGGAGCTGAGGCGAATGCTGAAACGAAAGATTTTAAAAGAAAAATTCGATCTGCCCAAGGCGCTGTGCGGCATTTTTTTATTCCTTCTCACGGTATTGGTTCTGCTCTCTTTGTTTGCCGCTGACATCGCGCCGCACGATCCGTTGAAGATTGAGCATGATTTGGCTCTGCAGGCGCCCAGCGCGGCATTTCCCTTTGGTACGGACGACTTCGGCCGCTGCGTTTTTTCGCGCGTTCTTTATGGCATGCGTTCGTCGCTCTTCATGTCACTCTTCATCGTCGGCGTCAGTTTGGCGGTCGGGACGGCGGCCGGCATCGTATCCGGCTATTTCGGCGGCTGGATCGATGACTGCATCATGCGCGTCACCGACATGTTTTTGGCGTTTCCCGGCATGGTGTTCAGCATCGCGGTCGTCGGCGTTCTCGGCGTGGGCTGGGAGAACACGGCAATCGCGTTGATTCTGCCGGGCTGGCTGATTTTTGCACGCCTCTCCCGAGGGCTTGTCCTAGCGATCAAGGAGAAGGAGTATCTGCGCTCGGCAAAGGGGGCGGGCTTGACGACGCTGCAGATCATGCGGCGGTACATCGCGCCCAATATCGCTCAGCAGCTCGTCATCGTAGCGGCCATCGAGATTGGCAGCACGCTGATCAGTTTCTGCGCCTTGACATACTTGGGCATGGGTGCGCAGCCGCCGGAACCGGAGCTTGGCCTCATGCTCAGCGAGGCGAAGTCGAAGATGCAGATTGCGCCGTGGATGATGGTTTTTCCCTGCATGACCGTGTTTGTGATCGTCATCTTGTTCCAACTGTTGAGTGATTCTCTGCGGGATGTTTTGGATCCGTCGCGCAGCGAGGGCGGGCGATGAGGCATGGCATGGAGGAGAAAGGGGGAGAGTCGTGAAAGAAGCGCTTTTGCGTGTGGAAAATGTATCTATTGGCTATACACATGATATTGTGCGTCAGGTTAGTTTTGAGGTGGCAGAAAAGAGCGTTCTTGCCATCGTCGGCGAGAGCGGCAGCGGCAAGAGCACGCTGCTGAAATCCCTGATCGGGCCGTATCCGGGCGCCGGAAGCGTGCGGCGCGGGAAGATTCTCTATCGGGGAGAAGATCTCGTGACCATGCGCCGCGCCGCACTTTCCGCCATTCGAGGACGTGAAATCTCGCTGGTATTCCAGTCCCCCGGCGCAACGCTCAATCCTGTGCGAAAGATCGGATCACAGTTCGTAGAAACGATCTGCTATCATACGAATCTCACGCGGCGCGAGGCGCGTGAGAAGGCGGCGGCAATCCTGCAGAAGCTCAATATGCGCGAGACAGAGCGCGTGCTGGACGGCTACGCCTTCGAACTCAGCGGCGGGATGAAGCAGCGCGTGTCCATCGCCATGGCGCTGGCTTTAGCGCCGAAGCTGCTCTTGGCGGACGAGCCGACGAGCGCACTGGATGCGACGGTGCAGAAAGCGGTGGTGGAGGAGCTTTTGGCGCTTCATCGGGAGATGGGGACGGCCATCGTCATCGTCACGCACAACATGATGCTCTCGGCGTATATGGCAGATCGCATCGCTGTCATGTACGCGGGCGAGATCGTGGAGATCGGCGCGAAGGCTGAAGTGATGGATGCGCCGCAGCATCCGTATACGCAGGCATTGATTGCCTCGATTCCGCGCCTTGATGAAGAGAAGGAGCTCAAGGGCATCGACGGGCGGCGCATCGACTTGGCGGTTTTGCCGCCGGGCTGCATCTTTGCCAATCGCTGTGATCGCGCCGTCGAGATTTGCTCCATGCACTCACCTCGTCTGCAGGCCGTCGGCACGGATCATCATGTTGCGTGCCATTTGTGCGGGAAGGAGGATGTGCGGGATGTCAGACAATAATGCGCCGCTTTTGGAAATCAAGGATCTCGTCGTATCCTTTGGCACGGGAAGGCGGAAAAAGGAGGTGCTGCACCGCATTTCGTTCGATATAAAGGAAGGAGAGTGCTTGGGACTCGTCGGTGAGAGCGGCAGCGGCAAGAGCACGGTATCGAACGCCGTCATGCACTTCATCCCTGTGGAGGCGGGAAGAATCCTCTTTCGCGGGCAGGACATCACGGCGCTTCACGGCAAAAAACTGCGGCAGATGTACCGCGATATTCAGATGGTGTTTCAAAGTCCGGACGAATCTATCAGTCCTCACATGAAGATCGGGCGTTACATCACTGAGGTTTGTGAGAACTTCTCGCTCACGCGGAGCGCTGACCGTGCGGTTAAGGCACGGGAACTTTTGCGCACCATGGGGCTTGATGAAGCGTATGCCGACCGCTATCCGGCATTTCTGAGCGGCGGCGAGCGTCAGCGCGTTGCTATTGCCCGCGCTGTTTCCGTCTTGCCGTCGCTTCTTATCTGCGACGAGCCGACTTCCGCGCTCGATGTATCGGTGCAGGCGCTCATCGTAGAGCTTTTGCGTCGTCTGCAGCGCGAGCACGGCATGACGTACCTCTTCATTTCCCATGATCTGCCGCTTGTGAGTCATCTCTGCCAGCGCGTGGTCATTCTTTATCAAGGTGAAATCGTGGAGATTCTGCCCAGTACGCATCTCACACAAGAAGCGCGCCACCCTTATACGAAAAAACTGCTGTCGGCAGCATTTGGCAGTGCGATGGAAAAAGCTCCTGCGATGGCGTCTTTGCCTGACTGCAATCGCACGCCCGACGGCTGCGCCTTTAAGAGCGAATGCCCGTGCCGCGAAGAGCGCTGCCTTCGAGAGCGTCCCGAACTTGCCTGCATCGCCCCCGAGCATCAACTGGCCTGTTTTTTGGCTGAAAAATGAAAGCAGGAAGAAGCAGTAAATTCAGACGATCAATTTCAGGGACAGTTCTTGCGGCTGTCTCTTTTTATTGCAGTTCTGCTTTGGAGACAAGTGCGTGGATTCTTCTTCTTGTCAAGCTTGCAGAAAGAATCGTCATTTTATATAATATACGAATAGATGACAGTCAATCGAAGGAGGAGATCGTACTTTTATGGATAGAGAAGAAGCCTTGGCAAATGCCTTGAAGCATATAGAGAAAGAATTTGGCAAAGGATCGATCATGCGCCTTGGCGAAGCGTCGGCGAACATGAACGTGGAGACGATTCCGACGGGGATTCTGCCCTTGGACGTCGCGCTCGGCGTCGGCGGCCTGCCGCGCGGGCGCATCGTCGAGGTCTATGGCCCGGAAAGCTCGGGCAAGACGACGGTCACTTTGCACATGATCGCCGAGGCGCAGAAGAACGGCGGCATCGCGGCGTTCATCGATGCCGAACACGCGCTCGATCCCGTCTATGCGAAGAAGCTCGGCGTCAACGTCGACGAGCTTCTGATCTCGCAGCCCGATACGGGCGAGCAGGCGCTCGACATCGTCGACGCCCTCGTGCGCAGCGGCGCGATCGACATCATCGTCGTCGATTCCGTGGCGGCGCTCGTGCCGAAGGCGGAGATCGACGGCGACATGGGCGATCAGGTCGTCGGCATGCACGCGCGTCTCATGAGCCGCGCCATGCGAAAGCTCACGGGCTTCATCAGCAAGTCGCGCACGGTCGCCGTATTCATCAACCAGATCCGCGAGAAGGTCGGCGTCATGTTCGGCAGCCCCGAGACGACGACGGGTGGACGCGCCTTGAAGTTTTATTCGACCGTGCGCCTCGATGTGCGCAAGACGGACAAGATCATGCAGGGGCAGGAAATGATTGGCAACCGCACGAAGGTCAGGGTCGTCAAAAACAAGGTCGCGCCGCCTTTTCGGACGGCGGAGTTCGACATCATGTACGGCGAGGGCGTCTCGCGTGTCGGCACGGTGCTTGACATCGCGACAGATTTCGACATCATCAACAAGAGCGGCTCTTGGTATTCCTACGACGGCTCGCGCCTCGGTCAGGGAAAGGAGAATGTGAAGAAGGCGTTGAAGGAGAAGCCCGAACTTGCCGCCGAGATCGAGGAGAAAGTTCGCGCCAAGCTCATGGAGCAGGCGACGGCAGCGAAGGAAGGGGAGGTGGAGCGTGTCCCCGACGATGAGAGCGAAGGAGGAGCGGCAGAGAAGAGGCAGAAGTCGGCGGCGGATGAGGATTGAGAAGACGGCGCTGATGAAGGCGGTCGATCTCCTCGCACGCGCCGAGCACAGCACGGCGCACCTCGCGCGAAAGCTTGCACAGCGCGGCTATGAGGAGGAGGAAATCAAAGAGGCGCTCGCCACCTTGACGGAGCGCGGCTATCTCGACGACGAGGAAGCGTGCCGCCATCAGTTTGCTTTTCTTTACGAAGAGAGCCGTCAAAGCGTGCGTCAGATCACGGCGAAGCTCATGCAGAAGGGGTTTCCCTCGACGCTCATCGCCGAGTGCGTGCCGGACGATACATTTGAGCGCGAGCGCTCTGCGGCGGGGCGATGCCTTGCCCTGCATTTCAAGAAGGACGCCGATGCGCAGAAGATGCTGCAGCATCTTTATCGGCGCGGCTTCTCGACTTCCGTCTGCCGCGCCGCCGTCGCTGACTTCACCGAAGAGGAAGAAGATTGAAGGAGGATTTGCCTTGCAGAAGGATAGCCATGAATTGATTGTCGTACTGGACTTTGGCGGTCAGTACAACCAACTGATCGCACGCCGCGTGCGCGAGTGCAGCGTCTACTGCGAGGTGCATCCGCATACGCTTCCTTTGGAGAAGCTTCGTGCGCTCGCGCCCAAGGCGATCATCTTTACGGGCGGCCCTGAGAGCGTCTGCGAGGAGGATTCCGCGACGTACAGCGAGGAAATTTTTTCCCTCGGCGTGCCCGTCCTCGGTATATGCTACGGTTCGCAGCTCATGGCACACAAACTTGGCGGCAAGGTTGAGACGGCACCCGTCAGCGAGTACGGCAGGACGGAGCTTCAAGTTGCGGACGGGGCGTCCGTGCTCTTCGCCGATGTACCGCAAAAGAGCATCTGCTGGATGAGCCACACCGACTACATCGCCGAAGCGCCCAAAGGCTTTCGCGTGACGGCAAAGACGGCGAACTGCCCTGTCGCGGCGATGGAAGATGCGGCACGAAAGCTCTATGCCGTGCAGTTCCATCCCGAGGTCATACACACGGAATACGGCACGAAGATTCTTGAAAACTTTGTGCGCTGCATCGCGCTGTGCAAGGGCGACTGGCAGATGTCGTCCTTCGTCAAGACGACGGTCGAAGCCCTGCGCGAGAAGATTGGCGCGGGCAAGGCGCTCTGTGCGCTTTCGGGCGGCGTCGACTCCTCCGTGGCGGCGGTCTTGCTCTCGAAGGCGATCGGCAAGCAGCTGACGTGCGTCTTCGTCGATCATGGCCTCCTCAGAAAGGACGAGGGCGACGAGGTCGAGGCCGTGTTCGGCGCGGAAGGCCCGTACAACTTGAACTTTATCCGCGTCGACGCCAAGGAGCGTTTCTATGAAAAGCTCAAGGGCGTGACCGAGCCGGAGAAGAAGCGCAAGATCATCGGCGAGGAATTCATCCGTGTCTTTGAAGCCGAAGCGAAGAAGATCGGCAAGGTCGATTTCCTCGTGCAGGGGACGATCTATCCCGATGTCATTGAGAGCGGCCTCGGCAAGTCCGCCGTCATCAAGAGCCACCACAATGTTGGCGGCCTGCCTGACTGCGTCGACTTCAAGGAGATCGTCGAGCCTCTGCGCCTCTTGTTCAAGGACGAGGTGCGAAAGGCCGGCCGCGAGCTTGGCATCCCCGAGCAACTCGTCAATCGCCAGCCGTTCCCCGGCCCCGGCCTCGGCATCCGCATCATCGGCGAGGTCACAGCGGAGAAGGTCAAGATTGTGCAAGAGGCCGACGCCATCTATCGCGAAGAGATCGCCAAGGCCGGCGTCGACAAGACGCTCGGACAATACTTCGCCGCGCTCACGAACATGCGAAGCGTCGGCGTCATGGGCGATGGCAGGACGTACGACCATGCCATAGCGCTCAGAGCCGTCCTCACGAGCGACTTCATGACCGCCGAGAGTGCGCCTCTCCCTTGGGACGTCCTGCAGAAGGTCACGAGCCGCATCGTCAATGAGGTCAAGGGCGTCAACCGCGTGCTCTACGACTGCACCGGCAAGCCGCCGGGAACGATCGAGTTCGAGTAGTTGCCAAAAACCCGCAATCCCTTGAAATATAAGGGCTTGCGGGTTTTTATTTTACCCCGTGCCCCCCGTATGACCCCCGAAAATAATTTTAGGGAGAAGGCGGAGGAGGGGCGTCTGCATTTTTCTGCTTTGTCGGGAAGCTGATGGTTACATCCTTTTCCATGATGTCCAATGCTTCATCACGCTCTTGCGGATAAAGATGCGCGTAGGTGTGAAGTGTGGTTTCGATTTTTTCATGTCCTAATCGTTTGGAAACTTTTAGGATTGGCAATCCATGCTCAATCAGATATGAAGCATGAGAATGGCGTAAATCGTGGATGCGAATGCGCTTTACATTTGCTGCTTTGGCGACGCGGTGCATTTCTTTATGTAGAGAACTCTTGGTGACTTCAAATAATTGGCTTTGTACATCTAGTTCAAAGATTGTGGCAGCAAATTCCTGTACAAGATTCATAACTTGCCGAGGGAGGGATACGTCGCGAGTACTGGCTGGGGTTTTAGGAGGACCAATCATATCTTTTCCATTGATCCTGGCATAACTTTTGGTAATGTGGACAATCCCTCTGTTAAAATCGAAATCTTGGTAGGTTAGTGCTAAAAGTTCACCTTCGCGCATTCCGCTCCAATAGAGGAGGGTAAAGATCGTTTGATAGGCAAGATTTGTTGTATGACTGATGAATTGCTGAAATTCCTTCAATGTCCAAAATTGCATAGCATCTGCATGGCTTTTCCCCATACTCTTTGCTCTGTGCATAGGATTGCCCGCCAAATTGTAATAACGCACCGCGAAGTTCAGGATTGCGGATAACTGGTTATTAACTGTTTTGAGATAAGTTGGAGTGTAGCCTTTTTTCATTAAGGTATTTTGCCATTTTCGTATATCGGCGGGTGTTATTTCATTACAAGGGAGTTTGCCGAAGAACGGAAGGATTTTTTTCGTGAAAATCCATTCTTTGGTCTTGCATCTTGTTTCGCGCAAGCGTGTTTGGCAATCTTGCATATAGAAATCATACAGGGATTGAAATGTCATGTTTGCTGCGCCTTGCTGTTTACGCAAAAAATCTTCTTCATATTCTTGGGCATCCTTTTTGCGTGCAAAACCTCGTTTGGTAGTAGAGCATGGCGCACCGGTCCAGTCTGTATATTTGATTTTTGCATACCAAGTTTTTTGTTTAGCATCCCTATGCACAGACATAATGAATCTCCAATATTAGCTATTCATGGTTCCGGTACATTGTAATCTTTTGAATAATATTGTTTCGATCGACGGCAAAAAGCATATAGTTTAGACCGCAAGAGCGTTCATAATAAACATAATCTGGATCAAGACCATGACTTTTGATTTCGATTTTATCGAGTGGTGGAATTTTACCGTATGTATTTTCCACATCAGCATATGGATGCCCGACAGAAAAGCCGCTCGGCGTAGCGAGATTGTCTGCTGTGATTGTAACAGTCTCGACATGATATTTTCCGTTGAACGTAGCAGCGGAAATCAACAGTTTATTGTTATAGTTATAGGTCAGTATAGCTGAATTTTCCTCGATATGCTCTTCTTTCGACGAAGGTTCGCCATAGATTTCAATGACGTATTCCATGGGAGATCCAAAGCTGATGCCGCCAATATTGAATTCCGTATCCTTGAATTCACCGGGGTGACTTCCGGGACCGGCAGTTACTGTTAATGGCAAAGAGATAAAATAGGCAATAATAAAAGTGAATAAAAGTTTTTTCATCAGTATCACCTCACACTGTATATTATCATTTAGAGCCATGAAAATGGCTCTTATTTTTTTATGCAATTTTATCCATAAGAGCGTTTCGTTTGATAAAAATGAATTATTTTTTTTCCCCTGCTGCAAGGCTGGGATGTTCTTTTTGCGATTCCAGATAATTCAAGAATTGCCATACATTGGCTATGGTTGCTGCATCGGCGGATTTTAGTGCAAGTAAAAAGCGTTTGTCTAAAGATGGATCATTCATAAGAAGGGGATTGTCCGTTCTTCCCAAGAGATAATCAATGCTTACTTGGTAGAAATCGGAAAGCTTGATCAGCATTTCTAAATTGGGTTCACGTTGACCGTTTTCATAAAAGTTGTAGGATTGTCGGCTTATATGCAACTGATTGGCCACGTCAGATTGCGTTATTTTTCTCAATTCTCTTAATTCGCGTAGCCGGTTCATCGGTATCACCTCACAATGCTATTATAGCAACAATTTGTAGACAATAAGGCTATAGATTGTTGCTATATGAAAAATAAATGCTACAATATGTTGACATAAAGATGTTGTCATGGTATTCTTATCTTGTCAACAAAACGTAGCTTCTAGGAGGTGAAAAAATGAGGCAGTGGTTGTATGACATACGAAACGGGAAAAATTTGTCTCAAGCGCATGTTGCCTTAAATGCGAAAATTTCTCGTCAATATTACAACTTTATTGAGCATGGTGAGCGACGCCCGTCGCCGCAAGTAGCAAAGCGGATTGCCAAAGTTTTGGATTTTCCATCAGAGTGGTATAGATTGCTGGAATCGTAAGGGAGGGGATGTCATGAAGGTCTACAAAGAAGTGCCCAGCAGTTTTTATAAAGCCAAAGATATTGCAGAGATTTGTGAAATATCCGTATCTAAGGCATATAAAATCATTGCTCAACTCAATGCAGAATTAACCAAAATGGGGAAGTGTACTTTGCGTGGCAAAGTCAATCGAAGATTTTTTGAAGAGAGGTTTTTGAATATCTGAAGCAGGGACGGAGGGATTCGATTATGAGGAACTACATTACGGGCAGGTTGGGATATAATCCTGGAAATTGCAGATATGGTTTGTTGGTGATGGATCTTTGGGAACATAGTGGTTTCCATTGTAGGGAAAGGTTAGAGGTAAAGGTGGGCAGTAAATGGGTGCGCACGAGGATGGAGATGGACATGGAGAAAAACTGGTATTTGGTGGGGACGCCCTATCATGGAAATCTGGAGTTTGTGCAGGCAAGAATGGAAAAAGAAAAAGCCTTTGTTGCTCGTTGAGATGCAACAAGGGCTTGGGGGAAAGAAGTATGAAATATCTTGGATATAAAACGGCACTATCATCTGCTCATGATAGCGCCGTAGCGAAAACCTGCTAAAGCAAGTCCCTAGCTTATTATAGCAGATTTTCGCAAGGATCAACAGATGTTTGCGAAAGGAAATGATTTCTATGAAGACGATTTCACTTATCAACAAAAAAGGCGGTGTAGGCAAGACAACCATCGCAATCAATCTCGCCTACCTTTTTGCGGAAAGCTGTGATTTGAAGGTGTTGGTGGTGGACAATGATGATCAAGGGAATGATACGCAGTTTTTCGAGGGGGATGCGGAAATCAACCTTGCAGATATTTTGATGGGTGACAGGAGCTTGAAGGAAGTCGTTCAAAAGACGCGCTATGAGCGGATCGATCTTATAGCGAGTGATACAGACCTGTTAGATGCCAATATTGCCGTCATTAAAGACGAGAATATTGTACAACAAAACATCTTACGCAATGCCTTGAGGGACGTAGAGACAGAGTATGACGTTTGCATAATAGATAACCCGCCTACGATCAATGCATCGGTGATCAATGCGCTTGTGGCCAGCGATGATGTCATTATTGTTACAACCCCGGATATTTATGGTATTCGTGGCGTAGATCGCATGGTAGACTACATCAATTCCTTCAAACGCTATAATCCTGATTTGCGTTTTTGTGGGGTACTGCTCAATAAGTTTGCTTCTACGCCGCATGGCTATCGCTGCATCGATATGCTGCGCTCACGAGTGCCATTGTTTACTTCTCGCATACGTTATACGAAAGATAAACTTGAAGCTGCGACCGAAGAACGCAAGACGATTTATGAGTATTCGCCCAATTGTGGTTTTGCTCGTGATCTTGGTGATTTTCTTGAAGAGTATCTGAAGGGGTGGGCAAATTGAAAAAAAGAACGGATTTGATTGCAAGCCTCCTGAATAAAAATTCTCAGCCGGATACTGCTCCTGCAAGCATCGTTTTGCGAGATGCGAGGGAACTTGTTCCCAATCCTAAAAACAAAAGCTATAGCATGGAGAATATAGAAGAGCTTGCGGCCATGATTCAAATGACGCATAACATTGAGACTGTAAAAGTCCGTGAGCTTCAAGATGGGCGTTTTATGATTTTGTCTGGTCATCGCCGTTGTGCTGCACAAATTTATCGTTTTGAGCATGGTATGACGGATGCGCCTCTTGTACCAACACAGGTACAAGTTTTAATCAACGATTTTGAGGACGCGCATATCACAGAAGATGAAATAGAAACCTTGAATGTCATTTTTCCCAATAAGGGTACCCGACGTAATCTTACACCTTCTGAGGAAGCGGCAGAAATTGCTTTGATCAAACCGATCATACGCAAACTTTATGAGCATCAAAAAGAGACGGGAGGAATCGAGGGGAAATTCCGTGCATTTTTTGCCGGAATCCTTGGGATTTCCGAGACATCTCTTGTTCGTAAGGAAGCCATCAATAAGTTGACGGAAACAGCTAAAATTGCTGTGGATGAAGGTAAGATAACTCCGACCGCAGCAGCGGAATTGGCAGGATTGGTTGAAACTGAACAGGATGAAGTGCTGAAGAACTTGGAGAAGCAAGACAAAGAACCGACCGTGAATGCCATCCTTGAGGAAAAAAATCGCAGAAAAATAGAGAAGCAAACCGTACAGAATGAGACGCAGGAACCGTTAGATATTGAGCCGGAAGGAGAAGATTCGGCCGAACGTTCGCCAGTCAATCATATGGAGCAAAGCCCTTCGGGAAAACAACCAGAAGAATTTTTGGTTGAGGATTCTGATGCGAAACTTTGGATATTGGAAAATTTAGGAAATTTAAGAGAGAATGCAATGCAGATGCTGAATGTTTTTCAATTTGGGGGCGATCCAGAGACTTCCTCTAAATGGCGATTGCGTTTGGCGGCGATCAGCTCTCTGATTGAGATGTGCGAAGGCAAGAAGGTAGATGTCTCATGAGCATAGTGTATGTTGTGCAGGCGATGAATTTGGATGAAAGCATGAGCCTGGAAGGGATATTTTCGTCTGAAAAATTAGCTGAAGAATATTGTATGGTGGCAGATCGAAAAAGTAATTATGCCAAGCGACATACTTATAGCGCCATGCGCATCATAGAGGACAGGGAAGAGGTGCGTCTATGTCACGAGAAGATAGGATAGAGCAATATCCGTCCTCGGTTCTTGAAAAAGGATATGGGGTAGTTGGCAAGTACGTTATGCAGGATAGACGTTTGAATCCTATAGCAAAGGCGCTGTACGCATATATTTGCACGTTTGGCAATATCGCCTTTCCGGGGCGGGACAAGATATGCTATGACCTGCAAATCAATAAAAATACATACAGTAAATATATGCGTCAGCTCGTGGATCGGGGATATATCACTGTACGACAAAAACGAGGAGCTGGGAATAGTTTCCAGAGAAATGTTTATGTCATCAATCTCGATCCGGCAAAAGTTATGCGAGAGAATGCTGAAGTAAAAGAGCCAAAAGAGACGGATGAATTTAAGAAAACTCCTGAGAGTGAAAATCTGGAAGAAAAAGAAGAGGTTTCCGAAGCCGTGTCCCAAGAAATAGGACACGGCGAAAATCAAGGCTCTGTCCGTATCCTATTTGGCGGTACACCGTCTCGCGGTACACCGTCAAATAGGACACTAAATAATACAACAACAACAATAATACAAGAACTTAATAAAACAACAACAACGCCTGAGTGCCTGTCAGGGCTTGAGAATGATGTTGTTGTTTTGAATGAAGAGGGGGCAAGGAAAGCCTGCAAAGAAAAAGCTTTTTCAATATGTGAAGAATTCGGTATTCAAGAAGCGACAGTGCAACGCTTTATCAAGGATTTTGGGGAAACATTCGTTTGCGAACAGGCGGAACTCATGAAGCAGACGGCAAAAAGAACAGGATTAAGGAATCCGGCTGGTTGGCTGCGCATGGCACTTGAAAAGGAGTTTGTGGATTCAGAGAAAGCCTTTCGTCAAGCGCAGGAACACAAGAAGGAAGAAGTAAGAAAGAGAAACGAAGCCCGGGTAGAGCAAGCGTTACGAGAAATGGAAATTGAAGCAACGGAGCAGCAAGATCATGCAGCACCGGAAATTGATGAGAGCAGTCCCTTTTATAGATTTTTAAGAAAGAAAAAGATTCAGTGAGTGATCAAAGTGTTCGGAATGAACACTTTGATGAAGGAGGCTATCAGAATGAGTGAGGTTGCATTGCGTCTAACTCGTGCCGGTGAGGTTTTATTTCAAGGTCGAGTATATGTGAAAACCGAAAAAGGTTATGTATGGCTGGATGAGGATGGAAAAGCAATTTTTCGTATGGAGTCTGATGGACGTACATTGGATTTGGAGCTTCAAGATGTGAGAGAAGGTGACAGAGATGAATGAAAAGGGAAATGTAGGGGAAAAACAGCAGCCAGAAGGATTGGAGCATCCATGTTCTTGCGCCAGGAATATGGTTTGAAGTTCGATGAAAAACATAGGGATAATCATGGGGCTTATCTAAGGAGTTGGGCAGAGGCGTTGAAGAAAAATCCGGATGAACTTTATCTTGCAGCAAGTGAGGCAGAGAAAGCCGTGCGGTATATTCGGGAGAATATGTTGGAACGCGGATTGAAAAAGGCAAAGGAAAAAGACGTGGGAAATGTGGTGAATGCAGCGCGATCAGCAAAGAAGAGGAGGCTTAAAGTGACACCACATAAAGTGCAGGATAAAGAAAAGGGGCGTGCGGTCGGTATGTCACGATAAGGTGTCCGTTATGGACACTTTTGGCAGAGGAGAGAGGATATGAATGTTCAAGAACTGATTCAGGACTTAGAGGATTTGAAAGATAAGGAACTACAATTCAAGGATATGCCGGAAAAACAAAAAAATAAGACCTTGCAGGAGATGAATCTTCTGTTGCAAGATCTTCGGCATATTGGCAATAGTGTGGGGGTTGATAAGGATGTTCCAGAACTCGACAATATTACTAAACGCGATGTTAAATCTATGAACAAGATTGCCTACATCCGGCAAGCCGTTGAAAAGGCAATCAAGCCGAAGGAAAAAGCACCCAAACGGAAGATTCTTTGTCGAACAAAACAAAGTAACAAGGAGAAAAGTCAAAGTTTGGGAACCGGACAGGAACGTATGCTGTTGTTGCAAAACGAATCTTGACTTCTGTTTTCGGCAGTGCTACAATGACTAAAGAAATCAGTTGATGACATACGTCAACCAACTGAAAAGCCCCGACGGGAGTGATGACCCGAAGGGGCTTTTTGGTGCGCTGATGAGGCGCATCTTGCTGGTGCCACATCGCAGCTGGTTTCTACTGCGCCAGCATCTGCAAGATCAGCGTCCCGAGTATGCTCCCAAGGATACTGATGAGCAGGGAAACCATGAAATCAATCAATGACATTGTGTCAACCTCCCTCCTAGCCGGATTGGCTTGATGAGGGCCGTGGCAGTGACAGTATATCATATTTCAAGGTTTAGAGCATAGAGTATATGAGTTACATCGACCAACCGCGATACATTTTTTCTTCTTGCTGCACTGCTTTGTCATGCAGCTGTTCTTCCTCCCAATGAGCACGCAGTTTTCCGACAGGCTCTTGCGTTTTTGTCAGGTAGTTCACGATGGAGGAAACCTTATCCTGAATTTCTGCATATCGTTGTCTCTTTGCAGCTTCAAGTGTTGAGGAGGAAGATGGTGTCGTTTCTTTGTCTTTCTTGGATTTGTTTGCATCGTACAGTGGCATTTTTTTGTCTGTTCGATAGGCAGTGAGACGAGATTTTCCTGTTCTTTCAGAAGATGTTTCTCGTAGTTCATAGAGAGGGACGCAGCCATCCTTTATATCGTCTACCAGACGCACCGCGAATATAATGTTCGTTTGTGCGTCTTGTTTATTTGGCAAGATAGCGAACGATTGCCCTTGCAAAACACGGAATTTCAGATTGCCTATACGCTCTTTGCCATAGAGTTTCATGCGACGGGTTAAAGCCTTGGGCAATCGTTCGGAGAAGATGACCATGTTGCGCTGTTCATCTTTCAGACGCTGCATCAATTCAGACAGGTCTTTTTCTGCGTTTTTCGCTACGAGGTATTCCTTATACGATTTCTTCGCTGTTTGCTCTTTTGATTGATTTTCTATTTGCATTTCTTGCAGCACTTTGGCAATTTCGTCTTTCCGATTTTCAGCGGATTTTTTCTCGATGCGCAGGGCATAGCCAATTTTCTTTTGCTTTTGTGTCAGTGTTTCGATGCGATGTCCATAGGAGGCGAGTTCGTGAATTTTTCCAGGAACGCCGATAAGCATATTGCGTTCTTTCCGCGCTTTTTCCAAGGCTTTTACATTTTCAGCATAAGCTTTTTTTAGTTCGGATAAACGATTGCCCAATACGGCTCTTTCGGCAGCACGGAGAAGCGAGGTTTTATCTCGTAATGCCTTTTTTTGTGCACGGTAAATACTCAGTTTTTCTTCGGTCGTTGTTGCGGCTGCTTCTGCTTTTTCGGCTACAGCGTCATAGATGTCGCCAAGTGTGATGATATAGGGTTCGCTCATGATTTCAGCGGCATCTTCTTGCAGGCGTTTTTCTTCGATTTCTTTTTGCATTAAAAGCCGCTCGTTTTGAATGATGCGAGCGATTTTTCGCATAACAAAATCGTTGGCAAAATAGGCGATGGTTTTCTCCTGTTCGCTCATATTGTCAACACTTGCAATATCTGAATCATCAGCCTCGTCATTCTTTATATCGACTTTGCGGATGCGCTCTTCGATACGTTCCATGATTTTGGGGTTACGGTAGCTGCTTCCAAGATGCGGAGACGGAACGCGATCAAACAGGTCTGCTTCATCCATTTTTCCGGCTTCTTTGAGTTCCTGCATACGATCTAGGTTTGATTTTTCACTGATGCGTTCACTCATGCCTTTTTCTTTGAATTGCTCGTTTACGATTTCTGCCCACTTTTTGCGCAATGCAATCGTCGTGTTGCGATCTGCAAAATAGGCGTTGGTACGGTACCCGGATGAAGGTTTCCCTTGCTGATTTTCAGAGTAGTTTTTGAAGTATTTGTCTGGGGCTAGCGGTCGATCTGGCTCAATGATTTTTTCATTGAACATGATATGGCAGTGGATGTTGCGATGTGATTTATCAAATGTGGCATTCTTGTCGTGTATGGCATAGGTATAAGCATGCTGCTGTTTGACGCCGCTTTCTTCCAGGAATCGCTCTACAAGTGCGATGTTTTCCTCCAAGGTAAATTCTTCCTGTAACCCTATGCGGAATTCGCGATAAGCTCTGCCGTTCTTGCGCCGATGAAGCTCTGCCTGCTCCCAAAACGCAAGCGGATTATCGGCCCAATCCGGCATGTTGCCGGATTTTGTGCAGACAAGATCTTCCTCTCTGTTGCGGATGTGAGCATATTTGCCCGATCGAGTGATATAGGCAGCATGTATTTTGGTGTCCAGTTTGCTTCCGTCACGGCGCAGACCATGCGGTGTATTCTCAAAATAATAATGTGCCATAATATCTTCCGACCTCCTGCCGGCGTGGGAAGGATGTTTTCTTAAAATCGGCCTCTGGCCGATTTTCCTATTTTTCATCGGAGATGAAAAATTACAGCGAAGCTGTCCGGCGAAGCCGGTTCGGTCCAGCTTTGGCTGGCGCATGGAAATCTCAAAGAGATTTCTGTAAATGCGCATTGTCTGTTTTTGTTTGTGGCTTGTCGCATCTATTGGTATTCATTTTATCTGTTGTGATCGGAAAATGCAATATAAAAATGCAAATTAGCGTAGATGATTTCTGGTGAATATTAGGATTAAAAGGTAAGTTAGCGATATTTCGCTTATAAAATAGTTTTGATTATGATTTTATTTATGGTAAAATATACGAATAGGAGGTGAGTTTGCTGAATGGAACCACAAGAGAAGTTTTTTCCTACAGGAAAAGCAACCAGTCTATTTGACCGCAAAGCCGCAGGGAAATTCCAGTCTGATCTGTACAATCTCGCATTTGATAAGGATGTAGCAAAGAAGAGGAATCTTTTATACCTCGTGCTGCTCGTCGTCTGCATCCTTTCCACCGTTTTTGTTGTCACAACGGCAAGCTATAGAACGTATGTTGTGCGTGTGGACAATGCAACGGGTCAGATTGAGGCGGGAGGAGAGTTGAAGGCGACCAATTATGAACCAAGGGAGGCGGAGATCAAAAGTTTCCTCGTAGGCTTCGTGAGGGACACGAGAACCATCCCTCTCGATCCTGTGCAATACAAGAAAAACTGGGAACATGCGCAACATTTTATGACGCAGGCTGCGGCGCAAAAGATGAATGCGGTTGTTGGGGAAGACAATCCTGCTGCAAAGCTAGGCAGGAAGACCGTCCAGCCGGAAATCAAATCAATCCAGTTGCAGCCAGGAACGAATTCGACGTATCAAGTTCGGTGGGTGAAGAACGAATTCTCGATTGGCGGTATGTCATCTGGGACAAAATCAAGCTATGTTGCTTTGTTGCAGATAACACTTGAACCACCTAAGAAGGAAAGCGAGCTTTTGATCAATCCTTTGGGATTGAAGATACGTGATTTCACGTTGACAAAGGAAAGCGAAACCAGAGATGAGCCGAAACAGCCAGCTGTTTCCATGCCGACGGATGCTCCAGTTGTTCAGCCAGGGGGTGTTAATCCGTGAGCTGTTTGAGAAAGATGATGCTTTCCGCGAGCATGGTGTTCTTCCTGAGCAATGCAGCCGTGCTTGAAGCAGCAGAACCTATTTATCATGTGGAGGATGCTTCATGGATTGAATCAAGAATGGAATATCCATATTTTGAGGGCAGCATCTACGAAGTAGACACTCAACTGGGGTTTGCGACGGATATAAACTTGCATCCGGGAGACATCTTGCAAGGGATTGTTGGTGGTGATACGAGCCGGTGGCAGGTGGATACGGCTACGATAGGGAATACCTGCCATGTTTTTTTGAAGCCGGTCAAGGAAGGTTTGCATACGAATCTTGTCATTTACACCAATAGACGAGTGTATCATGTGTTGCTTTCCTCGGCAAAAGGGACATATCAACCGATTGTTTCATGGCGATACCCGGAAGAGGCGCAACGGATCAAAGAGGAACAAAAAGTCTCGGAGGAAGAGCGATCATTCGATGAGATTTTTACAAAGATGGTCAATGGGCAGCGCGTGATCAAGACGATCAATCGGATGTATGAAATGAAAGGAAAACGGGTAGACAAGGACAACTATCCCGTCGAGGTTTTTGATGATGGAACGAGAACCTATATCCGAATGCCGGAAAGCAACAAATATGATCTTCCCGTCATCTATCGCGTGAATGATAAGGATAAGCATAAATTGACGCTTGTCAATTATCGCGTGCGCCACGGCTATTTCATCATCGATCGTGTTTTTGATCATGCCAGGCTTCAATTCTCGGCAAAGGAGTACATAGACATTCAGCCGATGAAGCGGGAAAAAGTTGATTAGGAGGTGATTGTTGTTGTTGGATTTCAAGAGGTTTTTCCGAAAGGGAAATAATGAAGATGATTTTGCTGGAATTACAGAAGACAGCAGAGAGGATGACGTGCTTGACGAAAAGAGTGCGTTGAAGGAACTTGGCGATATAGATTTTGGCGATGACGATGCACCGGAAGATCGTGCGAAAACCGTCAAGAAAAAGGCAATCCTGCTGGCTGGCGGCGGCGTGGCTTTGTTTGCGCTCATGATGGTTATAGGAAACTATATGGGAAGCGGGACGAAGACGGCCAAGCAGGATGCATCTCTCAATGGGGGAGTCAGTGCATCTACGCCAGCAGATCATTTGCCGGATAATTACTCGGACATCAATAAAATGCAGCAAAAGCAGGGCAATGCACAGCACCGAAATGGAGATGGCACAAGAAGTGCTTCCACAACGGCGCAAGGGACATCGCAAGTATCTGTAAGAACACCTTCGTCTGGCACTGGTTCATCGGTGGTGACGGCAGCTGCTGTTCCGACTATATCCGCTGCAACACCTTCGCTGGGTACGGGAACGGCTTCTCAGAAATCGCACGAGACCGAAACCAGATCAAGAGAAGAGGAGCAGGCGTACAATAGCGCATTGGCTTTCAAGGTTGCACAAAATGTTTCGCTCGGCAATGCACCGAATGCAGGGATTGAAGCGCTGCCAAATGCTCCTGCAAGCAATGGAGCAGCGACATTTTTACCAACCAGTTTTGCTTATCAGGATAATGGCTTTTTGGATTCTGGAAGCTACATCTTGGGAGCCGGTTCTGTCATTCAAGCGACATTGTTGACCGGTGTGACGAGTGATATAGCCAATACGGATGTTGTAGCGCAGGTGCGGCAGAATATCTACGACAGTTTGACCGGTCAACATCTTTTGATTCCGCAGGGAAGCCGTTTGATTGGTAAGAGTTCTGCCTCTGGGGGCAAGCGGATCGGCGTTGTGTTTTATCGCGTTATTTTGCCATCGGGAGCATCGTTCATGCTGCCGGATCAGCAGGCGATTGACGGTGTTGGTTTTCCTGGTTTGTTGGATCGATATGACGATCATAGAAGTTCGGCGTATCGTTCCGGCTTTATGTCGGCGCTTTTGGCTGCTGGTGTTCAAAGCTTGACGGGCAATACTTCCGGCAATGATGAGCGCAGTCCGGGGCAGGAGGCTGTTTCCGGTGCAGTAGCTTCTATCTTGAGTACAGGACAAAGATTCGTTGATCAAGATCTTAATCGAGGCGCAACGATAGAGATACGTCCCGGTTTCCAGTTCAGTGTGTTCATCAACCAAGACTTGGCGATCAATGAATATGGTGGTGAAATCTGATGGGTATTTTCGCAAAGCTTTGGATGTTTTTAACAGTCATAGTTATCGCATTATGGCTTGCGACGCAGAGATTTGCGGAAATGATGAACTACCATCCTTTGCTTGGGCATCCGTTCATGATGAATGGCCATGCATATTATTGGCCTTGGAAATATTTTGGTTGGTGGTTGGAATTCCATGGGCAAGCACCGTTGGCATTCAGAGTGACGAATCTTTATGTCTTTGCGGGCGTTGTCATAGGAGTGGTAATGCTCTATTTCCTCCATCCGAAGAAGAAATTGGATTCGCACGGGAGTGCGTCATGGGGGGAACAAAAGGATCTTCTGGATATGGGGTTGATTTCCGCAGGCGGTGTGGTGATCGGTCTTCATGATAATGCTTTAGTCAAGGCAGCGACGAGCTTCATGCGATTCGTGGAATCAGCCAAGAAAGAGAAGGTATCTTTCGCAGAAATGGCTTATGACAGGAGGATGCAAAAGAAAATCGCCAAATGGGAAACCATTTTGGAAAAGCTGCAAAATAAGGCGGCAGATATTTCAGATGATACGCTGCAAAAGCGCAAAGTTCAAAAGGCAATCCAAATCTATCAATCTCTGCTGAACAATCCGCAGCCATATGATCCTAAAAAGGAAGACAGATGGACGGTCTATCCTTTCGTTTGTTTCTATGAAACGATGCTGAAACTCTATAAGAAAGTCCCGCATTTTTATTTGCGTGACAACTCCAATAAACATCTCGCCGTCATTGCGCCAACACGAAGCGGCAAGGGGGTTGGGCTCATCATTCCAACACTTTTAGGTGGTTGGAAGGAAAGCGTTATTGTCAATGACATCAAGAGCGAGAATTGGGGAGTTACGGCAGGATGCCGTAAACGTATGGGGCATATGGTGATCAAGTTTGAACCTACGGCGGAAGATGGAAGTTCTGCCCGTTGGAACCCTTTGGATGAGATACGAATCGGAACACCATCAGAAGTGCCGGCAGCACAGAATCTTGCTTATATCCTTGCGGATTATGAAGGCAAGGGGAAGTTAGATCATTGGGGAAGCAATGCGGCAACGGTTATCATGGTTGTCATTTTGCATCTCAAATATGCACATTTTGCCGATCCGGTGCATTATCCGGAAGAACCGACACTTTTTTCAGTGGCCTCTTTTTTGAAGGCGAATATTGTGCCGGAAATGGATAAAAATGGGAATCCTGTTTGGGAATACGTAGATGAGGATGGTGATGTTTCAGACACTCCGAAAGAGGGGTATCGCAAGCAACAAAAGATGATGGCAGCAGGCTTTAAGGACACGTTGGAAAATTTGCAGTGCTTTGAGCATGTGCCGGATGATGGCATTGAGATTCGTGAGTGGAATAAGAAAAAGGAAATGTATGGGGTGAGAAAATTTTTGCCAGAAGATATGGCGGGAATTTATAAAGGAGCCTCTTCCTTGGAAGATATGCCAAACACACATCCCATTATTTACCAAAACTTTGTAGAAATTCTTTCCAAGCCGGACAATGAATGCGGTAGCATCATTTCTACGGCAAATACAGCACTGAAGGAATATCTCGATCCTGTGCTATCGCGGAACACCTCGACCAGTGATTTTTGTGTCGATGACATTATGAACTACAAGAAACCCGTATCACTCTATTTGGTTACACCACCGTCCGATTTGTTGCGTTTGGCACCAATCTTCCGATTGTTTTTTGAAATGATGGTCAAGCATCATGCAAGAAAGATTGGGACATATGAAAATGGTCGAGCGAAGGCGGCTTATAAGCATAAGTGCTTGTTTTTGATGGATGAGTTCAGCAGCTTGGGAAATCTGCAATCTTTTGCGGCTACGTTGTCTTATATTGCAGGTTACGGCATGAAAGTATTCCTTATCAATCAAGGACTGCCGCAAATAAATGGAATTTACGGCAAGGATAACCAAATATTGATGAATTGTCATTTGCAGATTTTTTATGCCCCGAATGACAACGATACGGGGAAATATGCAGAATCCTTGCTCGGCAACAAGACGATCATGGTAGAAAGTGAGTCGGATAGCGGCTGGTTTACCAAGCGTCAATATACGCGCTCTGCGCAAGCGAGAGCGTTGATGACGGCTGATGAACTCAAAAGATTGGGCGATCGGGAGATTGTCGTCGCAAGTGGCAGTCCGCCGCTTTTGACGGATAAAGTGAAGTATTACGAGAGCGAGTTCTTTCTGGACCGATTGGCAGACGCGCCGATCGCATCGGATGTGATCCGCCATGAGCCGTATCCAGAGCGTGATGCGCTCCTGTCTCAAAAAAGGCAGAAAAAAGAAAAACCATTGCATATTGCATGGCAAGAGCGTCAGGAAGTTGAGCCGTTTCGTCCGGTATGGAACGAAGGGAGGGGAAGCCGTTAATGGCAAGAGTACAAAATGTTGCGAAGCTGGAAAAGAAGTTTGCGGCGTTGCGACAGCAGCAGGAAAAAATTGCTGCTGCACAGAGAAGCGTGCGCCAGCAAATGGAAGAGGCCCGCATGGTGACATTGGATAAGATGATCAAGAAAACAGGTTTTCCGAAAGATAAACCGACAATCTTGATCGGTGCCTTGTTGGAAGCCAAAGAGAAGTTGGAGGGAGAGGAGAGCATCAGCACGATCAATGGCTATATGCAGCGTTATCGTGTCTTTGCGAGTGAGAACCCTGAACTTGCAAGCAAGTTGGCTGAACAAGAAGAGGAGCCTGCACAAGAGGATGTGACGAGGGATGGAGCAGAAGAGGGAAAATCTGAACTTTGATGTTGTTGTTGGTGTGGATGTTGTAAATCTCATGAACCGAGAGGACATCACCGAAATCTATGTGAATGACGACGGCTTTATTCGCTACCAGTCCTATGATGAAGGCAAGGTCAAAACACAGTGCTTCATGGAGCCATCCAAAGTTTTGGTCATCATCGAACTTGTGGCGGGGCAGGTTGGGAAAATCGTCAACGAGGAGATTCCCTCTATTTCAGCGGAGGTTTTTGGCTACGGATGCCGTTTTCAAGGAGAGATACCGCCGATTGTACGACATCCGCAATTCAATATCCGTAAAAAGGCAATCAAGATATTCTCTTTGGATGATTATGTGAAGATGAAGTTTTTGAAGGCCTATCAAAAACAATATATTGAGGAGGCGATAAAAAAGCGCAAGAATATCCTTGTTGTTGGAGGCACAGGAACGGGAAAGACAACATTCCTTAATGCTCTTTTGGCAGCTATTGCGGAGATTTCACCCTATCACCGTATTATCAGTTTGGAGGATTTGCCGGAATTGCAGTGCTCGGCCGATGATTACAGCCCGATGTTTACCAAGCAGGATACGGGAAAGGATGGTGTCAAGTACAATATGACGCGCCTTCTGGCCGATTGTATGCGGCGTTCCCCGGAAAGAATCGTCGTTGGGGAGGTGCGTGACGGTGCAGCATATACGATGCTCAAAGCATGGAATACCGGTCATGAAGGTGGGGCGTGCACGGTTCATGCAAATGATGCAGTTGCCGGATTGACGAGAATCAAGTCATTGGCACAGGAAGATCCAGAAGCCGCTGGCGACATCAAGGAGCTTATCGGTGAGGTCATCGATGTGGTTATTTCCATCAGCCATGTGGATTTGGGAAATGGAAAGAAGAGCCGTGTCATCAAGGACATCATCGAAGTTCAAGGCTATGACAGCCTGAAAGATAAGTATATTTATGAACATATCAATGAAGGAGAGAGTCATCATGAAAAAGTCCGTAAAATTTATTAAGGCAAGAGTGGCAGCACTTACCACAAGTTTCCTCGTATCAGCGCCTACCGTCCTTGCGTCTGCCGTTGACGGCAAGGAAGGCTCTGTAAAAGTGGATTGGCCATGGATGAAATTCTTTAATTCCCTTGCCGAACAGCTTACCGGGCCATTGCCCATGGTGTTGGGCATCATGGGGATAGCTGGAGCAGCTATCGCGCTTTTCAGCGGACATGCAGGCGGCGGTACGCAAAAATTCATCCTCTTGATATTGGCGGTGTCCATCGCACTCTTTGCCCCCAATTTCATGACGGCGATCTCGGAATCGGCAGGGGCATTGACCATCATGGGGCTTTAAGATGGAAGCGAATCGCGAAGTGCCGGAAGGTTATGAAGTGCCCATTCATCGAGCGCTGGTGCAGCCGCTTTACTGGATGGGGGTTCCTCGCAATATCTTTATCGGGGAAATCGTTTTCGCTGTGCTTGGAGGATTGATCTTCAAAACCTTCACGGTTATTTTCATTACGGTTGCTGCGCATTATCTGTTCCGTTATCTGGGGCAGCAGGATGCACAGTTCCATGAGGTGTTTTGGTATTCGCGGCTGCACAAAAACTATTACTATCGATAGGGGGTGGTTTGATTGGCATTTTTCTCGAAGAAGAGAAAGCCCTTTTCGCAGGAAGTGGGCGTTTTTGAGGAAAAACCAAGACTTCAGTATCTTCTTCCGTGGGCATATGTCGATGAGGATACGGGCATTGTCCATGGAAAGGATCATTCTATGCTTGCCGTGTATGAATTTCGTGGACCGGATATGGATAGCTCTACATATCTTGATCTGATGCAGTACAATGCAGCCGTCAATAATGTCATCAAGAAACTGCCGACAGGCTATGTTTTGTACTTTGAGGCACAGCGGGGGATTTCCAAGGAGTATCAGGAATCCCGGCTTGATGTACCGTTGGTGCAAAAGATGGAAGATGAACGCAAAGCATATTATGCCGGGCAAAAGCACTTTGAGACGAGATACTATTTCATTGTCTATTTGGAGCCGCCACAGCTTTTGAAGCACAAGCTTACCGATCTTTTCATCTCGGACAAGCAGAAGGATGGCAAGACGGATATGCGCCTTTATGTCGGCATTGTGGAGAGATTCATCAACAATGTCAACTTGATTGGCGATATGCTGCACAGCTGGTTCCCGGACCTTCATCCGCTGAATGCTGAAGAGGCATTGACTTATCTTCATTCCACCATATCTACAAAGAAACAAGTGGTCAAAGTGAACCCGCTGAATTACATATCGGATTACATTTGTGATTGCGGGGTGCTGGGTGGTCGAGAGATGATGCTTGGCGATCGGTACATCAAGATGATTACGATACTGGATTTTCCGCCGGTTTCTACCCCGGGCGCTTTTGATAGGCTCAATAATCTGGACATAGAATATCGCTGGGTTTCCCGTTTTATCTGCATGTCGAAGGTGGATGCCCAAAAGGAACTGAAGGATTATCGGCAGAGGTGGAATCAGCAGATCAAGTCTTTTTGGACGCAGGTGCGAGAAGCCATCTTGAAGGAAAAGATGGAGGATGAGCGCGACGAGACGGCCATGTACAACAAAGATGATGCATCGGCAGCCTTGCAGGAGCTTGGTCAGGATTATACGAGTTATGGTTACTATACCATGACCGTCATGGTATCTGATGAAGACCAAGGGAAATGCCTGGAAAAAGCTAATCGCATCTTAGAAAGCATCAATTCTTTGGGGTATACAGCATATATCGAGACGGATAACAGCATGGAGAGCTGGTGGGGATCGATTCCCGGCTGCTATCGTGCCAATATCCGTCGGCCGATTGTCAGCAGCCTAAATTTTTGTCACCTAGCCCCGGTCACGGCAACGTGGTCAGGAGACAAGAGGAATGAGTGCTTGAAGGGGCCTGTATTGCTTTATACGGATACGACGGGGTACACGCCGTTTCGGTTGTCCCTGCACGTCGGAGATGTAGGGCATACGTTGATTTGTGGGCGCACCGGCAGCGGCAAGTCGGTGCTCCTGAATACCTTGGAAGTTCATTTTCTCAAATATCCAAACAGCAATGTCTTTATCTTTGACAAGGCGGCATCCAGTCGTGCTCTTACTCTTGCCGTTGGAGGAAACTTCCATAATATTGCTTCTGAAGGCAGTGGAGAGCTTTCTTTTCAGCCTCTGGCGCATGTTGAGGATGAGAAGGAAACAAAATGGGCAAAAGAATGGATTCTTGGATATTTGAATCTGAAGAATATAACGATTACTCCTGCCAAGGATAATTTTGTTTGGAAAGCACTGCTTTCTTTGCGGGAGTTTCCCAAGGAGCAGCGCACGATTTCCACGTTCTGTGAGATGGTGCAGGATCAGGAAATACGCCAGGCATTGGCAGCGCTCACGGTCAAAGGAGCCTATGGCAAGCTTTTTGACAACAACAAGGATATTTCTGGTATAGGCCGCTGGCAGGTATTTGAGATGGAGACGTTGATGGCTACGCCTGCCATCGTGCCGTCTACCTTGGAATATCTCTTCCATCGCATCGAGACGAAATTGCAGAAGGCATCTGGCCCATCTATCATCATCATGGATGAAGCGTGGCTTTTCTTTGACAATCCGATGTTCAAGGAAAAGATCAAGGAGTATTTCAAGGATATGCGCAAGAAGAATACGAGCATCATCCTTGCTACGCAGAATTTGACCGATTTATCGGCAAAGCCGGAACTTTTGAGTGCAGTCTTGAACAATTGCCCGAATAAGATTTACCTTTCGGACAAGGAAGCGAAAACGGAGAAAAGTCAAGAAATCTATCGAATGTTTGGCTGCAATGAAAAACAGATGGATATTATTGCCAATATGGAACCGAAGAGGGATTACTACTATTCATCTGAGAAAGGGAACCGTATCTTCCGACTGGCTCTACAACCGATCGAATTGCCGTTTGTGACAGCGACGGCGAAGAAGGATCAACAGGCCATGGATTCCATCTTGCAAAGCGCCGGGAGAGAAAACTTTATCGAGGAATGGCTGAAGTATAAGGATTGTCAAGATGAATGGGAGGATTATCGCGAGAATTATTTGTAAGGTGTCCATTATGGACACCCGAGAAAGGAGTAGAGGACGATGAAAGGAAAACAAAAAACTATTTTGACGTTTGCACTGGCCGCTGCCCTCACGGTAATGCCTTTCCGCGCTCATGCTGCAATTCCTGTCATTGATGATTCGAACATCATGCAGCAACTCAAAACCTATATGGAAACCATAAAAGTGGTCACGAACACTGCCGAGCAGATCAAAATGCAGATCAAGGAACTTGAATCTTTGCCGAAGCAGATTCTTGACCGCTACAAAAAAGAATTTGTCGCGGCCATCGAGGAAGTCAAGGCTCATACCAAGATGACAGGGATGCTTGATGATGTCAAAAAATTGCCGGAAGTTTGGGGACATTGCTTCCCTACCCTGCGAGGCGGGGATTTGCCTCATACGGCTACAAGTGAAAAGAATATGACCGTCACGATGCAGGAAGTCCTTTCCATGCGCAATCAGCAGGATGTTGCTGCATATCGTGCTTTGATGCAGGATTTGCAAAAGTCCAAGGATAAGCTGGCAGAGCTTTTGGAGCTTAACAAAACACCTGAAGGACAAAAGCAAGGCCAGCAGCTTGCGAATGAAATCGCTGCCGAAAAGGCGCACATCGACAGTATCAATACGTCTATTCAGGCGATCAGTGTTCAAAATGAAGCGATGAAGAATCAAATGGAGGTCGTCAAAGCACAAAATCAGCAGGCTGTGGCAGATGCAATGGCACAGGCGACAGAGCAGACGATCGATGATATGTACAATAAAGCTAATGCGGCAGGGCGTATAGGGGAAACGCTGGACGATCCATTTGCACGCAATGGTTTAGGCTGGTGAGCGCATGAATCTTGCAGATGTAGATTTCTTTAATCAGCTGCTGATCTTTTTTGAAGATCATTGCATGTTTGGGTACAAGGCATTGGCACCACATGCCGTAGCACTCATCATGGCACTGGGAACAATCGATATTGCGGCGACCTGGACGCTTTACAGCGGACAGCTTCGCATGTCTGAGATCATCAGCCGCGTGATGAAGATCGGGCTGTTCATGTTCTTCATCATCAATTTTGACAAAATCAACCAAGCGATACTGGTTTCTTTTCAATATGCGGGATTGACGGCGGCCGGAGGGACTGTCGGCGGCAGTGATATTCTCAAGCCTTCGACTATCATAACGGATGGGTTCAAAGCAATCGAGCCGGTACTTTCCTCTCTTGTTTCGGTCACATCGATTCTCCCGGGTATTATGTCTATGAAGCTGATCTATATTGCCATAACCCTTGCGGCATATTTCTTCATCGCTTTGCAGATTCTGATAACAAAGATTGAATTCAATATTTTCGCTACTCTAGGCGTTATCTTATTGCCCTTCGGTGCCTTGCGGTATACGCAGTTTCTTTTTCAAAGGCTTGTATCGGCAGTTTTCGCTTATGGTATCAAGTTGATGCTCATGTATTTTTTGTTGACATTGTTCGATTCTCTCGTCACTCAAGCTGGAGGCATACCGGGGTGGACAGATCAAACGAATCCTGATCTTGCAGAAATGTTGAAGTATGCGCTTTCGTATGCAACGATGGCATTTCTTATTTGGAAAATACCTAATCTTGCATCCGGATTCATGAATGGCCAGCCGGCGCTGGAAGGTCATGATGTCATCAATTCAACACGGTCTGCCATCGGAACGGGTATGACGGTGGCATCGTTGGCATCGGGTGGAGTTTCAAAGGTGGCTGCTTTAGCTGGACGGGCCAAGGCGGCGAGTCGTTTCGGAAGAAGTAATGGTGTAAGTTATCGGTCGGAATCCAGAAACCCTGTCGCTAGACAATCCTTTGGCGGCAGTCGTTTGGGAAGGGCTTTGCTGGGAGACAATAGCAAAGGACGAAATCGGGACAGCGATCGTACAGTCAAAGAATCCCAAGAGAATCGCGACGAATAAGGTGATGGGGTGATGAGGGAAAAAGTTTGTTGGTTGTTGCTTTGCTTTTTTACTTGGACGACGATTGCTTATGCAGCTCCGCCTTTTCCTGGAGGAGAGATAACAGCTCCTTTTGGTGAAATTGGGCACGGGAAGAATGCGCATGTCCACATGGGCGTGGATGTTGGAACAAATTCCGGTACACCGATTGCAGCGCCTTACTCTGGCTACGTTAATCATGGTGCTGGTGGAGGATATATCTATTGGGTTGAGATTACACGCGATGATGGTATGTATATGTTCTTCGCCGACTGTGCTGCGGAAACATTAAGTATCCCAGATGGCTACTATACGGAAGGACAGATTATTGGTTATACCGGTGGAGATGCTTATGATGGACCGCTCGGGTATTCAACTGGACCGCATTGTCATGTAGAAGTGGGACCGAATGGCGAATTCGGCGGCAGAGTCGATCCAGTGCCTATTCTGATTTCTCTTGGTGTTGATCTTACAGGAGATGTCGTTGGACCAGGAGGGCAGGCTGGTGGAGGCTATGGTCGGACTGGCCATGATAATATTGCAATGCCTTGGGGCATCGAACATATGCATCAACTTGGCGAATCCATCAACTCGATCTTGGTTTATCTTGTGGATGTCATCGGCAAAGGATTCCAAGCTTTGCAATATGCCGCTCTTGGCCTTCTTTTCGTGCTTTGCGTCATCGATCTCGCTTTGCCTATCCTTGTGGCGGGACTTGAGTTTTCTTTGGTCGCGATCGTACAAAAGACAATTAAATATGGACTTCTGTATGTTTTTGTGGTTCATTGGCAAATGTTGGTCAATGAGTTCTTTTTGGGACTTGTGACGAGCGTTTCGGGAACTTTTGTGCAAGACCCGACGATTATTGAGAATAATATTTCACAGCCACAACTTATTTTGCAGAAGGTCATATATTTCATGACACCTGCACTCAATAAGATTGCATCCTTTGGTGCCATGGATTTTTCGACACATCTGAATGTGATTTTGCCGACGCTGCTCATTACATGGCTCACAATCTTCTTTTTCTTCGTGCTTTCCGTGTTCATCATGATTGTGTATGTCGAATTTTATGTTGCTGCACTTTTTGCCGTGTTTACGTTACCTTTCCAAGCTTTTGGGTTTACGAAGTTCATTTCGGAAGGTGTGCTGGGAAGCTTGGTATCGAATACGCTGAAGCTTTGCATCGTTTCCGTGATGGTAGGATTTTGCATTTTGCTCATCAAGGATGCGACGATTCCGGAGAATATCTTTGGCGCAACTCTTCCCGGGCAAACCGTTCAAGGAGGAGGCATGGAGATTAACGGACCAGCAGAGTATGTGGCAATGGCAAGAGCGGCTGCACAAAAGTGGGGTGTGCCGGAAAATCTGTTTTTAGCGCAAATACAACTGGAAAGCAGCTGGGATCCCAATGCGGTATCATCCGTAGGGGCGCAAGGAATTGCACAGTTTATGCCGGACACGGCCGCAGGATGGGGTATCGATCCTTTCAATCCTGAGGAAGCGTTGGATGCAGCTGCACATTATATGCATAATCTCTACGAGCAGTTTGGCGATTGGGACTATGCGCTGGCAGGATACAATGGAGGGCCGAATAGCATCAGCGCAGGTGAACCTCTTCCGGGTTGGGCGCAGGAATATGTCAATCTTGTACATGGGCAAGTCGTTGGTTCCTATAAGGCTAGACCGACTATCACGACGGAACAGATGGTTAATCATATGCTGCTTTGTTTGGGATTGCTTGCTCTTGGGATATTGATTTTTGTATTGCCGAAGACCTTTATGAAGGCTTTGGGAGGCCGCTATGAATCTTAGTTTTCGAGAGCAGAAAAAGCTCAAGATTTTTCTGCTGGTGCTGATCTTGTTTATGTTCCTGCCGATTCTGTTGACGTTTTTTTGTGGGAAAATATTTTACAGCAACACGACGGATTCTGCAACACGAGGGCTTTATCTAAAGACATTTTCCCAAGAATTGCACTATGGGGATTATGTCATTGTGGAATTGCCAATGGATGTACCATCCCTTCATGTGCAGCAGGGCTTTCTGTTGTTGAAGCGTGTACGCGGTTTTTCCGGAGATTCGTATCGTATAGAAGAAGGGAGACTTTCTTTAGGGGATGCCGATTATCCCATTTATCCTGTTGCCGGCTTGCCGCAACAGGATGATGGGATCAAGTTTGTGCCGGATGGCGAACTGCTGCTTCTCAATGATATGGAAAAATCGTTTGATTCCCGCTATTTCGGGCCTGTCTCGCAAGGGAATGTAGTGGCAAAGGTGTCGTTGTTTTTGTCGTATGAGCCGTTTTATCACATCATGGAGGTGCTTTCATGAAAAAGAAAGTATTTGTTGTTGCCTTGACCGTATCTATGATTGGTGCTTCCCCGGCTTTTGCATGGGGAGGCTGGGGCAGCCTGCTGCATCCGGGTGATCATGTTATCGATTTCAAGCGGCTTGCTGACAGTATCAAAGAAACGGCAGAATATGTCAAAGTGGTTGCGAATGAGATTGCAAATCTTAAAAATCGCATTTTGGCCAATACGAAGCTGGATATGGATTATGGCAAGGTTATCGGCAAAGTAGAGACGGATGGATGCTTTCCCAAAATGGGAGATATTACTGCAAATCGTGGATATAAACCGATCGATGATATGTATCATGACGTGTGGAATGCCTATGGCGCAAGGGAACCGTATTTGGATAAGCTTCATAAATATCTGTCAGGCTGGAATCAAGAGATTGCTGTTTTTATGGGGAAGATCAAGGAAGAACAGGTTTCACGTGGAACGGTTTGGCAAGAGGTTCTCTCTGTCCAAACGCCAGGCATTGTTGGCGAAAAGCAAAGGGAGAACAATCTTTCTTCGCTGGAAGCCTTGGATTCCATCAATCAGGCACAGATCACGGGCGCAGAATATATGAGACGGGTTGCTGAACAAGAAGCGGAGGCTACTCGTCGTCGTATCGATGATGAAGAAAAGAAAGCGGCTAGTGTCTATGCCTACGATCCGTTTCATCCGACAGAATATGATAACAAACATAATGGCAGCAAGAGCCAGAATGTCGGTTTTATGAAGTTCGGACAATAAGAAAGCAGGGGCCTGCCCTGCTTTCTTATTGTCCGTGATGTATGTACTTCTTAGTTTGCATCCGAGTGGATGCGACACAGTGTGTCCGCGAGCAGAAAACGTACAAAAGAAATTGGTGGTGTACTTTACAATTTCATTTCGTAAGTTCCAGCGGGAATGGTGCGTGTCATGACTTTTCCTTCAAGGTTCTCCAAGGTCTTTCCTCCATGCGTTTGCAGGGTAGTTGCCTCGTTTGTCGTCCATTTACCTTGCTTGTTTTGCTCGATTGTCATGGAAAACGATGCGCCGTTTTCAGCAGTAAAAGAGCCGTTGCCGTCGTCTAAGACTTTTCCTTGGAAAGTGATGGGATCGAACATTCCATAACCGAGCATTGTTTCACGGATCGAAAGGGTTCCTTTCGGCAATTCGATGCCATCAGCAAGAAATTTTCCATGGCCGAAATGGATTTCGAGCGTGATGTTGCCTTGCCCGTTTGCAACGTTTACGGTGGCAGTATGGAGCGATGAGACAGCCAAAGGCTGCCACATGGGATGGATGATATACTGTGCGTCGCATTCCAAGACGCGGACGGTTTGGCCAGGTATAGCCTCTTTGGAATCGGTCGTTTGCTTGTATTCGCCGAAGAAGCGGATGAGATCGCCGTTCTTGAGAGGGTTTTCGCCATCTTTCAATGTGTAGTGCAGCATGAAGATGTTGCCGCTTTGCACATTCATGAGATTTTGTGCAGCATAGACGGTCACATCCTTGCCTTTGGTGATTGCATTGAAAACCGTCAGGACGGTTTGAACCTTCTTCCCTTTGAGAGCATCCGGCTGCTTGGTAAAATTCTCGACATCTTCGATAAAAGTGGCTTCTTTCTTGTAGTCTGCTTCCGATTGCGATGTATTGGCACACCCACTGAAGGAAAAGAGGAGGGCGACGAAAAGAAGCAATGAGAAAAATTTTGTCTTGCAAACCATGGACATAATCATGCATCTCCTTTATTTTTTCATGTCTGTGAGAATAAGCACTAAGAATTGGTGAATAAAATCAAGACGTTGCCGCGGCATTTTTCTCAGTATTTGTTGAATTTGTTGCATGGTACGGTTAGGCATCAGATCATCAAGGATTTCTTTCGGGGAGTCTCGCGCATGTGAGCCAAAGACCAGCCATTCCAGATCGAACCCCATTTTGCCGAGTTTTTGGATCAGCACGAGGTCCGGCGTTGCTTTCCCGATTTCTAAAGCGGACATGAGGGATTGACTGATGCCTAGGAATTGAGCAAAGTCTTTCTGTGATTTGCCGTGATATTGCCGTATGGCACGGAGGCGACGAGCAAAGTTTTCTGAAGTGCCGTCTGAAGAATCTTTGGGGATGTCGGGCAGAGGCGATGACCAGAACAGAGCCGCAGATTGTCCGTCGATCTCGAAGGCAGCGGACAAAGCCTGCAAACAATCTTCCGAGGGTTCATCCAAGCCGGTTTCATACCGCGATATTTGTGCCTGAGAAATATGCAGCATTTCTGCCAGCTGCACTTGTGTGAGATTGGCTTTTTTTCGTAGGTATTTTAGTTTTGTGGAAAATATTTTCAAATCCATAAAATACACCGCCACTTATTTTTTACTTAATAATACTATATATACAATAAAACAACAAGGAGTGATGATGTTGAAAAAGACCGTTTACATCGCAGAAAAGCCGGATATAGGAAGAGCTGTGGCTGCGTATCTCTGGCCGGATGGCGGTATGGAAAAGGGGAAAGGTTGTTTTCGGAAAGGGGATATTGCCGTTACATGGGCATTCGGGCATATCCTTGGCATGGCAACGCCCGAGCTTTACGGAGAAGAATATAAGGTATGGAGCAACTATCCCATCTTACCGAGCACTTGGCTTATGAAGCCCGATCCGCAAAAAAAGGAGCAGCTGGATATAATCAAGGGTCTGATCAAAGAGGCCGATGTTGTTGTTCATGCGGGGGATCCCGACAGGGAAGGGCAGCTTCTGATTGATGAGATTCTGGATTTTCTGCATTACAAGGGTGAAGTCCGGCGTATTTTGATCAATGCGAAGGATGATGAATCTTTGAAAAGGGCATTTTCTTCCTTGCGTGACAACAAAGATTTCTATGGTCTGTATGAAGCCGGGCTTGGCCGTGCCCGCGCAGATTGGCTCATCGGCATGAATCTGTCACGCGCATATACGGTTAATGCGAGAAAGGCAGGACATGAAGGGACATATCGGATTGGCCGTGTGAAAGTGCCGACACTGGCTCTGGTCGTGCAGCGTGAAAAAGATATTCTGTCTTTCAAGCCTAAGAAGTATTATGTGCTGCAAGGGATTTTTGCATATCAAGGAATCCCTTTTACGGCTACGTTGGAGCCGTCAGAAAACATTCCTTTGGACGAAGAAGGACGTGTGTTGGATGTAAACCTCTTGCAGGCAATCAAATTGAAGGTAGAGAAGGCTGAGGGCGTTATCCGAGATGTGGCGACATCGGAGGGAAAACAGTACCCGCCATTGCCGTATTCCTTAGATACGTTGCAGATCGAAGCGAATAAAATATGGGGATATTCCCCGCAAGAGGTATTGGAAACTGTACAGAAGCTCTACGAAAGGAAGCTCGTTTCTTATCCACGAAGCGATTGCAACTATATCCCGGCTTCGCAAAGAGAAGATGTTCCAAGGATTCTGGCTGCCTTGAAGGAAATGGATGTACAAGGGGCAGCCGGAGCGAATGTAGACATTGAAAGCAAAGCCTTCAATGATGGGAAGATCACAGCACATCATGCAATCATTCCCACGGGCATTCGACCAGAAGACATGAATGAACAGGAAGAACGTATTTATGGCATGATCTCCAAACGCTACATTGTCCAGTTTTATCCACCGCATGAGTTTGAGAAAACGACTTTTTCACTTCAAGTCGGGGATGAAATGTTTTCAGGCAGTGGGAAAATCATCCGTAAGATGGGGTTCCGTGAAGTGGAGAGGGAAGAGGAAGAACAAGAAGGCACTCCACGGCTTCCAGATTTCGCTGTAGGCGACAAAATCGCAAAGGGTGACTATTCCATCCTGAACAAGAAAACAAAGCCGCCAAAGCGATTTACAGAGGGAACCTTGATTGCGGCCATGACAAACATTTGGAAGTTCATGAAAGCAGATAATCCGAACCGTGAAAAAATGAAGGAAGTCAAGGGAATAGGGACACCAGCGACGCGAGATACCATCATTGCGGAATTGCAGGCGACGAGCTTGAAAGGAAAGGCTGTCGAACCATGCCTGAAGAAAGTGAAGAAAGAACTTCTGCCTACACCTTTCGGCATTTCTTTGATTGAGAATGTAAGTCCATCTCTTGCTGTGCCCGATACGACGGCAGAGATGGAATATGCGTTGGATGAAATAGCACATGGCAAAGGGAATCTTTCGGATTATATGGATGATGTGTACTCCATGGTGTATGAAAATATTCAGTTTGCCGAAAAGCACCTATTCCCTTTGCCGAAGGATAAGAAACGAACACCTTGCCCCATTTGCCGTGAAGGTATTTTGCTGCGGAAATATTCTCAAAAAAGCAAGATGTACTTTCATATGTGCAGCAATGAGAAGTGCGTTTCTCCGGATACGGGAAGGAAGATGTTTTATCCCGATGACAGCGGCGAACCGGTGGTTGCGTTTTGCCCGGAATGCGAGACTGTGCTGGCAAAGCTCAATGGCAAGAATGGAGCTTTTTGGCTTTGCAATCATTGCAAAAAAACATTTGATGACAAGAACGGTCATCCAGTTTTGAAGAAAGATAAGGTGATGTGACTGTGGAAAGATTCGAGGACACGGCAACAGAGGATGAGGAAGAAGAGTTTATTGCGATGCAGACCGTCGATCATGATGCTGTTGACGAAGTGGCGTCGGAAATGGAGGAAGAAGAGCTGACTTTGGAATCAAAGAAGGCGGTATCCTTAGAAAAACCGAAAAATATGACTGTTCATCCAAAGTCTGAAGAGGAAAGAAAAATCGTCGAAGATTTCAATGCGTTGCAGCAGCGTATGGCTGCGATGCTGGCTAGGCGGACGGATGAAACGTCAGAAGAACAGCATGTGTCGGATGCTCTGAATGAATTGAACGGGCTTATGAAAAGCATCCACGAGCAGATGACACCGTTGGAAAAAGTTGTGAAAAAGACATTGACCTTAGAAGGCTGCACGCAACAAATCTCTAAAGAAACGGATAGACTGGAACGCTTAGTTCGGCATATTCAGGATGAGGTGCCCGAAGAGGTTGAAAAAAGTGCTTCTGAGGCTTATAAAGCGGCCTTTGAAAATGCGGCTGCAAATTATGAACAAATGGCAAAGGAAGCTATAGCATGGCAGAAATCCCAGATGAAGGATATTGCTGGCTGGCAGGCAGGACGCTTGAAACAGATGGGGGATGCCGTCGACCGCATTTGGATTCTTGCGCATGTGATGGTGTTCCTAGCTGTATTGAGTATATTGTTGCTGTGGTTCAAATCATGAGGCTTGGCAGACTGTCTTCGGCTGTGCGAAGCGTCAAGGCAAATCGGATATTCCGATTTCCCGTAAGGGTTCAGCCTTTACGCGGAGCGTGACGAAGCTCAGGCTTTTGCGGTAGAGGGAGAAGGTGTTCCTTCTCCCTCCTGCCTTGTCGGCGAGACTGCTGAAAGGGGTGCAGGGGACGAAGTTCCCTGCTGGGGGTGCAGGGGGCGAAGCCTCCTGCGGTGGTGGGTGGGGTGGTGGTAAGCAAGCCGCGGGCATAGGCCATGAACTTTAGTTCTTGGCTTGTGCCTGCGGCGTTGTTGTTCAAGGCAAGAGGGATTTGCACGCTTTCGTTATGTTTTTCGTGGAGCGTGCATTGCGGAACAGAAGCGGAATATCATGAAGCGCTGTGAAACAGTGCGGAAGCGGAACGAGAAAGATAACGGTGCAAATTCCTCTTGCCATCATTTCAAATGGTTTTGCGTTAGGGATGGAAGCCCGAAGGGCAGAGACAGCGAAGCTGGCTCTGTTCACGACAGCCCGTCCCGAAGGGAACGCCCTGAGAATATAAACTTTAAATAAGGTATTATGCAGAGATATTCTTGTGAAGATATACATGATGCACGCTTTAAACTCGACTTTTTCGGCAATATGTGGTATAATATAAGATATAATATAAGTGGTTCTGCTGTATGAAATGGGAGGGAATGGATATGGTGTCTAAGGAAGAAATGCGGAAAAGTGTGGATTCTGCAATCAAGGTGCATGAGTTGGAAGGATTCAAATTCACGGAGGAAGAATTGGCGGTTTTCGATCGCATTGCGAATCTCGAGATCACGACGGAGGAGGCAAGAGAGATATTCCATGAGAAGCTGGCGGGGAAAAAAGAGGCGGAAATCGTATGAGTGCAAGGGATCCATATCTTCAACCCAACGGGGTGCTGCGGAACAAGCTGGGGATACAGGATGGACATAAACTCTTGGATTACGAGAAGAATTTTGCGGCGACGCGATATATTGACTTGAAGAAGCAAACCTTTCGTGAGTTCAATTTGAGTACGTTGAAGAAAATCCATTACGAGCTGTTTCAGGATGTCTACGATTGGGCCGGGAAATTCCGTACCGTGGACATTGCAAAAAAGGGTACCGTTTTCTGCCATTGCCCATATCTTGAAGAACAGGGCGCGGACATCTTCAAACGACTGAAAAAGGACAACAATCTACAGGGACTCGATGCTGAGAGGTTTTGCAAAAAGGCCGCCGATCTCTATTGCGATCTGAACATGCTGCATCCGTTCCGAGAGGGAAACGGCAGGACGCAGCACATGTTGATCTACCAAGTGGCGAAGAATGCCGGCTATGAGTTGGACATGGCAAATGTCGATCGAGAAAAGCTCATGGCAAGAGCTATCCTGGGCGCAGTTGACAGTCGTTTCATGGCAGGGCTCATGAGAGAAACCATAAAGGAGATGCCGAAAGAGAAGTACCCGAAGCGGAAAGTCTTGGTGAAAGGAAGAATGGACGAAGACAAGAGCAAGGGGAGGGAATGACGCGGAAGAACCCGTCATGTTGAAAGGTGTCCATGATGGACACCTAAACCGGTCAAAACCTAAGAGTTTTGACCGGTTTAAACTTTTATGGTAGAATCAGAGGGAAAGGATAATCAAAACTCTTGGTCAAAACGAGGTGGTGAAATGACGGTTTGGGGCTACGCCCGTGTATCGACAAGGGGGCAGAAGGCTCATGGAAATTCCTTGGAGGAACAGGAGCAACGCCTGAGAGAAAATGGAGCCTCTTCGGTTACGGTGGAGCAGTTTTCTGGAGCATCCATGGAGCGGCCGAAGCTTCAAGGTCTGCTTGGCCGCATGGAAGCGGGCGACGTTTTGATTGTGACAAAGCTGGATCGCCTTGCCCGCAATGTGGAGGAGGGAATCCATGTGATCCGTTCTCTGATTGATCGAGGCGTGAAAGTCAATGTCTTGAATGTAGGATTGCTCGACCAGACGCCCATGGGCAAGTTCTTTATTACGACGCTTCTTGCGGTGGCCGAGCTTGAGCGAAGTATGATTTTGGAACGGATGCAGGAAGGCAAGGCGATTGCCAGGACGAAACAGGGGTTTCGTGAGGGCAGGCCGCCGATCGATAGGGCGAGGAAGGAACACGCGTTTGCACTGCTTCGAGAGGGGCGTTCCTATAAGGATGTGGCTGCTGTGACGAACCTGAGCATTTCGACGCTTTCGCGATATGTGCGAGGGAAAAGATGAAAATGGTTTTTTATAGAGCAAGGAGGTGAGAATATGGCAAGTCAAGATGACCCGCAAATAAACAGTGAACCACAGATTGAATCGGAATCACAGCCGGAGTCGGAACCACAGTTACAGACAGAAGCAGTACCGCAGCCAGAATTAGAACTACAGGTACAGACACGGATACAGATACAGATACAGACACAGATACAGATACAGACACCATCGCAACTGTCTGAAATTGAAGATACGGCTATTGACGAATGTTTGAGTGTAGTTAAAAGTGAGTATGAAACTGAACGGAATAAGAAGCAAAGTTTTGAGATCCGCGTAGGCTTGATAATGACTTTGGCAGGATCGTTGATGCTTGTTTTTCTTGGGCAAATACAGCTAAAGGATGTTTTTCCGCTCATGACGGATATACTTACTTTTATAAACTTGATTAAAATCATAGCTGGCTGGCTAGTTTATCTGGGTTTTGGGTATACGATGTGGATGTTGGTAAAAACGATAAACGTTAAGCCGCACGATAATTTTGCGGTTCATCTTATTAACGAATCCTTATTGAAAGAGCAGCGTACTTTAGTCCTTAAACGGATTATATTTACATATCGAGATCTGATTCTCCAGCATCGTACGATAAATGAAAAACGTGCAGAGTCGTTTAAGCGTTCTTTGTACAGTATATTAGTCACGTTTATATCAGGTATTGTTTATATAACATTACTATAACAAGGAGGTGGAAATGTTGAGTAATGAAGATGTCTTGATTGATAGAGAAAAGTCGGGGATACATCAAATACAAAAATCGGGCAACGTTGTCTCATCTCCGATACAGACGTTGACATCTGCACAGAATCCTCCAGACAGATCATCATCCAGTATGATTGTCAGTCTTAATGAAAGTGCAGATATCATCTCTGAAGAAGAAAAGTGAAGCTGAAGTTGGCATAGCATGATAGTGTTGCTGTGCCAACTTCTATCCTTTTGGTAAGTCCCTGTTCTTCCGTTGAGAAGGAATGTTTTGAGATATAACCGTGACCCCCGTATGACCCCCAAAAATCTCAAAAAGGTGTATAATGAGGAGAATGAGAGGAATAAGGAGAACGGGAAGCCTTGAAATATAAGGCTTCACAAGAGTAGCTAAAATATAAGAATTGAGTTCGAGTGATGGGAGGCGGCAGAAGCGGCGCTCGCCGCAATTCGTGATTGGTTCGCCGCGCACGCAGAATACGGCATGTGTGTGACGATTGTCAGTTTCAGCCCGAGGGACGATGAGATTTATCGGAAGGCGGCTCAGGCTGGAAGCAGAGAAGCGTGAAGCCGGGAAAGAGAATGCCCCGACGCGAAGCGTGCAGTTTCGCGTCGGGGCATTCTCTTTTCAACGCACTTCTTCATGCTTTGCAGGGCATCTCTCCTCTTGAGCAGATTATACGAAAGGCGTCATGCCGCACTTCTGTTTTCATCGCCATTGCACTAAGCCCCGACTCTTCAGAGCGAAATAACCTGCTTCATGCGGCTGAGGAGCGGCAGATCGTGCGTGATGGCGATGAGGGTGCCGCCCTTTTTGTCGAGGGTTTTGAGCACGGCGGCGATGAGTCTTGCGCCGAGCGCGGCGTCGAGTCCTGCCGTCGGCTCGTCGAGCAGCAGCAGGGGAGCGTCTGCGGCGAGCGCCAGTGCTGTTAGGAGGCGGTTTCTCTGGCCGCCCGAGAGGCGCGAGGCGTTTTCGCCGAGAGCCTCGTCGAGTCCTTGCGGCAGGGAGCGCAC
>ERZ773005.262-NODE-262-length-46389-cov-6.799521_pt1 | contig 46389 bp, 41 predicted proteins | sample MGYA00580666_ERZ773005 | MGnify/ENA primary metagenome ERZ773005 (study PRJEB29015, sample SAMEA2737999) | human oral metagenome | biome: human oral; feature: human-associated habitat; material: dental | place: China | collected 2061 ...
ACTATGTAGTGGCAGGTAGCAAGAATCCCCTACCTTTAGGCATGGGGAGTGTCAAGTTTAAAGTTAGCCTTGTTTGATGTGATGTCCACTTTATGCACACCTCTGAATTATTACTATAGTAAAGGCATTAAAAGCCTTGGATGAATTACTGCAAGCCGATAATAAAATGATAATAATACATAAAAAAGAGGCTGAATATTGATATAAACAGCCCCTATAAATACGATAAATACAAATAATATTACTTAGTGAACAAATTTTCTATTGTGGAGGTATAATTATGTCATCTACCTTTGGACAAAGCTTTCGTGTACATACCTGGGGAGAATCTCATGGGAAAAGCATAGGTGCCGTAATTGACGGCTGCCCTGCCGGACTGCCTCTTTCAGAAGCGGATATACAGCCCTATCTTAACAGGAGAAAGCCCGGACAAGGTCTTTATACCAGTCAGCGAAGCGAGGCTGATATATGCCAAATACATTCAGGTACCTTTAACGGGCTTACTACCGGAGCTCCAATAATGGTCCTTATAGAAAACGCCAATCCAAATTCAAGTGATTATGATGAGCTTGCCGATGTTTATCGTCCGGGACATGCCGATTATACCTATGATATGAAATACGGCTTCAGGGATTACAGAGGAGGAGGCAGAAGTTCAGGCAGAGAAACCGCTGCCAGAGTCATAGGAGGAGCAATAGCTGCCAAGCTGCTTAAACAGCTTGAAATAGAAATAACTGCTTTTACACAGAGTATAGGTCCTGTTTATGCCAAAAAACTCAATCTTGAAGACTGTGCTTTAAACCCCTTATATATGCCTGACATGCAGGCGGCCTACCTTGCTGCCGATTTTATTGATGAGCTTATTGCTCATAAAGATTCTGCCGGAGGCATAATAAGCTGCTTTGTAAGAGGTCTTCCAGCGGGAGTCGGAGAGCCTGTAGCCGATAAGCTGGAGGCTGAACTTGCAAAAGCCTTATTGAGCATAGGGGGATTTAAAGGTGTAGAGTTCGGAGCAGGCTTTGCCTCATCCAGAATGAGCGGCAGTAAAAACAATGATGAATTTTATATTATAAAGAAAGGCTACGATGCCAGCTATGCCGAAAATACCGTTTTTAAAATTTCAAAAAGGAGCAATAATGCCGGAGGAATCCTCGGGGGCATATCGGACGGCAGTGCTTTAATCATAAATACCGCCATCAAACCCACTCCGTCCATAGGAATGACTCAAAAAACTATTGACAAAAACGGCAATGAGGTAGTCATAGAAATAGGCGGCAGACATGACCCCGTAATAGTTCCCCGTGCAGTCGTAGTAGTTGAGACTATGGTGGCAATCACAATCCTTGACCTTATGTTGAGAGGAATGGCTGCAAAACTTGATAATATAAAAAAAGTGTATGGTAAAAATTAGACAAAATAATTTATGCACAGTAAAATAATCTCATTACAATGAAAAGAGGGGAGTGCAAAATTCAGTATTTCTACAACATATAGTTGAATACCTCTTGATTCATACACTGTATATTGTATAATTCTACTATTTTGCAACATCCCCTCGTTTAATTTATAAACAAATTTATTTTATTATATAAGCGGCTACTATTTCGCCGTAATAAGCGGTATGATAATCTTTATTTGAGCCGCAAAAGCTTCCGTCTACATTTTCAGGATACTGAAGCCTTCTTATCTCCTCAGGTATGGCAGCAGCCTCCTGTGCCTGCTTATAGATTACCTTGCACTCAAGGGTAAGCGGAAGCTCTGCCACGGCAGGCACCGACACCTCCTCGCCCTCTACCAGAGTGAGCCCCAGTTCCTCAGCTTTATCAACCTCTCTGCCTGATTTTGTTCCGCAAAAGGACAGGATTTTTTTATCCAAAGCCTTATTACCGTCTATATAAGGTATATTTATCGTAAATTCAGCATTTTTATCCAGTTGCTCCCTGGTAAACCTGTGCTCTCTCACATAAGCCATAAATATAGGCTTATTCCACTCTATGCCTAGATTGCCCCAGGCTATAGTCATAGAGTTTACTTTGTTTCCCGCTTTTGTTGTAAGCAGTATGCCGCTCTTTAATTTTGCAAGTATCTCGGATGCGTAGTTCAATACTTCTATTTTTTCTTTAATATAAGCCATAAAATCCTCCCTTAATTTTTAATTTTAATTGTCAATCGGCAATCGGCACGACCGTACCTTGCTTTGATCAGCTACTATTTTGCATCAACCACAGACTTTAAATATCCGTAGCCCTCTGTTTCCATTTTATCATAAGGGATAAACCTTATTGAAGCAGAATTTATACAATACCTTAAGCCTCCAAGCTCTTTTGGTCCGTCTTTAAACACATGCCCTAAATGAATATCGGCACTGCGGCTTCTGACCTCAGTCCTTACCATATTGAAGCTGGTGTCCTCGCGATAGGTTACCACATCCTCCGCTATGGGCTTTGAAAAGCTCGGCCAGCCGCAGCCTGAGACAAATTTGTTTTTTGAAGAAAATAAAGGCTCTCCCGAAGTTACATCCACGTAAATTCCCGGCTCAAAGCTGTCCCAATATTCATTTGAAAACGCCTGCTCAGTATTATTTTCAACTGCCACTTTATACTGCACCTCGGTAAGTCTGCTTTTAAGCTCTTCATTACTTGGTCTTTTATATCTTTCAGGCTCTATCACAGGCTCGGCAGCCTTATTCAAATCTATATGGCAGTAGCCTTTAGGATTCTTTTCAAGGTAATCCTGATGATATTCCTCTGCATCATAAAAATGCTTCAGCGGCAAAACTTCCACCACTATTTTATCTTTATATTTTTCCTGCTCTTTATCAAGGACTTCCTGTATTATAGCCCTATCTGCCTCCTCTATATAATACACTCCGCTCCTGTACTGTGAGCCTATATCATTTCCCTGCTTATGAAAGCTTGTAGGGTCAACCACTCTAAGATAATACTTCATTATACTTTTAAGGCTTATCTTTTCAGGGTCATAAGTTACTTTCACGGTTTCTGCATGTCCGCTTTCTCTATATACCAAATCTTCATATGAGGGATTTTCGGTATTCCCGTTGGCATATCCGCTTACCGCATCGGCAACTCCATCTATTTTTTGCATATAAGCCTCAAGTCCCCAAAAGCATCCACCGGCAAGATAGATGGTCTTAAGCTCCCCTTCCGAATCAGCCTTTTTCGTTTCATTATTTATATTATTCACACTATTGACCTCCGTATTTTTTTCCATTGATATTATGCTTTTTATTCTGGCACCTATGTAAGTGGACACAATAATTAATACCGCCAGTATTAATAACAATATCACGTGTTTAAATTTTACCATCCTGCTCCCTTCCTTTCAATCTATATTGCAGCCTGAAAACATTTTCTGTCCCGGGTCCTGCTCATACTGATTTTCTCAGCTATAAGGCTATGCTGATTTTACTATAAATCCGCCTTAATTTCCATCTCATAATCTGTAGCTCATATTTTAATAATTATATTGTAAAGTTACGGTAAATAAGCTATATTATTTACAAATTTATCGCAGGATTAAGAAAGGTTTAAATTTATGAAATTTTATTCATACGATTATCTTATAAGCCGCATACAAATATTTGACTGGCTCAAGGCAATTATTACAGCTATAATCCTTATAGGGCTTATATTTGCGGTTATACAATACAACAGAAATAAAAATGAAACCAAGTACCGGGAGCTTATCATCATAGCTCTTATCGCCATCCTGCTTATAGCCGGAACCACTATAAGTGATTACAGGTCTTCAGCTATAGTAGTTGACCGGCAAAAAGCTGCAATAAAATTTATAGAAAATGCTTCAAAACAGCTAGACACCGATGCAAGCCATATTTATATAAATACTGAGGCTGCGGTGGACGGAGCGATAATTAAGGTTGATGATAAATTTTACAGAATTATCAAAGGCTCCTACCAAGACAAATATCTGCTGGAAAAGCTTGAGCTTTATAAGCCTGAAATAGAATTAGTGGAGGTAAAGTAAATTATGAACTTATCCTATATTGAAACAGCTATCAAGCTTACTCTTGGGCTGCTTTCCCTTACTCTTGTTATAAATATCTACGGCAAGGGCAATCTTGCTCCAAATTCCGCAAGTGACCAGGTACAAAACTATGTACTCGGTGGGATAATAGGTGGTGTTATCTACAATCCCGCAATTACAGTACTGCAGTTTTTTATAATACTGCTGATATGGTTTATGCTGGTCATCAGTTTAAAATGGCTAAAGACCAATAATAATACTATCAAGAAATATCTTGACGGTGAGGCGGTTACCTTGATTAAGAATGGAGTGCTTGATGTCGAAGCCTGCCGAAAAGCAGGCTTCAGCGGGCATGATATTTCCTTTAAGCTGAGAAGTCAGGGAGTTTATACTATAAGCCGGGTCAAAAGAGCAGACCTTGAACAAAACGGTCAGCTTATAATAGTATTGTATGGGGAAGAAAGTCCAAAATATCCTCTGATTACCGACGGAGTTATAAGGATTCCCACTCTTGAATCTCTGGATAAGGATGAGGCCTGGCTTCTTGAAAAGTTAAAGGAGCAGGGCTATGAAGAGGTTGGCAACATCTTTCTTGCAGAATATGAAAAGGGCAATATAAACGTAATTACCTATTAATCGCAGAATTCCCGACTTATACAGCAGTTTAACTTTATAAACCGGGAATTATATATTTTGGAGCAACAGCAGCAATATTGCCTGTTGAGCTTCAAGCAAGAACAAGAGCTTCCCTCTTATAAGCAGACTGTGAATTTCCTCTTTATATTTATACGCCTGAAGGAGAAACTGTAATATTTATTAATCCTTGCCGGTAAGCTTGACGTACATCGGTCTGTGCTTTACCGCCGGCAGGATTTTGTTTAAAATATCCTCTGTTTTTAATTTAAGGGTAGAGGTGTTCATACAAGGGTGACAGCCTATGTATTCCTGCTTTTTAAGGTCCCTGTCAATAAGCAGCTGAATCGCCTTATCCTTATCATTCATAAGTCCAAGCACGGTAACTGAGCCGGGACTTACTCCAAGCATTTCTTCCATAGCTTCACCGGAGCCGAAGGAAAGTCTTGCCGCATTGATTTGATTTGAAAGCTCCTTGGTTTTAAAGGGTTTATCCCCCGGCATGAGCAATAAATAGTAAACCGTCTTTTGTCGGTTGCATAAAAACAGGTTTTTACATACCTGAACTTCAAGCGCTTTTTCTATTTCTGCGCAAGCCTCCATAGTTTCAGCAGGCTCATGGTCCACTCTGTCATATTTGATTCCAAGACTGTCCAAAAAATCATAAGCTTTTATTTCCCTCTCCTGCCTGTCGCTGCAGTCTTGCGGTCTTGCATGATATACTTCCATAAACTATCCTCCTTAGTATCTCCGCGGTATAGCTCTTAATACCGCTAAATAGATTTTTTACTAAAAACATAATATATTTTGTAAATTTATTAACTAACACCAGCTATTATACAACAGGAAATACTTTGAGTCCAGCAAAGTATAATAAAATTTAGCTTACTACAATATTTTAATCTGGCAACTTGAAAGAGTGTCCAGTGCCGCCTCATGTTTTTTCACAGTAACCCCGGCACAGCAGGAAGCCTCAACCGTAATGCTTACCTCAGGCATAAATGCCTTTAACAGCATCGCATTGCTTACTACACAAATGTCGGTACACAGACCTATAAGCTGTATTTCATCTATAGGGTTCCCGGTTTCATTTTCATTTTTAAGAGTTTGTGCCAGCTCGGTGCTGCCAAAAGTATTTTTTTCAAAAACTCTGCAGCCCTTTTCTTTTATTATTTCTTTAAGGGAGTCTATTAGCTGCCAGCCATAGCTCCCCTTTATGCAATGCTCTACCGGCAGATTTTTTCCCTCTTGAGTTTCAAGATAATCTGCCTTATGAGTATCCTGAGTAAATATTATTTCTCCGGAAAAATTTTTAACCTTATCAAGCACCTTTTTAACTATAGTCTGTGCCTCCTTAGTTCCAAGCGCACCGTCTACAAAATCATTCTGCATATCAATAACTATAAGAATTTTTCTTTTCATATTTCTGCCCTTTGCTCTTTCTCGTCTTTTTTGTATTATATCATTGTGAAGCAATTTTTTCCATATACTATTCCTTTCTGAGCCTTTTGCCGTCAGCAGCTCATATTATATATTATTATATATATTACATATTTTTTTATTTTAGCTGACAATTTTTTTACTTTATCTATAGGCTATTGACAGTTTTATAGCTATTAAATATTATAATAAATACCTAGATTATTAACTTTAAGGAGGTAGAGTATGAGATATATCAGATTATTTGCACTTACAGCTCTTATAGCGGCTGCAGCAAGCTTTACAGCCTTTGCAGGGCAGTGGAAACGAGATAATAGAGGTTGGTGGTATCAAAATGAAAATGGCAGCTACCCAAAAGCCAAATGGAAAAAAATCGACAATGTATGGTATTACTTCCATGCTGACGGTTATATGGCATACCATACCTGGATAGGCAATTATTATTTATCAGATTCAGGAGCCATGCTTAAGAATGCTTATACTCCTGATGGTTACAGAGTAGGTGCTGACGGGGCATGGGTTAGACCAAACAACTCCATCCAGCCTTCCGATCTTCCTCTCAGTCGTGAGCCGTTTGACGGCTATACTATCGTAGTAGACATAGGTACGAAAAAGCTGCACCGTCCGGGCTGTAAAGAAATAAAAAATATCCCGAGTTCAAACTTAAGATATTCCGAAATAGAAGTAGATTTACTGAATGCAGGCTTTACCTACTGCCCATATTGTCATTAGCTTATACAAAAACTGTCCCGCTTACATTAATGTAAGGCGGGGCAGTTTATTTTTAAATTAAGTTTAGAAAGGAAAAAATGCAGTAAATATCAAATAAATCAAATAATGAAAGGTAAAAAATATGGCGCAGATAAATATAAATATCAACATGGATGAAGATTTAAAAAAACAAAAAGGTGTCGCTCAACCATCTGTTTTGATGATTTTGCGACACCCACTGTTTCTTTATCTTACTTTACAAGTCCACCTAAATTTATCTTCTAAAGGCTCCATAAACCTTGCCTGCCTGAAGCCCTCCTCTATGATTTGCAAGCTCAGTTACCGTAACAAGCTGGTAGCCTCTGTTTACAAGCTCAGGAATTATAGTTGCCGAAGCATCTGCGGTAGGAGAATAAATATCATGCATAAGTATTATATCTCCATCCTTTACATGATTAAGTACAGCATTGATAGTGCTGCCGGAGTTTTTTGTTTTCCAATCAAGAGTATCTATAGACCAGAGTATAGCCGGCTTGCCTATTGCCCTCAATACCGTTGCATTCTTAGCACCGTAAGGGGGTCTTAAAAGTGTAGGTGCCACTCCTGTAACCTCGGCAACCTTCTGGTCAGTTCTCCCTACAGTGCTTTTTATAGCATCTACCGAGCGCTTAGTAAGATTTTCATGATTATAGGTATGATTTCCAATCTCACAGCCCATATCAAATGCGCGCTTCATCGCTGCCGCATTTCCGCCGTGGACATTGCTTCCTATCACGAAAAAGGTTGCCCTTCCCCCCACTGCTTCAAGTGAATCCAGTATTCTATTTGTGACTGAGGCACTTGGACCGTCATCATAGGTAAGTGCTACCATGGGCTTTGCAGGGTCTATCTGTCTTCCGGCAGGCTCAGGAATATCCTCAGGCTGACCGCTGTCCTTAGCCTTAATTGATATCCTCAGGGCAGCAATATGGGTTCCGACTCCCTCACTGCCGGCAGTTTCACCGTTTTTAACCCACTCTGTCCACTGTCCTGACTGCTTAACCTTGGTATAAATATCGTACCTCTCTGCAAGCTCTCCGTTTAATCTGACCTTCAAAGCCTCAAGCGGATGACCGGAACCTGCACTGCCAGTTTCTGCACCGGCTTCAGCCCATTCCAGCCAGCCTGCACCGCTTTCATTTACCTGATACTGTACCGTACCCGAAACCCCTTCAGGCTGATTTTCAAGAGTTATTTTTAATGCAGTTGGGTAGGCATTTGAATGTGAAAGTACTCTATTGTCCTTAGTCCATTTGCTCCATCCTATTGAATTGTCAAAATGTCCACTATAAGAAGCTCCAAAACCCTCAACCTCTGCCAAAGCCTTATCACCGCTTCCAATCAAAAAAGCAGCTGCAGTTAATATAAATATTACAAACCGTATCAACTTCCCCCCAGACTTTAAAGCCTGTTTACTAGTAATTTTCATATTGCTTGACCTTCCTTTTAACATTTTTTATTTTCATTGCCTGAAAGCAATAAATAGTAAAGGTTTGAAATTAATTATTCTAATAGCTTCAACAGCTTAGTCATTTTCCCTTAATAAAAGCGCCGGCTCTGCAGCAGACATTTTAATTAAAGAGAACAAAGAAGAAAGAGGTCCAAGAAAAGTACCCGCAAGGATCGAAGCTGCGGCAAGCATTATTAAAACAACGGCACTCGGCTGAAGAAACGGCATTTTAAGACTGTTTCCTACAGCGGGTGCAAAGAGCAGGGCACATATCACTCCAAATGCGGTTCCAATTGAGGCACCGATTAAATTAATTATAAAAACCTCGCTGATAAAAATATTTCTAAGCTTAGATTTTGTAGTGCCAAGTATTCTCAGCATTGCAAATTCTCTTTTTCTTTCTTTGATAGCCACCGAATACACCAAAGTGAGCACGCAAAAGGCTAACAGCCATAGCAGCCCTATCAGCACATACACATAGATCAGCATTCCCTCCATATTTTTTGATACCTCAGACATCATCTGCTTGGACAGTATAGGGTAGATGCCATCACTTTTAAATTCAGCTCTCAGACGCTTCAGCACCTCCTCAGGAGATTCCTCCCTTTTTACTCTCACCATAACTGAAGAAATCATATTTTCCCTTCCTGCATCAGGGGTTTGCAGGGTTTTTTCAAACTCAACTGCAAGTGCCTTTGCCTGCTCTATGCTCATAAATACGGTATTATCAAATCCCATACCGGTTTTTGCCAATCTGCCCTTGATTTTAAAAGGTCTGCTGAAAAACTTAACCTCTGCATGTATATTGCCTTCAACATTATTGCCTACAATAATCTCTCCCTCTTTAAGCGGCAGTCCTACCTGTTTTTCAAGCCAGGGAGCTACAGTAAAATCACTGTTAAAATCTATGCCTATTATCTGTATCGGAAAAGAGCAGCAGCTTGCACTTAAAGTGGCAAGAAAAAGCTGCGGAGCAGTTTTTTCAACGCCTTCAACAGCTTTTACCCTATCTTCCACCGCTCTGTCAAAGAAAAAGGAATTAGGCTCTCCTCTTAATATTGCTCCGGTTACCTTACTGTCGTATCCCTCAGGAACTACTATAATATCAGCTCCCATACGGTCAGAAAGTGAGCTAATACCTCTTTTGAGGCTGTAAATCATAAAGCTTCCAAAAAACAATATAAAGCACAGCACTCCTGTAAGTACCATCATCCCGTAGGAGCGAGCTGGTTTATTCTTTATATTTCTTTTTGCAAGCCCAAATGTTCCAAGACTATTCACGCTGCAGCCCTACCTATTTTGCAGCAGCAAGTGCATTATTTACTGCTTCTTTAAAGGCAGCATAGGATTTGGTTGCACCGCTTATTGAATCTACCCCGTCTATATTCTGAGCCTCTTTAAGCTTATCGGGATATAATTTTGTATTTTTTACTGAATCCTGTGCCTGCTTGTAAAGCCCTTCCTGTCCGGCATCTTTTCCATAGCTTTCATCTTTTTCTTTTCCCTCTTTATCAAGGTTTTCAATAGCTACTTCCTCAATCTTTCCGTCTTTTACGGTTATCTTTACCTTAATTTTTCCGCCGTATTCATCAAGCGAGCTCTCGCCGGCATATTCACCATCTTTATAGGTAAGAGCCTGCGCTTTTTCTCCAGCCTTTGCACCGCTCTCAACCGACTGACTATCTGAGGCAGCAGATTCGCCTGAGCCACCTCCGCAGGCTGATATTGACAATGCACAAGCTGCAATCGCAGCAAATAAACTTAATTTTTTCATGTATATTCCTCCTGAAATAATTTATAAAATATAAAAAAACAATCCAATGCAAATTATATCACAGATTTACCAACTGTAAATGACTAAATTGACTTCTTTCAGATAGATTATAATATTCTATACCTTACAGGCTTGAAATTGCCTCAGCTGTAGTAGTTATACCCGGATATGATATGGCAGTCACCCAAAGCAATCCTGCACGGTGTATGAGCCGATTGGCTGATTGCTTAGAAATACTGCACAATCAACTGCACCTTCAGCAAAGCATTTGAAGCTCTGTGAATGATGCGCAATCTCAAGACGTTCGCCAAGACCAATAAAGTAAGCTGTATGACTGCTGGAAATGTCGCCGCCCCGAATGGAATGGAATGCAACCTCACCATGTTCACGAGGACACCTGCCTTCTCTGCCATATCTGTTTATGTCATGAAGCTCTACATCTCTGGTATTTGCAACTATTTCACCAATTTCCTTTGCTGTGCCGCTAGGAGAATCAAGCTTTGTCTTGTCGTGCAGATCTAGTATCTCTACGTCAACATCACCGGCAAGTCTAGTAGCTTCTTCAATCAACTTGTACATTACATTTACAAGTCTTGACGTATTTGCTGCCAACATTACGGGAATTACCTTTCCCGCCTCTTTAAATGCAGTGCGCTGTTCACTGCTAAAGCCTGTTGTACCGCATATGAGCGCTTTCCTGTGCTTTTTTGCAGCCTCAAGTGTAATCATAGCCTGTTCGATTGTTGCAAAATCAATTATTACATCACAGCTGTCAATAAGCTCTTCAATATCGGATACAACCGGCGCACCAATCAACTTGCCAATCATCGCAACCTCTCCGATATCCTTGCCAATATAATCACGTCCCACAGGTGCAACACCACCAACGATTGTTATATCATCACGCTCTGCTGCAATTCCTGTAATTAAGCGTCCCATCTTGCCTCTTGGTCCTACTACCAGAAGTTTCATGTTATACCTCCAATCTTTTTTCTTAATAAGATTATATTTGTATTGCTAAGTAGTCAGCAATAATTTAGTTAAAATAAAGGGGCTGTAAAATAAGCCCCCTCTTACTATATAATAATAAAAATATTCAACTAAACCTTTGTATCAGTACAGTCTTTATCCGGCTTATATCGCTTTGCTCCCTGATTTTTTCTTTTCGGATTTACAGGAAACCAGCCCTTTTCCACTCTCTTCTCCTGTTCAAAAAGCTCTAATATGCTCCAGAAGCTTGAAAAACCGGCTATGCCTAAAAGTGATGACAGTATATGATTTTTAATAAATACCGACATAGCGAGAAAAACAATGCCCGCAACTATAAAAAATGGAAAAGCCTTTTTTGAAAAATAATATTCGGTTTTTATAACTATAGGATGAAAAATACCTATCAGCATAAAAGCTCCCAGCCCAACTATTATCCCGTGCAATTTTTACTACCTCCCTGCTGTTTTATACATTTAGTATGGAAGACCATACCGCTACATTTTAACACTGTTTTTTATATATGTGAACTGAATACTGCAGGGATAAATCAGCTGTTTATTGATTTTTTACTGCAAAATACAAGGCTTCAGTTAATACTGCCCTGTTTTTCTGATAATTGCTTTCAAATTGTGACAAGCTTAAAGGTACCGCACCTGAGCCCACTTCCACGGTCAAGCTCGGTATGCCCTCTTTCATAATAGCCCAGTCCTTATAGCCCGCCGGGTCAAGTTTTTCAAAATTGGCTTCCGGCTGATAGCCTGTCACCGCCGCAATACTGTCGGCAAACTGCTTGGTCTTTGTTTTTAAATCTCCCTGTTGACCGAAATACCAGTATATAACCTCACCCTGCTCATGGTAAGCTATTGTATTCTTAAACTTGTATTTCTTAGTAAGTGAAACCAGTATGCTGCTTTCTATCTGGTCCTCCTTGGCGCCTCCCTTGTATTTGTCGGAGGAGGGATGATGTACCCTGTCATCATAGGATTCCCATAAAGCATCAAAATTTCGGTTTAAATCAATTCCGTTGATATTTGATTTCCATCTCCTGAAATACTTATTTAAATCCTTTGCCTTATCCATAGCGGCAATCTGATACAGCAAATCCTTGTTTTCAGGCTTATTAACCGCATTAATTCCAAGCTGGCTGAGCGTCACTCCGTCAGGATTTACCATAGGCAGGATATGTATAGCGGTATTGCTGCTTAAATCCTTATAGGAAATACCTTTATACTGGCCGCCGGAATCTATTCCCTCTATAAATTCTCCGGTCTGCCTCATCAGAATAGCTGTAGTGCTGTACTCTCTCGCATGTATTGAAGCAAATAAAAGAATATGGTTTTGAGCTTCCTTATTTCCTATAATTAATTCATAAATATCTCTGTCATCCTTAGTCTTGCCCAGATTATTTACCGCTACTGACTGCGGATAGTGTGCCGCAAGCTTGTCAATATCGCTTTTCATTTCATCATAGGTATATAAGTCGGAGTCCTTATAATTTAAGTGTCCGATTTCCTCTGCATGTACCGAAGCAGTATTGCCTGCGGCATATAATAAGTTAACAGCTGTAAGCATTAATGTAAATATAAATATTTTAATAATTTTTGTCTTTTTAATCATATTAATCAAACCTCAAATAATCAGATAAAATATAGCCGACGTCACCGCCTTCCATTGTTACTACTAAATAAAAATTTCTTTTCTTTTCAATAAAGTAAACCTTGGTTCCCACAGTAATCTGCTTTATTTCTTTTGCGGAGGTATAAGGTGCCGTCCTTAAGGTTACACTTTCCTTGGCTTTTATTACAGTCATAGTCTGCCCACTCACCACTTGAGGCTCAAACTCGTCAAGATAAGCTGACAAAACATAGCCGGTATAGCCCAAAGCATTATATCTCACCTTATAAAATCCGTTAGAAGCCTTTCCTAGAAACTCTACCGATGAATAAAGAGGGATTTGTGTAATTTCTGCCGCTTTGGTATTGTCGGACTTTCTTAAGGTAATGCTTTCCTCACAACAACAAACATAATACCTGGGGCCTCCATCATATTCATCAGGTCCCTCAATAGAGTCATCATTCAGATAATTGCCGTAAACAGCTTCATCCTCAGCCTTTGCCGGAGCCGCCACGGAAGCGGCTCGGCTTGCTGCTGTACTTGCCCGAGCCGTACTGGGCTGTGCCGTACTTGATGATTCCTGGCTGTCATTTTCTACTAAGCTTTCACCAGCTGATTCAGTGCTTTCACTTTCAGCTGATTTATCCTTTTTATCAGACCGAGCCTCGCCAGCCTTTGTTTCAGCTTCTTCCCTTTCGGTTTCGGCTGCTTCCTTCTTGGTTTCAGCAGCTGTATCACTGCTTTTCTCAGACTGAGTACAGGCAGAAATACTTAGTATTACCGCTGTAAAAAATAGTATCAATTTTATTTTCCGCATATTTTGCACCTCACTTAATAATTATATAAGCATATCCTATCACAAGCAGCTGCTATATTCCCTACCCTTATGGGTAGGCAACGCAAAATCTATAGCCCGGTAAAAGCATATTCCGGCATCGCCGGTATCTCAGCTTATCCTTTCAGCGTTGTGGCAGGCTGCAAAATGCCCCTTTTCCAGTTCTCTGAGCTTAGGTACTTCTTGTAAACACAGCTCGGTTTTATAACTGCATCTCGGTGCGAAGCGGCAGCCCCCGGTCACAGTGAATGAAGAGGACAGCTCTCCGGTAATCCTGATTCTTTTATTTTTATCCAAGTCTGCAAGTTCAGGCGAAGGAATAGAGGAAAATAAAACCTTCGTGTAGGGGTGAAGTGGGTTTTGAAAGAGTTCCAGGCTTTTTGCAAGCTCAACTATGCTTCCAAGGTACATAACGCCTATTCTTGTACTGATATATCTTACCATAGAAAGGTCGTGAGCGGTAAAAAGATAGGTGAGTCCAAGCTCCTCCTGTAAATCCTGCAGCAAATTAACTACCTGTGCCTGTATTGAAACGTCAAGTGCAGCTATAGGCTCATCGCACATAATAAATTCGGGATTTACAGTAAGTGCTCTTGCGATACCGATTCTCTGGCGCTGTCCTCCCGAAAACTCATAAGGGAATTTTTGCATATCCTTCTCGCTTAAGCCTACTTTTTCTAAGATTTCTTTTATTTTTATTCTGCACAGGACCTTGTCTGCACCTGACTGCCGTAAAGGCTCTTCAAGGATTTCTCCTATATCCCAAAAAGGATCAAGTGAAGAATACGGGTCCTGAAAGATAATCTGAAATTTATTTTGCAGCGCCTTAAGCTGTGACATTTTTAAATGTGTAATCTCCTCACCCTTATATAAAAGCTTTCCTCCGGTGGGCTCATACATCCTTATCAGAGTTCTTCCAAGTGTCGATTTGCCGCAGCCCGACTCTCCGACCAAACCAAAGGTTTCCCCCTGATATATCTCCAGGTCTATATTATCAACTGCCTTTATAAATTCCCTCTTTATTCCCAAAGCTCCTCTTGCCTGAAAATATTTTTTTAATCCCCTTGCTGAAATTAATGCCTCACCTGTCATAGCCTTTCTCCTGCAAATACTTTCTTTAAGCTGTCCGTATCTAAAAAGCACATTGAACTGTGAGTCAAGCTGTGATTTTTTGTATCTGGCAGCTGCTTGCGGCATATATCCATAGTATAATCACATCTGTCGGCAAACGGACAGCCTAATGGCGGCTCTATAAGTGAGGGTGGAAAGCCCTCTATTGCCTTCAGTCTTTTGCTGCTGTCCATATTGACTGAAGGAATCGCCCTTAAGAGCGCCATAGTATAGGGGTGCATCGGAGTATAAAATATCTCGTTTACCGTTCCGGTTTCCATAATAAGTCCGCCATACATTACCGCAACTCTTTTGCAGGTCTGTGCAACAACCCCAAGGTCGTGAGTTATAAGAATAACTGAAGCTCCATAATCAGCCACAATATTTTTTATAATGTCAAGTATCTGTGCCTGTATCGTCACATCAAGTGCAGTAGTAGGCTCGTCAGCCAGCAAAAGTTTGGGATTACAGGCAAGTGCCATAGCTATCAGCACTCTCTGGCGCATTCCTCCTGAAAACTCATGAGGATACTGCTTTATGCATCTTTCCGGAAAAGGTATTCCGACATTTTCCAGCATCTTTAGAGCCTTTTCTCGTACCTTCTTTTGACTGCAAAAGCTGTTTCTTGCAATAACCTCTCCAAGCTGTCTGCCCACAGTCACTACAGGGTCAAGCGCAGTCATCGGGTCCTGAAATATCATCGCAATCTCTCTGCCTCTGATTTTTCTATAGGCTTTTTCATCAAGACCTAAAAGCTGAGTATTTTCAAGCAGGATTTTCTCTGCATTTATTACTGCATTTTCAGGCAGGATATTTATAATCGCCTTTACTGCAACCGATTTGCCGCTCCCGGATTCTCCTACTATCCCCAGCATTTCGCTTTTAAAAGCCTCTATATTAATGCCTCTCACCGCCTGAACTGTCTTGCCTCTGCTCTTAAATGATACCTTCAAATCTCTCACTTCAAGAATTTTATCAGCCATCCTGCTCCCCCGACATTACCTTAGGCTCGACAAATACACGCAGCACCTCTCCCAGCTTATTAAACGAAAATACCGTAAGTATAATAAATATTCCGGGAAGTACCGCCATATAAGGAGCTTTTTGCAGAAATTTCTGTGAGCTTTGTAAAAGACTGCCCCAGCTCGACATAGGAGCTGCCACACCTCTGCCTAAAAAGCTTAAAGCACTTTCTACCATAATGGCAGAAGCTATTGAAGCGGTGGAAGCCGTAATTACTGTAGGCAAAACTGCAGGCAGGATATGAGTTGCCATAATCCTCCACGGACTTACGCCTATAAATACCGCATACCTTACATAATCTCTTTCTTTAACTGAAAGAACCTCGGAGCGTATCAGCCTTGCAATCTCAAGCCATCCTAAAACCCCTATTATAAGTATAAGCGAAACCAGACCTTTTTTAAAGACCATTCCTATTACCATCACCATAATTATCCACGGTATTGAAGACATCACATCTACAAAGCGCATTAACACAGTATCAATTATTCCTCCGAAATATCCTGCCGCCATCCCTGCACTTACCCCTATAAATATAGAGGTAAACATCGCCAGTATACCGACTAAAAGAGATACCCGCCCTCCATATAAAACTCTTATAAAATAATCTCTGCCCATGTCATCTGTTCCGAACCAATGCTGTCCTGAAGGAGGCTTTAATTTCCCTGCCACATCTATAGCATCGGGGTCTACAGTTGAAAACATAACCAGTGCACTTACAAGCAGTATGATTATTATATAAATAAGTGAAAATACTGCCTGCTTATTATTTTTCAGTTCCCATACAAGATTATCAATTCTTCTGTTGCTCTCTTTTGTCTTCATATAAAAATCAATCCCTTTTCTTTATCAGCCCATTTCCTTAATCCTGGGGTCCACTATGCAGTATAATATATCGGACAGGAGATTGCCAAGTATTACAAGACTGCCTGATAATACAAGTATATCCATTACTATGGGGTAATCAAGCGAATCTACCGATTTTAAAAAATACTGTCCTACTCCGGGCCAGGAAAATACACTTTCTGTAATTACAGCCCCCGTCACCAGCATTGGCAGTGCCATGCCCAGCTTGGTCACCAGCGGGAGCAGTACATTTTTAGCTACATGTTTAAATAAAATCTCAGCCTTACTTGCACCAAAGGCTCGCTGCACGAGGACATAATCCTCCTTAAGCTGACTTATTGCAGAGGCTCTTACATAGCGTGTAAGGTCGGGCAAAAAGGATATAACCAGCACCGTATATGGCATTATCAGATGTCTTATATAGTCTGAAAAGGAGTTTTCCCTGCCTATTGTATGCATGCCTATTAAGGGCAAAAGCTTTAATTTATAACCAAGTATATACATCATAATCATTGCAAGCCAGAAGGTAGGTACTGCAAGTCCTACTGAGCACATACCATCTATAATCCTGTCCTGCCATTTATTTCTATTGCTCCCGGCAATAAGCCCCAGAATTATTGAAAGCAGATAAGCGGTTAAATATGCCGGAAGGACAAGCTTTATAGTAGCCGGTATGCGTATCTCAAGGTCATACTTTATTTTTGTATGCGACAAGAGGGAGTATCCAAACTCCCCCCTGCAAATATTTTTAAGCCACCTTATATACTGTACAGGTACCGGATCATTTAAACCATATTCCTGTCTTATAGCATCTATCTCCGTCTGGGTCATATCAGGAGTTGTAACTGCATCAACAGCATCGTAGGGTGCCATATTTATTAAGGCAAAACATATAATAGTAATTAGGAGCATGAGAGGCACTGCCTGTGAAATGCGCTTTACTATATATCTTAACATTTTTTACCTCATCTAATTATTTTAATTTAAGCTTTGATAAATCGCCGAAGGTATAGATAGGTACAAGCTTGGCTTCATCTATCCCTCCAACTCTTTTTGAGGTTACTAGTGACCTTAAATTAGTTCCCAGCGGATAATATAAAGCCTCCTCCGATACAAGCCTCTGTACTTTATTGTAAATTTCCTTGCGTTTAGCTTCATCAAGGGTTGCATTGCCTTCTTCAAAAAGCTTATCTATTTCCTCATTATGGAAATTAAGCCTGTTGTCTTTTTTTGAGGAAAATAACATTGCAAAGGTATCAGGGTCGCTTCCCATAACATAACCGCCTATATACATATCATATTCCGTAATTGTATTATCATTTGTTATCTTCATATAAGCCGGAGTATTGACTCCTGCAAGCTCAACCTGTATGCCTGCTTCCTTAAGCTCAGACTGTATGGTAAGTGCCATTTTTTCGTGCATGCTGTCCTCCGATATATAGCAGAGCTTTAAAGTTTTTGCACCGCCGGCAGTCAGCTCTTTTGCTTTGTCAACATTATGCTCCCATTTTTCAACATCATCGGTATAGTATTTATTATCAAAGGGCAGAAATGAATAGCCCAGCTCATAAAATTCCTTATCTGTATAAGCTGCAAGCAGGATTTCATCACGGTCAAGTGCATAAAGTACTCCCTCACGATAGCTTTTATCCTGAAGCTTTTCGCTTGCCGAATTAAGCCTTATATAAGGCACTCTGCCCTCACTGTAATTATGGATTTCAAAAGCCTCATTGTCTTTATAAGGGTCAAGCAAATCAGGAGGCACCACTAAAGCATCCGCTTCGCCGGCCTGCATTGCCAGAGTCGCGGTATCGGACTGCTCTATATTTCTATATATTAAAATATCAATAGCTGCCTCTCCCTTTACATAGTAAGGATTCTTTTTAAATTTAATATATTCTCCCGCTTTGTATTCATCGAAAATATAAGGTCCGGAGCCTACAAGCTTTTCTTCAAGCATATTTACATCAAATGAAGCCTTATTTTCAAAAATATGCTTAGGCAGTATACTTACCTCATCGGAAAGCATTTCAGCCGCACTTGCACTCACTGACGGCAGCTTAAAAACAACGGTTTTATCATCTTGCTTCTCTACCGTAATAGGCTCATCACCTACATAGAGATTCTTATTATTTTCATTAATTTTCTGATAGGTAAATACTACGTCATCAGCAGTCAGCGCTTCTCCGTCACTCCACTTAAGATTATCCTTCAGCTTCATAGTGTAGCTGAGTCCGTCTTCTGAAGGCTTCATGCTTTCTGCCAATATATAGTCATAGCTTCCGTCAGAATATATGTGGTATGCCGGCGAATATGTCGCATGAGCCAGCATCAGCCCCCATCTGTCATCGGCAGTAAGCGGATTAAATGAGTTTCCGGTATCACCGCTTACTATATAGGTAAATACAGACTCCGAATTATCCGCAGAGCTTTTTTCTCCTGAAGCCTCTTTGTTTTTTGCCGTAGAGGCTGAATCAGTCCCCGAGCCTGAGCAGGCGGCAGCAAGCACGGATATTACCGCAAATAATGATAAAGCTTTCAATAAATTTTTTTTCATTACTTTTTCCTCCTAAGTTATATTTTTAGCCTTTGTATTAAAATACAATAAACTTCATATTTTAACATTATAAATTAAAAAAATGTATAATGCAAGGAAATATATTCTACAAATATAATTGTACTATAAATATTTTAAAAACATTCTTCTATATATTTTCCATATTACTTTTTTATTTACAGAAACTCAGCCTCGCCGTCCTTCAGCATAACTATCCTGCTTTTGTAAAAATATTTTACTGCCTCTGTCATATATTTAATATCCCTTGCGCCTGCACTTTCATAGGGCGAATGCATGGCAAGCTGAGCCAAACCTATGTCCACCGCCGGTATTGATATATGTGAGCCTGAGATATTGCCAAGCGTAGAGCCTCCCGGCAGCCTTGAATTGTTAAAATATGTCTGTGTCAATACTCCGGCTCTGTCACAAAGCTTTTTAAATACAGCGGCAGTAAACGCTTCGGTGGTATAGCGCGTACTATGTTTAATTACCACTCCTCCATTTAATAAGCATTTATTTGTAGAATCAGATTTTTGAGGATAATTAGGGTGCAGCGCATGCGCATTGTCTACTGAGAGCATAAAGCCGCCCTGGATTGCCATTATCCTTTCCTCCTCATCTTTGCCGGATATGAGACATATGCGGCTTATGCAGTCATATAAAAAGGTAGAATCTGCACCCTGCCTTGTCAGACTTCCTATCTCCTCATTGTCAAATACTGCCAATACCATACAGTTAGATTCATTTTCCGCTTCTAAAAAGGCAGACAGCGAGGTGTATACACATTCAAGGTCATCAAGCTTGGGGGCAGCTATAAATTCGTTATCAGCTCCAAATACACAGCCTCTCATACGATTATATAAGTATAAATCGTAAGAAACCACAGCCTCTTTTTTTACACCTGCACTCTGTGCCGCCAGCTCCAATAAATCGGCTTCGCTTCCTCCAAATAAGGGCAGGGTATCATTTTGCGGATTTAATTCTATGCCTTTATTTACTTCCCGATTCAGATGTATTGCAAGACTTGGAATTACCAGTAAATCCCTTTTTATATCAGTAAGTACCGTTTCAATGCCGTTTTCGGCAGCAACTGCCAGCTTGCCGGCAACCGATAAGGGTCTGTCAAGCCAAAGTCCGAGCTGCATCCCTCCGTAAACCTCTGTATTCAGCCTTGTATACGCTTCATTTACCCTGATTTCTGGTGCAGTCTTTACTTTAAAGTTTGGAGAATCACTGTGAGGTGCCACAATCGAAAAGGCATTGAATTTTTTACCCGGGAATTTAAATGCCAAGATTGAGGTCCTGTTTCTTGTAGTAAAATACCTGCCTCCTTCTTCCAGCTCCCATCTTTCATTTTCCGATATTTCCTGAAACCCCTGCTTAAGCAGTCTTTCCTTTATAGCAGCCACAGTATGGGCGGCACTTGGGCTGCTCTCTATAAAATCAAAAAAATCTTTAATCATAAAACACCTGTTCCTATATAGTTTTGCCGTTTTCAATACATTATAGCCCAGCGGTCACGCACCTACAAGCCCTGATGTACTACAAAGCCCGCAAATTACTTAAAAAATCTCTTTTCCACAAACAATCTGACATTTTCTGCAAACGCCTCTCTGTCCAGCATTTCAGGAAATTCAAGATAAACTCGAGTGCAGTATAAGATAAAATTAGACATTAGCAGAGTAAAAAGCTTTATATCAACCTGTATTTTAAATCCTGCTTCAGCTGCAATTTGAATCTTTTCTTCAAGGATACGTATAATTCCCTCCTGAAGATAGGCAAATAATATTCCGTTTTTATTTACTTGGAATATCTTTTGATATTGTACTCGGTTTATATCTATCTTTTCAAACATTTTATTTATAAAGCTTGCGGTAGTCTGTGAATCATAGAAAAATACTACATTGGTTTTATCCTGATTTTCTTCAAAAAATATATCTATTGAATAATTAAGCAGGGCATATTTATCTTCAAAATGCCTGTAAAACGTTGAGCGTGGAATCATAGCTTCTTTGCAAAGCCTTATCAGCGTTATCTTTTCAAACGGAGTATTCCCAAGCAGCCTGAACAATGCCGCCCTCAATAAAGCCGAAGTCCTTTTTGCTCCGAGGTTGGTTGTATCTAATTTATTTTTCATAAACCCCATTCTGTTCCAGTTGTTATTTACTAAGGTACATTTTTAGAAATCTGTCCCATTTTAGACAAATTTCAAATTATAATTCTTGAATATTTTTGCATAAGAGTAAATAATAGTCAAGAACAAAATGGACATTCTCAGCTTGCTTTGCTGCCGGCTCATAAACTGATGCTCAATACTTTCTCCTCAATACTCAGTGCTCTAAAAGCAAAAAGAGCTGCCGGCATCGGTTTAAAAATAGAAAGGATATGTTTATGGATGATACAAAAAACAGCGGAATTAATTCATTTATGATGAAGCTTGCCTCCTTTATAGTTAATAAGAGAGCGGCTTTTTTAGTTTTTTTTGTGATTTCATGTATTTACTGCATCACCTGTATTTCAAAGGTTCAGGTAATCAACGACCTTACAGAATATCTTCCCGACACTGTTCAAACTAAGCAAGGTCTTGACATTATGGAGGAGGAGTTTACAACACTTGGCAGTGCCAAGCTGCTTATAACAAATATAACCTATGAAAAAGCGCTGGAAGTGTCTAAAAGCCTTCAAAGCATTGACGGAATTTCATCAGTCAAATTTTATGACAGGGAAGACAAGGACTATGAAAATAAAAAAATAAGTGATTCTTATAAGAACGCTTCTGCACTTTTTATTTTGACCTTCGATGAGCCTGAGGATACTGCACTTTCTCAAAAGGCTATAGCCAATGTAAGAAAAAGTATTTCAGGCTATGAGTCCTATGTCTATACAACTGTGGATAAAGATGATGCGGCAAGCTTAAGAAATGACATGAAGCTTATTTTAGTGCTTGTAACAGTAGTTATATTTTCAGTGCTTTTATTTACCTCAAAAACCTATATGGAAATTTTAATATTTCTTATGGTGTTTGTGGTATCGGCTATACTGAATATGGGAACCAATTTTATTTTTAAAGAAATCTCCTTTGTCACTAATGCTGTTGCTACCGTGCTTCAACTGGCTATGTCTATAGATTATGCTATTATCTATTTTCACAGATTTATGGAAGAAAGAGAGGCTCTCGATACTATACCGGCGGCAAAGCTTGCACTGAGCAAAGCAATAGTTGAAATTTCTTCCAGCAGCCTTACAACTATATCGGGCATGCTTGCCCTTATGCTTATGCAGTTCGGGATAGGCATGGATATGGGACGAGTGCTTACTAAGGCTATAGCACTGAGCATGCTTACTGTATTTTTGCTCATGCCCGCACTGATAGTGTTATTTTCAAAAGCCATAGACAAAACCCGGCATAAAAACTTTGTACCCTCCATAAGGCTTTGGGGCAGATTAGTAGTCAATACCAGATTTATAGTGCTGCCCATCTTTGCAGCAGTGCTTATAGGCGGATATATATTTTCATCAAAGGTTTCATATATCTACGATGTCAATTCAATTAAATCAGAAAAAAAGACAGAATACATAAAAGCCAAGGAGCGCATAGATAAAACCTTTAATAATGCCAATGTTATGGCAGTAGTAGTTCCAAAGGGGGATTACAGCAAAGAAGCCAGACTTATTAAGGCTCTTGAAGAAAATATAACTGAAATAGACTCGGTAACCGGCATGTCAAATATAAAGGTAGGTCTAAATGATGAGTACACTCTTGTTGACAGCCTTAATCCAAGAGAATTTGCTGAAATAGCGGATATTGATATTGACCAAATGAAGCTCTTATACAGGTTTTATGTTACTGAAAACGGGCAGTACGGAGCCTTATTTAAAAATATAGATGACTATCACATCCCTATAATTTCACTTATAGATTTTATACATGAGCAGAAAGACAAAAGAGCCTTTGATTTAAGTGACGACATCTCAAAGGATATAGACAAAATCTACAATGATGTGAGTGATGCCAGAAAGCAGCTTGAGGGCGAGAAATATTCAAGAATAATATTTCTGCTTAACGGTCCTGTTGAGGGCAGTACAAGCTTTGAGGCGACAGACAGAGTCAAGGCTATAGTTTCAGAGTATTATAATGAAAGCTATGTGGTAGGTGATGTTACAAGCAATGAGGAGCTGAGCACCTCATTTAAAACAGACAATACTAAAATAAGCATACTTACCGCTCTTTTTGTAGGGATAGTGCTCTTATTTACTTTTCAGTCGGCAGGGCTGCCCTTTATGCTGATACTTACTATACAAGGCAGTATCTGGATAAATTTTTCCTTTCCCTGCCTTACACATTCCGATATGTTTTTCTTAAGCTACCTTATAGTGAGTGCTATACAAATGGGAGCTACTATAGACTATGCTATAGTGATTACCGGACGGTATCTTGAACTCAGGAAAAAGCTGGACAATAAAAAAGAGGCTGCCATTGAGGCGCTTAATCAAGGCTTTCCTACTATAATCACCTCAGGCACTATAATGGTCTGTGCAGGATTTCTTATAGGAAAAATCACCTCCAATGCTACTATAGCCTCTTTAGGCAAAACTCTCGGTATGGGAGCAGCAATTTCAATCATTCTTGTAATGAGTGTACTGCCACAAATATTAATTACATTTGATAAGCTTATAGATATCTCACATTTCGTAAAAGGAGGTAAGGAAAATGAGCAGGAAGCTTAAAGCCGGGCTGTTAATTGCACTGCTCGCTGCAAATGCCTTATTGTCACCGGTTTTATCCTGTACCGCATATGCGGATACCGATTTAACTGCCGACAATACAGGGATTGTGCATATAAACAGTGTAAAGGACTTTTTATTATTTACTTCCTTATGCAGCTCTGATGAATTTTCAGAGGGCAAGCAGTTTTCGCTTGAAGCCGACCTTGATTTTACCGGGCTTGAATTTAAGCCTGTTCCTATATTTGCAGGCAGCTTTGAGGGAAATAACCACACTCTCAAAGGGATCTTAAAACAGGGGCAGGGACAGAGCATGGGAGTATTCAGATATGCAGAAGCCGGTGCCGTCATCAAAAACCTTAATATTGAAGCTCAGTTTCTCCTCTCAGATAGTTCTAAAAAGGTCGGGGGCATAGTAGGTACAAATAAGGGGCAGCTGGAAAGCTGCACCTTTAAGGGAAACGTTTCATCACTTGAGGAAAGTGGCGGTATAGCCGGAATCAATGAAGAGGGAGCAGTTATAAAAAGCTGTATAAATTATGGCATTATAAACGGCAATAAACGCATAGGAGGAATCTGCGGCTTTAATTACGGTGAAATTACAGCTTCAATAAATAAAGGAGAGGTAAACACTTCAGCCAAAGATATAGAAGATAAGGATGAAAAAATCGACCCTGAAAAGCTTAAGGAAGCTTTAGATATAGAGAAAATCCAGGACAGCGGCGGTATAGCCGGATACTCAGGCGGACATATTACCTCCTGCATTAATGAGGGAAATGTAGGCTATAAGCACAAGGGATATAATGTAGGCGGCATCACCGGAAGACAGGACGGAATAATTTCAGATTGTATAAACTACGGCATTATAACCGGAAGAAAGGATACCGGCGGCATCACCGGTCAGTTTGAGCCTTATCTTAATATAGTTTATAACCGGGATACCTTTGACAATGTCGAAGACGAGCTCAATGAAATCTCAAGACTTAGCCGCTCTCTTTCAGGAAATATAGAAAATACTGTTGATAATTCCTCTCAGCACATGAGCAATGCTAAAAGTATAATTGATAATATTAAAGCTGCAGAGCGCTCCAGCAAAACCGACTTAAAAGCTGACCGGGACAGTTTTAAATCCGAAGCGGAAGCAGAGCTTGATGAAATAGATGCTCTAGCAGCCGCTATAGATTCAGGTTTGGAAACTTCCTCCACAAGAGAAAAGTTTTATCCCGTAAGAAATGATATTAATGATTTAAAAGCAAATATTGACAGATTAAAATATGGAGATTGGGATAATCAAAATGAAAATCTTATCAGCAGAATTATAAGCCTTAGACGCCTTGTTAATAAAATCAAGCAAAATGCCGATGCACTTTCAGATGATGCAAATTCATTTTTAAATGACGGCATAGATGACACTCTGCATAATGCCGATAAGCTTAAAGAGGATGTTAAGCAGCTCTATGATAAATTAAAGGCTGTAGGCGAATCTGCCGAAAACTATTCTGATAAACTCAGCACAGTCTTAGACAATGCGGATAAAGATATTTCTCAGGAGGTAGATAAGCTCTCATCAGAGCTTGATTCCTTTTCCGATAATGTAAGAGTCGGAAAGGAAAATGCACGCACAGATAAACGGGGGATAGAAAACAGCCTCGACAACATTCAGGACCATATCAATGAGGGAAAGGAAAACCTGCGTTTAAAAAGCCAAAGCGATGATAAAGATAAGCTCCCGCTCTTTAATGAGGTATCAGAGGATTCACTTTCATACGAAGGTAAAGGGCTTATAAAAAATTGCGAAAATAACGGAGATATAGTTTCAGATTATCAGGCAGGAGGCATCACCGGCAATATAGGAATAGATATAGCCTCAGACCCTGAATACGATATTGATACAAAGGGAAATGAAAGCCTTAATATCACAAGAAATGCCCATACTGTGCTGCGCTTATGCAAAAATCTAGGAGCTGTAAAAGCCAAGAATGATTATGTGGGCGGCATTGCAGGAAAATCAAGCCTGGGAACAATTACTTTATCACAAAACTACGGAGATGTAACAGCTGCAGACGGCAGCTATGCGGGCGGGATAGCCGGAAGCAGTTCAAACACTATAAGCTCAAGCTGGAGTATGGGAGATATATCTGCTAAAAGCTATCTGGGAGGCATAGCAGGCTACGGCAATGTCTTAAAGGACAACCATGCAATGCCTTTTATAAAAAATACCAATTCTGAATTTACAGGCAGCATTGCGGGCGCAGTTAAAGACCAGGCTGATATTTCGGGCAATATTTACGTTGACAGTCAAATCGGTGCAATAGACGGAGTTACAAGAAAGGTTCAGGCTAAAGGTATGGACTATCACAGCTTTATAGCAGGTAAAAACGTACCTGATAACTTTAAGCATCTTACAGTTACTTTTGAAACTGAAGACGGAAAGCTTAAAACTGTACAGCTGAACTATGGTGAAAGTATAGATAAATCAGTTTATCCTGAGGTGCCTCCAAAGGAAGGCTATTATTATGTATGGGAAGAAAAGGACCTTTCAAATATTACGGAAAATGAAAAAGTAAAGGCCTTTTATTTGCCTTGGAAAACCACTATAGCTTCATCCGATGAGGAAAAGCCTCTTTTGCTCGCCGAAGGCAATTTTTTGCCTGAAGCCAGGCTTGTGATTGAAGATAGTATTGTAAAAAGAGGGTTAAAAGCTCCTGCCGGTTTGAAAATAGCAGGCATTTATAAGCTTAATATAGAAAACGCTTCAAATGAAGCAAATTACACCTACCATCTTTTTGTAAAAGAAGCAGACAATAGTAAAATAGGCATTGTCAGCACAGACTCAGCCAAAGGCAAGGCTTCAATTTCTTTAATTGAAGCTGAAATTGACGGAAACTATATATTATTCCAGGCTACCGCTCAGGTGGAGATTGTTGTTTTTAAAAAGGATTATACCAAGCCTACTGCTGTTATTGTACTTATAATTTTACTTGCAGCTGTCGGCTTTGCCTATACAATCATCCTGAAAAAGAAGAAATAGCGGATACTCAAGCAAATAAAAGCCGATTCCGGTAAATGATGATATTGATATGATACCAGTTTCGGCTTTTATTTATTTGAAAATTATTTTTTAATCCACCTTTTATAAAATTTATTCAAGGTTTTCAAATACTTCATCCGGATTAAAAGTGCTTTTAATTATTCCGCTTTCCTTCATCCAGTCAATAGCTTCTTTCCAGGATTTACTATCCTGTGAAAGAAAAGCAGCTTCATCAGTTTCCATCATAGGCAGCAGCACCTGCATACTTTTGTCCTCTACAGACTTTGAAAGCGGGAAGTTTTCCTCATTCTGATTTTCTATAATAAGACTCACCGCTTCATCAGGGTTCTTTTTTACGTCTTCAAAGCCTTTTTTACAGGCTCTTATAAAGCGTGTATACTTATCTTTATTCTTTTCCAGTCCGTCCTTGCTCGTTACCATTAAAAGTCCGTAAAATTCAGGAACTCCATACTTTGAAGGCTCCATATAACCTACATCAAAGCCGTTTTCTTCAAGCTGTGGAATCTCATGGTTTACTACACAGCCGTAAGTAGCATCGACCCTTTTTGTAGTCATCGCACTCATAAGCTCAAATCCCACATCCACCATTTCCACATCATCCATTGTCAGATTGGCAGACTTCAGCACCTGTGCCATTATTGCATTGCTTGCCTCGTCACTTGCATAGCCTATAGTCTTCCCCTTTAAATCAGCAGGAGTTTTTATCCCGGTTTCATTCAAATAGGTTATTATATTATTAGGCTTTTGAAGCACTGCACCTATCACTTCCACCGGTATATTCTCATTTGCCTTTGCAATAATAACGTCCGGCTGATAATAGAGCCCTATATCTGCTTTGCCGGCTGCCGACATTGTAATCGGGTCGGTAGCATTCGAAGGAAAAATAATATTTACCTTGAGCCCTTCATCTGCAAAATACCCCTTGCTTTCAGCTTCATATAAAAAAGCGTGAACTGCATTGGGATACCAGTCTAAAACTATATCTACTGTTTCAAGCTCTGAAGATTTCCCTGTTTCATCCTTCCCGGTTTCATCCTTCCCGGCTTCAGAAGCCGTCTTAGAAGATTCATTGGATTCGCCGCTTTGTTTCTGACTGCAAGCCGAAAGTGCAAATCCGGCTAAGGGTATAATCATTAATCCCAGTATCAGAGAGACCCTGTTTCTTATAAAATTTTTAATCATAATTAATTTTCTCCTCTCCAGCGTACTACTTTTTTTTCAATTAAGGCAGCTATTCCCGCCATAATCATAGCCATGGCTGATAACAGTACTATAGGAGCGAAAACTCCTGCACCGTCAAGCTGGGTCATCATACGCCTTGAAAAATAACCCAGACCGCTTTTTGCTCCAAGCCACTCTCCTATAGCGGCACCTATAACACTCATAGGCACTGCCATCTTTATAGCTGAAAAAAAATATGGCAAAGCGCATGGCACTTTAATTTTTAAAAAAATATCCTTTTTATCGGCACCATAGGTTATGAGCAGTTCAGCCATTCCGATATTGGCTGAACGCAGCCCGTCATACACGGTAATTGCGATAGGGAAAAAGGTTATCAGCACAGTAACCAGAACTTTGCTCCAGATGCCGTAGCCGAACCAAAGCACAAAAAGCGGTGCTATCGCAGTTGTCGGTATAGTTTGTGACATTACTACTATAGGGTAAAACATGTTTTTAATCATCTCGCTTAAATCCATGCTTACTGCAAGTATAAGCCCTAACACCAGAGAAATCGCAAGGCCCGTAAACGTTACTCTGAGCGTTGCAGGAAGATGGACTTTAAACAAAGGAGCTCTAAGCTCCCAAATTTTCTCAATAATCTGTGTAGGTGAGGGTATTATATAAGCCGCATTAAGACGCATGGCTGCTGCCTGCCACATTATCAGCAGCAAAAATATAAATATTAAAGGCAGAACCGAATTGCTTATATTACTTTTCCTGTTTATTTTCATAATCTTATACTTTTTCCTGTTTCCTTAAAATATTTATAAGCTCATTTTTTAATTCTATAATCTCAGGCTTATCAAGCAGCTGCCTTTTTCTTGGATAGCCTAAGGGTACGGCTATCTCCCTGAGTCTTGTTATAGGTGTTTCTTCAACTACAAATACACTGGAAGAAAGAAAAAGTGCCTCATCTACATCATGGGTTATAAAAAGAATAGTTTTATTATGATGTTCCCACTGCTCCAGCAGCCATTCCTGCATTGAAAGCCTTGTCAAAAAATCAAGTGCCGAAAAAGGCTCATCTAAAAGCAAAAGCTCATTACCTGTAAGCATGGTTCTTGCAAATGCTGCTCTTTGGCGCATCCCTCCCGAAAGCTCATCAGGCATTTTATCAAAGCAGTCTGAAAGTCCCACTTCTTTAAGTGCTTGTCCGGCAAGCTCATATCTTTCACGCTTACTGTATCTTTTTCCCGGTCTGCCGCTTATCTCAAGAGGAAGAGCAACATTTTCCCCTACGCTTCTCCAGGGCAGAAGCATGTCTTTTTGCGGCATATATCCACAGCGCATTTTTAAAGCGGAAGCATCACGGTTTTCTATAAATATCCTGCCGTTTTGTGGAGTTAAAAGCCCGTTTATCAATCTAAAAATAGTGCTTTTACCGCAGCCGCTCACCCCTAATATACAGTGAAACGAGCCGCGCTCTACCGAAAACGAAAGTTCCTCTACAGTATTGGACTCATCACCCGGATATTTATAGGATATGTTTTTAAGTTCAAGCATTTTCAGGCTCTCCTGCCCAGGCCATATTCCAGAATTCAAGCTCATATTTGCTGCAGTTTACAAATATGGTTTCAAGTTTCTTATATTCTTCCTCGCTGCTGTTTTGTGTAAGCCTGTCCATAAGCTCCTTAAGCATGCTATTACTTGACTGGAAGGCTTCTCCTGCATAACCCTTAATCCACTCTCCGAAAAATTTATGCTCTGCTGCCTTTTTATCCTCTGCAAGACGCCTTCCTATCTCGGCATAGCTCCAGGAGCAGGCAAGTATGGCGGCAGTTATAGCCTCTACGTTCCCTCTTTCTGAAACTGCCAGCATATAGCTTGTATATGAGGTGTTGTTAAGTGCTGGCTTAACATTTAAAACATCGCTTTCTTTTATGCCTATACGTGCCATATAAGCCTTATGTATACTCATCTCATTATTTAATATAGCATCTATACTCTTTGAAAATACTCTCATAATCTCAGGGTCATCTGCCTTTGTAACTCCAAAAGCGAAAACTCTGGCATACTCAAAAAGATAGAGATAATCCTGAAGCATGAAATATCTGAATTTAGAAATATCCAGGCTTCCATCACCCATTCCTTTAATAAAAGGATGATTATAATACTGCTCCCATATCATCTTCACCGCCTCATAAAATCTGTCCGTCGCTTTCATAAGACCTCCTCTGCAATATTCAAGTATATAAAAAAGCGGATATGCCAAGGGTTTTAGGCATATCCGGAATCAGCATAAACATCCCTACGTTGGCATTACCCAAATCAGGTTATAAAGGTCGAAGTTGGATTACTCCCTCTCAGCCTGCTTCACAAGCTCCCTTATAGAATGATTTCTTCTTTATTTACTTCTCTAAAAATTCTAACATTTTTCTTAATAGATGTCAAACTATTTTCTATTTCTTATGCATAAAAAATATCTGTTTACTGCCTGCTTTTTTGTGAGTCTTTATGGGCTGTAAATTGTTTTCTGATTTCCGCTACTGAATATAAGGAGCCTGTAGCGCAGATAATATCTTCTTTCCCGGCACTGTCAAGAATATACTTGACTGCTTCTTCTATATTCTCAAATTCCTCAGCCTTTATATCAGATACTGCCTTAATCATCTCAAGCATCCCGGAGGTTTCATAGGCTTTAGTTGAGGGAGGAGCAATTACCGCTATTTCACAGGCAAAATTTTTTATATCCCCTATAATTTCAGCTATATTTTTATCGGATAAGATTCCCAGGATAAAGCGTACTTTCTTATTTGGAAAATAGGCATTAAGACTTTTCAGAGTTTCTCTTATCCCCGCAGGATTGTGAGAGCCGTCAATAATAAAACAGGGTTGTCTGGACAGGAGCTCAAATCTCGCCTGCCATTTCACATTAAAAAGCCCGTTTTTGATATTGTCATTGCTAATTCTGAGGCCTTTTTTTATAAGCAGCTTAAGCACCTCCACTGCCAATACTGCGTTTCCCGGCTGATAAAGCCCTAAGAGCCTTAATTTAATATCGGATAACTCCTTATAGCTAAAGCTGCTGTAATCAAGCCCAGTATTCAAATTCTTTATTTTATCAGGCTCGCTTACATTCAACCTGCAATTATTCTTAATACAGGCTGCTTTAAAAATCTGCATTACTGCGGTATTTCTACCATCTACTATAATCTCGGTATCCGGCTTTATGATGCCGGCTTTTTCTGCCGCAATTTTTTCTATAGTATTTCCAAGCTCCTTTATATGGTCCATATCCACTTTAGTTATGACCGCAACTTCAGGAGATTTGATAATGTTCGTAGAATCAAGCCTCCCGCCAAGCCCGGTTTCAAGCACAACTATATCACAGCCTTTATTATAGAAAAACTCAAAAGCGGCAGCAGTTAAAATGTCAAACTGATTTGGCTCTTCTCTCATATTGCAGACAGCAGCTCTCACTTTAGTTATAAGCCCGGCAAATTCTTCATCTTCTATCTCGACATCATTTACTTTAAGCCTCTCATTTATTCTCATAAGATGTGGAGAAGTATATAGCCCGGTGTTGTAACCGGCTTCATAAAGCACCTGTGCAATGCAGGCGGACACAGAGCCTTTGCCGTTAGTACCGGCTATATGTACAAATTTAAGCTTATCCTGAGGATTTCCTATAAGCTCAAGCAGTTCAAAAATTCTTGAAAGTCCAGGTTTCGTGACGGTTTTAGCTGTTTCATCAAGCCATACCAAGCTTTCATCATAATTCATCGGCTGACACCTCTTAATCTAAGTTTTTTACTGATTATCCTTCTTTTGATTTTTTAAAGCTTTTCTTTCTTTCTCCAGCCTTTTTACCTCTCTCCATATAGCAAGGCTTTCCTCTGCCGTATCCGCTTTTTTATCACCGAACACATGTGGATGCCGCCTTATAAGCTTTTCTCCAAGTGTCTGTATCACCTCGTCAAGAGTAAAGGCTCCTCTTTCCTGTGCTATCTGCGCATTTAACAGTATCAGCAGCAGCACATCTCCAAGCTCTTCCTTTAGATTTTCATCATCCCTGCTGTCAACTGCGGCAAAGACCTCCTCACATTCAGCCTTAAGGCATTTTTTCAGGCTTTCATGGGTTTGTGCCCTGTCCCAGTTACAGCCATTTTCGCTCCTTAATACCGCAGTAATTTCTCTCAGCTCGTTAAAATCGTGCTCTGCAAATTCAAAATACCTGTTTCTGACCTCTGAGGCTTTATCAAACGGCTGATTATCAGTGCTTTCATTTTCGCTGTCCCTGTCTGAGCTTGCCCAGGCAAAGGATTTTTCCACCGCCCTTTTCCAGCCTTCCAGCTTTTCCAATCTTTCGGCTTCATCAAGCTCAGGCTTAAATTCCCGCTCTATTTTCCAGTTCCTTTTTATCTCGTCCAAGCTGCTCCAATAGCCAACTGCAAGACCTGCAAGATAAGCGGCGCCTATGGCAGTGGTTTCTATACAGACAGGTCTGTAGACAGGCACTGCACATATATCCGCCTGAGTCTGCATTATAAAATTGTTTGCACTGCCTCCCCCATCTGCTTTCAGACTTAAAAGCTCTATTCCTGAATCCTTTCCCATAGCCCTAAACACATCATTGACCTGATAGCACATAGACTCCAAGGTAGCTCTGATAATGTGATACTTATTTACTCCCCTTGTAATGCCCGATATGCTTCCTCTGGCATACTGGTCCCAATAAGGTGCTCCCAGTCCTGTAAACGCCGGCACTACATAGCAGCCGTTGGTATCACTTACCTTATTTGCCATGTATTCAGAATCATAGGCGGAATCTATAAGCTTCATCTCGTCCCTGAGCCACTGCACTGCCGCTCCTGCTACAAATACCGAGCCTTCAAGCGCATAATTTATCTGATTATTTAATCCCCAGGCTATAGTAGTCACCAGACCGTTTTTTGAAAATACCGGAGCTGTCCCAGTATTCATCAGCATAAAGCAGCCTGTGCCATAGGTATTTTTTGCCTCGCCAGCTTCAAAACAGCCCTGCCCGAATAAAGCAGCCTGCTGGTCGCCTGCCGCCCCTGCTATAAGTATGGGCTCCCCAAAATATCTCTTATCAGTTGCTCCATATACCTGGCTTGAAGGCACCGCCTTAGGAAGCATAGACTCAGGTATCTCAAAAAGCTCAAGAAGCTCCCTATCCCATTCAAGAGTATGTATATTAAAGAGCATGGTTCTGGAAGCATTGGAATAATCCGTGATATGAACTCTGCCATTGCTAAGCTTCCATATAAGCCAGGTTTCTACTGTACCGAATAAAAGCTCCCCGGCTCTCGCCTTTTGTGCTGCTCCTTCAACATTATCAAGGAGCCATCTGATTTTAGCTGCTGAAAAATATGCGTCAGGCATAAGCCCGGTTTTTTGGCGTATTTTTTCTCCAAGCCCTTTTCTTTTTAATCTGTCACAATACTGAGCGGTTCTTCTGCACTGCCATACTATAGCCCTATATATTGGCTGTGAAGTTTTTTTGTCCCAAACTATAGTAGTTTCTCTTTGATTGGTAATGCCTATTGCCGCTATATCTGAAGCTGTAATTCCCAGCTTTGCCATAGCTTCTACTGCCACCGAAAGCTGTCCTGACCATATATCCTCCGCATTATGCTCTACCCAGCCAGGCTTAGGGTAATATTGTCTAAACTCTTTCTGAGCTACTGCGCCTACATTTCCCTCCTTATCAAAAATTATACATCTATTGCTTGTGGTACCTGAGTCAAGTGCCATTATATATTTTGACATTAAATCCTCTCCTTATTACAGTACAATTTGTTTACACCTAAATACCTCATTTTCACTCTCATCATGGCTCACAAAGATGCACTGCCTGTCAGCCGTGCTTTCCTTTACATATAAGAGCACCTTACCTTTAAGCTCCTTATCCAGCCCTTTAAAGGCCTCATCAAATATCATCAGCTCTCCATCGTAATATAAAGCTCTTGCAATACTCAGTCTTCTTTTTTGACCTCCGCTTAAGGCTCCCGCCTTCTGCATCAAAAAATTACTTAATTCCAGCTTTGAAGCTATGCTCTTAATCAATTCACAATCTTCATTTTTTTTAACCAGAGCTATATTTCTGTATGCAGTCAAGCCCTCTATAAGCCTGTCCTCCTGAAATACCGATGATATTTTTCGGGCATCTTTTAATACGCTCCCGCTCTCATAAGGCTCAAGTCCCATAATAATATTTAAAAGCGTAGTTTTTCCACAGCCTGAGCTTCCCATTATACATAGACTTTGCTTATCCTTCAATTCCAAATTAAAATCTCTGAACAGCGGCTTTTCGCCGAAACTTTTATACAAATTACTGATTATAAGCATAGCTGTACACACCATTTAAAATAAATATCAAAAGCTTTTCGAAGCCAAGGCTCAGCAGTATTATTACTAAAGTCCAGGCAAATAAATCTGAAATTGAAAAATAAATCTTTGCTTCATAGAGCTTATAGCCTATTGAGTTTCTGGACAGACCTATTATTTCAGCAGCGACTCCTGATTTCCATGCCATGCCGGAAGCTGTCTTTACTGCTGAAATAACATACTGAAAAATTTCCGGAATCAATATATAATGCAGCTTTCTAAATCCGTTAATATTATAGACCTTTGAAAAGTCCAGCAGCTTGCTGTCTACCTCCTTAAGACCAGTTAAAATATTAGTATAAATTATCGGAAAGACCATTATAAAGCTTATAAATACCGCAAGCTTCTTAGCTCCCAGGTACATGAGTGCAAGGATTACAAAGCTGGCTACCGGTATTGATTTTGCCATGAGCACATAAGGATATAAAAATTTTTCAAAGATTCCAGACTTATATGAGAAAAAAGCCAGTAAACAGGCAAAAGCAAAGCCGTAAGCAAAGCCCAATCCTATTCTTGAAAGAGAATAGACTACAGTCAAATAAAATTCTTTAGTCCCAAGCAGCAGGGTTAAGCTTTTTAATACTTCAAAGGGACCTGCGATAAGCAGGCTCTGTTTTATAATTAATGCCGCAGACTGCCAAAGCAGCAGTGCAAATAGCACTGCTGCAGCTTTTTTACAGGTATTATTCTGTGAAGAAGAATTCATCGCCGGGTACCTCACCGCCTACTGACTGAGGATTATAGGAGTATAAAATATCAAAATAAGCTTTAGTAAGCTCAGCCATTTCCCTGCCGTCTATATAGGTTATATTACACTTAGGTATAGCCTTTAAGGCTATGGGCTCTTTTACTATATCATAGCTTTCAGAAAGCTTTGCAGCCTCTGCCACATTGGCATTTACCCATTCGGTGCTGTATTTATATTCTTCAAGGAATCTCTTTATCTGTTCAGGATTTTTTTCTGCAAAATCCGCTCTTGCAAAAAGTCCTGCCGTTATCAGCTTCCTGCCCTCACTGACCTTATCCCACTCCTCAGTTAAATCCAGCACCTCATCAAAACCCTGAATTTGAGTTTTGGCTACCGTCATAAACGGCTCCGGGCACATAGCTACAGCCTTGTCCATATTTGAAATTGTACTTATAATCTCAGTATGCTCGCTTTTCCACTCTATAGTCACATCCTTATCGGGGTCTAAACCGTTTTTGCTCAAAATATACTTAAGCACATATTCAGGAGTTCCGCCTTTGCCGGAAGCATATATAGTCTTTCCCTTTAAATCGCTTACACTCTTTATATCTTCTCCCTTTGCGCCTATGTATAAAACTCCTAAAGTATTAATCGCCAGCATTTTAACCTTATCGTTTGATTTTTTTGCCAGCACCGCCCCCATGTTTGCAGGAGCTGCCACTATATCAAGCTCGCCGCTCAGCAGCTTAGGACCGACCTCCTCAATGTTTGAGGACATTGTAAAATCATAAGTATTTGCAAGCTTTCCTGCTTTTGAATCCTCCAGCAGCTTAAGCATTCCAAGACTTGTAGGTCCCTTTAAGCCTCCAAGCCTTACAGTTATGCTCTTGTAATCACTTGGAACTGCTCCCGGCTCCTGAGGCTGCTTGACCTCTGATTTATCCTCCTTTGAAGCTGATTCGGATACAGAGCCTGCTCCCTTATCCGCCGCTTCAGAGCTTGCTTCACTGCTTTGACTGCCTGCCGCAGTTTGTGAAGTATTGCCTGCACAGGCTGACAGTGCCAATGCTGAAACCAAAAATGCTGAAAAAATTGATAATTTAATTTTCATCTACTTTACCCTCCTTAATTATACGCTTAAATACTTACCTGCTAAAATACAGTTATCAGCTTACTTTAATATCATAGCAAAGGTGAAATTTTTTTCAAGTCTTATTTTATTTTAATTTGATTGTACTCTTTCTTTAGTTTTAGTTGAAAATATATTATAATACTATTGCCAGTTTTTAATAACTTTGGTATGCTAGTGAGCGAAAATTTAGCTTTAGTTCAGCTTTACCGCCATATATAATCTGCCTTAATAAATGGCAGTATAGTTAAAGCTTAGGATTATATTATAAATTTGTTTCTTAAGCTTAGACTGAACTTTTAAGAAATTTATCCAGGAGGATATATATGTCAGATAAGACGACACAAAACGACCACCAATCATATACTAAACAGCAATCTATAAAGTCTAAAGAAAGAAGGAATTTTTTTCTCTTTACGATTATACCGTTTATATTATTGAATACAATTATATTTTTCGCAGTCACAACGATGCCCGACTTTACTTTAGATATAATTAAAAATGCTGATTTTAAGACGGTAAATCTTACTGTTACACAGACCAGTATTTATCCGCTTAAATCCTTTATTGTAAAGCTTGATGAAACCGAAATACAGATGGAGGTACATAAGGAGGGCTTTAAAACCATCTATGAAGCCACTATTACCACAAATGGAGGTTTGTCAGTTGAAGCCATAAATTTAAATGGAATGAGGAAAATTGCCTATGACCAAATTGATTCAATAGATACCACTCCTCCGCTCATCCTTGACCCCGAGGAAACTGAAAATTCAAAAGTCAGCATAAGTCTTGAGGACGACCAGTCCGGAATTGACTTTGATAAGCTTTATGCCATAGACGCAAGAGGAAATAATATAAGACCTGAGCTTATTGATAAGGAAGATTCCTCCGTAGTATTTCCCTATGATACCGACAGCTTGGAAATACATGTAGTAGACAAGGTAGGAAATCAAAGTGTAGCTAATTTCAGCAGAATTGACAGACGTGCCAAACGTGATACTGATTCTGATGAAGCCTCGGATAAGGCTGATTCAAATAATACAGACGACAATGAAAATACAGATAAAATCAAACAGTCAAAATCATCAACTCGGGCAGAAAACAAAACACAGGGAAGCTCCAATAGGCAGAGCCAATCTACCAAAAGCACTAAATCTGAAAGTCATTCAAAAACAAAGGCTTCAAGCACTGCTGCCAAAAGCAGTACAAAAAACAGCTCAAAAAGCAGCTCCGGTTCAGGCTCAAAAAGCACCGCTGCCAAAAGCAGCCCAGCTGCTTCCAAAAACACCGCTAAAAGCAATACTTCAAGCACCTCAAAAAACACAACTTTGTCAACTTCAAAAAGCACGGCTTCACCCACCTCAAAAAACAGCACTTCGGCTGCAAGCAAAGCTTCTGAAAAAACTAATTCAGAAAAAACCAACTCAGAAGCTAGAACTTTTTCTTCCAAGCCTTCAACTGAAAACTGATACATTTAAAAATTATATAAAAAGGACTTCCGGTCTTATTTGCAGCCGGAAATCCTTTTTATATTTTCTTTTTAATCTAAACAGCCTAATGCAAAAATCAAATTCAGCTATTAAGGCTTCCTTGAATAAATACCTGCCAGCATATCACAATGCCATATAAGATTTTCGTCTATCTCATCACCGCTAAGTCTCCACTGCCAATTACCTGTGGCTACCCCCGGTGAATTTATACGAGAACTTTCACCCAGTCCAAGATAATCCTGCATAGGTATAATTACAGTATCAGCTATTGATGCCAGCACAGTTCTTACACAGTCCCAATGCAAATCCTTTACCGGAGTATGCTCGCTGCCCTGATACCTCACCATAAAAAGTCTTCTGTTTTCATCCAAACTCTCTGCCCATGCCTGAATAGGAGAATTGTCATGTGTTCCTGTGTAAGCCACGCAATTTCTTATATAGTTATGCGGAAGGTACATATTATCCGCATCTGAATCATAAGCAAACTCCAGCACTCTCATCGCCGGAAAACCGGTGTCCTTCACAAGCTTTATTACGCTGTCAGTCATAAGCCCCAAATCCTCCGCTATTATAGGCAGCCCCGCTTTATACTGCTTGGCAAAATGCCTGCTCAGCGAATTGAAAATTTCTATCCCCGGTCCTTTAAGCCATTCACCTTCAAGTGCATTAGTATTTTGGGCAGGTATCGCATAAAACTCATCAAAGCCTCTGAAATGATCAACCCTTACATAATTATAAAGCTTAAGCACATATTCAAGCCTGTTTTTCCACCAGGCAAAATCTGTTTTTTTATGTTTTTTCCAATCATATAAGGGATTGCCCCAAAGCTGTCCCTCTGGAGAAAAATAATCTGGAGGACAACCAGCTACAAGCTCAGGCGCCTTGTATTCATTAAACAAGAAAAGCTCAGGGTGACTCCAAGCATCTGCTGAATCAATAGAAACATAAATAGGCATATCACCTATAATTTCTATTCCAACTTCATTTGCATATTTTTTAAGTGCCTTCCACTGCTTTTCAAAAACAGCCTGTATCCATTCATAAAATTCTATCTCGTCCGCAAGTCTTTTTTTCGCTTTATTGATTGCTTCCTTTTTTACCAGCTTTAATCCTTCTTCCCATTCATACCAGGGAAGTCCTTTATTCTCAGCTTTGATAGCCTGATATAAACAGTATCTTTTAGTTTCCTCCAAAAGATTTTGTGTTTCAACCTCATATTCACAGTCTCTTCGTTTCAAAAAAGCTTTTTTTAACAACTTTTCACGGCTATTCCATACCTTTTCATAATCCACCCGTGCACTGTCCTTGCCCCAATCAATCTCCTCAAGCTCTTCTTTTTCAAAAAAACCCGCCTCCGTCAATTCATCAAGTGCTATATAATTCATATTTCCTGCGAAGGCGCTCCCGCTCTGATAAGGAGAATCTCCATAGCCTGTAGGTGAGAGCGGCAGTATCTGCCAATAGCTCTGACCGGCACGCTTTAATTTATCTACAAATTCATAAGCCTCCTTTGAAAATCCTCCTATGCCATAATTGCCTGAAAGGCTTGATACAGGAAGCAGTATGCCACATGCTCTTTTCATTCATTTTACTGCTGTTTTAATTATTTAAAAGCAGTTCCTCCTCTTTTTATATTTTATTTATAGAAATTATAAAGCTATCCAAGCTTTACATACAGCTTATTATATGGTATCTCTATTCCTTTTTTGTCAAACTCAGCTTTGATGTGTTCAAATATATTACATTTAACTTCAAAATATTCTGAGGTTTTACACCAGGCTCTGGTAGCAAGTGTAATACATGAGGCATCAAAAGCTTCTATAAATACTATCGCTTCTGGCTCTTTACAGATACGCTCATCTTTATCATATACGTCTTTAAGACATTCTTTTGCAATATTTATATCCGAATCATAGCTTATACCTATGTTTATATCCAATCTTCGTTTATCAAATGCAGTTGCATTAGTCACCACTGCATTTGATAAGCTTCCATTTGGAACAGTGATTTTTCTATTGTCAGCAGTTATAAGAGTTGTATATATAATACCTATCATGCTTACACTGCCTTCAACTCCAATCCCGCTTATATAATCTCCCACCTTAAAGGGACGCATAAAGAGTATTATTATTCCTCCTGCAAGGTTGCTCAGACTGCCTTGCAGGGCAAGCCCTACCGCTATACCGGCAGAGCCTATAACTGCTGCAAGTGAATTTGAGCTTATTCCAAGTCTTTCTGCAATTATGAATACAATAATTAAATATAAGAGAGCTTTTACAAGCGAAACTATAAACTTTCTTGCTCCCTCCTCCATATTCAATCTATCCAATGAGGTTTTAAGCATTTTAGCAAACAGGGATATAAGCTTTCTTCCTAAAACAATTATAATAACTATTATAAGCAGTTGATATAAAAATCCAAGTGCCAAGGGCGTTATTCTTTTTATGGTATCAGCTACAACATCAGGCTGTATCTTCTGCAAATCTTCGCTAACAGCCTCTTTAACATCAGCTGCAAGAGTTTCACTTTCTAAAGCTGATGAAGCCAAACTCTTTCCTGCCTGTATTAAAAGCGATATTAACATTATTTCTTACTTTTAGCAGCTTTGCTTTTTCGAGTTGTTTTCACAGTTTTTTTAGTTTTAGCTTCCACTTTTTTCATTGAAAAGGCTATCATACTTAAAGGCGGAAGCTTGATGCTTATAATTTCTGTCTTAATATCTTCATTATCTTTCTTATCTTCATTGCCTTCACCATAAACTGAGTTTATTTTATCCGCTTTATCAGCTATTTTAATTGTTGAGGTGACAGGCTTTACATTTAGCATGCCTGTGCCTCCAAAGTCTTTATTATCTGAATTAAATTCTTCAGTATAAACTCCATGATACGGAACAACTACATCAAAGCTGTCGTAGGCTACAGGTGTAAAATTACATATTACCAATATGTCATCTTCTTCATACTCACTATGTCTTACAAAAGAGATAACATTTTCTCTATACGAACTGCAATTTGTCCATTCAAAGCCCTCAGGCTCACAGTCAAGCTCCCAGAGCGCTTCATGCTCTATATAAAATAAATTAAGTGCCTTTACATAGTCCTGCATATTTTTATGTGTCGGATACTTAAGTATATCCCAAGGCAACTCGCTAAGCTCATTCCACTCATTTAAGGGAGCAAATTCCTGCCCCATAAATAAAAGCTTTTTTCCGGGGTGAGTCATCATATAGCCGTAGGCAGCCCTGAGGTTGGCATTTTTTTCTTCCTGAGTGGTACCCGGCATCTTACCTGCAAGTGTACCTTTTCCATGTACCACCTCATCATGGCTTAATACGAGGATAAAGTTTTCACTGTACTGATACAGCATAGAAAAGGTCAGTGCTCCATAATGATGACTTCTAAAATATGGGTCTACCTGCATATAATGCAAAAAGTCATTCATCCAGCCCATATTCCATTTAAAGTCAAAGCCCAGACCTCCATCTCTTAATTCACCACTGATTTTAGGCCAGGAAGTAGATTCTTCTGCAATCATAAGTACATCATTATGTCTTATCTTCATTATTGAATTTAAATGCTTCAAAAATTCTACCGCTTCAAGATTTTCATTACCGCCATACTTGTTTGCAATCCATTCGCCATCATTCTTACCATAATCAAGATAGAGCATTGAAGCTACCGCATCCATTCTGATACCGTCTGCATGATATTCCTTAACCCAGAAAAGCGCATTGGCTATAAGAAAATTACTTACCTGAGGTCTGCCATAGTTATAAATATAGGTTCCCCAATGAGGATGCTCCCCCTGCCTCGGGTCTGCATGCTCATATACGTGAGTACCGTCAAAAGCTCCAAGTCCGTGAAGGTCTTTAGGAAAATGGGCGGGTACCCAGTCAAGTATTACACCTATTCTTTCATTATGCATATAGTCTACAAAATACATAAAATCCTCAGGTCTTCCATATCTTGCGGTAGGAGCATAATAACCTGTCACCTGGTAGCCCCAGCTCTCATCAAGAGGATGCTCCATAACAGGCATAAGCTCTATATGAGTATAATTCATAGTCTTTACATACTCAGCAAGCCTTGGCGCAATTTCTCTGTAATTATAAAATTCACTCCCCGCTATATTATTTCCTTCCTCATCAGTCTGAGACTCTTTTCTAATCCAGGAGCCAAGATGCACCTCATAGATATTCATAGGCTTGCCGTCATAGTTTTTACCGTTGCTCTGATATACATCACGTGAATCCATCCAGTCTTCATCTGTCCAGTTATAATTCTTAATATTCACTATTACGCTGGCAGTATCAGGACGCAGCTGTGAATAATTCGCATAGGGGTCCGCTTTGAGCATTGGCTCACCGCGTTTAGTTTTTATTTCATATTTATAAATCTCTCCTTCTTTTAATTCAGGTATAAATATTTCATATATTCCTGAATCCCCTATTTTTCTCATCTGATGTCTTCTGCCGTCCCAACAGTTAAAATCACCTACCACGGAAACTCTGATAGCTTCAGGAGCCCAAACCGAAAAATATACTCCCTTAATCTCATCTATTGTAATACAATGAGCCCCCATTTTCTCATAAACATCATAATAAACTCCTCTTTCAAATTTCGATAAATCCTCATCAGTATAAATTCCCATATACCTGTAAGCATCATAAATGCTCTGCGTGTTGCCATCCTTATAAACTATATTAAACTTATACTTTGGAATATCTGTTCTGTCAATCAGCACTGCAAAGAAGCCTTTATCATTAAGCTTTTCCATTTCAAATCTGCTTTTCTCAATTATAAATTCGACTTCCATAGTTTCGGCTTCTGGTATAAATGCCTGTATAAGCAATCCCTCATCTGTCTGATGTGCTCCGAGAGCGGCATGCGGGTCTAATGATTCGGAGTATTCAATATCTTCTATCGCCGCCCAGTCTATAAGTTTATACAGTAAATCTTCCATGTTTCTCCTCCTGAATACTTTATACTGGATTTTCCATACTGTTTCCTTATAATTCTAACATTTTTTGGACTAAAAAGCTAATAATTTTCATAAATATTAGAAAAGGCTATTGCACATATTGCCTATCTGTCTTAAACTAATTAGCATTGATATTTAAAATATATTGAGATTGAATTATTATTATATGTCTTATATATTTTTAATTTTAAATCAATATTTCCAATATTTAAACTTAATATAAAAATAAAAAAAGGGGTAAATCTACAGTCATGAATTATAAAGATAGAGAATCGCAAAGTATAGGTGAGTTTGACAATGGTGACAAAAAGAAAGGAGAGTTTAACTTGCTCTCTGAGCTTTTAAGCTGGATTAGTGTTATTGTCATAGCGGCAGGTATAGCTCTTGTCCTCAATAACTTTATTATAGCAAATTCCAGAGTTCCCTCAGCCTCAATGGAAAACACTATAATGACTAAGGACAGAATTATAGGACTTAGAATGGCTTATATGTTTTCAGAGCCTCAAAGAGGAGATATAATCATCTTCCGCTATCCCGATGATGAAAAGGTTTATTACGTAAAAAGAATTATAGGTATACCCGGCGATGTTATTGATATTGTTGACGGCAAAGTATACCTTAATAACTCATCCGCTCCGCTTGATGAGCCCTATCTTAAGGAGGCAATGATCCCTGAGGCTCCTATGCATTTTGAAGTGCCTGAAGAAGGATATTTCTGTCTGGGTGATAATAGAAATAATTCCAAAGATGCCAGACGCTGGAAAAATACTTATGTATATAAAGATAAGATAATAGCAAAGGTTGTTTTAAGATACTTTCCAAACATACACCTGCTGAAATAACAAAAAGTAATATGAGCAAATTTTACCAAAAAAAGGTGTTGCAAAATAGATGAGTACTCATCTATGGAGCAGCACTCTATTTTTATGTCAAAAGCGATGGAGGCTCGCATCATAGCCGCAAATCAGTTTTTTGAACCCTTCTTTTTAATGTCTTAACCGACAGGATTAAAACAAATTTATTCCAAATTTTTATATACCTCATAAGCAGCTCTTTTATTTCCGGCGGCATCTCTTAAACCGAATTTCATTTTTTTGCCTTCAAAAGTTTCTCCGACATCATTTTGCCGACTCAAATAAAATCCTTCTATATAAGGATTATCCCTTGCTATCTTATAGGCTTCACTGATAACCTCTGCCTGAAGTGCTTCACTTGTAGCATTAAAGCCCTGTTCAGAAAGTATGATATGTCTTACCTCGCCTCCAGGAGAAAGATATTCCTGCTGCGAAAAGAAATCCGTAAGCACATGCAAATTCTTCATATTAATAAGCGGAGAATCCAGACTATCCTTTACATCTGCATCATTTCTAAAATCCGGGTCTACTAAGCCCTGAGGGTAGGCATGCCAAGCTATGCCATAATCGGTGTCCTTTAAATAATTATTTATAATCGGCATCATATCCTTAGCCTGATATATCCCTGCTCCCTGGTCCGAATACCATTTCCATCTGTGATCAAAGGGTATAAATACTCTTGCCTCGGGATTTTCGGATTTTATCGCCTCATACCATATTTTAAATCCCTCACAATACTGCTGGGTATAAGAAGCCAAATCAGCAGTAGGCATGTAGTTCCAGGTTCTCCCATTATTTATCTCATTGCCTATAATCCAGTTTGAAACCAAATCCTTATACTTATGTGCAAAGCTTTGTGCAGTAGCTCTTAAGGCAGTCTTTGCTTCCTCGCTTGAAACATTGAAGCCATAAAATACCGCACCTCTAGCAGGCTTAGACACGGGAAGCAGGGCAGGATTTCCATTTTGCCAGGGATTAAGCATAATAATCGTATTTGTAATACCGGCATCCTTATTCGCCTGATATAATCTTTCATAAGAATGATTTATAGGATTATTCCATATTATCTGTGTAACCCCCAGCTCCTTGCATTCATTAACTGCAGCTCCGCTGATTGCCAGCCCTTTTTTATTTTCAGGAGTTTGATAAAATGCATATGAAGGAAATACTGCTGCCGCTGTCATATATACACTCAAAATTACTGAAAAAATTTTCTTATTAATCACATTTCCTCCTTAAATCTAAACATTATAAATATTACATTTTATTATAATACTTTTACATATATATTACAACTTTACCTTTTTAAGTTTTTAAGGTTTTTCTTACAATTTTTTACCGCTCATTATAAAGCGAATATTCGCAACTGGCTTTGCTTCCTATTTTTCCATTTCTATCCTTTGTAAATTTGCAAATGTAATTGCATTCTTGGACTTTAATACATGGAATCCCTGTTTTTTCAGACAGGCTACTAAGGTACGCATAAAAAATCCATGTGTAACTATGAGTGCATTCTCATTTTCACTAATTAGCTGCTCGCCAAATAAATTCGCTCTGTTTATAGTTTGCTTCCTGCTTTCTTTCTGCCGGCTTATATTAAAAAACCATTGGACTCTGCCTAAAATATTCCAAACAAACAAAGGAAGCTTAAATTTGACTCCAGCAAATGATTTTAGTGGTACCTCATTAATTTTATCGCTGATACTATAAGACCTATCCGGCATTAAAAATCTTGCAGTTTCTCTGCTTCTTCTGCTTTCACTGCAATAAACTCTTTTTACAGAAATATCAGCTGGTATTATTTTTGAGGTATCTATAGGTGAGTTGTCATATTCGTCACATTCCTCGTCAAATACACATGAGTCGGACATTCGTGACCATTTCATCAAAACTTTTGCATGCCTTATTATATATAGCTTCATAGACCTCGTAACCTCATTTTCTGTGCCTCACTTGGATATATCCTGTATTTATATGCTTTTAACACAAGCTGCCCACTTCTATCCCTGATTTTCTATATATATCTTCGCAACATATCTTCTGACACATCCCCTGTGCTACAGGCAAAATACCCGTCTGTCCAAAATATATGTTCTTTCAAATACCTCCTACTAAATATTTATCCTTAAGTAAGCTCCGTCAGCATTTTTTCAGCTTTTACCTTATCATCAGCACGAATAATAATCCCTTTCTCATCAATCAAATAAGTGGTTCTTACTACTCCCATTGAAACCTTGCCATAATTTTTCTTTTCTTTCCAAACATCATAAGCTTCAATCACTCTGCGCTCAGGGTCCGCTAGCAATGTAAAAGTCAAACCATATTTTTGCTCAAACTTTTTATGTGAGTCTACGCTGTCTTTACTTATACCAAGCACAACTGCACCTTTTTCCATAAACTGCGGATATCTGTCAGAAAATCCGCATGCCTGCTTTGTACACCCCGGTGTATTATCTTTAGGATAAAAATAAAGTATCACTTTTTTCCCACTATAATCCTTAAGTGAATGCAGCTTGCCATTCTGGTCCGGAAGTTCAAAATCCGGCGCTTTAATACCTATTTCCAGCATCCTATTAGCCTCCATTTTTTATTTCAAATATAATAGCATACATATTAATGTTAGTAAACCAACATATTTAGAGCATATTATTTGAGAGCTGTAAATATTTTAATGCAACATTAAATAATTAAATACAATAAAACAAAAACTCCTGATATAATCAAGAGTTTTTTAAGAGGCGACAACCAGATTTGAACTGGTGATCAGGGTGTTGCAGACCCATGCCTTACCACTTGGCTATGTCGCCGTATTAAATTCTAAGCTCCCTGAGTAGGACTCGAACCTACGACACTGCGGTTAACAGCCGCATGCTCT
>ERZ773005.265-NODE-265-length-45676-cov-6.568401_pt1 | contig 45676 bp, 38 predicted proteins | sample MGYA00580666_ERZ773005 | MGnify/ENA primary metagenome ERZ773005 (study PRJEB29015, sample SAMEA2737999) | human oral metagenome | biome: human oral; feature: human-associated habitat; material: dental | place: China | collected 2061 ...
CTAATCTTGGCAATCATATATGAGAGCCAGTGCCAACGTTTACTTTACAGTAACCTGGAGTCGCCTGAAAAACATATAATTTTGACACCTACAATAGAATGTGCTAAAATTAAGTTTCAGATTAAAGATTAAACAGGAGATTAAAAGCGAAAAACATGGGAAAGATTAGTGTAAGCGAATGTGATATAGAGGGACTTTATGTCATAGAGCCGAAAGTATTTTATGACAGCAGAGGCTATTTTATGGAAAGCTATAATCAAAGGGATTTTTACGAAGCAGGTCTTAAAATGGACTTTGTACAGGATAATCAGAGCCTGTCTGTAAGGGGAGTGCTCAGAGGTCTGCATTTTCAGAGGGAGCATCCGCAGGGTAAGCTTGTCAGAGTGCTGAAGGGCGAGGTGTTTGATGTGGCGGTTGACATCAGAAAAGGCTCCAGGACTTTCGGAAAATGGCATGGAGTAGTATTAAGTGCCGAGAATAAAAAGCAGTTTTACATATCTGAAGGCTTCGCACATGGATTTTTGGTACTTTCTGAAGAGGCTGAGTTTGCATATAAATGCACTGATTTTTATCGCCCCGATGACGAGGGGGGCATACTTTGGAATGATAAGGAGATTGGAATAGACTGGCCCTTGGCAGAGGAGATTAAGCTTATAATATCAGAAAAGGATATGAAGTGGAAGGGACTTAGTCAAACCTGCGGGTTATAGCTGATTGGTGAATAATGAAAGATTTGATGGCTATTTTAACAGAGGCGATTAAAAAAAAGAATCTAATATGGGATTTGGCAAAGGCCGATTTTAAAAAACGCTTTGTCGGGTCCTATTTTGGCGTGGCGTGGATGTTTGTACAGCCCATAGTTACCGTACTGATTTATTTTTTTATATTTCAGATGGGCTTTAAGAGTGTTCCGCCCATAGACAATACTCCTTATGTGCTCTGGCTCGTACCCGGTATAGTACCCTGGTTTTATTTTAATGAAGCTTTGAATCTCGGTACTAACTGCCTTCAGGAGTATGATTATCTTGTGAAAAAGGTAGTGTTTAATGTTGCTATCCTGCCGATTATAAAGCTTATTTCCTGTCTTATGGTTCACATGGTATTTATATTTATAATGACAGGGCTCTTTTTTGCTTATGCCAGGCTGCCTATGATAAGCTGGCTGCAAATTGCGTATTACAGTGTCGCCTTATCTGTGCTGATTCTTGCATTTACCTATATCACTGCAAGCATAACTGTATTTTTTAAGGACATGGCTCAAATAGTAAATATTACGCTGCAGTTCGGGATGTGGCTGACTCCTATAATGTGGTTTCCGACGATGTTTGAGGAAAGACCGCTCTGGATAGACTCCGCACTTAAGATAAACCCGGTGTATTATATAGTTACAGGCTACAGGGACAGTATGCTTACCGGCGACTGGTTTTTTGAAAGACCGCTTTTAAGTATATATTACTGGATATTTACACTTAGCCTGCTTTTAATTGGAATAAGGCTTTTTAACAGGCTTAAACCCCATTTTTCGGATGTACTGTAATTATAAAATAATGTATATAATACTGTAGATTATCAGAGCTGCTCAGGCAGAATCAATTAAACCTGAACTTAGGAGAATAAAAATTTATGGACAAGGCTTATGCCATAGAATTAGAAGATGTAAAGAAAATATATAAATTATATGATAAGCCTATAGACAGGCTTAAAGAAGCTATAAACCTTACTCATAAGGTATATCATAAAAAGTTTTTTGCTCTTAACGGAGTGAGCTTTAAGGTAGAAAAAGGGACTACGGTAGGGATAATAGGCACCAACGGTTCGGGAAAATCGACGATACTTAAAATTATATGCGGAGTATTAAATCCAAGCGGAGGAAAGATAAGGGTAGAGGGCAATATCTCGGCACTACTTGAGCTGGGAGCAGGCTTCAATATGGATTATACCGGGATTGAAAATATTTATATGAATGGAACTATGATGGGCTTTTCAAAAGAGGAGATGGAGGTTAAGCTCCCTGAAATATTGGAATTTGCCGAAATCGGAGATTTTGTCCATCAGCCTGTAAAGACCTATTCGTCAGGTATGTTTGTAAGACTTGCCTTTGCCCTTGCTATAAATGTGGAGCCCGAGATACTTATAGTTGATGAGGCACTCAGCGTAGGAGATGTGTTTTTTCAGGCAAAGTGCTATAAGCGCATGGACGAGATAAGAAAAAACGGGACTACAATCCTTATGGTAACTCATGATATGGGAAGTATAATAAAGTATTGCGACAAGGTGGTTTTACTAAATAAGGGCTCTTTTATAGCAGAGGGAAGCCCGGGAAAAATGGTAGACCTTTACAAAAAGATTCTGGCAAACCGTCTTGATGATTTAGGCATGGAGCTTGATGAAGACTGTGAGGCGGAGTTTAAGGAAAAGTCTGATAAAACCGATGAGTCCGAGAGTGCCGGCAAGGCAAATAAGAATCAGCACAGCAGTCAATATCAGGACTTGCTTATGAAGGATAAGATGGCATTAAATCCAAGCCTTACCGAATATGGCGACGGCAGAGCCGATATATATGATTTTGGTATAATTGATGAAAAGGGCGAGGTATCAAATCTTATATTAAAGGGTGAGGAATTCACTATAAGAGAAAAAATAAGATTTTTTGACAATATACAGATGCCCATCTTTACCTATACTATTAAAGATAAAAAAGGTACCGAGCTTACAGGTACAAATACCATGTTTGAAGGCTGCGATATAAAGCCTGTAAAGGCAGGGGATACCTATGAGGTGGAGTTTAAGCAAAAAATGACGCTGCAGGGAGGAGAATACCTGCTTTCAATGAGCTGTACAGGTTATGAAAACGGTGTACATACAGTGTACCACAGACTCTATGATGTTACCGGCATAACCGTAGTTTCAAACAAAAATACTGTAGGTGTTTATGATATGGAGCCTGAGGTAAGCTTAAAATTTACTGAAATTAAAAACTGAACCGACAGGGAAAATCTCCCGCTTTAAAAGCACGAAGCTTTAAGCGGGGGAGCAGATTAAATAGATTGGATTATGGATAAAATAAGAGAAAATATGACTGAAGATAGAGCACAAAGTAAATACGGAGGCTTTGCCAACCTTATAAAAGCCTATGGCAATGATGAAGCTGCACTTTTAAAAGACAATCCCTCTTTAAACAACCTGTATATGTTTTCTAATCAGAGAGCAGGTATTGCTGAATGGCTTAATATAAAGCCGGATTCAAATATACTGCTCCTAGGCTTTGAGAGTGTGGCACTTACAGAATATTTGCTTAAGAACGCAAAAGAACTTTACATATGGGACAAAGAAGGATTCTTTGAAGAGGTTTTAAGAACCGCATTTAGCGAGGATAAGAAACTCATAAAATTTAATGCTGCATTTAAAAATCAAGGCACAGAAATTAAATTTGATTATATTATAGCTGCTTTTAATCCTGATATCAGCCCCGCTGTTAATGTTAAAACCGGTTTTAGTGATTTAAAAGAGCTGCTTTCAGACAACGGAAGATTTATATTTGCTGTAGATAACAGCTACGGCATAAAATACCTGCTTGGTGCAACGCCTGATGAATATGTACTTAGCAGGAAGGAGCTTGCTTTAAAATTTGAACAGGCAGGTTTTGGTGAATTTACTTTTTATTATCCGGTATCAGATTACAGGCTGCCCTTAAGCTTGTATTCAGATAGATACCTGCCTAAAAAGGGAGATTTATCAAGTGATTTGCCAGCTTATGATTATCCTGATGTGGCAGGTCTTTCAATTTCCAGAAAGCTTGATGAAGTATGTGAGAAGGGAGATTTTCCATTTTTTGCAAATTCGTTTATAGCAGTGAGCGGAAAGGCTTTGGATACGGTTTTTGTAAAATATAATAGAAACCGCAGAGATAAATATCAGATTTGTACTTCAATAGAAGAAAAAGACGGTATAAGGTCGGTAAAAAAGACCGCACTTTATAATTCCGGAGCGGAGCATATACTTTCATTTAAAGCTAAATATGAAAGGCTTTTAGCAGAGGGAAGTGGTATCTCCTATCTTGAGGCTGATATAAAATATAATTCGTACAAAGACAAATACGAAGCAGCCTTTGAATTTATAGAGGGTGAGAATTTAAGTGAAAGGCTTGGAGGCTTGGCAAAGAACGGATATATTCCGGTTGACGAGATTAATAAGGCCTTTGAGAAGATTGACAGGGGCATAGGCACTTCAAATATGGATTCCATATTTGATAATTTTATTTACTGCGGTGATACTCTGTATGGTATAGACTATGAATGGGTCGAGGATAAAAAGCTGCCGCTTTTGTATACGAGATACAGGGCGCTGCATGAATTTTTTATAAAATTCGGTGCAGATATGGAAATTAGTGAAACTGAATTTCTTGCCTTATTTAATATCCCGGAGAAAAATATTCCCCTGTATGAGGAGCTTGAGAGGGCTTTTCAAAGCAAGGTTCACGGGGATATACAAAAAATTTATCTTGATAATTACAGAGTTGAGGTAAAGCCGGTAGGAGAATTTATCAAGATGGAAAAAAAATATGGCTATATGGCAGAGCGAAACAGAATTTTAAAAGAGGAGCTTTATGAGCAGTCAGATGCACTCAGAAAGCTTAGGGAGATAAAACAGCTCACTGATAATCATGTAAGAAATCTTGAAACAATTATAGAGATTTTAAGGCATGAAAATGGAGAGATAGCAAAGACTCTGGCAGACCGTGAAGCACATGAGGGAATTTCATATAAGCTTAAAAGAAAGCTTTCCGGCAGATTTAACAGAATGTTCCCCAAGGGTACGGAAAGACGCAGAAGATTTTCATACATGACCCATCCTGTAAAATATATCAGGCTGATAAGCTCAGATAAGGGAAGAAATCTTATGGAGGGAGAAAGGAGGATAGGCGAAATCTACAGGAAATACGGGAAGCTGATATTTAAACAAGAAGAAAACCCCAAGGTAAGTATTATAATACCGGTATATAATCAGATAAATTACACCTATGCCTGCCTTATATCCATTCTGGAAAACACAGATAATATAAGCTACGAAGTGATAATAGCAGATGATGTATCAACTGATGCCACTAAGGAGCTGTCCAGGTTTGTAGAAAACATTGTTATCAGCAGAAATACAAAAAATCAAGGCTTTCTTAAAAACTGCAATAATGCGGCAAAGCTTGCCAAAGGCGAGTATATAATGTTTTTAAATAATGATACCAAGGTTACAAAGGATTGGCTTTACTGGCTGGTAGACCTTATGGAGAAAAATTCTCAGGCAGGTATGGCAGGTTCGAAGCTTTTGTATCCTGACGGCAAGCTTCAGGAAGCCGGAGGCATTATATGGAGTGACGGCTCCGGCTGGAATTATGGAAGAAATGACAACCCGAATAAATGCCAGTACAATTATGTAAGAGAAACCGATTATATATCGGGGGCGGCAATTATTATAAGACATAAGCTGTGGAAACAGATAGGCGGATTTGATGAAAGATTTGCTCCGGCATACTGTGAAGACTCGGACTTTGCTTTTGAGGTGAGAAAGGCGGGATATAAGGTATTATATCAGCCGAAATCAGAGGTAATACATTTTGAAGGAGTTTCAAACGGTACTGATGTAAATGGTACCGGGCTTAAGCGCTATCAGGTAGAAAATTCTGTTAAATTAAAGGAAAAATGGCAGGACGAGTTTAAAAAACAGTTTGCAAATACGGGCGGTACTAACATATTTAAAGCCAGAGAAAGAAGCAGGGATAAGAAAATAATTCTCTTTGTGGACCACTATGTGCCTACCTTTGATAAGGATGCAGGCTCAAGAACCACCTTTCAGTATATTAAGCTGCTGATTAAGAAAGGCTTTATCATAAAATTTTTAGGAGATAATTTTTCCAATGAGGAGCCCTATACGACTGCTCTGGCTCAGTTGGGCGTTGAAGTGCTTTACGGAAATGAGATGCAGAGCGAAATAAGGGAATGGATACGGAAAAATTCCAGAGATATTCACTTAATCTATCTGAATCGACCTCATATAGCACTTAAGTATATTGATTTTATTAAAACACATACTGAGCTTAAGGTGATATTTTACGGGCACGATTTGCATTTTCTTCGTGAGTACAGAGAGTATGAGCTTACTGGAGATGAAAGTAAAAAGGAAAGCAGCGCTTATTGGAAAAATATAGAATTTGAAATCCTGAATAAAGCCGATATAAGCTATTATCCTTCAAAGACTGAAATCAGAGCCATTTGCAGCATAAACCCCTATCTTGAGGTTAAGGCTATAACTGCTTATGTATATGATAATTTCATAGAAAATATAGAAAAAGATTTTACAAAAAGGGAGGGAATAGTATTTGTGGGCGGCTTTGCTCATCCCCCCAATACTGATGCGGTCAAGTATTTTGTAAATAAAATATGGCCCTTAGTCAGAGAAAGGCTTAAAGTTAATTTTTACATAGTCGGCTCTAAGGCGGGAGAGGAAATCACCGCCCTTAATGACCCTGAAAACGGCGTTATAGTAAAGGGCTTTGTATCAGATGAAGAGCTGGACAGCCTGTATAGAAACTGCAGAATTGCTGCCGTACCTTTAAGATACGGTGCTGGAGTAAAGGGCAAGGTAATAGAGGCGCTTTATTATGGAGTTCCGGTAGTAACTACTGAGGTAGGAGCGGAGGGCATACCCGAAGCTGATAGAGTTATGAAAATTGCAGACAGGAACAGGTCTTCAGGTGAGGATTTATTTTCTGATATGCTTGATAAGGTTTCTTATGAGGGTTCTGAAACAATGCCGACTGCAAATCCTGATACGGATTACACGGCTTCAGCCTTTGCGGATATTATCACTGAGCTTTATAATAATACGGAGGAGCTTGAGAAGATGAGCGATAAGTCTGAGAAATATATAAGAAAGTATCACAGTATTGAGGCGGTTTGGAATATTATCAAAGAGGACTTTGAGTAAGAGCTGCGGTAAATATAGGTATTTATGGAATTTAGGCTAAAGTATTGAAAGCTGGGGGGCATAAAATCATCTGAACAGATGATTTTATGCCCCTCCCAGTCTTAAGCCGGAAAAAATTGCAGCTTTATAAATACAGCTTTGACTACTTTGTAGCAGCTTTTTTTAAAATCTTACAGTATAAAATACTTCGCGGCAAAGAATAAACCGAGTACTGCCATCAGCGGAGTGATTTTTTTAGCTTTGCCGGTAAAAAGATTAATTATTACGTAGGAAAGAATTCCCATGGAGATTCCCTCTGAGATGCTGTAAAATAAAGGCATTGCGAGGATACATATATAGCAGGGAATAGCTTCTCTGAAATCTGATAAATCTATATTTGTTATATTTGTAAACATATAAAAGCCTACTACTACCAGTGCCGGTGCAGTGGCAAAGGCAGGTATTGCCAAAAATATTGGAGAGAGCAAAAGAGAAAGCCCGAAAAGCACCGCGGTGACGACTGCAGTAAGTCCGGTACGTCCTCCTTCGAGCACTCCTGAAGCGCTTTCTACAAAAGTGGTGGCGGTAGAGGTTCCAAATACTGCCCCTAAGGTAGTGGCAACCGCATCCGCAAGCAGTGCCCCTTTGATCCTTGGCAGCTTTCCTTCTTTGTCAAGCATGCCGGCTTTTGAGGAAACTCCTATAAGAGTACCTATAGTATCAAACATATCGACAAATAAGAAAGCAAAAACTACCGGGATAAAGTCAAAGGAGCGTACTGCGCCTAAGTCAAATTTAAAAAGGATAGGTGATATTGAGGGGATTAGTATGCCGCGTGAAAAATCTGGAAGCAGACTGTAAAAACCAAGCTCAGGATTAGGAATATAAATGCCTGCAAACTGACAGACAATCCCGAGTACCCAGGTGATAAGGATGCCGAGCAGTATATTTCCTTTTATATTGTTAATCACCAGAATTGAGGTTATTAAAATACCTGCCGAGGCAAGTATTACCCCTACGCCTACATCATTCATAGTAGCACTTACAGAGTTGACTGCATTATATTTATCAAGAGAAAACAGCCTGACAAGTGTAGAGCCTGCTATTATAATATTTGCATTTTGCAGCCCTATAAAGGCAATAAAAAGTCCTATGCCCACGCTGACCGCTTCCTTTAAATTTTTAGGAATAGCATTAAATATAGCTTCACGTATATTTGTAACTGAGATAAGTATAAAGATTATACCTTCGACTAATACGGCAGTGAGTGCTATCTGCCAGCTGTAGCCCATAGATTTCACTACTGTGTATGCAAAGTAGGCATTAAGTCCCATCCCCGGTGCTATTGCAAAAGGATAGTTGGCAAAAATTGCCATAAAAAGTGTGCCGAGACAGGCTATAAGTGCGGTGGCGGTAAATAATGCACCGGCATCCATTCCGGTGCTTGAAAGCACTGAGGGGTTTACTGCAAGTATATAAGCCATAGTCATAAAAGTGGTGATGCCGGCTATAACTTCTGTTTTGACATCTGTTTTGTTTGCTTTGAGCTTAAAGGCTTTTTCAAGAAAGTTTTGTATTGAATCCATAAATTTTTCCTCCCTTTATAGGTAGTATATTTTGTTTAAGCAAGCGGATTGCAGGACTGCAAATATCCGCCTTGCCCGATACAGACAGGCTCTGTATATTAAAAGTACAAAGCCTTAAGCAGAGGTCCTGCCTGCATATAGCTTACAGTAAAAAAGAATACCATAATAAAGCCCTATATGCAATAATTGTTATGATAGTTCTATTAATAAAGCATTGCCCTAAATCCTCTATAATGTTAAAATAAAGGAGCAAAAGCACGAAAGGAATAGTAATAGAGCTTGGAAAACTATAATTTAACGAAAGAACATACTTTTTCAATATCAGCGTATAAAGAGTCCCCCTATCTAAAAGCCTGTGTAAAATCACTGCTTGCTCAAAGTGTAAAGACTAATATTATAATATGCACCTCAACTCCCAACAGCTATATAGAAAATATTGCTGACGAGTTCGGGCTTAATTTGTATATAAGAAGGGGAGAAAGCGCAATAGCGAGGGACTGGAATTTTGCTTATGAAAAAGCGGATTCAAGACTGGTCACTATAGCTCATCAGGATGATATTTACAGTAAGGATTATGTAAAGACCTTATTTCTAATGAAGAAGAAATACCCTGATATGGGACTTTTTAATACGGCTTCGGCAATTATCAAAAATGGAGAATTAAAATATTTTAATGAGGCACAGCTCATAAAAAAGCTGCTGAGGCTGCCGCTCAGGATTAACAGGCTCAATCATATAAGCTTGATAAAAAAGCTTGCAGTAAGCTTCGGCAATCCTATTATATGCCCTTCCTGCACTTATGATAAGACAATATATAAGGAGTTATATTTTAACCCAAATTATAAGTTTGTGCTTGATTGGGATATACTTACTGAGCTGGCTCATAAAAAAAGCAGATGGGTCTGTGTGGAAAAGCCTTTGATAATGTACCGGATTCATACAGCTTCAGCTACCAGGCAAAGTATTGAAGATAATTCAAGGATGGAGGAGGAGAGCGTTATGTTTGACAGACTGCTTCCTTATTTCCTTTCGGAGCTGGTAAAAAAAGTATATAGGAGGTCATATAATGCATATTCATAATAAAAGGGCTGCCTGTTTAGCGGCCTCAGTATTAGTGCTGATTTTTATAATAAGCTTAATACTGAGTTATATAAGCATTAAAGAAGTGCTGAGCTTTTATCAATTATATAAAAAGCTCTTGCTTCCTGAAACCTTAAACATGATGCTTGAAACTGGGATGCTGTTTACCGGCTTTTGCCTGTGTGGGCTTACCTTAAAAAAGACTAATATAAGATATGCTGCTTTTATATTGACAGCTTCGGCATTTCTATGGCTTCACAGGATATTTTTGCCTGTGGCGGCTTCGGCGTTATTTATAATAGGCTTGATTATGCTTGGCGAGCTTGTGCTTGCAGCTACAGGCAGACGTACTGTTGAAAGAGCTTTAAGGCTGCTGCATAATTTTGTGGCAGGTGCTTCAGCTTATATCAGCTCTATATGCGTGCTGTCCCTTTTTAAGCTGGGAAATATGAAATACATCTATATTTATACCCTGTGCTTATTTGCAGGCTCTGCATTTTTATTAAATAGGTTAAAGCTTTCTCCTTTAAAAGAGGCGGGGCTTAAAGGACAGATTCAGGCTGTTACAGACAAGACAAGATTTAAAAAGGATAATAAATTACATACATTAATCTTTTGTGCTATATTAACAATGCTGTTGCTGCAGGCAGGCAGAATTAATATAGCACTTGATTATGATTCGCTTCATTATGGCTTGCGGACACCTTATATTCTGAATAACGGTTTTGGTATATATGAACATCTCGGTCTGGCAAATGATGTTTATTATTATCCTAAGGGGCTTGAAATACTTACTATGCCGCTGAATATTTCTGTAAGCTACGGCTTTATAATCGCTTTTTCCTGGTGGCTGCTTGCAGCCATGCTTTTTACCCTTTATGATATTGTAAGAAAAATTACCAATACTTCTTATGCTCTGTTTGCAGCAGGACTTGCCGCCTTTGTTCCGGGCATTATGAATATGGGAGTATCTGCAAAGACTGATATTATAACCCTCTTAATTCAGCTTATTTTCGTCGACAATATGATAAGCTATATTAGAAACAAGTATGTGCTGAATATAAAAAGCCAGGTCTTGAGCCATCTGATATGGGGATTTGCTCTTCTCTTATTCAGCCTTATATTTAAACCTACAAGCGTGGTCTTTTCCGGGCTTTTATTTATAGCTGCCGTACTAGCCGTATTTTATATAGCTTCAAAAGACCAGGCTATAAAGAAAGCAAAAAACTATAAAATCAATATAAAAGAATTTATAGTGCTGCTTCCTGTAAGCGCTTCATTTTTACTGGTAACATTAAGAACCTTGTTGATGACGGGCTATCCCATAACCTCGGCATATTCAGCATTTTGGCGCAAGCTCGGCATTCAAGCCCTCTATCCCTTTGCTTTTGAGGGATATTACAGCACGGGAAGCAATACCGGAGGCTTATCTGAAAAGATAAATCTTATAAAAAGGATAAGGGGGCTTTTTGTTTCTCCTATAGGTGAAGATATGGTGCATGTATTTATCGCCTTTGCAGGAGTGCTTATTATGGTTTTGATTGTGCTTATATTTCTTTGTGGTATAATAGCACGTAAAAAGTCTGATGCTCTTTCTTTATATATAAATATTAATTGTCTGCTGCTGATAATATCAAGCATACTTATACTGAGAATTATCTATCAGGTTGACGGCAACTACTTTATGCTTACTTATGCCTTGGTAATAATTGCAGCAGCGAATGCAGCCTACAGATTTTTTGGCACGGATAAGTCAAATAAAGTTAAGCCAGCTCTGATATTGGCACTGCTTCCTGCATTGGCTTGGGCATTTGCGATTACCTGTGTCACCAACTGGGCAGGAGCCTGCGGCTTTACTCCGCCTTTGCTTATACATGGAGGATTTTACAATCATCATAAGGCGGAATATATGCAGATGGAAAAAAACGGTACTGCAAAAATATCGGATTATCTGCAATATTTTCCGAGGGCAAGGGTAATAGCTATGGCAGACCGGCTTGAAGGACTTAATTTTAAATGCTGCGTACAAAGCTATACTGATGTGGTAGGCAGCGGAGGCAATGCGAGGCTGGTGCATAATCTTAAGAAATTTAAAAGATATCTGGACTTTGCAGGTGTGGAATACATCTATATTAACCAGAATTTTCTTGATGAGCATAGAAGAGCCTGTGAGGTGGAAAGGGATATGGTTAAAGAGGGCAGCCTTATGCTGCTGATAAAGTCCGGTGACAGCAAACTTTATAGATATATACATTTAGCTTTAGAATAAGGGAAGGAAATAAATTGGTAAAAACAGATGTTTGAAAGAGAGTTCAGCCTGGAAGAAAGAAATAATCTGCTTAAGGACAGTATTATAATCCTTGTAATGTTTGCGTTTGCTTTTGTAGTAAATACAGGGATTCGTATTTCCGGGCTTTATATGGACGACCTGTATATGTGGTCATGCTATGGCGAGCAAAGCTTTGTAGAATATGTATTTCCTGTAGGCTCTACCAGGTTCAGACCTGTGTACTGGTTTATTGCCTGGCTTGAGCTTGGAATTATAGGTAATAATATTACCTGGATAGTACCGTTTAATATTATATTTGCAGGGATAATCTCAGCATTTTTGTATTTATTTGCAAAACAACTTTCAGCTTCAAGAACGGTAGGCCTGATAGCAGGAATTATGTTTCTGTGTTCCAGATTTTCCTATTATAATATATCACAGCTGCTTGGACTGATGGAGGCTGTGTGCCTGCTCTTCCTTTTAATAATCGTATACAATTTATATAGCTGTCTTACAGAAAAAGAGCATAGTGTAAGGTTTGTAATTGCAGTTATATTTTATTTTCTTATATGCTTTACCCATGAAAGATATATGGCAATTCTGCCTATGTTTTTCTATGTGCTGTTTATAAAAAAAGAAAAGAGTATAAGGCTTTGGACTGCACCCTTTGCCGCCTTCGTGCTCGTGCAGATTGTAAGGCTTATGTCTACAGGTGCAGTCATGCCTGCGGGTACAGGCTCAACCTTTGTTAAGGACACCTTTAATCTGAAGGATTTTATAAAAAATCTGCTCGCCGAAATTCTATATATATTAGGCATCAATGCCGGACCTGAGCACCTTAACGGGATAACCTGGGCAGATACTAACATGATAATAAAGCTTTTTGTAGGAGGTGCGGCTTTAGCTCTTTTAATAATTATAATTATTTATATAAGAAATCAGATAACCCTGTTTATGCATCAGAAAATACTGAGCTTTGCTGCACATATAAGTCTTTTACTGCTTGGCACTATGGCAGGCTGTATTGTAGCTTCGGCGGTTACTATAAGGGTGGAGATGAGATGGGTTTATGCTCCTTATATGCTTGCGCTCCTGTGGCTTGCACATATCTATGGAACTATTAAAAAAGAAAAGGATGTAGATTTTACGAAAAAGATTCTCAGCATGGACATAGATATAAAAGAGTACCTGCCTTTTATACTTGTTTTAATATGGGCGGTGTTAATGCTTCCGGTAGAAATTTACGGCCATCTGAAATATGGAAATATATATCTTTTTCCAGATCAGAAAAGATATAATGCACTTGCCGATGAAACCTATGGTAAGTATGGAAGCAAGGTATTTGGCAAAAAAATTTATATTATAGGCAATCATTATGAGATGAGCGATTTCACCGCTAAAACCTTTTTTAAGGTTTTTGATCCCAAAAGAAAAGCGGAGGGCACAAGTGTAGAATTTGTGGAATCCTACCGTGATTTCGGTCAGGTGACTTCCAATATGCTGGTAATTGAGGAGGATGTGGCAAGCAATACCTTTGTTGATGTTACAGATATGATGAGAAGCGTAAAATGTGAAGCTGTAAGGGGATATTATGACGACGGCTGGCTTGATGAGGAGGCGGAGCTTAATATTATGGCAGGCAGAACCGGAATTATCAAGCTGGAATTTATGTATCCCGGAGAGCTTGAGGGCTATGAAAATATTTCTATGACTATGGACAACAGTGTACGTTTGGATTTTAAGCTTGAAAGTAATATTTCATATCATGAATTTGAAGTTAAGCCCTATGAAATAATTAATTTAAAAATCAAAAATAATTTTTATATGAAAGCTGCAGAGGAAAAACGAGGTGAAACAAATCTAAGCCTTTTAGTAAATATAGAATCAAACTAAAAATTACTCAGCTTGTTGCCGCAAAAATAATCTGCTTGAGGTTTATTATGGGAAAGAAATTTTTAGCGCTTATCTTGGCTTTAATGGGATTTTTATTTATAAGTGCCTACATAAGAGCTTGTACCTGTGATGTGGTTTATACGGATTATATCAGACTTGTAAACAGTTATCTGAATGATGTGTACAGCTTTAAGCCCTACCTGGGTGCCGATATATTTACAAGAATGCCGATAACTTATTTGCAGAGAATAATAAATGTAAGGGCTTTTGCCTACAGCACTCTGTTTGATATGATGCTTGGAGCGGCTTTTTTATCAGCCTCGGTGTTTTTTATACTGTACTATGCGGCAAAGAGAGGTTTTTCATATACTATGCTGCTTATCCTCGCTTTGATAGGTTTTTCATTAAATAAATGGGAAATGCTTATAAACGGCAGCGGCTGGGTACATTTTATGGCATTTGCGCTGTTTTTTTATCATTTTTATATATACGACAGAGGCACAGAAAGCAGAGCTGATTTTAATCTTAAATTAAATAAAAAAAATGAAGCAGACAGAAGGAAGCTGATTATACTTCCCTATATTATGCTTTTAGTTTCGGGACCCTATATTCTGATATATGCTTTTGCAATGTCGGCAGTTTATATGATAAAAATAATTGTCGCCTGTAAAGACCTGAAAAAAATAAAAGCTTCATTACAGGATAAGGCGGTATTAAATATAAAACTAAATACAATAAAAGCCGATATAAAATTCCACATCATATATTTTATAAATATATTTATCCCGACAGCAATATATGTTTACAGCAGAGCAAACTCGGTGGAAGAGCATGCCGGGGCTACACAGCTGCCCATTACCCAAGTGATTGCTTCCGACCCTCTGCTTTTAATCAGGCTCTTATTAAAATCTCTGGCATCGGTAATATTTGATAATGAGGTAATTAAAAAGGCGGGAATTTCAAATACAATATTGTTTATTACCGGAATTGCGGTGGGAATATTCTATATTTATGCACTTTATCTGAATTTTTATAAGGGGGTATTTAAAGCAAGCCTGCTCCCCGCCTGCCTTTTATTTGCAGGAATAGCTGCGCATCTGCTGGTGGTAATGTCAAGATGGATTTTTTTAAAGGACAGCTATGCTATGAGCTCAAGATATGCTTTGCAGTTTCAGTCCGGCACCTTGGGAATCTTATTAAGCCTGTATTTAAATAAGATAAAAAGACGAGAGGATTTAGCTGAAGAAAGCAGGCAAAAGAGCAGGAGGGCTAAAATTGCTGTCAGCAGTATCTGCTTATGCTTGATAATGGGCAATTTGCTTACCTGTTCAAATGAAATTCAAATGTCCGTATACAGGAAGGAAAACTTTGCGTTTAAAAAAGCGGCGGCATTAAATTATAATAAGCTTTCAGACAAAAAGCTTAAAGAGATTTTTCAATACCACGATTCTGTAAGGATACGGAAGGCTTTTAAAATTTTGCAGGAAAAGAAGTTAAATGTATTCAGGACAAAGCACCGTAAATAGAAGCAAGACAGGGAGGAAAGTATAGATATGTTTGAAAATATGACAAAGACTGAGGCTGAGCAGGAAATATTAAAGCAGGTAAGAGCTTACTGTGAAAAATATCATAATATCAGGAAGGAGTTTCAGCCCGGAGATAGAATTTCTTATGCTTCAAGAGTGTATGACAGTGAGGAAATGGTAAATCTTGTAGATTCTGCTCTGGAGTTTTGGCTTACAAGCGGAAGGTACACTCAGGAATTTGAAACAAGCTTTGCCGAATATCTGGGCATCAGGCATGCCGCCCTCGTAAATTCAGGCTCCAGTGCTAATCTTACCGCTTTTATGAGCCTTACTTCAGATATATTAAAAGAGAGGAAAATAAACAGAGGAGATGAGGTAATTACGGTCGCCTGCGGATTTCCTACTACAGTAACACCTATGCTGATATACGGAGCGGTGCCGGTATTTATAGATGTAACTATACCTCAGTACAATATAGATGTATCAATGCTTGAAGCGGCACTGTCAAAAAAGACCAAGGCTGTAATGGCGGCACATACGCTTGGGAATCCTTTTGACCTTGCGGCGGTAAAACAATTCTGTGATAAATATAATCTTTGGCTCATAGAGGATAACTGTGATGCACTTGGAAGCACTTATGAATATAAGGGCGAGGTTAAGCTTACCGGAACTATAGGAGATATAGGCACTTCAAGCTTTTACCCTCCTCATCACATGACTATGGGAGAGGGAGGAGCAGTGTATACCTCCAACCCTAAATTAAATAAGGTTATAAGGTCGGTAAGAGACTGGGGCAGGGACTGCTACTGTGATTCAGGCAAAGATAACACCTGTCGACATAGATTTGATGCGAAATACGGTGACCTGCCCTTAGGCTATGACCATAAATATGTATACTCACATTTCGGCTATAATCTTAAAGTAAGTGATATGCAGGCGGCTATAGGCTGTGCCCAGCTTAAAAAATTTCCGGAATTTGTAAAGAAGAGAAAATATAATCATGCAAGACTGAAAGCGTCACTTAAAGAAGTGGATGACCGCATTATCCTTCCTGAGCCCTGCAAAAATTCAGACCCCAGCTGGTTCGGCTTTCTTATTACCTGCAATGAGGGCATAGACAGGCAGGTACTGGTAAAAGGACTCGAAGCAAGAGGGATACAGACGAGAATGCTCTTTGCGGGCAATCTTATAAAGCACCCCTGCTTTAATTCTATGCGTGCTTCAGGAGAAGGCTACAGAGTGGTGGGACGGCTTGAAAATACTGACAGGATAATGCGCGATACCTTCTGGGTAGGGGTGTATCCAGGTATGAGCGAGCAGATGATAGACTATATGGCACAGAGTATTATTAAGATAGTAAAAAGTATGTAGCAGCCGGAGCCGGTCACTTTTCAGATAAATATAACGGCAGCCAGATTAATAATATATTGACGAGGTATATAATGGATAACGGATATGGGCTTTTAAAAGTCCAGCAGGCAAACCTTAAGATATTAAAAGAGATAGACAGACTTTGTAAAAAATATGATATATCATATACCCTTGATGCCGGAACTCTTTTAGGCGCGATAAGGCATAATGGCTTTATTCCTTGGGATGATGATGCCGATATAGCAATGACGAGAGCAAATTGGCAGCTTTTTAAAAGAGTTGCCCTGCGTGAGTTGCCGGAAGGAATCAGACTCATACTGCCGGAGGATTTAAAAGAGGGAAAGGCTTTTTATGATTTTACGCCGAGAGTGATCTATGAGAAAAGCAAAAGGCATGAGTCTGAAAGAGAAGATGCTTTTTATGAAGGTAAGCTCAATAAGCTTTGGGTGGACATATTTATTCTGGATGTACTGCCGGAAAATAAAGCCCTGGCTTTTTTGACAAAGGCTTTGCAAAAGATAATATATTTGTTTTCCATGGGGCATAGATATAAGCTGAATTATAAAAAGTATTCTCTGCCGGAAAAATTTATCGTATTTATAATGTCGAAAATAGGGCATGTTTTACCAATGAGAAGCTTATTTAAAATGCAGAATTGGCTTTCAAAGCTTTTTGAAAATGTTAAAGGTAATAGCCTGTATTATAGTAATTATCAGCCGGATTATCTTTATGTTACCTTAAACAGAGAATGGATTAAAAGCACCTTTTACATTAAATTTGAGGACACCCTGCTGCCTGTAGCGGAAAACTATGAAGCTATATTGGGGATGGTTTACGGCGATTATATGAAGCTCCCTGCAAAGAGTGAAAGGAAACCTTCACATAAAAGTTTGGAGATTGAAGTATATGAGTAAAAATTTAGTTAAAAAGCTTTCTCTTATTGTATCTGTATATAATGAAGAGGAGGCACTTGAAAGCTTTTATAATGAGGCTCTGCGGTATTTAAAAAAGCTGGGCAGGGGGTATGAGATTCTATTTGTAAATGACGGCAGTATTGACGGAAGCAGGGAAATTCTTGACAGCATGGCAGCAGCAGACAAAAATGTAAAGATTATACATTTTTCCAGAAATTTCGGTCATGAAGCTGCCATGACAGCCGGCATAGACTATGCACAGGGAGATGCACTTATATGTATGGATGCCGACCTTCAGCACCCGGTTGCCTGTATTCCGCAGATGCTTGAAAAATTTGACCAGGGCTTTGATGTTGTAAATATGATAAGGACAGTAAATAAATCTGCCGGCAAAATAAAAAATATAGCTTCAAGCGGGTTTTATACTGTAATAAATCTGCTGAGTGATACTAAAATAGAGAAAAACGCTTCTGATTTTTTCGGAATTTCCAAAAGAGCTGCAGAGGTTTTGAGGAAATCTTATCGGGAAAAAATCAGATTTTTGCGGGGCTTTGTGCAAAATCTGGGCTTTAATAGGGTAAATCTTCAATATGAGGCAAATCAAAGAGTGGCAGGGCAGAGCAAGTATTCGATAAAAAAGCTTTTTAAATTTTCAATAAATGCAATACTCTGTTTCTCGGACCTTCCATTAAAGCTTGGGATATATGCGGGAATATCAGCAATATTTTTAGGCTTTATTGTAATGCTCTATACTATATATTCATGGGCGGCAGTCGGTACTCCGAACGGCTATGCGACTATTATAGTCCTTCTGTGCTTTATGTTTGCGGTGCTGTTTATAATAGTCGGGATTATAGGTCAGTACATAGGCATTATATTCAGTGAATTAAAGGACAGACCGATTTATATTATAGAAGAAGGCAAAAATATTAAAGTATAAAACACAGATGGTATTTAGAATGCGGCTTTTCTCCTGAAAGGAGAGGGAGATGAAAATCTATGAAGCAATATCCTCAAGAATAATGAATTTATGCTATAAAAGGGATATAACCTTGTATGAGCTTTCTAAAATATCAGGGATTCCGAAAACTACTTTAAAAGATATAGTTTCAATGAAATCCCAAAATACGAGAATAGAAAATGTCGAAAAAATCGCCGCTGCCTTTAACCTAAGCATACGTGATTTTTTCGACAATGATGTATTTGAATCAATGTAGTCAAGCAGCAAAGCGGACTGCAAATCTCTGCTTTATCTAAAAATTATAATAATCTACTGATTTTCCGGATAGTCTTTGCTCCTTGCCAAGTATTCGGAAGCGTCTTTAAAAAATCCGGCAATTATAAGTACAATAATTATACCTACGGGAAAAGCCGCAATTATTGAAACTGTCTGTAAATTTTCCATTGATTTTCCGGAAAAAATGAGTGTTATGGGGAAGAGTATTAATAATACAGCCCAAAACAGCTTGACTCTTTTATCAGGTATTTCATCTGAGGTAAGATCATTATAGGAATATGAAGCTGCCACTATAGTAAGTGAATCAAAGGTTGTAGCATAAAAGGCTATCATTGCAAGTACAAGCAGTACCAATACAATATTTGGGAAGGGCAGCTTGTCAAATATAAAAAGTATGGTTTGATAAATATCGGCAGTCTTTTCATAAAAGCCTGTGATATTTACTTTATCTAGGATTTCCAGCCCAAGTCCATAATTTCCTAAAATTATAAAGGAGGTGAAGGTGCCGGAAAGCCCAAAAACATACCCTCCAATTACAGTCTGCTTCAGAGTACGCCCACGGCTGATGCTGCCTATAAAAAATGGAGTGGCAACACACCATACTATCCAGTAAGCCCAGTAAAATACAGTCCAGTCCTGTACAAAGCCGTTTTCTCTGGCAGAATCGGTGTAGGTGGAAAGCACGAAAAAGTTATTGACAAGATTGCCTATTGAAGAAATTCCGGTTTCTATAATGTATCGGGCTTTGCCTCCTCCTATCAGTACATATAAGAGCAGGGCAAAAAATATATAGGTACAGGATGAAGCGAGCAGCTCTACTCCTTTTAATCCGAAATAGGCACATACAGTATAAATAATACAGATTATCACAAGCAGCGTTATAGTGAGCAGGTTGGTCTGGGCTATGCCGAAAACCTTGCTTATAGCGCTGGAAAGCAAAGGAGTAGCCAGTGAAAAGGTGGTCGCAGTCCCGGCTATAAGAGCAAAAACCGCAGTAATGTCTATGAGCTTTCCGGGAAGCCGGTCGGCAAACTTTCCCAGTACAGGTCGGCACGCCTCTGAATAACGCTGTCTTTTGCATTTTTTTACATGGAGCATAAAGCCGAAAGCAGAGGCGAGTATGAGGTAGAAGCTCCAAGGAATCGGTCCCCAGTGAAAAAGAGGGTAGGTAGAAGCCCAAGTCTGCATATTGCCAAGCTCTGAAATATGCTTCTCTTTCGCATAAAGAATCCACTCACAAAGAGAATAAAAAAGAATATCAGCTGCCAAGCCTGCGGTGAACATCATGCTGCCCCAAGCAAAGAAAGAAAACTGAGGCTTTTTATCATTTCCGAGCTTTATCTTTCCATACTTTGAAAAAGCTATGTAAATTGATACAAGAAAAGCTCCAAGCCCTATCAGCAGATAAAAGGCTGAGAAAGTATCACTTAAAAAGCTTCGCAGGGCTTGAAGCACCGTGCTGGAAGCTTCGGGAAATTTTATAAAGATAACACATAAAGCTACTATGCTTATAAACGGGATAAAGGTAAGAGGGAAATCAAGACGTTTTATCAGCTGCTTTTTGTCATTGCCTGAGGTAGATGCATTCATAAGTCTTTGTTAATAATCCTTTCTATAAAAAATAGGGCTTGAAACTTTGTTCAAAATATGATTAAATTTAATTAATATTGAACATAATAACACAGATAGAAGATTAATGCAAGCATAATTTGGAAAATACCTGCCTCTATAAAATAATTGTCCTGACTGTACGGACTGATTTATTTTAGTAGATACTATTAAGATTTTCTGAAAATTATAAAAAATACTGTAAAAATTATTTGTTTTTGTATATAATATACTCTGTTGCAAAAGACGGGCTATAACTTATATTAAAATTTATCCACGCAGAAATATTAAAGCAAAAATCTTATATAGACTAAAAAGCTTATCTGGATTATAATATATGATTAATGCTTTTAAGTATTAATATATGATTAATGCTTTTAAGTATTAATATATGATTAATGTAGAAAGGGAGCAGTACGGTATCGTGTAAAATATCGGCGGTATCTGTACTCTTGTAGGCAGACAAAGATTGTGCTTATGAGTTTAGGAGTAGAACTTATGAAAAAATTTAAAAAAGCGGCACTTATATTTACACTCGCTGCAGGTGTGACTTGTTTTATTACGGGTTGTACTGAAAAGGAGATAGTAAAAGCACAAAGTTCGGCTTTAGAACCTGATTTCAAAATTAAGGATAATATTGTAATTGACTGGGAGCAGGCAAAAGAGGAATGTCAGGATGCACTTTCCAAAGAGAATTATCCCCAGGGAGATTATATTGATGTTGACATAAGGAGAGCGGAGAGCCAAAAGATTATAAGACTGATTTGGGTGCTTTCAGATGATGCCAATCAGCTTGAAGCACTTCAGTACGGACCGGCTTTTATTAAAGCTTTTAATGATGCTGTGGCAGTGCAGGATTTTTCAATTCAAAGCTCAAATGAGAATTATTACGGCGGGCTGTGGGACAGATATGCACTGGAGCTTGAAATATTCAGGGCTTCTGATATTATGGAGCCTGATAATTATTATGTAAATCAGGCTATGGATGCAGGCTCCAATGACCCGGTAATACCTATTATAAGAGGCCAGAATTCCGGTAATACAAGCAGTGAAGAAAGCAGCAAATCAAATTAGTATAATATTTGTATTAAACCGCTTTTGCAGTAAAAGTAATGACGTTGAGTAATATGGGTAATAAATGATAAAAGAAGGGAAACATTATATAAAAGTTATGAATATATTTAAGAAAATAGTTGCATTAAGCCTATGTCTGATAATATCATTTTTTACATTTATTAATATACGTGCAGACTCTCATGTAGTTTACACCGCCTCGGATTCAAAAGTTAATTACGGTCCGGGCAGTCAGCTGCTTGGCGGAGCGGAGATAATGCTGGTCAATGGTCAGACTACGAGTCAGATGATGAGTTATGTAATTACTGCAAAAACCGGAGAGGTGATAGTAGTTGACGGCGGTCTGCCTGAGGATGCGGACCATTTAAGAGAGATAATTAAAAAAAAGGGCAATAGAGTGAGCGCCTGGTTTATAACTCATCCGCACAGTGACCATGTAGGTGCTATCACCAAGATAATCAATGACGGTCTGGGTGATATGATAATAGACGGGGTGTATTACAATTTTTTAGAGGATGACTGGTATATAAGAAACGAAGCCTATCGTTCTCAGATGGTGCTTGACTGCAAAGCGGCTTTTGAAAAGCTTAATCCTGATACCAGACATTCCCAGGTAAAGCGAGGAGATGTTATAAGCATAGGGGATATCAAGGTAAATGTTTTAAACGGTCCTTACTTATTTGGTGTCAATTCAATAAATAATTCATCAATAGCTTACAGATTTGATATAGCAGGCACCAGAGTGCTGTTTTTAGGCGATATGGGACCCGAAGCGGGGGAACAGCTTAAAAATGATGTGCCAGCCTTTGAACTTAAAAGTGATATAGTTCAGATGGCTCATCATGGTCAGTATGGTGTCAATGAGGATGTTTATAAAATTATAAATCCCATTGTCTGCATGTGGAATGCTCCCGAATGGCTGTGGGATAATAATAATGGCAGTGGAAAAGGAAGCGGCACCTACCTGACTTTACAGGTGAGGGAGTGGATGGATAAAATCGGCGTTAAAAAGCATTATGTAATGAAGGATGGGGATCAGATTATAAAGTAAATTAAAAAAGGAGGCAAAACCCCTCCTTTTTTGCACTGATACGGCAGACGGGTTCTAACAAGACCGCATCAATTCACAACCCCAATAGCCCCAGCTGTCTAAATACTACAAAGAAAGCTCCTTACACTTCAATCTTTATAGTGCTTAGCTTTTTAGGCAAGGTGAGTTACAAATCTGTTCTTTGGCGAGCAAGCGAGTTCCGCAGTCTGTGAAAATTTGTCGAAGCTTTGACTAAAGAACTGCTAATAAGATTGAACTGCAAGGAGCTTTTAAACCCTACTCCAGCCCCTATCTCTTAGTCTAAGCTCTACAAACCTTCTGTAGATACCGTTCATATCCATAAGCTCTTTATGTGTGCCTCTTTCTGCTATATGACCCTCTGACACGAGCAGTATCTGGTCGGCATCCTTGATAGTATTGAGTCTGTGGGCTATAACCATTAAGGTCTTTCCCTTGCAGAGCTCGGAGATGGCTTCTTGTATAAGCCTTTCATTATCCGCATCTATACTTGCGGTTGCCTCATCAAGTATTACTATAGGTGCGTCCTTTAATATACACCTTGCTATGGAAATTCTCTGCCTTTCGCCACCGGAAAGAGTAGCACCTCCCTCACCTATTACTGTATCGAATCCGTTTTCAAGTTTACTTATAAACTCATAGCACCTTGCCTTTTTAGCCGCTGCTATAACTTCTTCTTGACTTGCCTCCGGTCTTCCCATGGCTATGTTATTGTAGACAGTATCCTGAAATAAATAAACTCTCTGAAATACCATGCTGATATTGCTCATAAGCTCGGAAAGGGAAACTTTTCTTATATCCCTTCCTCTTATAAGTATCCTGCCCGATGTTACATCCCAGAATCTGCTGATTAAAGAGGCTATAGTTGACTTGCCTCCTCCTGAAGGACCTGCAAGTGCAGTCATGGTATTTTTATTTACATCAAATGTTATGCCGTGCAATACTTCTTTCTTATCATAGGCAAAATGAACAGCTTCAAACTGAAGCTCCTTAGCATTTTCCACGGTATCATTAAGTGTATGCAGGGCTTCATCAGTCAGCTCGCTTTCCTCAAAAATCTCTTCCATTCTGTCAAGACAACTTTCCATAACTGTAAGTCTTAAAATCTGCTCAAAAAATGTTCTTAAAGGTATGAAAAGATCAATAATAAATAATAAAATTCCTATATAATATACCAGAGAAATATCCCCTGCCATATATACCTTTGTAGCAGCCAGAAGCACTATACAGGTAGCGAAAGCATAGAGAATTTTAAGTCCTATGGCAAGCGGTGAAAAATTAGCCTCGAATTTAAGACTCATTTTGCAGCTGTCATCAAATACCGCACTTAATTTTTCGGAAGATTCATCAAGCATATTGTAACTTTTAATAATGCCTATGCCAGATACGAAGTTAAGCACCGACTCAGTGAGCTCTTCGCTTTTTTCCTGTCTTAAATATGAATCCGCCATGGAAGATTTTCTCATATATGTTCCGTATATGTAAATAATTACAGAGCATATCAGGGTTGTTATACCGACTTTAATATTAAATATAAACATAAAACCGACCATGACAAGAGAGGCAAAAAGATAATTTATCAAATCCGCCATTACATTCATACTGCTTTCTTCTATAAATACTATGTCGGTTGACAATACGGAGCTTATCTTGCCCATATTGCCCTCGGTAAAGTAGCCCATAGGAAGCTTCCTAAGATGCTCACCCAGCCTTAGCCTGTAATCGGCGCATATCTTATATCCGGAGGAGGCTTGAAGCCTGTCTGCTGCATTTTGTGCGATATATTGCAAAACAAGGGCTATGGCAAGTATTATCAAACAGCTTATGCAAAAAGCATTGTCAAGGCTTTTATTGTACACCGCCTCCAAAAATATCACCGTCATTATAATCGGTACCTTCATGAGTATAGCCTTTATAAAACTTATAAAGGCTGCAATAACAATACTTGTTTTATATTTTCCGGACATTTTAAGTATTCTTAACATAAACCTAAGCATATTCCATACCTCCCATGCTTACTCCCCAGTTTTCGGTATCTATTGACCTGTTCCATAAAGATAAATACTTATCACAACTTTTTATAAGTTCTTCGTGAGTTCCGCAAGCTGTTATACTTCCTTCAGAAAGTACGCAGATTTGCTCAGCTGACTTTATAGAGCTTAGCCTGTGTGCTATAACTATAACCGTTTTATTTTTTATAATTTCGGCAATGGCAAGGTTGAGCTTGTCTTCATTTTCAGGGTCTATAAATGCGGTGGCTTCATCTAAAACTATAATAGGGGCATCCTTTAGAATTGCTCTTGCAAGGGCAATTCTTTGCCTTTCGCCGCCTGAAAGAGCAGCCCCTCCTTCTCCTGCCATAGTATAAATCCCTTTTTCAAAACGCTCTAAAAAATCTGTACATTGTGCTTTTTTGGCAGCTTCAAGCACTTCTTTTTCAGTTGCTGAGGGCTTTCCTATCTTTATATTTTCATAAAGACTTGTATTAAAGAGGAACTGCTCCTGTGATACATAAGAGATTTGCCTGTTAAGCTCTTCATATTTTATATCCGTAATATCCTGTCCCCCTATCATTATTCTTCCCTCATTTACATCATAAAAATGTACCAAAAGCTTGGCAAGTGTGCTCTTTCCGGAGCCGGATTCTCCCACAAGTGCGGTCATAGTGCCTTCTTTTATATGTAAATTAATGTCGTGCAACACCTCGCTCTCTTTATAAGCAAAGCTTACCGCCTGAAAGTCTATGTCAAAATTTTTCGACAAAAAAGGATTTTCCCCTTGTTTAAGCGGCTTTAAGTCCATCATCTTTTCAAGACTTTCAATTTTTTTAGCAAGCTGAGGTATGACACTCATAAAGGTCATAGCCTTAAGAAGAGGAAGTCCCACTGCAAATGAAAGACAAAGCGAGAGCAGGAGTTTTGAAACACTCAACATTCCGTTAAGCTGCATCCATGCACCCACCGGCAGCATAAAAAGTGCGAGTCCCGGAAGCACAACTGTGTACAGTGCCATCCAGGTCCAGCAAAGCTTGTACCAAAAGAGAGTAAAATCCCTGTAATTAAGTACATCCTCTTTATATTTTTTATAAGAGTCCATATCCTTATTAAAAACCTTGACCACCTCCATGCCGTTTATATATTCTATAATGGTATTGTTCATTCTTACTCTTGCCATATAGTAATCGTTCATATACTTTGTACCGACCTTAAACATCACGTTCATAGCCCAAATTCCGATTGGCAGGGTAACAAGTGACAGGAGTCCCAGCCTGAAATCAGTTATAAATATGGCTATATATAAAAGTATCGGAACCAAAACATTGGCTATGCCTTCGGGGAGGGCATGTGCGAGTAAAAGCTCCATGGAGTCGATGTCGTCTACAAACATCTTTTTTAAATTACCAGTACCTAACTCCTGTATAGAGCCGAGCGGCTTTTTTTCAAGCTTGTGCTGAAGGCTTATTCTGATATTTTTTAAAATATTATAAGCAGCTATATGTGAATTCTTTAAGCCCAGCACATACAGATAGGCAAAAAGAGTCAGACATATAAATATTACAGCTATATAAGCTAATACTGTATTCATTTTAAGCTGCTGTGTACTTAGTAAGCCGTCTATGATTTTATAAAGAACAAAATATGGCAGTATACTGAAAATCGTACCTGATATCATGTATATTACCGCTCTTATAGTGAATTTCTTTTCTTTAACTCCGTATTTGAAAATAGTATTTAACATAAGCTCCCCCTATCTTATACCTATAAACTTTTCAAAACTAAAAAAATCCATCATTATATCAACGGTTTCAAGGATTTCTTCCCGGGTAAAATTATGCACGTAAGGCTCATATACCATTTCAAAATAAGCCGAATAGACGGTATGCATCATTTTCCTTGACACCTGCTTTTTTGTAATCTTACGCCTTTTCATTTCTTCATATAGTATATAGCCGGCTTCCATAGCCTGCTCCACAAAATCATGCTTGAAATTTGAGTATCTGGTGCCGGCGGAGCAGTTTAATAAAAGCATTATACCTTCACGGTGCTTCTCAAACAGCTTAAACCACCATAGCAAGCTTTCCTTATTCATTATCCACATGTTTTTTAAGTTTTCATCGCTTAATTTATCAAAATCAAATTCCGAGCGGGCAATCCTTGCCTCTTCCAGGCTGTCAACCGTTTCCTTTACCACTGCCGCAAAAAGCTCTTCCTTGCTCTTGTATCTTTTGTATAAGGCTCCGGTGGTTACCTCGGCACTTTCGCAAATGTCTTTTAACGAAGCAAGCTCAAAGCCCCTTGCAAGAAACTCCCGCTTTGCACTGTCTAAAAGCTTAGGCTCTATACTGCTGTCTGCAACTGCCATAAAAACTTCCTTTACTGAATCTATATTGATAATTTGATTATCGATAATCTAATTATTAATATAGCATAAAAATAGAGAGAAGGAAAGTAGAGAAAAAATTATTTTGAGATAAGGGGAGCCGGGTGTTGTTTTTTTCTAAGCTAATGTACTTATATAAAGTTTGCTGCCTTGCGACATTCTTTAACCGTTTATCTCAAAAAGTACTGGAAATCTATCGTAAATACATGTTATACTGTATTAAATATTTTTTTTGCAAAATAACATTTTTATAATAATAATTAATATTAAAATATGGAGGTAACTTATGGATAAGATAAAAATAGATGCACTTGGAGAGCAGTGCCCTATACCGGTAGTTAAAACAGTAAAAGTTATTGATGGACTTGAAAAGGCAGCTTTGCTGGAGGTTCATGTTGACAATGAAACTGCGGTGGAAAACCTGTTAAAGATGGCTTCGAGTAAGGAATTTAAAGCAAAAAGCAGTAAAATTGACGATAAGCATTTTACGGTAAGCATTGAGGCTGATACGGTGGAAGCTGAAGCCGAGGATAAAGCGGCAGCTCCCGCCTGCACTCCAAGTACGGCGGCAGTGATAAGCTCACGGTTTATGGGAACGGGAGATGATGAACTCGGAGCTTTACTGATGAAGGGGTTTATCTATGCTCTTTCACAGCTTGACCCACTGCCTGACACTATACTGCTTTATAACGGCGGTGCTTATTTGAGCCTGGAAGACTCCGCTTCACTTGAAGACCTCAAGGCTATGGAAGCCAGGGGAGTAAATATAATGACCTGCGGTACCTGTCTTGATTTTTATAAAATTAAAGATAAGCTCGGAGTAGGCACAGTTACAAATATGTACAATATAGTTGAAGCTATGAATAAGGCGGGAAAGATTTTAAGACCATAAGATTTTTATAAAATATATACAGTGTGGTTATTAATATATGAGAGAAAAAAGTTTAAAAATAGTTGTGGTATTTAATACCACAACTGAGGCTATGGCGGCGGAGAGCTGCCTTAAAAGGAATAAAATTGAGGGCAGGCTTATACCGCTGCCTTCTGAAATATCGGCAGGCTGCGGTATGAGCTGGAGCTCCTTGCCTGAAGAAAGAGCAGCTATAGAAAAAGCTTTAAAGTCGGAAAATATAAAATATGAAAATATATACACCGTATATATATAGTAGCAGGCTAATGCTGAAAGCATTAATCGTGTATTAATACTTAAAAGTATTAATCGTGTATTAAAAGCATATCATTCATCTCAGGCTGAAAAAGGCATTATAAAATAAAATGGAAGGAAGGGATTAAATGATTTATCTTGATAATGCGGCTACTACACTGCATAAGCCGGACCAGGTCATAGATGCGGTAGTGCTTGCTATGAGGCAGTTCGGCAATGTTGCAAGAGGAACCCATGAGGAAAGCCTAAATGCTGCACGTGTGGTATTTAACACAAGGAAGAAGCTTGCGGAATTATTTAACTGCACCGGCGGAGCAAATAATACAGTATTTTGTCTTAATTCTACGGAAGCGCTTAATATTGCAATAAACGGTATTATAAATGAAGGTGAGCATGTTATAAGTACGGATTTAGAGCATAATTCGGTTTTAAGACCTTTATATAAGCTTGAGAAGGAAAAGAATGTCGTGCCGGATTTTGTCAGGGCGGATAAAAACGGAAATATTGATTATAGTGATTTTGAAAGGCTTATAACTAAAAGGACTAAGGCTATAGTATGCACTCATGCTTCCAATCTTACAGGTCTGGTGCTGGATATAAAGCTTATAGGTGAAATTGCAAAAAAACATGGGCTTTTGTTTATAGTGGATGCTTCTCAGACGGCAGGAGTATTTGATATAGATATGGAGGCAATGAATATTGATGTCTTATGTTTTACGGGGCATAAGAGTCTTTTTGGCCCTCAGGGAGTGGGAGGGCTTTGTATAGCGGAGGGAGTAGAGATAAGAGTATTTAAGACCGGAGGAACCGGCGTAAAAACTTTTTCATTGGAGCAGCCGGAGGAATATCCGGTAAGGCTTGAAGCCGGTACTTTAAATTCACATGGCATAGCAGGACTTTCGGCGGCACTTGATTTTCTTGAAGAGGCGGGCATAAAAAATATAAGAGAAAAAGAAGAAGCCCTTGCCAAACGTTTTTATGAGGGAGTAAAATCACTTGACAATATTACAATTTACGGTGACTATACCAGGCTGAGGGCTCCTATTGTAAGTCTTAATATAGGAGATTATGATTCGGGGATTATAGCTGATGAGCTTGTGGTAAAATATGATATAGCCACAAGACCAGGCGGGCATTGTGCTCCCAGAATACATCGAGTGCTTGGCACAGTGAAGCAGGGGATAGTCAGATTCAGCTTTTCATATTTTAATACCGAAGAAGAAGTTGATAAGGCGATTGAGGCAGTTGCAGAAATAAGCAGATAACAGGCGGATTGTAAATATTCACTTCAGGGGGGCACAAATCCTTAAAACGCAGGATTGAGCGGCATCCCCTGTTTTTTTATTTTTATATAAAAATGAGCTGCTGCTTTATAGATGATTGCTCACCTGTTTTGCAACAGCCCCGGCTTTTGAAGCTAAATTTTTTTCCTGATTTTATTAAGCAGAAAGAAATTAAATAACAGTGCTCCCACCTCTGCGATAGGAAAGCAGTACCAGGTATATAAAAGCCCAAATCTTTTTGAAAGCACATAAGCAACCGGCAAGATGATGCCCAACTGCCTGAGCACTGATAAGTAAAGTGAATACAGTCCATTGCCCAATGCCTGATACATAGAGGATAAAACTATATTAAAGCCTGCAAAAATAAAGCAGAGAGAGATTATTCTAAGTGCAGGTATGCCTACAGTTAAAAGAGTTTCCGTGGCTTTAAAAAGTCCTATAAGCTGTGCGGGGAGCAGCTGAAATATAGTAAGCCCTATAAGCATTATCAAAGTTGAAGCTATGGCGGAATATTTGACCGTGTTTATTATTCTGTCATGCTTTTTGGCTCCATAGTTATAGGCAACTACCGGTATCATGCCGTTTGTAAGCCCGAATACCGGATATATGATAAAGCTGTTGACCTTAAAATAAACCCCAAGCACAGTTACGGCAGCCTCCGAAAATGCAATAAGTATTTTATTCAGGAAAAATACCATTACAGAGGTGATGGACTGCATTATAATTGAAGGGATGCCTACAGAGTAAATAACTGCGATAGTTTTTAAATGAGGTCTGAAGCCTTTAATTGAAATCGAAAATTCTTTATTTTTAGTTATATTAAAATAAATTGCAAGCAGGGCTGCACTTATCTGACCGATAACAGTAGCTATTGCAGCACCTGTTATACCAAGCCTGGGCGCTCCAAACAGTCCAAAAATAAGTATAGGGTCAAGGATTATATTCATAATTGCTCCTATGCTCTGTGTAATCATACTGTAAAAGGAGTTGCCAGTAGCCTGCAATATTCTTTCATAGGTTATTTCAAGCATGATTCCGAAGGAAAAAAGACATACTATATGAAGATAATCATTGCCAAGCCCGGCAATATTGACATTATCGGTTTGGTTAGTAAAAAAAGAAGAGCTTCCAAAGATTCCGAATAAGGCAAAGACCAGAAAGCTTAGAAGGGCAAGGAATACTCCATTAAGTGCCGCAGCCCTTGCCTCTTTTGGCTTGCCCTCTCCAAGTGACCTTGAAAGCAGGGCATTGATTCCGATTCCGGTGCCTGAAGCTACCGCAATCATCAGTGCCTGTATAGGAAAGGCAAGTGATACAGCTACCAGTGCATCCTGACTGTACCGGGCAACAAACATACTGTCAACTATATTATACAGTGCCTGTATGAACATTGAAGCGATTATAGGCATACTCATTGAAAACAAGAGCTTGCCTATAGGCTCGGTACCCATACGGTTTTCCTGCTGTGCTTCCGTTTCCTTAGATTTTTCTGCAGCAGAATTATTAATTGTATTATTGATTTTTTTATCCTCCCTTTTTATATAAAAATAATTTATACGGTGTTTCTCAAGAAACAAAGCAGATTGCGAATGCTCGCTCAGCCTGTAATTGATAGAATAATATCCTACAATGCCTATACATTGTAACCAGATAAATATTTTATGTCAAATTCTTTTTAGTGTGGTATAATATTCTTCGTAAATTGTAATTAGTGCAGCAGATTTTCAGCTTAAAGAGTGCAGAGCTTTAATGGGATAATATAAAATTTGCCTGCATCGGTAAAAAGCAGGCAGATTATAAGTATCCGCTTTAAGCAGAAGACCCCGACTTTTATAAGTTAAAGTAGTTTAATATTAAATTAATAGAAAGGCAGCTAATATATTAAGAAATTAAAATGGAGAAGATTAAATATACTAATAAGGACAGACTGTTTGGCATACTGTATATACTTGGAGCAGGATTGGGCTTTGCGTGCATGAGCTTCATGGTAAGGCTCAGTGGAGATTTGCCTGTATTTGAAAAGGTTTTTTTCAGGAATATAGTTACTGCATTAATAGTATTTGCTACAATTATAAAAAAGAAGGTAAAAATTGAAGTGGCTGCTGAGAATCAGCTTTTTTTATTTCTGAGAGCATTATTTGGAACTCTTGGATTGGTTCTTAATTTTTATGCGATTGATAATATGAATATCGCTGATGCAAATATGCTCAATAAGCTCAGTCCGTTTTTTGCGGTGATAGCTGGCAGTCTGCTGCTTAAGGAAAAGACTGAGGCAAGAGATTGGATTCTGATTGCAGCAGCGTTTACAGGGGCAGGCTTTATAGTTAAGCCCAGCTTCAGTATAGCTATACTGCCGGCATTTGCGGGGCTTATGAGCGGATTCATGGCAGGGATGGCATATACCTGTGTCCGAATTATAGCAAACCGAGGAGTAAAGCCTGAAATAATAATATTTGCTTTTTCATTATTTTCAACTCTTATCACCCTGCCGCTTTTAATCTTTAACTATAAGCCTATGGAATTATGGCAGCTTGCCTGTCTTTTGGGAGCAGGATTTTTTGCTATGATAGGGCAGGTCTGTATAACTCAGGCATATAGATATGCACCTGCTAAGGAAATAGGAGTTTTTGATTACAGCCAGGTGCTGTATGCCGCCTTACTAGGATATGTATTTTTCAATCAGCTTCCCGACAGATACAGCATTATAGGTTATATACTTATTATAGGGACAGGAGCAGTTAAATGTCTGCTGCCTGATAAATAAGCTGCAGTTCAGTTAAGTCATTAGCTTTAGTATGAATAAAGTTCTTGAGTATATTAGTCTTATAATATAGATTATAAATTATTAGTGGAAATAAAAAAAGAAGGAGATTATTATGAAAATAGGTTTTGGAAATGATCATGCAGGCACTGAATTAAAGGAGGCTCTTATGAAGCATTTAAAAGAAAAGGGCTTTGAAGCTGTAGACTTCGGCGCTGCGGCAGGCGAAAAAACGGACTATCCGGTGCCGGCACAGGCGGTGGGAGAGGCTATTATAAGAGGTGAAATAGATAAGGGGGTTTTAATCTGCGGCACGGGGATAGGCATCTCAATATCGGCAAATAAAATTCCGGGAATAAGAGCGGCAGTCTGCTCTGAACCTTATTCTGCACGCATGACGGTGCTGCATAATAATGCAAATATTATAGCGATGGGAGCAAGAGTGGTAGGCGAGGACTTGGCAAAGATGATTGTTGATGAATTTTTCTCAGCAGAGTTTGAGGGGGGCAGGCATGAAAGGAGAGTCAATATAATAGCTGAGATAGAAAGGAAGTATTCTAAATAAGGAATATGGTGGCTTAAGTCATTTGAGCGGATGAATTTAAAAAATACGTTTGGATATCAGTTTGAAAAGGTCGAGAAGCAGGGAAATGCTATATTGCTCCATATGATAAATAAGATCGGCTACGGCAGTTTGACCTACAGAAAGATTTTGAGGGGAATAAAGCTTACCTACGACCATATTTATATGGAAAGTTTTTGGAAAAAACTTAAGGAGGATAAAGAAAAAACTATATAGATTAATCATTGCCTTAAAGGACAATTTGTATTTACGATGGAAAACGGAAGAAATTATTATATGAATGCAGGAGATATTTGTATCTATGATGGGAGCTGCGGAGAAATAACGGAATCAAAGCTTCCTGAAAAATGCTATCAGGGATTTTCTGTCAGAATAAATCCGAATGAGGCAAGGGAGCTTGTTGAAATTTGCAAAATGACGGAGGATATGGACTTTACATTGTTGACAAAAAGGATAACAAGTGAGTGCGGACCGGTTTTATTGAAAGCTTTTGCCTTGCCGGTACGGCTGCCGGATGAGATTTATTTAATTGAAAACTGTAATAAAAACAGTATTTACCTGCTGAAAATCATGGGTTTTCTGCTGAATCTGTGTGGTTTTTTAAGAGAGAAAAAAGTGGGCTTGAATAAATATTCTTTGGAAATGTTCAATACTGTAAGGCAGATTCATGATATGATGATGACACAACCTCTGAGGGAGATTGCAGTACAGGAACTTTCGAAGGAGTTCTTGCTGTCCAGAACTGGATTTATTCAATGCTTTAAAGATTTGTACGGGATGCCGCCGGCAGCATTTATGCGCTGCATTAAGATGAAATATGCTGTAAAGGAAATGCTGCGGTGTCCATGGATGAGCATAAGAGATATAGCGACATTGATGGGCTATGACAACCAAAGCAAATTTGCAGCGGCATTCAAGGCACAGTGGGGCTTGACACCGCTTACATACAAGAAAATGAATTTTTGCGAGGCTGAACAAATGGAGCAAAAAATAGAAAGTTCGGAGTAGAAAAAGAGATGTGATTTAGTTTATTATGAATAGAAAGATAAGGAAATCTTATAAACTGAGATTTCCTTTTCTTTTTAGTACACAGTTAGCACTGTTTACTCAAATTTAGTTATTTATATGTATATATTGGAGCATTTTTATAGTGAAAATAGAAAAGAAATATCCCGTATTTATGAAAAAATTGGGGATGATGTGCATTGTTTTGCTCGGGGTCAGTATTCTGAGCTTTATGCTTTTAGCGGCAACAAATAAAGATACAGCTGAAATTGTTGCCAGAAGAATAAGCATGAATGTTACGCCGGAGCAGATTGCTCTGGTGAGAGCCGAGTTAGGCTTGGATAAACCGCTTCTTTTACGCTATTTGCTATGGCTGAAGAGCTTTTTTACAGGAGATTTCGGAATATCCCTGACTACCTTTAATCCGATTTTGACTGACCTCAGAAAGCACCTTCCAGTAACAGGTATACTGGTACTTTTATCGTTAATTTGGATCCTTGTGATTACTATCCCCATAAGTCTTTTATGTGCATACAGAAAAAACAGCTTGTTTGACCATGCCGTCAGGGTACTCGGAATGGTAGGAATATGTACGCCGGCGTTTGCCTTGGGGATTTTTTTGCTTTTATTATTTGCAGTTCGCCTGCATATATTTTCAGTAGCTCCGGAAGGTCGCCTTACAAATTATATTATACCTTCATTTATCCTGGCTTTTCATGCAGAGCTTTTGCTGTATCCGGCACTTTGTATAATTATTGCAGCATTGGGGTTTAATCTGCTTGGAGAAGTATTTAGGGATATATCAGAGGAGAGAAGTTAAAGTATGGTATTGAAAGTATCCGATTTATCTGTCTGTCTGAAAGAAAAGAACACCGTTTTGCTAAAATCGCTCAGCTTTGAGCTTGACTTTGGAAAAAGCATGATTTTATTGGGAGAGTCGGGCAGCGGAAAAACGATAACCTGCCATGCTATACTGGGACTGCTTTCATCAGCCTTTTGCCTAAAAGGAAGCATTATTTTTGAAAATTCAGGGCAATATGATTTATTAAAACTTGAAAAACGCCAGCTTCAAAGCATCTATGGAAGCAGTATAGCTTTTATTCCACAAAATCCCATGACTGCATTAAATCCTTCACTCAGAGTCGGGATACAAATGCTGGAAACGCTGCGTATCCATAGAAGGATGAAAAAGCAGCAGGCAAGCTTTATATGCAGAAAGGCTTTGTCGGAGGCGGGGCTTGACAATCCTGAACATATAATGAAAAGTTATCCGCATACTCTCTCAGGAGGTATGCTTCAGAGGGTATTGATTGCTATGGTATTGATGATGAAGGCTAAGCTGGTGATTACAGACGAGCCGACTTCAGCACTTGATGTCATTCATAGAAATGCAGTCTTGGATGAATTTTCAAAGCTGAAAAAAGGGGGAACAGCCCTACTTATGGTAACACATGATTTCTATGCGGCGAGGAGCCTGGGAGGTGATTTGATTATTTTAAAGGAAGGAGAAGTCGTTGAGCGAGGAAGTGTGAAGGAAATTCTTGAAGCTCCCAAACATAACTATACCAAGGAGCTGATATGGGCAGCTTCGTATGATAGGAAGAAAAAAGATGCTTGAACTTAGAAACATATCTCAAAAATACCTTGGAAATGACAGCTTGGTACTGCATTCGATTAATTTAAAATTTGAAAAAGGAAAAATTTATGCGATTGTGGGAGAGAGCGGAAGCGGAAAAACTACTTTTGCCAAGCTTATAGGGAGATTCGGAGAGCCGCAAGCCGGAAGGATAACTATAGGAGGAATTAACATAAAGCATCTGAATCCGGAATATCTGCTTTTGCATATATCCTTCGTCTTTCAGGAGGTAATTCTTTTTGACGATACTGTATACAACAATATCAGGATTGGCAAGGCTGAGGCTTCAGAGGAGGAGGTTAAAGCGGCAGCAACAGCAGCCTGCTGTCAGGAATTTATTGAGAGGCTGCCGCAGGGCTATGATACTGTGCTGGGAGAGAACGGGGCGATGCTTTCCGGAGGTGAAAGATAGAGAATATCTATTGCAAGAGCTCTTTTAAAGGCTGCCCCGATTGTAATTCTCAATGAGGCTACCTCAGCCTTGGATGCGGAAAGCAGCGGGCAGATTCAAAGCGCAGTTTCCAGGCTAATCAATAATAAAACTGTGCTGGTGATCGCACATCGCCTGAATACGGTTATGAATGCCGACCATATCATTGTCTTAGATGACGGAAAAATTGTGGAGGAAGGCAATCACAATCAGCTGATGGAGAAGGAAGGACTTTATAAAAAGCTGTTCAGCATAGAAAAAAAGAGCCTGGAGTGGAGCTTATAAAGCGATAAGGGCATCTATATTTGAGTGTGTGAAAAAGACGGCAATCAGGAGCTTATATGATAATTGGTGAGTTGGAGGCTCTAAAATGAGCCTCCAATTTTTTATAGATAATTATACATAGAGCCAAAGATGTCCGGATATGTCGTATAGAAAGTTGAGCAGTGAATTGCCTTGAATAAAATATGAAATAAAAAATATATAGAAATTTCAGTTTGGACTCTTGACAGTTGAACATATATTCAACTATAATATATTTAGATAGTTGAGTGATTATTCAACTGTTTAAATTGCAGGTATTATTAAAAGGCAACTGAAAGAAATATCAAGAAATCTATAAAGACTATTTGATTAAAGAAATTAAAGAAAGGATTATTTATGTCAGGCAGTAAATTTGTATGCGACTGTACCGTCGTACATCATGAAGTGGTGGATGATATAAAAAAATCTATGATAGATGTAAGAGAATATAAAAAGCTTGCGGCATTTTTTAAGGTATTTGCCGATGAAACCAGAATTAAAATACTTTGGGCACTTGATTTATCTGAAATGTGTGTATGTGATATATGCAGTGTGCTTGATATGAGCAAATCGGCGGTATCTCATCAGCTTGCCTCTCTTAGAAAAGAGCATCTTGTAAAATATCGCAGAGAAGGAAAGTCGGTATACTATTCACTGGATGATGAGCATGTAAAGCAGGTATTTGAAACTGGACTTGAGCATATAAGGCATTTTAACGAGAATACAAAAAGTGAATAATTATTTTTCTGAGCTGCTCACACCCTTATATCCAGGGTTGCGAGAGCTCTGCACTACTAATAAAATAATTCTTAGGAGGAAAAAATATGAAAAGAGTATTAAAACTTGAAGGACTTGATTGTGCGGACTGTGCAGCAAAGCTTGAAAACAGGATAAAGGCTTTAGAGGGAGTTAAAAATGCCGGAATAAACTTTATAACCTTAAAATGTAATGTAGAGGCTGATGAGGCTGATATGGAAAAGGTAATGCAGGAGGTGACTAAACTGATTAAGCTTGAGCATCCCGAAATAAGCGTTAAAAGAGCATAACCAACCAGATTAAAATTCTGCAAATACTGAAAAATACTTTTCCAGCAATAAAAGAAAGATTATCTTAGGGTTTAAGCTTATGAATGAAAATCAAAAAAAAATGATTAGGAATATAATTATTGCCGCTGTTTTATTTATAGCGGCAATAATTACAACAAAAATATCCGAGAAGATAAATAGAGAAAATTATCAGGGCTTTAATAGGCTTTATATGGCAGGTATAGCCCTGTTTATAGCTTCATACATTATAGTGGGGCTGCCGGTGCTTAAAAAGGCATTTTATAATATGAAAAGAGGAAGAGTTTTTGATGAAAATTTTCTGATGGGAGTTGCGACCATAGGAGCTTTTGGACTTAGGGAATTTGCTGAAGGAGTGGCGGTTATGCTGTTTTACACAGTGGGAGAATTTTTTCAGAGCATGGCTGTAAATAAGTCCAGAAAAGCTATAAACGAGCTTATGGACATAAGACCTGATTATGCGAATCTTAAGCTGGACGATGGAAGCTTAAGTACGGTGGACCCTTATGAAGTAAGTATAGGTGATATTATAATTGTAAAACCGGGTGAAAGGATACCTTTGGACGGAGAAGTCATTAAAGGAGAATCCATGCTGGATACTTCTGCGCTTACAGGAGAGCCTGTACTAAGGAGAACTGTTAAGGGAGATAAGGTACTGAGCGGAAGCATCAATACTGACGGTGTGCTTGAAATAAAAGTTGAAAAGGAGTTTTCCGATTCCACTGCCAGCAGGATTCTTGATTTAGTTGAAAATGCTGCTTCTAAAAAATCAGAGTCGGAGAATTTTATTACCAAGTTTGCACTTGTGTATACTCCGTTGGTTGCCATACTTGCTTTAATAATTGCAATTATTTTTCCCTTAATTGATTCCAGACATGATTTTGCACTCTGGATTTCAAGAGCACTCACTTTTTTAGTTGTTTCCTGTCCCTGTGCTCTGGTAATATCAATACCGCTCAGCTTCTTCGGAGGAGTGGGAGCAGCTTCAAGGTTGGGTATACTTGTCAAGGGAAGTAACTATCTGGAGGCAATTGCTAAAACCGAAACCGCAGTATTTGATAAAACCGGAACTTTAACTGAGGGAGTATTTGAGCTCACTGAAATTGTGCCTGCATCAAAGGAAATTGTTGCGGATGAATTTGAGTTGCTTGAAATTGCTGCTTATGCTGAATGCTATTCTTCTCACCCCATAGCTCTTTCTATTAAAAAAGCTTATATGGAGCGAAGCTCAAAAGACGGCTCCGGCGATTATATTGATGAAAGCAGACTTTCGGAGATAAAGGAAATATCGGGCAAGGGATTAAAAGTAAAATTTGATGATAAAGCGGTGCTGATTGGAAATGCAGGGCTGATGAAAGAAAATCGTATATTTGAAAAGGAAATGGAAACTAAGCCCGGAATTGTACATACAGCGATTGACGGAAAATATTCAGGCTATCTTATTATTTCAGACAAAATAAAAAAAGATTCTAAAAAAGCGATGGAAGAGCTTAAAAAGCTTGGTGTAAAGCAGACAGTTATGCTTACCGGAGATGGTATTTATACTGCGGAAGGTGTCGGAAAGGAAATAGGCATTGATGAGGTTTATGCCGGGCTTTTACCGGGAGATAAGCTTGATAAGCTGGAAGAGCTTCTAAATAAAAAGCAGAAAAATAATAAGCTTGTATTTGTGGGCGACGGAATCAATGATGCCCCTGTGCTTGCAAGAGCGGACATAGGTGTGGCTATGGGAGGGCTTGGCTCGGATGCGGCTATAGAAGCGGCGGATATTGTGATAATGAACGATGAGCCTTCTAAGCTGGCGACAGGAATAAGGCTCGCAAGAAGAACTATTAAAATAGCAAATCAGAATATAGTTATAGCACTGGGCATAAAAATAGCGGTGCTGATTCTAGCAGTATTCGGGATAGCAAATATGTGGTCGGCAGTCTTTGCCGATGTGGGAGTTACAATAATTGCGATATTTAATTCCATGAGAAATCTTAATACTAAAGCTGTGTAAGGATTGTATTGAAATAATAGCAAAAGGTGCTGCTCAATTATCAAAACCGATAACTGAGCGGCACCTTTATGGTACAGACTTATTGTATCCATTCTCCATTTGTATTTACATTATAGCCTGAAATAGTTGTACTTACGGCAAGTGAGCCTTTGGCAAAGCTGGCTTCAGTATTTTCATAGAAATAATACCATTTGTTATTTATAAACTGCCAGCCCGTAACCATATAGCCCTCAGAATTGAAGTAATACCAGTCAGTTTTAGTGCCGTATTCAATCTGAAGCCATTTTAAAGCGGGCCAGCTGCCATCTGAGTTTTTATACCACCAGCCTTTTTCATCCTGTATCCAGCTGCCACGGCTGTCATTATTTTTGCCAGGAGTAGCTATAATACCTGCACTTCTTCCAGAAGAACCGGAGCCAGAGCCGCTGCCAGAGCCAGAATTATTGCCTCTCTGATTATTATTGTTATTATTTTGGTTGTTATTTTGGTTGTTGTTATTATTATTTTGGTTGTTGTTATTATTATTTTGGTTGTTATTTCCCTGTCCCGAATTATTATTTGAAGCAGTTACCGTTAATTTACCTGTAATAACTGCATTTGCTGAATCTGCCGTATAATTAGGCTTATAGTTTAAGGAGGATGATATATTTATATCAAATACTCCGGGAGTACGACCATCAGTATTAGCTGTAAGCTGCAAGGCTGTATTAAATGCATCAGTTTCAGTACCGGCAAGACCTTCTGTTCTATAGGTAAATTCAGGAAGGGCTTGTCCTGCAACGATGGTTTTATTATCAATAATAACTTTAACAGGGCGTTTATGTATCTCAAATTCGTCAAGCTTTATCTGGTCCTCAGAATATTTGCCAGTTCCGCTTGTTACTGCGTATATGGTGTATTTGCCCGCATTAACAGGTGCGGTTTCCGAAATTTCTCCGTTGCTCTGATTGGCATACTTTACAGTGATATTTCCGCTTCCGATCAGATTATCCGGCTTAATATTTAAAGTCCCTGTAAAAGAGTGAGAAATCCCGTCATATACTTTATCTGGCAGAGGAGTATAACCTTCTATTTTGCCTACGATAACGCTAGTATCGCTCAGCCAATGTGATTTTGAAGCTTCTGTAACTTCAATACCATTATCATAATCTCCTTTAGTGCTCCACTGTGCTTTTGTTGATTCAGGCAATACTGATATATTTCTTACAGAGCCAGTAAGATAGTATATTCTTCCGGGTTCAGCATATTTATTAAAAGCGACTACCGCTCCGGCATCAATATTCTTATCCGCTTCATTAGGAGTTTTAATTAAATTGGCAGCGCTTTCGCCATGTCCGTAGATAAGTCCGCCATTTATTTTAATACTCTTTGCAGATATGGCTGTTCCGTAGCTGCCTGCACCCGAGCTTTCAGTAAAAATCTTCCCCCCCTCCATTATAACCTCTTTATCACAATGGATACCAGTTTTAACGCCGTTATCGGCATTAATTTTACCTCCTGTCATTTTAACAACTGTATCGTCAGAGGCATCTATTAAGCTTAATTCCGGAGTGCTTGAGCTTGTGTATACCTCCCCTCCACTTATATTAACAGTTAATCTGTCTTTAAAGCTGCACACTGAAGTATTATGATGTGGTGACCTGTTTCTAATCGAAGCTCCGTCTGCAATTTCAAATACACTATTTTGCCCTCCGGATACGGTTAGTATAGGCTCGTCATTATTAGGAGCATTCGTGCCTATCTCAGCTTTCCAAATGACCTTTCTATTATCAGGAATAGTTATATTTATTGAATGAATATTTTTACTTCCTATAACCGTAACATCTTTTCCGGCATTTAATGCAGTTTCTACTTCGGTTTTAAAATTAACATTTGTTGTAGCATTCGTAATATTAATTGTTTCGATTTCTGCTGCATCTCTTGCACTTCTTAGCATTAAAGGATTAAAAGCATTGCTTGAAGTAGCGGTATTATGGTCAAATAATAAATCTTCGTCATCGCTGTAATCATATTCAAGACTGTAGCTTGAAACTTCGGTTTCAGCATAGCTTAAAAATGCCGAAGAGCTAAGCACAAGACAGGCGGCAAGTGCCATACTGTAAACCTGTTTACTTTTTACTTTTGTTTTCTTCATGTTTGTTATGTATCCCTCCATATAAGTACTCTTATTTTGATTTGCCATTGAATATGGCATAATGAATTTACTGCATTATTTTCCATACCGGACAAGAAAAATTCTGTCTTTATATAAAAAACAACAATGCCACCATTATACATGATATAAAGACAAATGCAATGGTTTCATATGAAATACACCGTATCTATGTAAAAATATATACATTATTCTAGTTGGAAAAATATAATAATAACAACAATAGTACAGTTTAAATAACAAAATATTAGAATAGGCCTTATTAGAGCTATATAAAAGTGAAGCTTAAATATAACTAATTATTATATAGTTTAAATAAAAATATAGTAAATATTAATATTATTGTCTGAAATAAGCCATGTAGTTTTAAATTTGATATATGAAACTTAATTTTATTGATTGCAAATTTATTGCTTACATTTAAACTGTATTTATGCTATAATATAGCCTTATGGAAAATATAATAAATAAAACTAATTTTAATGAAAATGAAAGCAATGATATAAATAATATGAGCATGAATATAAGTGATGAAAAATTGATATTTAAACCTCTTAGAGCGGAGGACTTTCACTACTATGACAAATTTTACGGATTAAGACATAATATGACCTGTGACAGTGTCAGTCTTGAGAGCTTTTTATGGAAGGACTATTACAATGTTAAGGCGGCGGTAGCAAGAAAGGATGGAGAAGAAGTTGGTCTGCTGTGGCTTATGGAATTTGAAGGTGAGATTTACTCAGCTATGCCTTTATGTAAGGAGGAGAACCTTCAGTACTGCTTTGATGAAACCGTAAGATACTTTAATAAAGAATTGAATAGGAAGCTTGTTATCAATCTTGCAGATGAGGCGGCTATACATAGTTTAAATTTGCCTGAGGAGAGATTTCTTGTAAGAGAGCAGGAAGATTTAAAGGATTACCTTTATGACGGAGCTGCTCTTAGGTCGCTTGCCGGTAAGAAGCTTCATAAGAAGAAAAATCATTATAATAGATTTATTAAGGACTATGCAGGCAGATACGAGTATAAGCGACTTAAATGCTGTGCAAGAGATGATGTATTTACTTTTCTGGCAAAATGGAGAGAACATAAGGGAGATGATGTAGAGGAGCATCTTGACCCCGAAGTGCAGGGAGTACATGAAGTAATAAAAAACTGTCAGAAGCTTGATATCAAGCTAGGAGGAGTTTATGTAGACGGAAAGCTTGAAGCTTTTACTATAGGCAGCTATAATGCACTTGAGGACATGGCAGTAATTCATATAGAAAAGGCGAATGCTGACATCTCGGGTCTGTATCAGTTTATTAATAAAGAGTTTTTAGTTAATGAATTTCCGGAGGCAAAAATAATAAACCGAGAAGACGATTTAGGAATAGAGGGCTTGAGGAGGGCAAAAGAAAGCTATTATCCGATAGACTATGCCAGAAAATATTATGTGGAGCAGCTTGATTTTGAGTCGATTTATTGGTAATCAGCAAAACAGATAGCAGCAATCTGCTGTATAATTTGATAATAAGGGAGGGGAGGCTATGCTAAGACTTTTAAATAATGAAGAAAAAAATATGAGTAGACTGCTTTATAATGAAGCCTTTTCAGAAGATTCAGAAAGCTTTGTAAATTATTATTATGCTGAAAAGATTAAATACAACAGAATTGTTGCCTATATAGAAGCTGAAGCTCAAAAATTTGATATAAGAGCTATGCTGCATTTAAATCCTTATAAAATTAGATTTGGAAACAGGGAGATTACTGCCGATTATATAGTTGCTGTAGCCACTGCACTTAAATATCAAAGGCAGGGGTTAATGAGGAGGCTGCTTAAATATATCTTCAAGCTTTTATATGCGGAGAGCATGCCCTTTACTTTTTTGCTGCCGGCAAATCCGGCTTATTATAAGCCTTTTCAGTTTGATTTTGTGTCTGATTATACTCATACGGTGCTGAAAGAGGAAGCGGCACTTACTGTAAAAGCTTACAGCACTGAGTACGAGACTGAATTAATTGATTTTATGCAGCGAAAGCTTGCTGATATAAGTGAGGTATACTGTTTAAGAGATAGAAGCTATCTTAAACAGTTAATTTCAGAGCTTGCTTCTGAAAACGGAGAAATAGAGCTTTTGCTTGATAATTCGGGAAGAGTTGCAGGCTACAGACTATATTGGGGGATTAAAAAAAGAGAAGACAGAGAATTTCTGTGCAGCAGAGACTATGCTGAGATAGTGTACACTGCAAAGCCCTATATGATGGCAAGGATTATAAACTTAAAGGAATTTGTCAAGGCAATTTCGCTGTTTAGTGAAGATAAAGAGGACGAATTAATCATCAGACTGCTTATAAAGGATTATTTTATAGATGAAAATAACGGAGATTTTATATGGAGGCTTAATAAGTCAGGCTCTGTAATTGAAAAAACAAAAGAGAAGCTGACAGACTGCCCGATTTTTACTATAGACGAGCTGGTGTCTTGGTTTTTTGGTTATAAAAAACCTGCTTGTTATGATAAATATGTATTTTTAAAAAGAGTAAGATGTTTAAATAAAATGTATATAAATGAGGTAGTATAATAATGCGGTTAAATATAGGAGATGTGCTTACGCTTAAAAAGCAACATCCTTGCGGCAGCAATGAATGGGAAGTGCTTCGCATAGGTCAGGATTTAAGAATAAAATGCAGAGGTTGCGGACATCAGCTTATGATTGCAAGGCGGGCTGTTGAAAAAAATATTAAAAAAATCAATTAAAGTCACTCAGCTTTGACAGTATGCTTTCAACACAATCCTTGATGGCTCCGGAGTTATTGACACTGAAATGTGAATTTCTGCGGTAAAGACCGATTCTTGAGGTATAGAGCTTTTTGATTTCATTATAATCTTTTTTATAGGCGAGAGGTCTGTTTTTGTCCTTTGAAATTATATCAAATATGGTTTTAAAATCTCTGTCTATATGGATTATAATATTGCTTGATTTTAAAATTTCGGCATTTTCCTTTACTGCAAGCATACCGCCGCCACCGGCTATAACATGGGGAGGCAGCTTTACTATATATTCAGCGGCAGCTTTTTCATAATCCCTGAATTTAGCTTCACCTTCTTTAGCAAAAATTTCAGGTATGCTCATTTTATGCTGCAGGGCTATCAATTCATCAGTGTCAAGATAGGGCAGCTTAAGCCGGGCAGCAAGATTTTTTCCAAGTACACTCTTGCCACAAGCCATAAAGCCGCATAAAATAATAGAATTATAATTTTTTGGGTACATATTATTGTTATCCTTTAGTAATTTTATGGTAAAGCAGATATTAGCAGACTGTTTTGTTGTAAGCAATAGTTTTGACATAACAAATAAAATATAAAAACAAATGATGATTATGGAGGTATTTACAAAGATGGTAGGACGAGTACATGCAGCACTTGGCGTAGCGATAGGCTGTGCTATTGCTATGGATGTATATCCCTCCGGCAGCTATTTATCAAAGCTGGCGGTAGTATCTATAGCTGCGGCAGGCAGTCTTGCGCCCGACCTTGATACCAGGCGTTCAAAAGCAGGAAAAAAGCTTCCTGCGCTTGCGTTTGTGTTTTCAAAATTATTTAAACACAGGGGCTTTCTGCATTCGCCTGCCTGCCTTATAATGCTTATATTGTCTTCATTTGCCATGCCAAAGCTGCCCGGCTTTATAATGCTGGTATTTTGTGCAGGCTATGCCGGGCATCTTGTGCAGGATTGGTTTACTAAAGGCGGGATACCGCTATTATACCCTTTTTCTAAAAAAAGATATGCTTTAACCAGGTTTAAAACTGGAGGAGCAAGTGATTATATAATTACCTTTATCATTATTATGCTATTATTTACTGCGAATGTGCTGCTCTCTCAGCACTTTGGTAATATTCTGCGAGATTTTCGGGTTTTTATTCCGAGACCATCGTTGATATCTATGCAGCTTGCAGTTAAACAGCCGGAGCTGATAATGCCTAAGCGAGCGCATTAGGTTTTTAGCAGAAAAACCAGAGCGAGTCTGGACATTTATCAGCGTAGGCTGTAACTTGGAAAAACTCAGTATTGCTTTAGTAAAAATGATATTTCAACATTTCATACAGAGGTATTTCTTACTTAACCCAAGCACCGCTTGCATCTACTTTATAACCGTCCGGTGTCATTTCGTTTGCATACATTGCGCCCTGAGGGTGTGCTGCGTTGCCGACAGGCTCCAGATAGTACCACTTGCCGCCAACTTCTATCCAATAGGTTATAAGTTTGCCAAGTGTAGCATCATTGGCTGTACTTAAATAGTACCAATGTTCTCCGGATAAGAACCAACCTGTACGCATATAGCCG
>ERZ773005.266-NODE-266-length-45646-cov-11.642934_pt1 | contig 45646 bp, 39 predicted proteins | sample MGYA00580666_ERZ773005 | MGnify/ENA primary metagenome ERZ773005 (study PRJEB29015, sample SAMEA2737999) | human oral metagenome | biome: human oral; feature: human-associated habitat; material: dental | place: China | collected 2061 ...
GCGCACGTGCCCGCCGGCTGATGGGGGGCGCGTGATGGGGGAGCGGGTGTGCCTGGGTATGAGCGGCGGCGTCGACTCGGCGCTCGCGGCTGCACTCCTCGTGGAGCAGGGCCATGACGTGAGGGCCGTCTACATGCGCAACTGGTCGCGCGACCTGCCGGGATTCAGGTGCACTTGGGCGGATGACCTGGCGGATGCGGAGCGCGTGGCCGTCACGCTGGGGCTGGACCTCGAGGTGTGGGACTGCGAGCGCACGTACAAGGAGACCGTGGTCGACTACCTGGTCGACGCCTACGCGCACGGCTACACGCCCAATCCGGACGTGATGTGCAACCAGACCGTCAAGTTCGGTGCCTTCGCCGAGCGCGCCTTCGCCGAGGGTGCCGACTTCGTCGCCACGGGTCACTATGCCCGCGTGGGCGTCGCGCCACCGACGGAAACGGCGCCTTCCCAGCCGTTGGCAACGGTGTCGTCAGCATCAGTGCTATCAGCGTCGGTCCCGGCACCATCAGCGTCGGTTCCGGCACCATCGCGGAGGGCGACTCTCCTTCGTGCCGCCGACGAGCACAAGGACCAGACCTACTTCCTCTGGCGCGTGCCGACCGGGACCCTCGCCCGCACGATCTTTCCCGTGGGCGACATTCCCTCCAAGGGCGAGGTCCGCCGCATGTGCGCCGCACGCGGCCTGGGCGTCGAGCGCAAGCCGGACTCCGACGGCATCTGCTTCATCGGCGAGGTCGGCATCCGCAGCTTCCTGCTGGACGTCCTGGACCGTCGTCCGGGGGACATCGTGGAGTGGGAGACCGGCACCGTCCTGGGCCGCCACGACGGGGCCTTCCTCTTCACGGTGGGCCAGCGCAAGGGGCTCGACCTCGGTGGTGGCCCCGCACGCTACGTCGTCACCACGGACACCGAGAGCAACGTGGTCTACGTGACTGCGGACCGGTCCTGCCCCGCGTTGTGGTGCCGACGTCTCGAGCTTTCCGACGTCCTCTGGATCGCGGGGGTCCCACCTGCGGAGGGCGACTACGTGGTCCGCACGCGCCATACCGGCGAGCTGCGTCCGGCACATGTCATGCCCCACGCGGATGGCACGGTCTCGGTCGATCTGGCAAAGCCCATGCGCGCCGTCGCTCCAGGCCAGTCGGCCGTCATCTATGATGGGCTCGTCTGCCTTGGTGGTGGCATCATCCAGAAGGGTCCGCTGCCCTCGTAGGCCCATGCCGACGCTGCCCGCCTGGGCCATTTGTCTGTGGGCGTCAGCAGTGGAGACTGGCGAAGTTCCGTGAGCCTTTCGGAGCGCGGATCGCACGGATCGTGAGGAGCGCAGATCACAAGGAGCGCACGGATCGTGAGGAGCGCAGATCACAAGGAGCGTGAATCACAAAAGTTTCCCTCGCATCCCTTTTTTCGGGACCTGTGGATGGCTGGGGAACTATTGTGAGCCCTGTGTGATGGAAACTCACAAAACCTCTCCTGCCATCCGACCTCTAGGGGTTTTATGGACGAGAGGGGAGGTATTGTGAGTCGCTGAGCAAATCCGACTCACAAAACTTCTCCTGTCATCCATTCGCCTACGAAAAATGGACGTGTGAAGAAGTATTGTGAATCTCTCCTCAGACTCGCTCACAAAAGTTGCTCTGCCATCCCTTGCGGTCAGGTTCTTCTGCCGCCCCCGCGAGGCGAGGTCGCCCCCTGCCGCCCCGCGAGGTCGAGAAGACATGTGCGCTGCTGTCCTTTGTCCCGCTCACGGCGGGAGTCTTTCCCCACAACGGGAGTCTTTCCCCACGGCGGGAGTCTTTCTGGTGTTCGAGTCCTCGAATGCCGTGTCACCCGTAACGTGGCCACCGTGACATATGATGCTTGAGTGTGGCAGACGAGTTCCTGCATGAGCGTCGCATGCCGAGTGCTTGTGCTTCGAACGCGCCGCCACGTGCCATGTACACCGACTCAGGAGTCGCATGTCCCAGTCCGCTGACAGCAAGGGGAGGAAGAACGCACCCGTCTCGTCCGGGACCGGTGCCCTTGGGTCCGAGAATGCCTCTCGGTCCGTATGGGCCTCTGGGGCCACGCCACCATCCGGACCTGCGGGGGTCCTCCAGCCCACGGGGGCCGCAGGTTCCACAGATTCTGCGAAACCCTCGAAACCCGCGAAGTCTCCCAAGACCGCCAAGGTCTCGGTCAGGGTGTCGGCGTCGGCGTCGGTGCCCGCCTCCCAGGTCGAGGCCGAGCGCGAGAGCATGGGCACGGTCCGCAAGAGCCTGCTCTTCCTGGCTGCCGTCGGCGTGGCATACGCGGCGTACCTGATCATATCGGGCCAGCTCGACGAGTTCCTCTCGGCGATGGGCGGAATCGATCGTGGATGGGTCGTCGCGGCAGCGCTGTGCTACGTCGTCTACTATGCCTTTGGCGTGAGCGCCTACGTGATGGCGGTCATATCCGACCCCACGTCGCCGGTGGGCATCCGCGACCTCATGAGCGTCGAGGCATCGGGCATCTTCTTTGGCAACCTCACGCCCAACGGGGCCGGCGGGGCTCCGTCGCAGATCTTCCGCCTGACCCGCGCGGGACTCTCCATGGGTGGCGCGGGGGCGCTGCAGTACACGCGCTTCATCGTGTACGAGGCGGGCGAGGGAATCTTCGCCGCGCTCATGCTGCTCTTCCGCTGGCAGTACTTCCTGGACACCTATGGCAACGTCGTGCTGGTGGGAGCCCTGCTCTTTGGCTTCAAGGTGGTCGAGGTGGCAGGCCTCTTGGTGGTCTGCCTGTGGCCGCACTTCATCACGCGCGTGGGAAACGCCCTGCTGAGGTTCCTCCGTGCGCGTGGCTGGCTGTCTGAGAAGAGCCACGACCATTGGCACGAGGTCGTCAATTCCGAGGTCAACGACTTCTCGGCGGGTTTTCGCGCCGCGTCGAAGAACGTTGCCGAGATGATTGCCACCTTGGTCGTGACCCTGATCCAGCTGGGGTGCCTCTATGCGCTGCCATACTTCGTCCTGCGGGCGTTTGGCCAACCGGCGGACCTCATCACCTGCCTGGCCTGTGGCTCCATGCTGGAGCTTCTGACCTCGGCCATACCGCTGCCGGGTGGTACGGGGGGTGCCGAGGGGGGCTTCGCGTTCCTCTTTGCGCCCATGTTCGGGTCGTCCATCACGGCGGGATACGTGGTCTGGCGCATGGTCGAGTACTTCCTGCCGGTCCTGGTCGCGGTGCCGCTGCTGGGCCTGCGCTCGCATGGGGGCCCCAGTATCCACGTGCGCTGGAAGCGCCTGCGTTCCCGCCTGGCTGGCGTGCGCAGGGACGTGTTCCATGGGCGTGCGGCATCGCGGGTGGGCGGTCGTGTGGGTGGCCGCATCGCCACTCTCACGGGGGGGCGCATTGGGAGTCGGCCAGGCGGTCGTACCGATGGGGTCAGCGTCAGGATGAGCCGCTCGGGCAAGGTGAGGATCTCCGGCAAGGGCATGCCTTCGGGTGGCGTGGCACCTGCGAGCGGCGCGGTCCCTGCTGGTAGCGTGGCGTCTGCGGGTGGGGCTGGGACTCCGCCCCAGGTTGCCCGTCCTGCAAGTGAAGCTGGGATGCGACCGGCGCAGACTGGGGTTCGTCCAGCACAAGCGCCTCGTTCGGCGCAGATGCTGCAGCCGGTACGGGTGTCGCAACCATCGCAAGCCTCTCAGCCATCGCGGCCTGTGGCTGAGAAACCTCCCAAGTCCGGCAAGAAGAAGCTGCGCATCATCGTCGAGGAGTAGGGTGGCAGGCTTGCGGGAAGCCGTTCGAGGCGCTACTGGCCTGGAAATGTTGGCCATATGGCGGGCCAAACGGCGAGGCGCTCGCCGGACGGAGGTGGGCATACGCTCACGGTTCACAAAGTCTCAACGGTTTGCCCGTGCGACAAGTTCTCGTTTGCACCAACGCTCCCATTCTCGTATAGTAGCTAACGCGCTGCGCGACCCCACGCGCGGCGGCACGCATCCGGGCGTTTAGCTCAGGGGGAGAGCGCTTCCCTGACACGGAAGAGGTCAGAAGTTCAAATCTTCTAACGCCCACCATAAATTCGCAGGTCAGAGGCTTAGCTTCTGGCCTGCTTTGTTTTAGTGCACTAAATGGGACAGCAAAGCCGAGGCCCCCTACATGCTCAGCGAACGAGTCTGTCGCACGGCGGGCAAGGAAGTTGGCTTCGTCCAGCAATAGGACATCGACAAGGTTCGCTATCAGGCCCAGGCACAGCGTATGGGCTTTCGAATCCACAGACCATAGACCCCGACAGCGCAGTGCTTGGTGGATGGCCATTCCGCTTAATGCCAGTCCTCGTAACGTGTGCCTTTTAAGCCAGTTCGTCAAGATGTCGGCAGGAGTACATTCGGTTCTTCGAAAGGCCAGTTTCTCCTTGCGGATGCTTTTGATGAGCAGCTTCAGATGGCGTCACAACCAATCTGCGTTTCCGCAGGTAGTTCAAGTGGTATTACCATTCGCGGATCAAATGGCACTCGCCACGAGAGCAGCTCGTGGCCTCAGTTTCGTGGCGAATAACATTTATAAGTGGATATGACAACATAATGACAAGAGGGGTCATCAATGAGCCAGCTTATTGAATTGCCGTTGGGCATGAAGCTGAAGGCCGCAGATCAGTCCATGGCCCCCAAGTACTACATCGTCAAACGGGCAATCCTCAGGAAGATCGAGACGGAGGAGTACGGAGGGAACGAGCTCATCCCGTCCGAGCGCGAACTGACCGAGCTCTTTGGCGTAAGCAGAATCACCATCCGCAGGGCAGTCGATGAGCTGGTGGGGGAGAACTACCTCTACCGCATCCAAGGCAAGGGCACCTACGTCAAGTCCGACAAGATCCAGCAGAACCTCATCTCCATCACCAGCTGCACGCAAGACGTCATCAACCTGGGCATGACCCCAAAGAGGTATGTCATCTCCTCGTTCACGGGGGTCGCGGACCAGAAGCGCATGCGTCTCCTGGAGCTTGGGAGCAACGAGCGGGTCTTCACGCTCGAACGCGTTTACCTCGCAGATGACGATCCCCTCAACCACACGATCGCCTACCTGCCCTGCAAGCTGTTCCCTGGGATTGGCGCGTACGACTTTTCGCAAGATTCCCTGTACCGGGTGCTGGAGAAGCAGTACGGATGTCAGATAACCACTGCGACACGCACCATCGAGGCGATCCTCGCCAAGGAGGAGATAGCCCGATACCTGCAAGTCAGTCCCGGAACCCCGATCCTCCACTTTGAGTGCGTCACCAAAGGCAAGATGTGCGGCCGCGAGCGTCCCATCGAGTACTTCAAGTGCTGCTATAGAAGCGACAAGTTCAAGTTCTATATCAATCAAGTCATGGGTGGGGAGGAAGGAGCTCGAAAGGACTCATAAAGGATCTGAAAGGCCGCCAGAGGGGAGAGAAGGGGAAGACCATGCAGGATTCCACGAACAGAAAGATGTCGCGTCGTACGTTCCTCGGCACTTCGGCAGCCGTTGCCGCAATGCTCGGCCTCGCTGCATGCGGAGGTGCCAATGTCTCGGATTCTCATGATGACGGCAAGAAGAGGCGCATCGCCGTCCTCTGCGACGACGCCGGCAAGAACGACAACGGCTACAACCAGGCTGCCGTCGAGGGCGCCGGGAAGGTCTGTGACGAGAAGGGCTGGGAGTTCAAGGTCGTCGAGCCCACAAACGGCGTGCCTGACGCCCTCGAGTCGCTCGGCGAGGAAGGGTACGACGTCGTCTTCAACATGGCGTATGACTTCGAGGCACTGATCAATGGCGTGGGCGGTGCAGAGCCGCTTGCCGCACAGTATCCCAGCACCGAGTGGGTCATCTTCAACGACAACCCCAACAAGAGCGAAGACGGTTCGGTCAAGCACAAGAACGTCATTGCGGTCCTCTACGACCTCAATGAGTCCTCATTCCTTGCTGGTGCGCTCTCAGTCCTGGTCAACGAGAGCGCCTCGGTCCTCTTCGAGGGGGGCGATTACAGCTTCACCGATCCCAACACTGCCCGTGCCTGCGGTTTTATTGGTGGCACGAACTCCGCTGGGATTACGGTGTTCTCCTGGGGCTACATCACGGGCATCAACTACGAGGCACAGAAGCTGGGCGTCACGTATGACTACTACTCCAAGTACGATGCCGGCTTCACCGATTCTGCCGGTGGCGCGACCGTCGCAGGCACCTATTACGGCAATGGCGCAAACGTCGTCTTCGGTGCTGCTGGCAGCGTGGGAGACGGCATCACGTCCAAGGCGAAGGAGGTTGGCAAGCTCGCAATCCAGGTCGATGGCAACAAGGACGACCAACAGCCTGGCCACGTGCTCACCTCCGTGTTGAAGAACACCAACGTCCCCGTCCAGGCCATCTGCGACGCCTTGGATGACGGCTCCATCTCCAAGATGGACAACCTGCAGGACTACTCCCTGTCATCCGGCGCGACCGGTATCACCGACTGCGGCGAGATCCAGAAGGCCATCACGACCGACGAGGGCAAGGCCAAGTGGAAGGAGATCTGGTCCGAGATCGAGGACCTCAAGGGCAAGGTCGGATCCGAGATCAAGATCGTCAACGCCCAGAATGGCGAGGAGTTCGATCCTTCCACCTGCCCGAACGTGAACATCAAGTAGTTGGCCTCGGTCAGCTCGTGAGCCAGGCCATGCCCGTGGGGCGGGAGAGGGGCTCCGACCCTGCCCCACAGGCGATTTTGCGGAACGGTGGTGCGTGCCCATGGGAAACGTCATCGAGACGGTGGGTCTGACCAAGGCGTTCGGGGACTTTGTCGCGAACGACCACATAGACCTTATCGTCAGGAAGAGCGAGATAAAGTGCATCGTCGGCGAGAATGGCGCCGGCAAGTCCACCCTCATGAACATGCTCTACGGCATGCTGCAACCCACTAGCGGGAGGATCCTCATCAGGGGCGAGGAGGTGAGCCTCCGCTCGCCCGCCGATGCGATCAAGCATGGCCTGGGCATGGTGCACCAGCACTTCAAGCTCGTGCCTAGCCTGGCCGTGTACGAGAACGTCCTGTTGGGGACAGAGATCCTGCACAAGGGATCGCGCCTCATCGACACCCAGGAGGAGATCAGGTCGGTTTCCGCTCTCATTAAGAAGTACAAGTTCGACCTCGACCCCCGCGCCAAGGTCGAGGACATATCCGTCGGGTCGCGCCAGTGCGTCGAGATCCTCAAGATGCTCTACCGCAACGTGGACGTCCTCATCATGGACGAGCCCACCGCCGTGCTCACGCCGCAGGAGGTGGACAAGCTCTTCGACAACCTCCGTGAACTGCAGGGGCAGGGCAAGACCATCATCGTCATCACCCACAAGCTGCGTGAGGTCATGGAGATCTCGGACTCCGTCACGGTAATCAAGCATGGCAAGGTCGTCGGGTCCATGGCGACCAAGGACAGCTCCCAGGAGCAGATCGCGCAGATGATGGTCGGGCGTGAGGTCGTCCTGACTGTTCATAATGACGTGACGACACCTCCGTCCGAGGAGGTTGCCTTTTCGGCCAAGGGGCTCTCGACCGTCAACGAGTACGGCAAGGAAGTCCTCCACAAGCTGAGCTTCGACGTCCACCGCGGAGAGATCCTCGGCGTCGCGGGAGTCGAGGGCAACGGGCAGACGGAGCTCGTGAAGGTGCTGACCGGTCTCATGACCACCACCGAGGGCAAGGTCACGCTCGACGGCGTCGACATCACCAACCAATGGCCCGACCAGCTCCGCGACGATGGTGTGGCCATAATTCCGGAGGATCGCTTCGAGGACGGTCTCTGCGCCACCATGAGCGTGGCCGACAACTGCATCGCCGGCCATCATGGCGATCCCGCCGTCTGCAGGCATGGGATCCTGAACAGGCGGGCGGTCCTCGCCCAGCGCGACGCCCTTCTGGAGAAGTACGACATTCGCGTCGGTGACATCAATGGCCAGGTGGGGGCCCTCTCGGGTGGCAACGCACAGAAGGTCATCGTTGCGCGTGAGCTCGAGTCTGCGCCCAAGTTCCTCATCGCGTGCCAGCCGACCCGAGGGGTGGACATCGGTGCCACCGAGTCCATCCACGAGGAGATCCTGCGCTTCCGCAACGCGGGCAGCTCGGTGCTCCTCGTCTCGAGCGAACTCACGGAGGTCCTCGGGCTCTCCGACCGGATCGTCGTCATGTGCAAGGGACAGATAACGGGGGAGGTGCTGCCGAGGGAGACTACCAGCACTGAGCTGGGACTCCTGATGGCGGGAGTCAAGAAGGGGGGAGGCGAGGGACTTGAAGGCTAAGACGGTCGGCATGGGTGTTCTCAACTCGCTCGTTCCCGTGCTTCTGGCGTTCGTACTCGGCGGGATCGTGATCGCCTTCATGGGCGAGAACCCCATGCAGACCTACTCGATACTGATCGACAAGTCGCTGCTCACCCCAAAGGGCCTCCTCACGACGCTGCACTACGCGGCCCCGCTCGTGCTCACGGGGCTTGCCATCGCGGTGAACTTCAAGGCGGGCATATACAACATGGGTGTGGAGGGGTCGGTCCTCCTGGGCGGCTTCTTCGCCGGCATTGCGGGGGCATACCTTCCCGCCACGCTCGACCCGACGGTCCTCAAGGTCACCTGCCTTGTCGTCGGCATCGCATGCGGCATGCTCTACGTGGTCGTGCCCGCGATCCTGAAGGCCTGCTTCCACGTGGACGAGATGGTCGTGACCCTGATGCTCAACTACGCGCTTGCCAAGGTGCTGGAGTTCCTCTCCACCGGCGTGTTCCGTGACCAGGGCTCGGGCTACGTCTGCACGCCCACCATCCATGAAGGGGCCATGTTCCAGCGCATGGCGAGCGCCAAGATGACGCCCTTCTTCTTCGTCTCGCTGGTGGCCTTTGCCGTGATGTTCGTGGTGATGAACCACTCCAAGCTCGGCTTCGAGATCACCGCCATGGGCAAGAACGTCGAGTTCGCCGACGCGATGGGCATGAGGGTGCGTCGCAAGATCATCGTCCTCATGTTGGTCTCGGGTGCCCTCGCGGGACTCGCCGGCGCCGGCTACATGCTATCTGACCAGTACCACTACACCCTGGGCTTCTCGGGCAACCCCGGGCTCGGCTGGGACGGCATGCTCATCGCGCTCCTGGGCAACAACTCCCCGACGGGAATCCTCATCGCGGCCGTCTTCTATGCTGCGCTCAAGACGGGTGCGGACAACATCAACCTCTACTCGTCCGTCCCCAAGGAGCTCGTGACGGTCATCCAAGGCCTCATCATCCTCTTCCTTGCGGCCAAGCTCCTGGACAGCCGCTTCGGTCTGAGGGGGCGCCTCAAGGCTCGCTTCCCGCACAGACATGACGGTCCCGAGGGCACGGCCGATGTCGTGGGTGCCGACGGCGCGAAGGGGGCCTAGCGATGGATCTTCTCGCAAGCATTCTTTACGACACGGTGTACCATGCGTCACCCATCATCCTCTGCGTCATAGGCGGCGTGTTTGCCTATCAGGCAAACGTCCTCAACATTGCCCTCGAGGGCATGATGGGGATAGGCGCGTTCGCCTCCACGCTCGTCGTGCTCCTTACCGACGACCTGCTCTTGGGACTACTCGCCGGCGTGTTTGCGGCATTCGTGTTCGGGGCGATGTTCTCGCTGATGGGGGTCACGCTCAAGGGTAACGTCATCATCATCGGCGTCGCGCTCAACCTCCTGGCGACCGCTGTCGCGGGCTTCGTGATGGCGAGGATGAACGTCGCCAACATCGCACTCTCGAACCTTAGCGTCGCAGGTCTGAAGATCGTGATCCCCGGCGTCAGTGACGTCCCCCTCGTGGGACCCATCGTGTCGGGCCACCCCGTCCTCACCTACGTTGCCTTCGCGGGCATCTGGCTCACGTGGGTCCTCTCGTACCGAACGAGGTTCGGCACCTACGTGAGGGTCGTGGGGGAGAACGAGGACGCGGCCAAGTCGTTGGGACTCAAGGTGGACTTCTACAAAGTGGCAGCCATCCTCATCGGCGCACTCACCTGCGGGCTTGCGGGCACAAACCTCTCGACTGAGAGGCTCGGGCTCTACACCAACAACATGACCGCAGGCAGGGGCTTCGTAGCAATCGCCGCGATCTACTGCGGCAGGGGGGACCCGCTCAAGTCCTCGCTCTATGCGATCCTGTTCGGCTTTGCTCGCTCGCTCTCCATCAACCTCGCGATCTATGCGGGATCCGCCGCAGGGCTCTTCGACGTCATCCCCTACATCGTGATGGTGGTCGTTCTGCTCTTCGCCCAGGTCTCCAAGCGCCGCAACGTCAGGGCAAGGGGGTTCGCAAATGGCTAGTGACGCCATCGAGGGAAGGAGGAGCGCTCTTCTCGTGGTGGACATGCTCAGGGACTTCACCGACCCCAAGGGGCTCGCCTTCTATCCGCAGAACAGGGAGATCCTCCCGAGGATCAGGCGGGTCATCGATGCCTGTAGGCAAGCGGGCGTGCTGGTGGTGTTCCTCAGGCACTGCAACCGCGCGGGCAAGTATGACCGCAAGGCGGCATCCATGAGGCCCAACTGCATCGAAGGGACGTGGGGCGACGACATCGACCCCATGCTCGAGGTCGTCCCCCAGTGCGACTACGTGATCAAGAAGCGTCGCTACTCGGGCTTCTTCGGGACGGACCTCGACCTCGTCCTGCGCGAGAACGGCGTGCGCAACGTGATCGTGGTGGGCACCAAGACCAACTGCTGCATCCGAGCGACGGTGACGGACGCCTTCTGCCTGGACTACGACCCCATCGTCGTGAGGGAGTGCGTCGCCACGGACTCCGATGCGGTGAACCAAGTCCACCTCGAGGACATCCGCAAGTACCTGGGGGAGGTCGTCTCGATGGACGAGCTCCTGGGGAGGCTCAGGGGGGGCGAGAGGCGATGAGCGGACAAGTCGTGCTCACGTCCGGGTACGTGAGCATGGACCACATGATTGAGATCTCGACACCGGCGCGCGTGGGCTACACCTCGATCATCACCAACAGCAGCTGCACCAGAACCTATTTTGGCGGCTGCTCGGTCAACATAGCCTACGCCCTCTCCAAGCTGGGCGTCCCGGCCAAGCCCATCCTCAGGGTGGGGGATGACTGGGAGCGGACCGGGTTCCGCAGCTTCCTGGAGGAGGCTGGCGTCGGCCTTGATGCGATCGCCGTGGTGCCTGGGGAGGCCACCTCCGCGAGCTATCTCATCCAGGACGCGGAGGGCCAACACATCACCTGCTACTATCCCGGACCCATGGCGCCCGAACACTTCCGCCCGCTGGATGACGAGCTCTTCTCGGACGTGGCCCTGGGCGTGATAACCGTCGCCTCCGAGCGTGACAACCGGGAGTTCTTCGAGAAGTGCCGCACCCACAGCATCCCGGTGGCCTTTGGCATGAAGGCCGACGAGGGTGCGTTTCCGCTGCCGTTTCTGGAGGAGCTGCTCAGGGGCTCGGAAATCGTGTTCGCCAACGAGTCCGAGCGTCGCTGCATCGAGAGGGCGCTGGGACTCCCGTCGATGGAGGACCTCCTGTCCGACGAGGTGCGCACCATCGTCACCACGTATGGGCCGAGGGGCTCGGCGTGGTGCCACCGCGAGTCGGACGGCTCCGTCAGTCGCGGTTCGGTTGGCGTCGTGCCGTGCGGCGCGGTGGTGGACACGACGGGCTGTGGCGACGCGTACATGAGCGGCTTCCTATACGGATGGGCGCATGGCAAGGGGCCTGGCGAGTGCTGCCGGTTGGGGGCGACCCTCTCCTCGTTCGTGCTGGAGCGGTACGGATGCTGCACAGGCGTGCCTGGCGAGGAGGAGCTCCTGGCAAGGCTCGAGGAGAGGCGGGGCGAGGTCGGAAGGATGCGGGGGCAGGCATGTCGACACTGTATCTAGGGGCGAGGAAGGGCACGGTCGCCCCGAGCGTGATCTTCTCGGGCGACCCCTGGCGCGTGGAGGTGCTGAAGCGCTATCTGGACGATCCCGTGCATGTGGCCTTTGCCAGGGAGTTCAACACCTACACGGGCACGTACCACGGCGTGCCCATGACCGTGAGCTCCACGGGAATCGGCGCCCCCTCAGCCGCAATCGCCGTTGAGGAGATGTACGAGGCGGGGATGCGCGTAGCCGTGAGGATGGGCACCTCGATGTCGCTTCGGGATGACATGCTCGGCCAGTTCATCGTCCCCATCGCGGTCATGCGGCGCGACGGCACGAGCGACACCTACGTCGAGCGCGGGTATCCGGCGGTGGCAGACGTCGACCTCGTGAATGCGATGAACCAGGTCGTGTCGGACCATGGCAGGCGCTGCCTCAACGGCGTCACGTGCAGCATGGACGGCTTCTACACCCAGATGCATGACTCGCGCCTCTCGCGGGAGCAGGGAAGGGACATCTCCCCCACCTTCGACGAGATGAGGAGGCTCAGCGTCTGTGCCATCGACATGGAGTCGAGCTGCATCCTGACGGTCTCGCGACTCATGGGGGTGCGCGCGTGTGTGGTCACCCTCGCCACCGTCCTGGAGAACTTGAGGGACAGCCTTAAGGGGGACGAGAGAACGGATGCGGAAGACCTCCTGTGCCGGGTGACCCTCGAGGGACTTGCGCGGTTCGCGGGCTCGAACGGCTAGGAGGCCAGTAAAACCACCGGGAGCTCAAGGCCAGGAGTCTGGAGAAGAGAGCCTATCGAAGGGGATGAGGTCGAGATGAAGGACATAAAGGACGTGATCAAGGTGCGCGGGGGCTTCGTCATCGGGATGGTGCACTGCCTCCCGCTTCCGGGCTCTCCGGCATGCCGGGGGGACATGGGTGAGGTCCTGGAGCGGGCCGTCGAGGACGCGAGGACCCTCGAGCGCGGCGGTGTCGACGCACTGATCGTCGAGAACACCAATGACGCCCCGTTCACGGAGCTCCTCACGAAGGCGCAGGTGGCAGCCTTGTCCGCTGCAACTGCGCTTGTGAGGCAGGCCGTGGGCATACCCGTCGGCTCTGACGCGTCCTTCAACGACTGCGAGGCCAGCCTGGGGATTGCCGTGGCGAACGGATGCGACTTCGTCCGCGTGCCCGTGTTCGTGGACACGGTCTCCAACTGGTGCGGCGTCGTCAACCCCTGTGCACACAAGGTCATCGAGCTGCGTCATCACCTTGGGGCGGACGACGTGATGCTCCTCTGCGACGTGCAGGTTAAGCATAGCAGCATGCTGCTGCCCCAAGTCTCCATCGAGGAGAGCGCCGCGAACGCGGAGGCGGCTGGCGCCGACGCTATCATCGTGACGGGAACCACGACGGGCGAGGAGACTCCGATCGACATGATAAGGAGGGTCAAGAGCGTGGTCGACCTGCCCGTGCTTGCGGGCTCTGGCATCAGCCCGACCGACGTCGTCGAGCAGTTCAAGGTCGCGGACGGCGCGATTGTCGGCTCGACCTTCAAGAAGGGTGGCCTCACGACTAACCCCGTCGACTACGACCTGGTCAGAACCCTCATGAGACCTCTTGGAAGGTAGCCGGCACCTCTCGGCGAGCCGGTATTCGAAGCGACACTGGATTGCTCCGGGCGTTGGCGCCGGACGAAAGGCGGTTGATAGCGATGATGAGACCCATGAAGCTCGCGGGTAGCGAGCTGATGTTCGGAGAGGGCTGCCTCGAGTACATCAAGACCTCCGTGCGCTGCAGGAAGGCGTTCATCGTGATTGGTGGTCGCGCCGTGGAGCGCAACGGGTCGCTCGCGAGAGTCGAGGAGTACTTCCATGATGGGGGTGCGCGGACGTTTGTGTTCAGGGGAGTGGAGCCCGACCCCCACTTCTCGACCGTGCGCCGTGGCGCCCAGAGCATGCTCGAGGAGGAGCCCGATCTCATCTGCGCCCTTGGCGGCGGTTCCGTCATGGATGCGGCGAAGACCATGTGGGTCATGTACGAACACCCCGAGCTCGAGGAACTCGACCAGATCCTGCATACCAAGCCGCTCCCCAAGCTGCGCTCCAAGGCACGCTTCATGTGCGTGCCCACGACATCCGGCACGGCATCCGAGGTCTCCCGCTCCGTCGTCATCACCGATGACGAGCTGGGCCGCAAGCACGGCCTGGGAGACATGGAGATGATGCCGGACATCGCCATCTGCGACCCGGACGTCACCAGGAGCATGCCGCCGCACGTCACCGCCGAGACGGGCATGGATGCCCTTACCCATGCGTTGGAAGCGCTCGTCTCCAACAGGGCCAACTACGTGTCGGACATCCTTGCCACCGCAGCGGCGCTCGACATCGTGAGGTGGCTTCCGAGGGCGTATCGGGATGGCGATGACATGAGGGCCCGCGAGATGATGGGCGATGCGTCCATGACGGCGGGCCTTGCCTTCACGAACGTGTCCCTGGGCATCGACCATTCCATGGCGCAGACCATCGGTGGCTACTTCCCCATCGCCCACGGCCGCATCTGCGCGATCCTGCTGCCCTACACCATCGAGTGGAACAGCAGGGACAAGTGGGCGAGAGGCCGCTACGAGGGGCTTGCGGCAAAGATGGGCGTGGACGGCCTCGCGCAGGCGGTGCGCGACCTCAACGCGAGCCTCGGGATTCCCAACACCGTGCAGGACGCCGGAATCGACGAGACGACCTACAGGGGGAGCCTGCGGCAGATGGCGGAGGACTCTCTCCGAGATGGATGCACGAAGACGAACCCCGTGATCCCGACCGTGCACGAGTTTGCCGAGATTCTCGAAAGGGCCTACTACGGCGTTTAGATGGACCTGCGTCGTATGGGCATGCGCGGGGTGCGCCGGATTTCCTGTCAAGCAATAACTACGGAAGGGTAACCGCATGAAGCTCATCCTCTACCTTTCAAACGGCTATCCGACCATCGAGAGCAGCATAGAGATGGCAAGGACCTACGTCGATGCCGGCTGCGACATGATCGAGATGGACTTTCCAAGCAAGGACCCCTTCTTGGAAGGCGACTTCATCGCAAGGAGAATGGCAAAGGCCCTTGAGGCCGAATGTGATTACGACAAGTACATGGTGGGCATGGCAAAGGCACACGCTCTGCTGCCAGATACCAAGTTCATCCTCATGGCATACGAGAGCACCATCCTGGAAATTGGCATAGGCAGGTTTGGGGGCTTCTGTAGGGAGAACGGCTTCGAGGACATCATCCTTGTGGGGTCAAGCACGGACGAGGTCAAGGATCGCCTCATCGCCGCCGGCCTGAAGGTGAGCTGCTACGTTCAGTTCAACCTGCCGGAAGAAGAGGTCAGACGAGCGCTGGAGTCCAACGGGTTCACCTATCTGCAGGCGGTCCCTGCGCCTGGACAAGCCACCAGGGAGCATCCCACGCTCAAGTCCTGCATCGGCTACCTCAGGTCACGCGGGCTAGAGAATGCCATCTACTGCGGTGTGGGAGTCCACTCCCCGCAGGACGCACAGATGGTCAGGGATGCCGGTGGGGATGGGATCTTCGTGGGCTCCACCATCCTCAGGCTGCACGACGACAAGCTGGCGCTTGCGGACAAGATACGCGAGTTCAAGGAGAGGTGCTAGGCGGTCGGTCGACGAGATGCCCCTTGCGGCTGGTGGAATGCCCTCCCGGCTTGACGGAATGACCCTGCGGCCGGTGGGTAGACTCGCGACAAGAGGGGTGTCAGGAGGTGGCCATGGATGTGATAGCAGGGTCGGCGGCACTCGTCACAGTCGCTCTTGCCGTGGTCCTCGCCGGGGTGACCATGGTCGTGGGCATTCAGCTGATGAGGGGAAGATGGTTCAGGCTCATAGCCGGGGCATGGTCCCTTCCAAGGGAGAGGCTGGAAAGTGAGGAGATGCGTCAGGTCGGTCAGGGGGTCGGGATCGCACTCGTGGCATTGGTCGCCATATCGCTCGTCGTTTACGGCATCCTGGCGACACAAGCCTAGCCGTCCCACCCGTCATCCCAGCGATCCCGTGACGCATCACCCCGGCTCCCGTCGCTGGCAAGCTCCCGCTGCCGCATATTGAGGCAGGTGCGACAACCAGGCGTATGATTGCACTGGCTCACGAATGCGACATGGCGACGAAGGGGAAGCATGACGAGAGACGAGCTCCTCGCCCTTGTGGCCGACAGGTACCAGACGACCCCCGAGCACCTCTGGGAGAGATGGCCCGGCTACGCCGTGCTGAGAAACGCCTCGAACCAGAAGTGGTACGGGGTGGTGATGGACGTTCCGGCCGGTCGGCTCGGGCTTGAGGACGCGGCTCCTGACGAGCGCGTGGACATCCTCAACGTCAAGGTGGACCCAGACGATGCCCTGGTCCTGCGCCTCTCTCAGGACATCCTTCCCGCGTATCACATGAGCAGGCGGAACTGGGTCTCGGTGCGCCTGGCGCGGGTGCCAAGCGAGCTGGTCGGGGAGCTGATCGAGACGAGCAGGCGGCTCACTGCCTAGTGATGCGCTCGGGAGCGATTGGCGCTGCACGCATCGGCTGCCCGGTGGACATCCCTCCCATCCGCTTGGGGGGCAGCCTGGTGGCAGGGGTTCCTGGGAGCTGAAGCAATTTGACGTGCATGGGCGCCTGGATGCACCCGAGGTAGATGCACTCGAGGCGGGATAGGCCGGCTTGCCGTCGGCATCGACGGGTCGGGCCGGCCGCCTCCGCCTATGCTCTCCGCCGCTTGCCTATGCGGGATCGTCTGGATCCGTCACGTCGGTTGGGCTCGCCTTGCCCATCGCCTCATCATAGTCATAGCGCATCTCGCCGTTTCTGATCTTGTAGAAGCAGTCCCCGCAGACTGACACGTATCTGATGTCGCCCTGGTCGTCCACCTCGACCTGGCTTCCGCTAAAGGTGGCGACGCCGTTCACCAGACGCAGGTTCATGGTCGCCCTGCGCCCGCACTGGCAGATCGTGCGCAGTTCGCGTATCTCGTCGGCAAGCTCCAGCAGGCGCGACGAACCCGGGAAGCCTGCGGCGCGGAAGTCGATCTTGAGGCCGTAGCACATGCAGGGGACGTGGCGCGTGTGCACCAGCTCGTGCAGCTCCTCCGCCTGGCGTGGGGTGAGAAACTGCGCCTCGTCTATGAGGACGCACCCCACGTGGGCGAGATGTGGAGCCACGAGGTCGCCCATCCTGTCGCCCGGTCGTATGAGGACGTCGACCCTGCGCGTGACACCGAGCCGGCTCATGACGCTGGCGTCCCCCTTGGTGTCGGTCGAGGGCTTCATGAGCAGCACGCGCATCCCGCGTTCCTCGTAGTTATGGGCCACCTGCAAGAGGTTGGTCGACTTCCCGCAGTTCATAGCTCCGTGGATGTAGTACAGCTTTGCCATATGAGAAGGGCCTCCATCAGGGTCGGCGGGTCGCCGTGCAAGCGTGTCGGACCCGGGGTGCCGGGCTTTGGTGCATCGAGCTTGGCGCGTCGGGGTTGGGTGACGGGTCTGGGGAGCCGGGTGGGGCCCCAAACGCCGCCGAGACCCAATTCTATGGGCAAGGTGGCCCCTTTGTCACGGTGCCGCCATGCGGGGATTGGGGCGGATCGGGGTGAATTAATGTCCGGTGCCTTCGATATGCTCGCCTCAGCGCTGGAAGAGGAGTCCTTTTGGGAGAGTCCCCATAAGAGGAGGCTGATCGCGTTGGTAAGCCATAATCCACAGAGCAGGGTATTGCTATTCTGGTCGATACCTCATCATTCGCGTCTGCATCTAGTGCTAGATTAAACAAGAGCCCTTCCTGAAGCTTTTTTCAGGAAGGGCCGTGCCAGTCAAAAACCGCCTACGCGGTGCCCAAAAAGGGCAGGTATGGCTAAGCCGTATTTTGACTCGCAGTATCGTTCTGACTGGTAATTCAGAACGAGGACAGTGTAGCACCACACGGAGAAAGGGAAGCGCATGAATCTTCGCAATACTACAGACGAGTACAACATCGGTCTGGACATGGGCACCAACTCCGTTGGATGGGCAGTTGCAGATAAAGCTGGGGCCATCGCGCACTTCAAGGGCAAGCCCACTCTGGGTAGCAGGCTTTTCGACGCAGCGCAAACTGCTGCAGGGGCGCGTATGCACCGCAGCCAACGGCGTCGTTATGTTCGCAGGCGTTGGCGGCTCGACCTTCTACAGAGTCTCTTCCAAGATGAGGTCAGCAAGGTTGACCCAGAGTTCTTTTGCAGGCTTAGACAATCGCGCCTGTATGTGGGAGATAGGGAAAAGGGACATGCGGATTACACATGGCCCATCTTCAATGACTCAGACTTCAACGAAGTGGATTATTACAAGCGCTTTCCTACCATTTACCACCTACGCAAATGGCTGATGGAAACGGACGAGAAAGCCGACATTCGTCTCATCTATCTTGCTACTCATAACATCGTTAAGCATAGGGGCAACTTCCTGCGTGAGAACAACAAGAGTCTGAGTTCTCGTGATGCAAATCCTGCTCAGGCGGTGAAGAGTCTGCGACTGGCTTTGAACGATTGGTGTTCGGAGCGTGACTATGAGTGCGCTTGGAAAGGCGGGGAAGATGATGGTGCTATCGACGGGGCCATTCTCAATGTGCTGGCTGATGGCGAGAAAGGGCGCAGCGACCAGGCGAAGGAGATTGCCAAGCTGACTGGTGTCGATTGTGGGGACGCAAAGCAGAGCAAGCAGTGTAACGAGGCAATCGCTAAGGCAATCGTCGGGCTCAAGGTGGAGATGAAGAACATCTTCGGTGAGTTTCCTGCTGAGAAGACATCATACATTTATTTGTCGTCTGACGAAGATGTCGAAGCCATTCGTGAGGCCTGCCCGGACGATAGCGGAGAATTGTTCCAGGCGCTTTGTGAGTTGTATTCGGCCTACATCTTGCAAGGGCTCCTTTCCTACGCGCCTGGTCAGACCATTTCGGTCAACATGGTTGCCAAGTACGAGAAGTATGGAAGAGACTTGAGACTGCTCAAGGAGCTTACACGTACATATGCGCCACAGAAATACGACTTATTTTTCCGTGGTGAGACATATGCGGGGTCAAGTGACTACGTCGTAGACGAGGCGCAGGGGTATACCCGATATAACCTTGGTACCACAAAGGCGAACTATGATGACTTCCAGAAGTCAGTCAAGGAACTCTTCAAGGGAACGGATGCGCTGCAGGATGAGCGTTACCAAGAGATGATGGTAGCCTTTGGCGAGCAGAAGTTTCTTCGCAGGCTCAAGACGAGCGATAACGGGAGCATCTACTACCAGCTTCATCTAGAGGAGTTGCATACCATCCTCGAAAACCAGGGGAAACACTATCCCTTCCTCCTGTCTGAAGAAGACAAGATTGAGTCGCTCGTGTCCTTCAGGATTCCCTATTATGTGGGGCCGCTTACCAGGAAAAATGCCGCGATTGGCCATGACGGTAAAGAGCGCTTTGCATGGTCATCACGCAAGGATGGTATGGAGCATGCTGTCATCACTCCATGGAACTGGGAAGAGATCATCGATCGCGATAAGAGTGCCAAAGACTTCATAATGCGCATGACGGGTGACTGCACCTACCTCCAGGGGGAGCCCGTCCTCCCCAAGTGCTCTCTGCTCTATGAGGAATTCTGTGCTCTCAACGAATTTAACGGTGCGCATTGGACGGTTGATGGGGACGATGAGCGTCGTTTTGACGCCGTCCAACGCGAGCGCATCATGTGCGACTTGTTCAGAAGAACTCGTTCCGTCACATACAAGAAGGTCTCCGATTGGTTGGAGCGCAAATACAATTTTACAGGTGCTTGTGTGCGCGGAGGACAGGGAGAGCATGGGTTTGAGTCAAAGCTCGGCTCGTATATCTTCTTCTGTAAGGACGTATTCAAAACTGACAGGCTGGACGAGGCCGACTATCCGATGATCGAGCAGATCATCCTTTGGAGCACGCTATTTGAGGATAGGGACATTCTCAAGCGGAAGATCGAGGAAGCATACGGTGGTGGTAGGTTGACCTCCGAGCAAATAAAAGCCATCTGCAAGAAACGCTTTACGGGCTGGGGTCGGCTATCGAAGAGACTTCTTACAGGCATTAAGGTCGATACGGATACCGGTCGCAAGTCGATTATGGATGTGTTACGTGAGGGGAATCCGAACGATGGCCAGCGTTCTCGTACGATGGTCTTTATGGAGGTGCTCCGTGACGAGGACCTTGGATTCCAGAAGGCTATTGATGACTTCAACAGGAATTACTTCAGCAAGTATAACGAGGGCCTGATGGATGTCAATGACCTGCCCGGCTCGCCTGCGATTCGAAGGAGCATCAACCAAGCCGTACGCATTGTGGATGAGATCGTCTCCATCGCAAAGAAGTCTCCGGCCAATATCTTCGTTGAGGTGACACGCGATGAGGATGATCCACGGAAGAAGGGCAGGCGCACCAAGAGACGCTACGACGCAATTAAGAGCGCACTCGAAGCGTTTAAGAAAGATGACCCGCAGCTCTGGAAGGAGCTGTGCACCAAGGTGCCAAGCGACATGGACGAACGGCTCTCGCTGTACTTCATGCAGCGGGGAAAGTGCATGTACTCAGGGCGCCCAATCAAGATTGAGGAGTTGCATACTGGCGAATACGAGGTTGATCACATCATTCCACGCTCGTATATAAAGGATGATAGCCTTGAGAACAAAGCGCTCGTGTACCGTGAGGAGAACCAGCACAAGACGGACGCGCTGCTTATCGACTCCTCTACCAGACGGAAGATGGGCGGATACTGGCGCATGCTGCATGACGCAAAGTTGATGGGCGACAAGAAGTTCAGGAATCTCTTCCGCAACCATATTGATGATAAGGCCATGAAGGGGTTTGTCGCGCGGCAGATCGTCGAGACCAGCCAGATGGTCAAGCTTGTTCAGACACTGCTTGAGGCGAGGTATCCAAACACGCGGATCGTGCCGGTGAAGGCTGGCATCTCGCATGATTTGCGTGAAGCAGCTGGTCTAGTCAAATGCCGTGAGGCCAATGATTTCCACCATGCGCACGATGCCTTTCTCGCCTGTCGCATTGGTCTCTTCATCCAGAAGCGTCATCCCATCGTCTATGACAATCCCATTGGGCTTGCTCGCATCATGCGCGACTATGCTCGTGTGCAGGCGCGGGAGTATAGGAAGTCTCACTGCCTTGCACATACGCAGGGCTTTATCGTCAACAGCTTCCTTAGCTCGGGTTTTGATAAGGAGACAGGTGAGATATTCAAGGACGACTGGGATGCCGAAGTTGAGGTCGAGGGGATTCGTCACGTGCTTAACTGTCGTCAGTGCTTCATAAGTCGCATGCCCGTGGAGGATACTGGAACTTTCTGGGATCAGACAATCTATTCACCAAGGTGCGGAAAGAAATTGATGCTTCCGCTCAAGAGTGGGCTTGATCCTGATAAATATGGAAGTTACTCGCGTGAGCAGTTTGCGTACTTCTTCATCTATGAAGTGTGTGATTCGAGGCGAGGTCGACACGCTCTTCAGTTTGCTCAGGTACCCGTAAGGGTTGCGGCGCACATCGCAAAGGATCCCTCTCAGCTTGAGAGCCATGCCATTAAGCTTGCCGAACAAGCCAATCTCGAATTTGTACGCATCGTGCGCCGGAGAATCCTAAAGAAGCAGCTGCTTGAGCTCGATGGCGATAGGCTGATTATTACTGGAGCCAGAGAGGTCCGCAACGCGACAGAGCTTGCATTTTCTCTGGACGAAGCGGCTCTTATTGAACGGTGCGCTCAAGTTGCGAAGGAAGGATCATCCTTCGGGGTCGTGGATGATGAAGAGCAACTATCTGTGAAGATGAACGGGCTCTTTTGTAATCTTGTGGAGCGGGGCCCACGACTTGGAAAGCGACTTTACGCCCAACTGAAACTGGACAGATGCGTACTGCAATTCAATGGGCTGGAGTTGTTAGAGAAGGCCAAGATAATTGTTGGGCTGGTTGCCATTACAAATGGATCAACGAATTCACTCAATCTGTCAAGTCTTGATGGAGCAAAAAATATAGGCAAAATTCGAGTTACTCACAATAAGCTTATCAATGATGTCGCTACCGATTACGTCCTCATCGACCAGTCCGTGACAGGCATGTTTGAGAGGCAGACTCGCATTGGGCTTTAGGAACATTCTTATAGAAAGTCCCTGCAAGTGCACCTATAAGGGAGGTTATCTCGTTGTCCGCAAGGAGGACGAGATAGTGAAGGTGCATCTTTCAGAGATCTCTTCCATTACTCTTCAGTCAACGCGGGCATTTATTAGTGCCTATCTGCTCTCCGAACTGGCCAAGGCAAAGATTTCGTTCGTCGTGTCAGATGAGAAGTGCAACCCAATAGGGCAGTATCTGCCACTCTATGGTGCTCACAACACGAGCAAGCGTATTGCGGAGCAACTTGAATGGAGCGAACCGTCCAAGAAGCGCGTATGGCAGCATGTGGTGAAAGATAAGATCTCTCACCAGGCAAGGCTGCTTGAACTGCGGGGACGAGAGGGGTTTTCAGACCAGCTCCAAGGGATGGTGGGTGAGGTTAGGTCGGGGGATACCACCAATCGCGAAGCTGCTGCCGCACGGCTCTACTTCCCCGTACTTTTCGGTAATGGTTTTTCGCGCGACATTGACTGCCCCATAAACGCCGCTTTGAACTATGGGTATGCAGTCATTCTTTCTGCTGTGAGCCGTGAAATCGTGTCCCGCGGCTACCTTACACCGCTTGGCATCTGCCATAGGAGCGAATATAACCAATTCAATCTTGCCTGTGATTTTATGGAACCCTTTCGACCTATCGTTGATCGGCTTGTCTTCGATAACGTTAAGGTCGACTTTACGAAGGAAACAAGACGCCTCCTTGCTGATGTGCTCAATGTGAGCATTTGCTATCGCGATGGAAAGTATAAGGTCAGTTCGGTCATTTCGCTCTATGTCCAGGATTGTCTCAACGCACTTTGCAGGCGTTTGGCGGTGGGTGAGATAGAGCCCTTCGATATCGTATGACCATGGAGGCGAGGATACGTTACATGAGGCTGATCGTCTTTTTTGATTTGCCGATCGATACTGCTGCACAACGTAGGGAGTATCGTCTCTTTCGCAAGTATCTTCTTCACGATGGATACCTGATGCTTCAGGAGTCTGTTTATGCGAAACTCGTTACAAACGATGGAACTGCCGGCGCCGCAGTGATGCGGCTGAGGAAGAACCGTCCATCCAGTGGTTTGGTCCAGATACTCAAAGTGACCGAGAGCCAATTTGCCACCATGGAGTACATAACGGGCAACCGGAGCGTATATGACGAGGTGGATACCATGGAAGAGCTTCTGATCATATGAGGCTGTCGTTCTCTGGTCTTGATGACCCCCTAGACATTCAACCTGGTAGGGTCACGACATTGGAGGTTACAAACGCCGAGCTATTCTCACGCATATGTCTCTCCTTGAGGGAAGGCCAGGGAAGACAAGCGCCTGAGCCCTATACACTTTGGAATGATGAAGAGGAGCTCTCACCAAAGGATGCGCTTATCTTCATTGAGAGTCCCTTAGAGCTACCGTGGAATAGTAAGCCTTTGCTTGGGGCTGTGATAAAGAGATTCCAGACTGCGCTGTTAGAGGATGAGGAGCTGCGAACCTCCATAGATCGGTCGGCGGCTGATATTGTCTCTAAGTACATGTCTTTGGGTATGACAATGCATGCTGAGTATGATTTTGAAATAGAATGGGACATACAGAGGTTTGTTAAAGCGTTTGGTTTTGGTATTAATCGTACTTCACAGCAGTCGATCCTTGATAGTTGCATGGATTTTCTTTCGTTATCTCTTGACGCAGGCGTTACTCAGTGCATCGTGTTTGTAAATCTCAAGACATTTCTGACGGAAAGGGGATTGGGAATGTTCTTCGAGCACGTCTTTTTCACGAACGTCCCAGTACTTCTTCTTGAGAAATGGATGGATGATGTAGTCTATGATTACGAGAGTAAAAGGGTTATTGACCTGGACTTTATCGAACACTGAGTAACAGGTGCTAGTCGAAAGGGCCGTCTCTTGCAGAGGGGATTTTGCTCCAATAGTTTTGGGGCAGTGTCGTTTTGACTGGTAATCAAACAACTTCTGTGAGAACATGCGAGTCCGCTCCGTTTTGGGGCAGTGTCGTTTTGACTGGTAATCAAACCAAGCTCCCATATAGCACCACTACGAGTTGGTTTTGGGGCAGTGTCGTTTTGACTGGTAATCAAACAAACTATACAGAAAGTAGGTGCTAGTATGTGTTTTGGGGCAGTGTCGTTTTGACTGGTAATCAAACAGCTACTTACTAGCTTAGAGCTTCAACTGCGTTTTGGGGCAGTGTCGTTTTGACTGGTAATCAAACTGGCTCGTCACATTTTGCTTCAATCTCATTGTTTTGGGGCAGTGTCGTTTTGACTGGTAATCAAACCGCCTTCTCCCCAACGCCTTTTATCGTACTGTTTTGGGGCAGTGTCGTTTTGACTGGTAATCAAACACTCCTGTTGAATCACATGTATACCAGAAGGTTTTGGGGCAGTGTCGTTTTGACTGGTAATCAAACTGAAGCCAGGCGTGCCATCATCATTTACAAGTTTTGGGGCAGTGTCGTTTTGACTGGTAATCAAACTTCCTGGCACATGTAGAGCTTGACAATCGGTTTTGGGGCAGTGTCGTTTTGACTGGTAATCAAACTCAAGCCTTCCTCTGTGTGAATCAGACGTAGTTTTGGGGCAGTGTCGTTTTGACTGGTAATCAAACCCCGACGCCCACGAGTCCACCGTCCTGTCGGTTTTGGGGCAGTGTCGTTTTGACTGGTAATCAAACAATACTTTGTCTAATAGCTTATACAGAAAGGTTTTGGGGCAGTGTCGTTTTGACTGGTAATCAAACGAACCACTGTGGTATTCGTCAACCAGGTCAGTTTTGGGGCAGTGTCGTTTTGACTGGTAATCAAACTACTTCCTGGCACTGCCCTCACCTTCACCAGTTTTGGGGCAGTGTCGTTTTGACTGGTAATCAAACTAACTGAACTTGATGCCGTTGGGGCACTCAGTTTTGGGGCAGTGTCGTTTTGACTGGTAATCAAACTCTTGGAGAGCGGGGTGGACGATGGCGCTGTTTTGGGGCAGTGTCGTTTTGACTGGTAATCAAACCCAGATGGCGGCGCGGGGCCAAAGGTCGTGGTTTTGGGGCAGTGTCGTTTTGACTGGTAATCAAACTTGCACTTGATGGCGCTCGACTTGAAGGTCGTTTTGGGGCAGTGTCGTTTTGACTGGTAATCAAACCTGAGGAGCGGCGTGTTGATGACGCTCATCGTTTTGGGGCAGTGTCGTTTTGACTGGTAATCAAACCTCGGGCAATATCAGTCGGTCATCGACCGCGTTTTGGGGCAGTGTCGTTTTGACTGGTAATCAAACCCCCGTGTGGTACGATCTCCTGTGACATGTGTTTTGGGGCAGTGTCGTTTTGACTGGTAATCAAACCGCACCATCCCCCTCGGGGGTGGCGTGCTGGTTTTGGGGCAGTGTCGTTTTGACTGGTAATCAAACATTCCGTATGACTTCCCTATCGCTAGTGTGGTTTTGGGGCAGTGTCGTTTTGACTGGTAATCAAACCTGCCGCCCGGATCGGACCGCGCGGGCACCGTTTTGGGGCAGTGTCGTTTTGACTGGTAATCAAACTCCGTCGAGCACGCACCAGCAAATCTCTATGTTTTGGGGCAGTGTCGTTTTGACTGGTAATCAAACGGACGTGTCCCACTGGACCTGCGCGTAAGAGTTTTGGGGCAGTGTCGTTTTGACTGGTAATCAAACGCGGCGGGCATCGACGGCGGCGGGGAGTCAGTTTTGGGGCAGTGTCGTTTTGACTGGTAATCAAACATTAAGGAAAGGGCAAATGAACGAGATTCGGTTTTGGGGCAGTGTCGTTTTGACTGGTAATCAAACGTGCAGGCGCTTCATCGGGACCGTCAGGGAGTTTTGGGGCAGTGTCGTTTTGACTGGTAATCAAACGCAGGCGCGAGTCTCACATTGCAGACCTCAGTTTTGGGGCAGTGTCGTTTTGACTGGTAATCAAACAGGACAACAGCGCCATCGACGGATACGACCGTTTTGGGGCAGTGTCGTTTTGACTGGTAATCAAACTCCGTCGTGCCATTGCCGCGAACCGCCGCAGTTTTGGGGCAGTGTCGTTTTGACTGGTAATCAAACCGACTTCAGTTGGCAAAGCACATCTTCAGGTTTTGGGGCAGTGTCGTTTTGACTGGTAATCAAACTCCTGTGATCGATAAACGGCGTGCCAGTGAGTTTTGGGGCAGTGTCGTTTTGACTGGTAATCAAACTTCGCTTCCTATCGCCCCTAGGGACGGATAGTTTTGGGGCAGTGTCGTTTTGACTGGTAATCAAACTTGAGAATGACAGCTCGTTGGTGTCTGTGGGTTTTGGGGCAGTGTCGTTTTGACTGGTAATCAAACTCGTGCGCCGGGACTACCTCACGCGCTGGGTTTTGGGGCAGTGTCGTTTTGACTGGTAATCAAACCACCTCGATTTTCATCGTCCTGCTCCTTCCGTTTTGGGGCAGTGTCGTTTTGACTGGTAATCAAACTGGTCGGACGACAAGCTCCAGGGCTTCGCGGTTTTGGGGCAGTGTCGTTTTGACTGGTAATCAAACCGTCCAGCCCCGAGGCCGACCGCCTGCTGGGTTTTGGGGCAGTGTCGTTTTGACTGGTAATCAAACGCCTACGTCGACAGCCTGTACATAACCTACGTTTTGGGGCAGTGTCGTTTTGACTGGTAATCAAACCCACAAGTGGGTGAGGCTCGGGCTCGACGCCCACAACGAGGCAAGGGTGGTCATGACCTCGTATGGCGGCACGCGAAACGAGTCGGAGATTGTCGACGAGATCAAACGCAGGATGAGGAAGTACGCCGTGAACGTGATTTACATCTTCAGGGATGGTTCCAGCCCGCTCTTCCTCAGACGCTAATGGAAAAGGGGCCCTGCCCTCCCAATTAGCTGGGTGGGTGTACCCCTTCGACGTGGAGTATGCCCCGAATCGGCAAGGAGGTGCCGCGAGGATGCTCACCGTGACCATCTGGCACGCGAGCTGGTGTGTCCCGTGCGGGGCGACGCTTCGCGACCTCGTGCCGCGCCTTCGAGAGGAGGGCGTGGAGCCCGTCACCAAGGACGTCGACTGGTGCCCGTGCGAGGCCATGGACAGGGACGTCGACCACCTGCCCACCGTGACGGTCGACGACGGCGACGAGGAACTCATGCGCTGCAGGGCTACCTGTTTTCCCCGCACACGCGGGGATGATCCCGACGCTGGGAACGCTGATTGCGGGGGGAATCGGGAAGAGAAAGCCCCACCCAGACTCAGGAAGGCACTTCAGGTGGGACTGGCAGGGGGCAGGGAGCTTCGGCTCCCCTCCTCCTCCCATCATAGAAGACTAGGAGGAAGCGATGAAGTACCTGATCCTGTTCCTTGTCGTCCTTGTGACGTCAATCGTAGTCAACCTCGCAATCCGCAGGAGGCACTAATGGCAGTCTCGGACGCCCAGAGGAGGGCCAGCGAGAAGTACCGCAAGGCTGCTCTCCGCACACGCGGGGATGATCCCACAGATACGTATTTGCCTATCTGTGTATGGGCTGCTCTGAAGGAAGTCATGCACAGGCAACTGGGCTGCATGCGTCATGACCGACTGCGAAGGCGGATTCTCCTCCGATGTGGTTATCCTTGTCCCGCGCAGACCTTGTCCATCAGACTGGCGCCGATGTCGGTACTGGCCGACCTGCCGCGCCCAAAGCCCATCTCATTCAGCACTATCTCCGGAAGGCCCTCTATCGGCATCAGTACCTCGAACGCCTGCGCGATGGCTGACAGCGCGAACCCCCCTTCGGACTCTGTAGACACGAGGGCTAGATACCCGATCATGTCGGCGAAGCGCCTGTCACCCCTGATGCCCGATCTTGCGCAGAAGAGCCTCCCGCCATGGGCGCACACGTTCCTGAAGTCGGTCAGAGTCGAGTACGCCATCCTGAGCCTCTTGGCGCCAAGCTTGTCGGCCCCGATTGTCTCGCACAGCAGATGACATGCCTCGTTCTGTACCCCGATGCCCTGCAGGTCGTAGAAGTGCGACATGTTGCCGAACGTGAGGGCGTTGGAAAGCACCCACAGCGGCACTCCGCCATGCTCCCTCTTGTAGTGCTCTACGTAGGGACGCTCGCCCCTCCCGTCCCTTAGCGTCTGCATGGTCGACAGTAGCCTGATGAGGTTCTTTGTGTAGTTCTTTCCCCGGTAGTCCCTCTTGGGGCAATAGCACACGGGGTCGAGGTAGTCCTCGATGCCCCTGTGTCGCTCGCAGAACGCGTGAACGGTCACGGTCTTCAGGGCCTTCTCGGCGCTGAGGAGGCAATGTGTCATCGAGAACCTGAGCATCGTGTCGAAGCGATAGAGGGTCGCTATGTCCTCCAGCCTCGTCCCCACGCGGTACGCCTCGACATCCTGGTTGCACCTGTCCTTGTCGAGGAAGAACTCCTTGTATCCGTTTATCACGGAGTAGTAGTTGTTCCTTAGGAGCAGGTCCCGTGCACCGTCTGGGTCGCCTATGGCCACGCCTCTGGAGCGGAGGATCCCTATCTGCTCGTCAATCGTCCTGAAGGGCTTGTCCGGTTCTGCCAATGCGTCCTTCAAACGGAAAAGGAAGGGGGCTACCCCCATCACCAGATGGCAGCGACCCCCAACCAGCCTTGGGCTCACTTGGAGACACCAAGCCGTATCACTGCTATCACTATACCCGCTCGGCGGGCCTTGTCAAAGCACAAGGCCTAAAAAGGCGCCGGGCGGGTCAGTGCCTGCGGACGGTATTGTTGCCACCGTCCTAGCCCGGCCGATTGCGGTTGGTCTTGACGGAAGCCCTCCGAGCAGGGGAGAATAAACTTTACTCTAGAGAGGGCCTGGGAGCTCGCAGATCCCCTCGGCTGTCCGTTGGACGGAGCGGCCAGCGCGGCCCCTCGACAGCGGCCACCCCCTGTGTTATAAAGTAGCTGGTCTTTTCCGCAGAGTGCTCTGCGGAGGGCTACCAAGACGTGGGGGACGTTTTCCCCCGCTTTTTGAAACCCAGTTGCAGTGTGATGTGTTAAACTGTATAACACGCAAACAAACGAACTGGGAGGTGCGTGATGGAAACTGCGACTGCGGCATTGAGAATGCCTAAGGAGCTGGTCGCAAGGTACGACCAGCTGGCAAAGTCTACGGGGCGCACGAAGACGTTCTATATGACCGAGGCCCTTGCGGAGTCCATCGACAGGCTCGAGTACGAGTACGGAATCCTCAAGGACATCGAAGACTATCGAGCGGGGCGGCTAGAGACCTACAGCCTCGATGAGGTGAGGGCGCACTGTGGCCTGGAGAATTAAGTTCACAAAGGCCGCCGATAAGGCCCTGCGACGGCTCGATCGTTCGGTCTCGTCGAGGATTCTCGACGAGCTTGAGAGTGTGTCGAAACTCGAAGACCCCCGCACAAGAGGAAGGGCCCTGAGACACAACCTGTCGGGCTTGTGGCGCTATCGGGTCGGCGACCACCGCATCGTGTGCGACATAGAGGACGAGGTTCTCTTGGTTCTCGTGGTCGATGTGGCCCACAGGCGCGAGGTCTACAAGCGCCACAAATGAGAACTACGCCATGCGTGTGCAAACATTGTGGACGCCATGGCGCCAGCGCACGAATCAAATGATGCGTTTATCCATCCTCACACTAAAGGCCGAGCCGCAGAGACCCGGCCTTTTTCGATTCAATGGCCTGACTTTTTCAGTCTCGCGTTACACAAGAAGTTATAGTAATTAAAGTAGGCCTGTAACCTACTGCTTCGTAATCCGGTCAATTGGATTCAAACTAGCGGCCCTTTCCCCCAAAGCAGATGCGCTACCAAGCTGCGCCACACCCCGGAGCCGCGTGGAAAGTATAGGTGACCTCCCGAAACTACTGCTCCCCGCACAGGGGGGGACGCTGCGCGACCTCGTGCCGGCTCTCGGGGACGAGCTGGGTCTCGATGGGCGAGAGGGCGCTGCCCTCGATGACGCTCGAGCTGTGGGGAATCGGCCGATGAAGTCGCGCTCATAGGCATCGAGGGTGTCCTTGTCGTTCCCGGACAGGTTTGCCTGCATCGCGCACAGCTCCCTTGCCCTCTTCTCCGCACCCTTGAGCATCGCCGCGACGATGGCTGCCGGAGCACACGACGACACCCGGCGGATACCACGCGGACGTGCTACCGTGGGACCGTCGGCGGTGTCGCTGACCCGCCTCTGGAAGTGGTGACGACCCGCCCGTCCTCGCCCCATGCCCGTCACGAGCGATCACCCAAGGAGAAGAACGTGCCCAGTGCAGTCGCTGACGTAGCTCCCGTCGTAGCCGCCATGCTCCCCGCCGCGATTGTGACCGTCATCGTGGGCTGTCTGCTGCAGGCGCTCTTCATCCGCGCGGACCTGCGGCACGCCTACGTTTCCGCCGCCGTGCTCAAGGCACTGGCGTCTGCCGCGTTCGTGCTGTTGGGCGTGGTGGGCCTGGCCGCATGCACGCAAGGGGACTCCCAGTCGGGTGCGTCGGTGGCCCCTGCTGCCCTCGTGTGTCTGGGGCTCTTTCTGGGGGCCGCAGGCGACGTGCTCCATGCGCTGCGCTTCGTCCTCACGCGCCGACGTCACCTCTTCGGTCAAGGTGCCGTGATGTTCTTCCTCGGTCATGTCGCCTACCTTGCCGTCCTCGTGCCCCGATGCAGCCAGCCCGCGGCAGGTCTGTCCGTGGGCCTGACGGGGACGGCTGTCCTTCTCGGTTGGATGGCCCGACGGCTCTCGGTCACGGGATACCGCCGCTGCGCCTATGGGGCCTATCTCCTGACCGTCTGCCTTATGGCGGGCTTCGCCGTCGTGGATGCGGTTGCGATGCCGTCGCCGCCGGCCCTCTCCTTTGCCGTCGGGGCCCTGCTGTTCCTGCTGTCCGACTCGCTCCTGGCGCTGAACGCCTTTGGGGCCGCCGCATCCCCCGCAGAGGCCGCTGGAGACATTCCCTTCCCAGAGGCCGCTGGAGCCACATCCTCCGTGAAGGCTGCGTGCGTCGCAGGGGACCCGACTGGCACGTCGCGGCCGTCCGGCACGGGGCGCGCAAGAGGACGGAAGGCGCTCCGGCGTGCCGCGAGCCTCTCGGTGTACTACGCCGCCCAGCTGCTCATAGCCCTGGCGGTCCTGCCGGCATGACGCCGCTGCGCCCCTGTCGTATCCTAGGCGAGGAGGACTCACGTGAGCGGATTGGGAGGCCGTGCGCATGGCAAGGATAGTGGTGGTCGAGGACGATGCGCCCCTGCGCTCGTCTCTCTGCGAGCTTTTGGGTAGGAGCGGCTACGAGGTGGTCGCCCCTCACGTGTTCGACAGCCTGGTCGAGGACGTGTTGGAGGCCTCGCCCGACCTCGTCCTGCTTGACCTGGGGCTGCCGGGGCTGGACGGCACGACCGTGTGCCGCGAGCTGCGCGCCCATTCGGGTGTGCCCATCATGGTGGTGACGAGCCGCAGCACGGAGATGGACGAGGTCATGTGCATGACCTTTGGCGCGGACGACTTCGTCTCCAAGCCCTACAGCAGCTACGTCCTCCTTGCCCATGTGGAGGCACTCCTGCGTCGCGTGGGCGGCGCTTCCGGGTCCACCCTCGCCTGTGGGGGGCTGTCGCTGGACGTTGCGCGCTCGCGTGCCCTAGCGAACGGCCGGGATGTGGAGCTCACCAAGAACGAGCTGCGCATCCTCTCGCTGCTCATGCGCAATTCCGGCGTCATCGTCCCCCGCGAGACCATCATGTGCGAGCTTTGGGACTCCGACACCTTCGTGGACGACAACACGCTGACGGTGAACGTGAACCGTCTCCGCCAGACCCTCTCCAAGATAGGCTGTGGCCAACTCCTCGTGACCCATCGCGGCCAGGGCTACTCGGTGCGCCCATGAGCCTCGTCCGCTATGCGGCCGACCACGTGGCCGCCCTCTTCGTGACGGTTGCCTCCATCCTGGCGGTGCAGCTCGTCCTGCGTGGGGCAGGCATGGGTGACTCCGTGCTGGCCTTCGTAACGGTCATTCTCGTGGCATCCGCCCTCGCGAGGTTGCTCGTGTCGTACTTCGCCCGTCGTTCGTTCTGGCGTTCCGTCGGCAGGCACATCGTGCGCGAGGGGCCCGAAGGCAGGGAGGCCGCAGGTCCCCTGTCCATGCCTGACTTGGTGGAGGAGCCTCATTTTCTCGAGGGCCGCCTGGCATGGGAGGCCTTTGACGCCCTCGCGCAGGACTTCCGCTCCCGCATCGACGCCGTCCGTTCGGAGGGGGCCGATTACCGCACGTTCGTTGAGGCATGGGTCCACGAGGTGAAGACTCCCATCGCGGCCGCACGGCTCATGGCCGACAACAACCCCGGCGCGCTGTCCTCGGCCATGCTCCGCGAGCTGGGGCGTATAGACGGATACGTGGAACAGGCCCTCTACTACGCACGCTCGGGCAGCCTCGACAGGGATTACGTTGTCCGAGAGCTGCCCCTTTCCCAGGTCGTGCGTGATGCCCTGCGGACGCATGCGCGCAGCCTCATCGACCGGGGCGTGTCGGTGTCCGCGCAAGGCCTCGACCTGGTCGTCTTCTCGGATGCCAAGTGGGTTGCCTTCATTCTGGGCCAGCTCGTGGAGAATGCCGCGAAGTACCGCGCGCCCACGGAGGGTCCCGGTGCCCGTGGCGCCGTGCTGACGCTTCGGGCCACGCGGCACGACGTGGGGCGTGCCAGCGAGCACGTGGTGCTCGAGGTCGAGGACAATGGGATGGGCATTCCCGCAGCCGACCTCCCCCGCGTCTTCGACAAGGGGTTCGTGGGAGAGAGGGGCCGCTCGCGGTCCTCGTCGCGGTCCACGGGCATCGGACTCTTCCTGGTCAAGAGGCTCTGCGACAAGATGGGCCTGCACGTGTCCATCGCGTCCGAGTGCAGCTCGTGGACGCGGGTGAGCATCTCCTTCCCCACGAACCGCATGCACTACGTGGACCAGATCTCCTCGTAGGCGCCCCACGCCTGCCCTCCGGCGCCCGCCTCGCATGACCCTACGTCGGTCCCCGGCATGGCATCCGTCTCTGCCCGTCCGCAGGCGCCCTTGCCAATCTTACGAAACCGTCACCCATCTGTAAGCCACATCGATGGCACCCATGTCCCCCCGCGTCCATGATGGGGTCGTGCCCCAAGGGGGGCACCCATCGACGGAAGCAGAGGAGGAGACATGAAGAGGATGAACCCTACGGCCCAGCGGTTCTGGGAGGCGAACGAGAGGCGCCTCAACGGGGACATGACGCCCCTGCAGTGGGTCCTGTGGTCCGTCTGCTACTTTGGCCTGGGCATCGGCATGCTGGTGCTGCTCTGGGTCTCCCCCCGATAAGCCCATCGCAACGAGAAAAGGCGGTATGTGCCATGAACAAGGCCCTTGAGGTCGTGAACGTCGAGAAGGTCTACGGCGGGAGGCTGGGCAGCGCCACGCGGGCGCTCGACGGCGTGTCGTTCTCTGTCGAGAGGGGGGAGTACGTCGCCATCATGGGTCCCTCGGGTTCGGGCAAGACCACCTTGCTCAACTGCATCGCCACGATCGACCGCCCGACGGCGGGGAGCGTCCTCATCGATGGCGTCGACGCGACGCACATGCGCTCCAAGCAGCTTGCGGCCTTCCGCAGGGAGCAGTTGGGGTTCATCTTCCAGGACTCGAACCTGCTTGACACGCTGACCTGCCGTGAGAACATCGCCCTGCCGCTCACCATCGCCCACGTGGATCCCGCCCAGGTCGATGGGCGCGTGGAGCGCATGGCCCAGGCACTGGGTGTGGTGGAGGTTCTCGACAAGTTCCCCTACCAGGCCTCGGGTGGGCAGCGCCAGCGCGTCGCCGCCTGCCGCGCCATGGTGACGAGTCCCACGCTCGTTCTTGCGGACGAGCCCACGGGCGCCCTCGACTCAAAGAACTCCAAGCTCCTCCTCGAGCATTTCGATGCCCTGAACGAGCAGCTCGACGCGACCATCCTCATGGTCACCCACGACAGCTTCGCGGCGAGCTACTGCCGCCGCGTGCTCTTCATTCAGGATGGGAGGATCTTCACTGAGCTCAGGCGCGGGGACCTCGTCCGTAGTGCCTTCTTCGACCAGATCATGGACGTCGTCGCGACGATCGGGGGAGGACAGGGAGATGTTCTTTAGGCTCGCCCTCGGCAACGTGCGCAAGTCGTTGCGCGACTATGCCGTCTACTTCGTCACGCTCTCGCTGGGCGTCGCCGTGTTCTACGCATTCAACACCATCTCCGACCAGGCGGCGTTCCTCTCCGAGGACACCCGCTCCATGGTCCAGGCAATCGCTCTGATCATGCGGTTCGTCACGGTGTTCCTGGCGCTGGTGTTGGGCTTTCTCATGGTCTACGCCAACAACTACCTCGTTCGGCGCCGCAAGCGCGAGCTTGGCCTCTACCAGTTGCTGGGCATGACGCGCTCCCAGGTGTCCCTCGTCCTCGTGCTCGAGACCTTCCTGGCGTCGGTGGCGTCGTTCGTGGTTGGGCTGGCGGCGGGCGTGCTGCTCTCACAGCTGCTCGTCTTCATGACGGCGGCGCTGTTCAACGACACGGTCACCAACTTCGCCTTCACTTTCTCCTCGATGGCGGCCCTCTTCACCCTGGGCTGCTTCGTCGCGGTGTTCCTGACGATGCTCGTCTTCAACCTGCGGACGCTACGCAAGGTCCGGCTCGTCGAACTCATGGGTGCCGCGCGCACCAACGAGCGGATGCGGGCTCGCAGCCTTCCCGTGACGCTTGCGGGCGTCATGCTGGGTGTGGGCCTCATCGGCTGGGCGTATGCCCGCCTGCTGCGTGACGGCCTGCCCATCGAGAGTCCCGACCAGTACAACGGCTTCTTCCTGACGACGGCAATCGTCTTCGTGGGCACGGTCGTGTTCTTTCTCTCTCTGTCGGGTGTCCTGTTCCATGTGGCTCGGGCCTTCAGGGGAGGCTATTACCGAGGTCTCAACATGTTCACGGTGCGACAGCTCTCATCCCGGGTGAATACCGTGTCGGTCTCGATGGGCGTCGTGTCCCTCATCCTCTTCCTGGCGATCACGAGCGTGTCGGGCGGCCTGGGGATCTGTGCAGGTCTGAGCGGCGAGGTCGCGCGCAGGGCGCCCTACGATGCCTCGATCGAGCTGTACCAGCGCTCACATGGGGGACAGGATGGGAGGGACGCAGGCTTGCGCCATCAGGACGCCGAGACGTTCCTGGGGAGCCATGGCGTGGACCTCGCCTCGTTCTCCCGGCAGGTCGTCATGGTCTCGCGCTACGACGGCGCCGACGTCGAGGGCGGCGGGGCCCTCACCCTGGGTGCGCTGTCCGACGCCTCGGGGGCATTGGTACAGGGCAGGCAGGTTCCCGGGACCTACCAGGACGACTCGCTCTACCTCGTCGCGGCCTCCGAGTACAATGCCGCGCGGCGTGCGTGCGGCCTGGGGGAGGTCCAGCTGGGCGATGGTGGCTACCTGCTGGCATGTGGCACGGCCTCGGGCGAGGCGCTCGGGGACTTCCTTGACGACGTGATGTCTGCGGGAACACCGCTCAGGCTGGGTGGGCGCACGCTCGTCCCCGTCGCGTCGTCGGTTGACTCGTCTGCTGCGGCGACGCTACGCAACTCGGACTACTCCTATGGCTTCTGCGTCGTGCCCGATGACGTCGTGGCCTCCGTGACGCCAAGCTCCATCTGCGTGAACCTGAACTACTCCGTGCCGGTCGAGGAGGGGGACAGGCGTTTCGAGGATGTCCGGGAAGCCCTGGGCGTGGAGCCGGAGGGGGTGGGCGCCGTTTTCTATTCCACGCGCACGGAGATAGAGAAGAGCTCGCGTGGGACAACCGCCATCATCTCGTACCTGGCCATCTACATAGGCTTCGTGCTCGTGATCGCCTGTGCCGCCATCCTCGCCATCCAACAGCTCTCGGCTGCCTCGGACGCCACGCCCAGCTATCGTCTGCTCTTCGAGCTCGGTTGCCCGTCCGGCATGGCCATGGGTTCGCTCTTCGCGCAGGTGCTCGCATTCTTCCTGTTGCCGCTTCTGGTGGCCCTGGCGCACAGCGCAGTCGCGCTCTCGCAGGTCATGAAGGTCGTGGCCATGCTGGGGAAGGCGAGCTGGCTTGTCCCCGTGCTCGTCACCGCTATCGCCTTCGTGACCGTGTATGGCTCCTATCTCATGGTCACCTACCTCATGGCGCGTGGGATTGTAGGACAGCGTAGGCTGGGATCCAGGGGTTAGGAGAGGGGGCCCATGTTGCTCGAAATCAAGCTTGCCCTGGGGGGCGTCAGACGCAACCTGAATGACTATTCGGTCTACTTCGCCACGTTCGCGTTCTGTTCCTGCCTGCTCTACACCTATGCCTCATGTCGGGACTACCTCCTGGCGCTGGGGACCGGCTCGGTGTCGCTTGAGGTCTTCACCCAGGCCGCAGACGTCGTGGCACCCCTCGGGGTCTTCTCGGTGGTGGTGTTCTGCTTCTTGGCACGCTATGCCAACCGCTTCCTGGTGCGTCGTCGCAAGGCGGAGTTCGCCATGATGGAGCTCGTCGGCATGGGGAGGGGCTCTGTCGCCTCCGTCCTGCTCATGGAGTGCACCCTGGTAGCCGCAGGCGCGCTGGTCGTGGGCATCTCCCTCGGCGTCGCCCTCTCTCCCGCCTTTGCCGCGCTCGCCTCATGGGCCTTTGGCCTCGCGTGGAGGCCGGTCGTCGTCGCGTCTGCCGAGGGGGCCTGGTTTGCGACCATGAGCTTCCTGGCCGTGTCGGTTGCCTCCGCCCTGGGCTCCCTTGCGGAGCTCAGACGCACGTCGCTCCTGGACCTCATGCAGGCGCGCCGTGTCTCCGACGCCGCGCACGTGCGCCCGAAGGCCATGGTCGTGCTCGAGCTGCTGGCGGGGCTGGCGCTCCTGGGGAGCGCGTATGGCATCTGCTGGTGGTCGGCCCAGATGTTCATGGCGTTCATGATCCCGGTGGCCATCCTGGCCTGCCTGGGGACCTACCTACTCCTCCGCGCAGGCGCGTCCATCGTCTCGTCGGTGGTCCGTCGTGCTCGCGGCGTGTACCTGAAGGGGCTTACCTGCTTCGTGGTACGTCAGCTCGAGGCCCACGTGGCAGGCAGCTGTGCCGCGCTCACCAGCGCGAGTGCCCTGCTCGCCGTCGGCGTCTGCGCCCTGGGCCTGGCCGTTGGCATACGTGCCGTTCCCCGAGGCGACAGCGCCCTGGTCAGCGACGCCGACTTCCAGGCGATGGTGGGCACCCTCGTCTACATCGTGCTGTTCTTTGGCGTGGCCTTCGTGGTGTCGGCCGTCGCGGTGCTGGCGCTGCAGCAGATGAGCGAGGTGTCGAAGAGCCGTGGCACCTTCTGCGAGCTGCGACGTCTGGGGGCGGAGGACCGCGAGCTCTCGCGGGCGCTCCTCGCCCAGGTCTGCGTGTACTTCCTCGTGCCCTCCGCCATGGCGACCGTGCATGACCTGTCCGGCTTCGTTGCGGCAGACGGCATCCTGGAGATCTTGGGGGTGCCTGGGGGCAACGTCAACTACGGCGTCGTGCTTGCCACGGTGCTGGCAGCCTTTGCCGCCTACCTTGTCGTGACCTATCGTGCCTGCAGGCGCAGCGTCCTGCCGCGCAGGCCGCGGTCGTCGTGAGGGGTGTCTGACGGCGGGCGGTCGTCGTGATGGCGCCGTGATGGCGCCCGAAGCTTGTGGTGTCGCGGCGTTGCGTCCCGCTGCGGTAGGGTACGTGCGTACCGTTTGGGTATAAGCAGGGCCAGGGGCGCCGTGAGCTGGCCCTGCCCTGTACCCCGACGTTGGGAGTTCCATGCGCGTCCTTTTGGCGGAAGACAACGCGAGCCTCGCACGCGCGACGACGGCGATACTGACCCGCTCGGACTGTGAGGTCCACGTGGCGCACGATGGTGCCGAGGCTCTTCAGATGCTGTGCAACGGCTACTTTGACGTGGCGGTCCTTGACATCATGATGCCGGAGATGGACGGACTCGCGGTGCTGCGCTCGATGCGCTCCGAGGGCAACACCACCCCCACCATCCTCCTTACCGCAAAGACCCAGGTGGACGACAGGGTCCTCGGCCTCGACCTCGGGGCGGACGACTACATCTCCAAGCCCTTCGATGCGCGCGAGCTCGTGGCACGCGTGCGTGCCGCCGCGCGCCCCCGCTCCGGGGCATCCTCCGTCGTGCGCTGTGGTGACCTCTGCATCGAGACGGATGCGGCACGGCTCTCGACCGAGCGGGGGGCGCTGAGGGTCGATCCTCACGAGGCCGCCATGGTGGCGGCGCTCGCGAACGCCGGTGGCACGCCGGTTGCTGCGTCCTGGCTCGTAGATCACATCTGGGACGGAGAGGCGCTGTCGGGGACGGTGGAGCTCTATGCACGTCTCCTCAACGCCAAGCTCGAGGCGCTCGGCTCGTCTCTGCGCGTCGAGGGGGCGGAGGGGGATGGTTGGAGGTTGGTGAGCGCCGATGGAGATGGAGCGCAGGCTTAGGGCACAGCTCACCGCGTCGGTCGCTGCGGCGCTCTTCGTCATGCTGGCCTTCATCATCGTCTCGTCCACGTTCCTCAGGCGGCAGCAGCTCGACGCGACGGCCGACGCCGTCCTCGACATCGTCCTCGATTACGACGGCAGCGTGCCGTCCGGCTATGTGAGCCTGCCCTCCACCGGCAGCGCGAGCATCAATGACATCCTCGGCGCGCAGTTCTTCGTGGCCAGCATCGACCCCTCGGGTTCCGTCACCGGCGTGAACCTCGACGGCATCGGCCTGCTGGACGGGGACACGGCCCTGCGCCTTGCCCAGGAGGTCTACCGGCGCGCCGGCCCGGACTCCGGGAGCATAGAAGGCTACCGCTACCGCATCCGACATGGCTCGGACGGGTCGATGACCGTGGCGTTTCTCGACCGGACCAGCCAGAGTGACACCCTACGCTACAGCACGCTCGCCATCTCGTGGATATCGCTTGCGGTCATGGTGGGCACCACCCTCGTCTTTGCCCTGCTCTCTCGGCGCATCGTTGCGCCCATCGTCCGCTCGCAGGTGGCTCAGCGGCAGTTCGTGGTCGATGCCGGGCACGACCTCAGGACGCCCGTCTCGATCATCTCCGCCGACGCAGACATCCTGGCCATGGACATCGGCGAGGACAACGAGTGGCTGCTCGACATCAAGCGCCAGGTTGCCGTCATGAGCGAGCTCACCGAGAGCCTCATCGTCCTCTCCCGCGCGTCGGCCGCCATCGCGCGCGATGATGTCGTGGATATCGGCGAGCTGGTCGGCGAGCAGGTGTCCTCCTTCCGCTCGCGGGCGCTCCTCGAGGGCCACGAACTCGAGCTGGGGCGCATGGATGGCGCATGGGTCCGTGGAAACCGACAGTACCTCGCGCGCATGGTGGGGTCCCTTCTCGACAACGCGCTCAAGTACTCTTCCGTCGGCGCGGCCATCTCGGTGCGCGTCGAGCGCCATGTGCGTCAAGTCGAGGTCTCGGTCTCCAACGCGGTCGACGACGCCGACCCCGCCGATGTCCGTCGTTGGTTCGACCGTTTCTACCAGTCCGACAGGTCGCGCGACCACCACGTCGGTGGCTTTGGCATCGGTCTCGCGATGGTCCGTGCGGTTGCGGAGGCGCACGGGGGCAGGGCCCGCGCGTCCGTCTCGTCCGACCATCGCAGGGTGACCATGACCGTGTCGATGCCGCTGCCCGTGAGGAAGGGGAACCGCCCATGACGGAATGCCAGACGAATGACATACGCCGCATGCCAGGGACAGCCTCGCACGCCGTGCCAGGCATCGCACCAGAGGTCACGCCAGGGCCCGTGCCGGGAGCCGCACCGTCGCCCGAGGCCTACTACGGCGAGCGCTATGCGACGCTCCTTGCCGCGCGTCAGCAGATGGACGACCTCATCGAGGAGTTCTCCCGCTCACGCAGCGAATCCGACGACCTGAAGCCCGTGGTCTATCACACGTCGCGAGTCAAGTCCCCCGCGAGCCTGATGGAGAAGATCGCGCGCAAGGGGTCCTGCGGCACCACCTTCGACGACGCGCTCGCCGTGGGCATCAACGACATCGTGGGCCTACGTGTGAACTGCGCCTTCGTGGACGACGTGTACGCCACCGCCGCCTGGGTCCGCTCCCGCGACGAGGTGGAGGTCCTGAACGAGAAGGACTACATCGCCCACCCCAAACCGAACGGCTATAGGAGCCTCCACCTCATCGTGCGACTCCACAGGGGCGCCGCTGCGCTGCTGCCCGCCGTCGAGATCCAGCTGCGGACCATCGCCACGGACTTCTGGGCGACCCTCGAGCACAAGATCAAGTACAAGAAGACCATCGAGAATCCCGAGCTCATGCAGGCCGAGCTCAAGCGCTGTGCGGACGAGATCGCCGCCGTTGACCTCTCCATGCAGGCCATCCGTAACGTGATTCGCGACGCTGGCTGACATGTGGGCCCGGCCGCACCGAACAAACGTGGACGCGTGCCTCTCGGATGAGCCCTAGAATGGGCGGGTACGGGTGCCGGGCACCTCCCAGAGCTGGATGCAACAAATAGTGCCGTTATGTGTGTTTTCGGAAGCCAAGCATGCTCTCTCTGGGGGACCTCCTTTCCAAGAGGGTACATAGCTTCTGAGAAGCAGCAGGTAGATGCCCTGATGCTGTTGCCATGTCCCACGAGGGGTCGGTTGTGCTGCAGTGAGGGTACTTTTCCTGTTCGCCCAAACGCACATAACGGCACTATTTGTTACATCCGGTTTGCCTGCGTCCAACTTGGTCGCAGGCCCCAGTCTGGTTGCAGCAAACCGAGATGGACAAACCGTCGAACGGAGGTACTCCATGGGCACGCCAAGGAAAACCATACCCGAGAAGAGCGCACCTGCCATGTTTGACCAGGTGTTCGAGGACATTCGAAACGACGAGCAGAACGCGGCCTATACGACTGCGGGCATCGACCCTCTCTACTCGGCGTCCGCGAGCGCGCGGATCGTCATCATAGGGCAGGCTCCGGGACGCGTTGCCCAGGACACGCGCGTTCCCTGGAACGACCGGAGCGGCGATCGCCTGCGCGAGTGGCTGGGCATGGACCGTGACACGTTCTACGATCCAAGCAAGGTTGCCATCATCCCCATGGACTTCTACTTCCCGGGTACGGGCAAGTCGGGTGACCTGCCGCCGCGCAAGGGCTTCGCCGAGAAGTGGCATCCCATTCTGCTGCAGATGATGCCCCAGGTCGAACTCACCGTCCTCGTCGGGAGCTACGCGGTCCACCATTACCTGGGCCTCAAGTCGTCGGTCAGCCTGACGTCAGTCGTGCAGGATTACCGCAGCTACCTGCCCGCGCGCTTCCCGCTGGTCCATCCGTCCCCACGCAACCAGATTTGGATGCGCAACAACCCCTGGTTCGCGGAGGAGGTCCTGCCGGACCTACGCGCCACGGTCGCGCGGATCCTGCGACATGCGAGCTAGCCTTCCCTAGAAGCCGGCGTATATCAGCTCGGCGGGGGAGTTGAAGCCCGAGAGGAACGCGAACCATGCCAGGAGCAGCGCCATCGCGACGACCGCAACGACAGAGGCGCCCACTACCAGGGCCGGGTGCCCCTCCCCCTGGGAGAGGAGCCATCTCTTGCCATCCGCAAGCGGCGTGAACCCCACGCTCGTCTCGCGTGGCCCACTCGTCACCCTCATTGGTTCACCTGCGCGTTCTGCATGGTGGTCAGCCCCTCGCCCGTCACGTCGCCAAAGCCCCAACCACCCAGGAAGTCGTCGTCCCGTCCGTTGAGGTAGTGGTAGATGGCCCGCTCGATACGCACCCAGCCGCGCCATCCGGGGTGCACGGTGTCACAGAAGAAGTAGCGCTCGTACTCGCAGGTGTGGAAGTCTGCGTAGGTTGCCTCGTGCTCGTGGCATATCCGCCGCACCCGATCGTACCAGACGTCGCGCACGTCAGACGGGACGCCCACGTAGTCGTACCAGGCACCGTGCATCGGCTGCATGACCACCAGGACGTCCATGCCGCACACGCGCAGGACATCCAGCGTGCAGGCGAAGTCGGCATACTCGCTGTCGGCCTGGTCGAAGCTCTGGTCGAGCTCGGGCTTGTAGATATGGTTCTTGGCCCAGTAGTCGTCGTGGACGCCCAGCTCGTTGTTGGTGCAGGCTGCCGCACCATCGAGGTCGGCCTGTTCCATGAGTGCGTCCCAGTCGGGCTCTCCGGTGGCAGTCCCGGACATGCGGATGGCGCTCTTGCTGGGCGCACCCGCTATGACCTGCGGGAGCTTGGTGCGCAGCCTCACGGTCTGGGCCTCGTGCAGCTGCAGGTCGTTGATGGCGTCGAGGGGGCCGTCCTGGTCGGCCGCCGCCAGGAGGCTCGAGTCCACGCCCAAGGCGCCGGCACGCTTGCGCACGTAGCCGTGCAGCTCGTCGGGGATGTCGCCGTTGCGGCAGAAGGCACGGAACAGCTCGTAGGAGAACTTGGTGCTGAACCTGTTGTCACGGTCGCCCCCACGGAAGAACCACTGGGGTGAGAGGAACACCATGCACTGCCGCCGCTTGGTGCGACTTGCGTAGGCGCCTGCGGCGATGGTCTGCCAGAGGGACTGGTCGTAGGCCTCCCCGATGTAGGTCAGGTCGATGCCGCAGTTGCTCTCGCCGAAGACGGCCTGCGGGCACTGCGCCACGAGATTCTTGGAGATGTAGAACTCCGACGATCCCAGCGAGAGCCGCCCCACGTCGGACATGTTGGCGAGCGTCCAGTCCACGGCGTCGAACTTGGTGCCGTCCACCACGTAGTCGTAGAGGCGCGAACCGTCTGCGACCTCGTCGAGCCGCTGGGGGATCAACAGCCGGTCGGCCGCGACGAGCCCGGCCCCCACCGCAGCGAGGCTGCCTGCGGTCGCGGCAAGGAATGCCTTGCGCGAGAGGGCGCGTTGGGGCCTGGTCCCCTCGCGTGCGCTAGGCAAGGCGCTTCTCCACCTGGGAGACGATGAGGTTGGCGGTGTTCATCTCCTCGCGGGGGACCTCGGTCGGGGCGATCGTGACCCCCAGCTCGTCCTCGATGGCGAGGAGCAGCTCGACGGCACCCATGGAATCGAGATAGCCATACTCGAAGAGGTCGTCGTCAAGGTGCTCCCGGACCTCGTCGTCATCGGCGATCTCTACGAGCATGTCGAGGATGCGGTCGGTGAGCTCCTCATGCGAGAGCGTGGGCATGGACATGTCAGTTTCCTTTCACGAGAAGAGATACCTGTCCGGAGAACAGGGCGAAGCCCAGGAACACGAGCTGCATCGTGACGAGCCACGAACAGGTGCGGTACCAGGTCTGGTGGCGGTGACGCTTGTAGAAGCCCGTTCGCTCCCATCCCTGCTCGGCCGCCAGGAGGATGCCGTGATAGAGGCCATAGAGAAGGTAGTTGGCCGTGAGGCCATGCCATGCACCCATCACGAGCATGTCGGTGACCAGGGCCAGTTGCGAGGTGCGCAGGCGTCCCTTCACGACCTTGTGGCGCATCAGCGTGCGCACCAGACGCATGAACACGAAGTCGCGCAGCCACGTGGAGAGCGTGATGTGCCAACGGTTCCAGAAGTCGGTGACGCTCGTGGCCAGGAAGGGTGCGCGAAAGTTTCGCGGCGTGCGGATGCCGAGGGCATAGCTTACCCCCAGGGCCATGAGCGAGTAGCCGGCGAAGTCGAAGAACAGGTAGAGACCGTAGGCGTAGCAGACCTTCATCTGGATGAGAAGCTTCCAAAGCCCGTCTCCCTGGACGCTGTCCCAGGTGACGGGGATGTAGTAGCGCTTGGCGACGGCGGCCAGGACCACCTTGTAGACCATGCCGAGCATGACCAGAAGGATGCCCCTTCCCAGCATGCCTGCGTACTCGTCCGAGTCGGGGACCCTGTCCAGGTCCTTCTGGAAGCGGCGACTGCGGTCGATGGGACCGCTCACGAAGGTGGGGAAGAACGCCATGAAGTACAGGTAGTCCAGGGGACGCATGCTCCCGATGAGACCGTCGTGGGCCTCTATCAGCACCTGCACGGCCCGAAACGTCAAATACGAGATGCCGACGAAGCCAAACAGGTTCCCGCCGAAGGCCCCGCTCACCTTGCAGGCCACCAGGGGAACCAACACGCAGGCGAGCGAGACGGCAAAGCGTCTGCCGCTTCTGGGATCGCGGAGGAGCCACTGCGTGCCGACTGTGGCGACCGCGAGGTAGCATGCTGCGTAGGCGGCCTGGACCGGTGTCTTGCAGAAGAGGCAGGCCAGCATCAGGAGCGAGACGACCAGACCGTAGCGCCCCAGCGGCCTCTCTCGCAGGCCCAGGAAGGCCGCCCCGCACATGATGGGGACCAAAAGGACGAAGAAGCTCGTGTCGGAGTAGAAGGACATGGGGTGCTCTGCGCTCCTAGCTTGCCATCAGCTGCTTGCGATCGATCTTTGCGTTGCTGGTGAGGGGCATCCTCTCGAGGAGCCTCACCGAGCGGGGGACCATGTAGGACGGGATGCACCGGCCCAGGCGCTCACGGATGGCACGGGGCGTCTCGTTGGCGCCTGCGTCCTCGTGGTCCAGGACGACAAACGCCCTGAGCGCGCTGGCACGGCCCTCGCGCATGACGGGCACGACGGCGGCGCACTTGATGCCCGCAAGCGCCGAGAGGTGGTTCTCGACGTCACCCAGCTCGATGCGAAAGCCGTTGACCTTCACGAGCGAGCCCATGCGGCCCTCGTAGTGCAGCATCCCGCTCTCGTCCAGATGTCCGATGTCGCCCGTGCGGAACGTGCGGACGTGCCTGCCGTCAGCGAGGGTGGCCTCGCCAAAGGCGAACGCGCTCTTCTCGACGTCGTTGAAGTAGCCCTTGGCCACGGTGTCGCCAGAGATCACGATCTCGCCGGACTCCCCGGCCCGGCACTCTTCGATGAAGGCCCCCTCGGGGGCGGCGGAGCGCATGACGTGGAGCTCGGTGCCGGGGCGCGGTCTGCCGACGGGCAGGGCGCAGGGGTTGGCGAGCATCCCATCGTCTATCTCGCAGTAGGTGACGGCGACCGTGGACTCGGTAGGGCCGTAGGTGTTCGCGACGCGCGCCTGGGGAAAGCGCTCGCGCAGGTTCGATGCCGTGCGGTGTGTCAGCGTGTCCCCGCAGAACAGGAAGAGGCCCAGCTGGGGGAGGAGGTCGTGACCGAACGAGCCGTCGACGAGGCAGAGGTCCGCAAACGGCGGGGTCGAGACCCAGACGTCGGCCCTTGAGTCGGCGAGTTCGCGGAAGAGCAGGCCGTAGTCGTGCGCCGCCTCTCTCGAGAGGGCGTAGAGGCAGCCGCCGGTGGCAAGGGCGCCCACGAGCTCGAACTCAGAGAGGTCGAAGGAGTAGGGGGCCTGGTCCAGGAAGGTCCTGCCGCCGTCGCGCACGACGGGGAAGGTCTCCATCCACCCCATGAAGTTGTCGACGTCCCCGGCGCTGACCTCGATGCCCTTGGGACGTCCGGTGGATCCCGAGGTGAAGATGATGTACTGCGTCTCCTCGCCCGAGACCCACGAGGAGCGCTCCCCTTCCGCGAGCTGCGGTGCCGTGGGCGCCACGGACTCAGGGGAGCGGGACTTGTCGCAGGCCGTGGGATCGCAGACGGCCTTGGCATCGATGGCACCGGTCAGGTCGATGCCCGCGTCGAGGGCGCTCGCGTCGGCGCTGACCACGACCGTGG
>ERZ773005.267-NODE-267-length-45610-cov-7.144375_pt1 | contig 45610 bp, 36 predicted proteins | sample MGYA00580666_ERZ773005 | MGnify/ENA primary metagenome ERZ773005 (study PRJEB29015, sample SAMEA2737999) | human oral metagenome | biome: human oral; feature: human-associated habitat; material: dental | place: China | collected 2061 ...
GCATTCGCATTCGCATTCGCATTCGCATTCGCATTCGCATTCGCATTCGCATTCGCATTCGATGGTATCCTCCGCATTCATCGGAGGCTATCCCTGCAGTTTCAGGTTTTTCAAAATATCGTCAGAACCGGACCTGACGCGCGTGCGTTCGAGTGCCACCCCTCCACGACTCAACGCCGTGCCGAGGGGCTTTCCAAAGAGATCGAAAGAAACCAGGCATCCGAATTTCGCGACGCCGCTACCTGATGGATTATTCATCGGATTTATCCGAGGACGCAGGGCTCTTGGGGTATAATCCCTCTGCTTCGCGGGTGTAGTTCAATGGTAGAACCTGAGCCTTCCAAGCTCATGACGCGGGTTCGATTCCCGTCACCCGCTCCACGAATGCACGAGAGCCGCCTTCTTCGGGCGGCTCTTTCTCATTGCAGTCCCGCTTGGAGCTTCGCCTTTAACGCACGCAGCGCGTTTCCTCGGTGCGATATCGCGTTCTTTTCATCCTGACCCACTTCGGCAAGCGTCTTCTTCTGCCCGAAGGCATCGGGCAGAAACAGCGGGTCGTAACCGAACCCTTCGCTTCCCCGCAGTTCATGGCCGATGCGCCCCTCGATGAAGCCCATCGCGTCAGTCCGCGTGCCGTCTTCGTCGATGAAGACGAGCGCGCAGGCGAATCGCGCCGTGCGCGCGTCATCGGCCACGTCTTCGAGCCCGGACAGCACCTTCGCATTGTTCGCCGCATCGTCGCCGTGCACCCCGGCATAGCGTGCAGAGAAGACGCCCGGATCGCCGCCGAGCGCATCCACGATGAGGCCCGAATCGTCCGCAAGCGCGGCAAGACCCGTATGCATATGCGCCGCCTGTGCCTTGATGAAGGCGTTGCCGATGAAATCGTCGGCGTCCTCCGCAGGTTCGGGATACGGCTCGCATTCCGCAAGCGTCACGAAGCGCCAGCCAGGAAAGTCGAGCGCGGTGCGGATCTCTTCGACCTTATGCGCGTTGTTGGTCGCGATGACGACGGTCTTTTCCATATCTGCCGATCTCCTTCGTTGAATGGTAGGCGCATCGCATGCCTCGATTGCCGCGGTCGAGTCGATGATCGAACGAGATGCGCCGTGCAACGGCTGCCTCTCGGTGCCTGCGATGCCCGAACGACCTGAGAATGCCCTCATGACGAGGTGGCGTCCCCTGCAGAGGATGCTACTTTCCGATAGCGGCGCGCTGTTTCTCGAGCAGACCGTCGATGCCCGCCTGCGCCATGTCGAGCATCTCATTCAGCGTCGCCCGCGAGAACGAGACCTGTTCGCCCGTGCCCTGAACCTCGACGAGCTCGCCCTTTCCGTTCATGACGACGTTCATGTCTATCTCCGCCTGGGAATCCTCGCGATAGTCGAGATCGAGCAGCAGACGCCCGCCCACCATGCCGACGCTTACAGCCGCTACCTGGCCGAACAGCGGATTCGTCTTGCAACGTCCAGCCATGCGCCACATCTCGAACGCATCCCATGCCGCCACCCAAGCGCCCGTGATGGATGCCGTGCGCGTACCGCCATCGGCCTGAAGGACGTCGCAGTCGATCGTCATCGTAACTTCACCGCCCATGCGGCCCATATCGCAGACGTTGCGCAGAGAACGCCCTATCAGGCGCTCGATTTCCTGACTGCGGCCTTTGCGGCCCTTGGTTTCGCGCGGAGTGCGCTTGGTGCCCGCGGCGGGAAGCATGGCGTATTCGGCCGTGAGCCAGCCGAGGCCCGAACCCTTGCGCCAGCCTGCGACGCGGTCTTCGATCGTCGCGCTCACGAGCACGTGCGTATCGCCGAATTTCACCAGGCAGCTTCCCGAGGCGTTCTTCATGACGCCCCGTTCGAGCGTGACATCGCGCATCGCGCGGTCAAGACGATTATCGACTCTCTGTGCGAACATAGGTTCCTCTTTTCTCATCAACGTGAATCAACGTGCGATCGGCATGCATCAACATGCATCAACGTGCGACCGATGCCGATGCGCGACGATCGTGCGACTTCGATAAGGCTCGCACGAGTCAGCGCGCGCGACGCGGTCTCCTTCGCTGCATTCCCTTCCAGGATTCCAGCATGCCACCGGCATGTCTTTCATTGCGAATCACAGCATACGTTTCTTCTCAGCCCGCTCGTCGCCGCACCTCGTTCTCTCTATTCCGATTCCGAAAGCTATTCCAATTCCGAAAGCGATACGTGGATAGGATGGGCGATCGGCCTGTTGAATACGCGCGAGCCGAAGTCGTGGAAGTCGTCGAGCGCTTCCGAGGTGGTGTAGAACTCGTAGACGGGAACCGCATCGGGCGATGCGGTCTGACGACGGGCCGTCAGCGTTGCGCGCACGTCGTGCGCAAGCGCTTCGGACGAAGAGACGAGCAGGACCTTATGCCCCATGACGCCGCCGATCAACGCCTTGAGCAGCGGGTAGTGCGTGCATGCGAGCACGAGCGCGTCCACATGGCATCGGCGCAGGGGCTCCAGATACTCACGTGCGATCGCCTGGAACGAAGGGCGGATGTACGCCTTCGACGCCATGCTCGTCAGGTCTTCGATCGGACCCTTCGAAAGCCTGATGCCGTTCTCGACGATCTCGACGAAACGAGGAGTGGCGATACTGAAAACCGTGAGACCTGCGTCGATAGCGCGTATGGCGCGCGGATAGCAGTCGCTTTCGATCGTGCCTTTCGTGCCGATGACACCGACGCGGCCGTTGTGCGTGGCCCGCGCCGCCGCTCGCGCGCCTGGCTCGACGGCTCCGCGGACAGGCACCGAGAAGGTCTGCTGCGCCCGCTCGAGCCCGGCGGCCGTCGCCGTGTTGCAGGCGATGACGAGCATCTTCACGTTCCTGGCCATGAGCCAACGGCCGATCTGTTGCACGAATTCCGCCACCTCATGCGGGTCGCGGGGGCCATACGGGCAGCGTGCCGTGTCGCCGAAATACACGATGGATTCGTGCGGCATGAGCGCGGCGATCTCGCGTGCGACGGTCAGCCCGCCGTATCCCGAGTCGAACACGCCGATGGGAGCGTTGTCGAATTCAGGAGCGTCGAGTTTGAGAGCGGTGTCGAATTCGGGGACGTCAAGCTCGGGGGCGGCGGACTTGAAAGCGTTGGCTTCGGGGGCATCGGATCCGAAGGCACCAAACCCAAAGCCGGGAACGCTTTGCCCGAAGTCGCGAATCTCGGAATCATGGAGTTCGAGGTCGTTCCGGCCGGAACCCGCAGCGTTGCCGCGTCCGTCGGAACCCGAGGAGCTGCAATTGGATCCACCTGCCCCCAACGCATCGTGGGCAGGTATTTTCAATGCATCATCGCCCGACGCTCCTTCAAGCGGCAACGAATGCGACATATATTCAAAGGCCCCCGTCGGTGCGGATGCTTCCCTTATACGCTCTTGTTCTCTCATGTCATAAAGGATACCTTATGTGATGCGAGACGACACGCACCCATCCGAGTTCCAGACGCATGCGTCTCCCTGAGTTCCAAAATAGGGAAGTTCTGAGAGGAAGCGCATTCTGATTCGGTCATAAGATGATGATTATCGTTGCGTGCACAACGAATGGCAGTTAGTTTCGTTGCTTTGACAACAAGACAAGATTTGCCTTCTCTCAGGACTTGAAAATACCGACATCGTCGCGCACATTCGCTAAGGCTTCTCTCAGATCTTTCGAATTTTGGAACCCGAACGATCGCCGATGCCACGCCCCGTTTCCAAGGCTGAACCTGGCCGCAATGCTGAAGATCGTAAGCCGAATCCTTCTCCAATGCCAAAATATTGAAGCTTAGTATACCCTCAAGGGGTATATTTTAGACTATTTTGTTGTTAATACAACGCAATAATGCTGTTCTTGGGGCTATTTCGTTGTAGAAGCAACGTAAATTGGATTCAAAATTCTCTAAGCAGCCGTATTTTGACACCGGCGTCGGATTTAGGAGCCGAAAAGGGGCTATACCCCCCCCCTCGATCGTAACGTTCCGTCCCTTTGGTGCAGCTCATTTGTGCGTCCACCGACCCCGCTCACTGAATCGAGCGGCATACATGTCGTATCTATCCCCTTGGTGGTTCAGCTCATTTGTGCATCCCCCCCTGGCGCGACCCGTCCGTCAATCCTCGTCGAATTCGCCCTCATCCTCGATACGGCAGGTGATGACGAACGCCTTGGAGAAACGACCGTACGGCTGGTCTATGCGGATGCGATAGCCGTGCATCTTGACGATACGCGCCGCGATGGCAAGACCGAGGCCGCTCCCCTCGCCCGAACGGGAGGCATCCCCGCGCACGAACGGATCGAACAGGGATTGCGCATCGCCCTCTATGGGCCTGCCTGTGTCGGCCACGACGACATCCGCGACCCCGGCTTTCCGCACGAGCGAAACCAGGATCTCCGTCCCTTCATCGGTATGCCGCACGGCATTGGCGATCAGGTTGCCGATCACGCGCTTCAGCTGGACAGCGTCGGCGAAGACGGGAACCGGCTCCTCGGACACCTCGAGCGAAAGCTCCATACCCGCCGCCTCTACATCGGCATACAGGGCGGCCGCCTCCGCAAGCACAAGCTGCGGGAGATCGACGGTCGCGCGATCAAGATGGAATCCTTCGCTATCGAGCTTGACGAAATCGAAAAGCGTATTGACCAGGTCGGCCATCTTCGTCGCCTTCGCGACGATCGATTTCAGGTATCGATGCCGGTCGGCAGGATCGTCCACCATGCCGTCGGCGAGAGCCTGGGACATGCCGACGACGGTCGTGATAGGCGTGCGCAGGTCGTGCGCCATATCGCTGATCAGGAGGTTGCGGCGTTCGTAGAACAAGGCGCGCTCCTCCTCGCGCGCACGCTGCTCGGCATCGATCCTCCGCTGCGTGAGGGAAGCGAACGCGAAGGCTCCGGCGACGATCGGAAGAACGAGGAGCGCCACGCAGAAGGCGAGCATGAGGAATATGCCGGACATCTCCGCCAAAGCCACCGGAACGTTGTTTCCCCCGGCGATGGCATCCGACACGGCAGCGAGCGCAAGGCGCGCCACCTCTCCGAGGCTCGCCGTGCCGATATCCCCCTGGACCAGAATGGTCAACCATGGAATGAGGAAGCCTTGCTCAAGGGACGTCACCAGGATTTCGAGCACGGAGATGGCGACGGCGATGGCGATGAACCGTTGAACGAGAAACGCACGCAGGCTCGACGGCGCATCGACCGCATCCGGCAAAGCCGCCCGTCTTCTCCCCATGCCTACGCCTCCATCCGGTAGCCGAGCCCACGCACCGTGGCGATATAGGCGCCTGGATCGTCCGAAAGCTTCGCACGCAGCTTGCTGATCCCTACCATGACGTTATTGCCCGATGCGACGTATTCCTCTCCCCAGCCTTCCTCGAAAATCTGCTGCTTGGTGAAAACGCGGCCAGGATGGCTCATGAACAGGGAAAGCATGCGGAATTCGACGGGCGTGAGATCGAGAGGCTCATCGCCTCGATGCAACACGCAGGCATCGAGGTCGAGCGTGAGATCGCGCACCGAAAGCACGCGCGCGACGCGAAGCGGAGCCTTCGCGGACGGGTCGTCGGGCGATGCGCCGGCAGGCATGCCGTAGGCGCGGCGCAAGCACGAGCGCACGCGCGCGAGCGCTTCGAGCGGATTGAACGGCTTGGTCAGATAGTCGTCCGCACCCAGATCGAGCCCGATGATCTTGTCGGGATCCTGCCCTTTGGCCGACACCATGATGACGGGCAGGGCGCTCGTCTCGCGCAGGCGCCTCAGCACCTGGTAGCCGTCTATACGCGGCATCATGATATCGAGCAGCACCAGGTCGATGCCGCCCGCCTTGACGGCCCCGAGGGCTTCGGCGCCGTCGACGGCTTCCCGCACGCGATATCCCTCGCTTTCGAGATATAAGCGCAGAAGCTCGCGGATATCCTGATCGTCGTCGGCGATCAGGATGCAACGGGACGATGGGGACCCATAGGTCATGGCAGCTCCTCGAAATCCGATAGGGGAAACGGAACGTCCCGCGATCGCACGCGCGGGACGTTCCGAATGTTTGCAGGCAATCGACGTCTATCGAAGCGGACGGCTTCCACCATACCGCACGGGACGCTCCATGCGCACGCGGCGAATCGATCGTCGCCGGTGCCGAAGACGCATTAGCGGCTTAGGCCGCCGGAATCTCGGCAGCGGCCGGCATCCCCTCGCCATAGCGCAGCGCCTCGAAGAGGGCGGCGTTCGTCATGCCGCGGTACGGCTCGACATAGAGAACGCTCAGCAGGCCGAACGTCGGGATGGATAGGATTTCCCAGCCGATGAACGACAGATCGAGGACGAAGGTGCGCCATTTCTGGCCCTGCATCATGCGACGGCTCTCGTCAAGCGCCTCGCGCCAGGCCATATCGGGCTTCTCGGTCAGCAGGTATGAAACCATGCGGTACTGGTAGAGCTTCACGATGCCGGGAACCACGAGCACGAGTGTCCAAAGGAAGATGAAGACGTCGCGCAGGATCATGGTCTTGACGATGTTGAGGTAGGAATGGTCGAAGCCGAATGCGACCTCCTTGACTCGAGCGGCATCGTTCAGGTTGCGCACGAAGAACCGACGCACGCCCACTTCGACCGGATTGGCGACGAACGCCTGCAGCAGGATGGCGAAGGCCACGACCACGACGCCTATGATGATGCCTGCATAGAGCAGCGACCTGAGAAGGAGCGACCTCTCTTCGTCGGTCAGGCCGTCGGTCGTCTCCATCGCCGATCCGTCGTTCGTCGGTGCCAGGTCGGCATCGGATGCCGAAGCGTTCTCGCGCGCCGTTCCGCCGTCCGTGTCAGCGGCCGCGCCGTCCGACGTATCGGCGGCCATGCCGCCTCCTACCGCACCGACCGACGTGATGCCATCCGCCATGAGGGATTCTCCCACCGCGGGATTCGAAGGCATGCCCCCGGCCGAGTAGGCGCCTCCGCCGCAAGCGATCGCGAGGATCAGCGCGACGAACACGGTCTTCCAATAATTCGCTTTGAAGGTCGCCTTTCCCTTGGCCTTCAGGTCCCTACGCGTCCACATGATTGCCTCCAGTGCCGAATGCCAACGCTTTGCGATGCCCCAAGCATACGAAGCGAATCTTTCCGAAGCCCGAAGGCGACCTTAACGCTTCCTTAATACGAGGAACGCATCGCGCATGCGGCGGAGGCACTAGGCGCACGGGCGACGGCATGCCGCTTCTCCAGGAATCTCTGCACGGAAGAGCCCTCTCGGGCCCATCGCTCGGGCGGCCCTCGAATCGGCAGAGGCTTATCGGAATCGCCCCATCGCAGCCGCGTGCGGACGGTTCCGTCGACAGAACGGATGCCGCGATGCGGACGCCTATGCGATGCGCCAGCCTATGGCGCGCTCGCGCATCCGGACGAAGTCGGCATAGAGGCCCGGCGTGCCCATGAGCGCGTCATGCGTCCCCTGTTGGACGATGCGCCCATCGTCCAGCACGACGATCTGGTCGGCATGACGCACCGTCTTCAGGCGATGGGCGATCATGATGACCGTCTTATCGTGGGTCAACGACTCGATCGCACGCTGCAGGTCGCGTTCGTTCTCAGGGTCGACGTTGGCGGTCGCCTCGTCGAGGATGATGACGGGCGCATCCTTGAGCATCGCGCGGGCGATGGAGATGCGCTGGCGCTCGCCGCCCGACAGGCGCGCCCCGCCCTCGCCGATCATCGTGTCGTAGCCGTCCGGCAGCTCGGAGATGAACGTATCGCAGCATGCGCGGCGCGCGGCTTCGACCACCTGCTCGTGCGTCGCGGCGGGCGACCCGAATTTGATGTTGTTCTCAATCGTGTCGTCGAACAGGTACACGTTCTGGAACACCATCGAGAACTTCGCCAGAAGATCGTCGAGCGCCCAGGAGCGCACATCCTGTCCTCCGACCGTCACGCGTCCGGCATCAACGTCCCAGAAGCGCGCGATAAGCTGGGAAAGCGTCGTCTTGCCCGAACCCGATGGACCGACAAGGGCGCAGGTCGTCTTCGCAGGTATGGCAAGGCTCACGTCCTTGATGACATCGCGCCCGCCGTACGAGAACGTCACGTGGGAAAGCTCCACGTCAAGCCCTTCGGCGTCGGCCTCGCCGCCGACGCGGTACGACCCTTCCGGCATCGCGGGAGTCGCGAGCATCGCGTTCACCTTATCCATCTGGATGTCTATCTGGCGCAGCAGGCTCGAGAAGAGCCCCGATATCTCGAGCTTGCTGAACACCATGAACGAGCATGCGATCAGGACCAGGCATGATCCTGCATCCATGGTCCCCGAAACCCAGAACCACGAGGACATCAGGCAGACGGCCACCGACGCCGCCTTCGTCGCGAGCGCTTGCGCGATGGCGAACCGGAGGAATTTGACTTCGGTCCGGAAGTTCATGCGCTCGCACTCGTCGATCGCGCCGACGAGCCCCGCCTCGACGCGGCCGACGAGCGAGAACGAGCGCACGACGGAAATGCCCTGCAGGTAGGCGAGCACGGCGCCGACCAACGCGTTCTGGGCCACGACGCGTTCGCTCGATATCGCCTGCGCGACGCGCTGCAGGGCCGCGGATAGGGCGAGCACGGCCGCACCCGCGGCAACGCAGACCGCACCGACGCGCCAATCGAAGGCGAGCATCATGAGCGTCACGATGCCGCTGAATACGAATCCTGAAATGACCTGCATGTACACGATGCCGCCGATGTTCTGCACGTCATCGAGCGTATTCGACATCGTGGACGTGATCTCGCCCAGGCTGTTCGCATTGAAAAACCCCATGGGGAGATATCGCATGCGATCGCCTACCTGCCCGCGCTTCTCCCCGACCATCGAGTAGTTGCCGAAGCAGAAGTTCTTGCTCTTGAAGTGCGCGGAAACGAACGTCCCCGCTATGCAGACGACCATGGCCGCAAGGGCCTCCCAGGCCGTCGCCGCGGACAGCGTGCCGTTCGCCAGGGCGAAGAGCACGATGGCGAGCGCCATCATCTGCATGCCCTCGAAGAAGGAGCTGACGATCGACCACGCCATGCCGCGCTTCATCCAAGGCGAGAAGTTTCCGGCGAAGGCGAAGTACTTCCTGAACGTCTTAAGCATATGGCCTCCTTACGCCGCATCCTTCGCGCTGATGTGAGCGCGGTACATGTCCGCGTAGAGCGGGCAGTTCTCCATGAGCTCGGCATGCGTGCCCCGAGCGCGCACGGCGCCGTCGTCGACCACGACGATCTCGTCGGCACCGACGATGGTGGACAGGCGATGCGCGATGACGATGAGCGTGCGGCCGGCGACGAGCCGTCCGACGGCCTCTTCGATGACCGCCTCGTTCTCGGGATCGGTGTACGCCGTGGCCTCGTCGAGGATGACGATAGGCGCATCCTTGAGCATCGCGCGGGCGATGGCGATGCGCTGGCGCTCGCCGCCCGACAGATGCCCTCCCGCGCCTCCGACGCGCGTCCGATACCCCTCGTCGAGCCCGCGGATGAACTCGTCGCATCCGCTCGCCTCGGCGATTGCGACGACCTCCTCGTCGCTCGCCCCGGGACGTCCCATGCGGATGTTGTCCATGATGGTCTCGTCGAACAGATAATTATCCTGGGAAACGTAGGCGATGAGCCCTGCCTGCTGGTCGGGCGTCATATCTTCGAGCGGAACGCCGCCGATGGAGACGGTGCCCGCATCGGCATCCCAGAAGCCCGCGAGCAGACGGCCGAGCGTGGACTTCCCCGAGCCCGACGGCCCGACGAGAGCGACCATGCTTCCCGGCTCGATGCTCAGATCGATCCCATGGATGACTTCCTCGTCCCCATAGGAGAACCGCACGCCCGCGAGTTCGATGCGGCTGCCGGAAAGATCGGCCTTCGTCGTCGAGCGACGCTGATCAGGCAGGTCGAGAACCTTGGATATATCGCCGACGATGGTGCCGATCTGCGCAAGATTGTCGGCCAGCGACATGGAGGCCATCAGCGGAGGGAAGATACCGAGCGCGAGCACGGCGATCAGAACCAGATCGGACGATGCGAGCGATCCGTCGAGCACGAAGAAGCATCCGACGGGAAGCACCGTCACGAGCGTCGCAGGCCAGATGGAGATCGCGCCGTCCTGGAATATCTGCACCTTCGCCATCCAATCGATCGCCGAATGAGCGGCGTCATGCACGGCCTTCGCGAACTTCTCGTACGACGACGCCTCCTGCCCGAACGCCTTGATGACCTCGATGCCGTTGACGTATTCGACGGCAGTCGCGTTCATGTGCGCGTTCGCGCTCACATACGCGCCGTACATCGTCTCGTAATCCCTCATCATCCCCATATAGCACAATGCGCCCACAGGCAGCGTGGCAAGGGCGACGAGCCCCATGCGCCAATCGAGGGCGAAGATGTATCCGACGACGGCAAGAGGCACGATCAGGCCCGACGTGAGCTCGGGAACCGCGTGCGCGAGCGTCGTCTCGATGGCGTCGGCCTTCTCCACGATGACGTTCTTGAGCGTGCCCGAAGGCGTGTCGAGCACATGGCCCATCTCCACGCGCGCAAGCTTCTCGGTCAGGCGCCGGCGGATCTTGCTGATCGTCGAGAACGTCGCCCTATGGGAAATCACGGTCGAAAGGTTATGGAACACGAGATAGACCGCGTGCCCTGCCGCCGCGACGAGCGCCCATTGCACGTAGAACCCGAAATCGCGCATGCCGGAAAGCACGCCGTTGATCATGGATCCCGCCGCGAAATACGGCACGACCGACCCTGCCACGCCTATGATGGCGAGCACGACGGAAAGCGCGTAGCGGATCCTGTTCTCTTCGGACCATTCGAGCAGAAGCGCCACGGGATTCGGCCCCTTGTCCGTTGGCTTGTCTTTCACCTGGGATTTCTCTTCGTCCTTCGCCATCGCATGCGTCCTTCCCTGCTGCGCGAAAAAGTTTCCCTCGACTTACGGCACACGAGTATAACACTGTTATCTCTTACGCGAAGGGAAAGGCGGAAGATTCCCGAGGAACCCGCCGCCTTCGCGATCGCGCTCCCACGAGCGCAACCCTACGAAGAGGATCTTCCGGTCAGGATGTGCTCGAAGCCTGCATGGAAGAAATCCGCATAGACGCCGCAGCGTGCGACGGCCTCTTCGACGTCGGACACGTGCGCAGCGGCTTCGAGGAACGATTTCACCGCATATGCGGAAAGCGTGCGGATGACCTCGTCGGGCACGGCCGCATAATCCATGCCCGCCGCCCGCATCGATTCGATGTAGCGCATCGTGCCGTCTACTTCCAGCTCCACGAAACGCTCGTGGAAATCGGCCCAGCCCGTTCCAGAGGAACACTCCTCTATCAGGCGCACCTCGTCGGGATTGCGGTGGATGAATTCGATGAGCTCGCGCCGGACGCCGCGGTCGTAGGCGACCATCTCGTCGAAGCCCTTGCGTTCAGGCGCCCGCCCCTGGAAATCGGAATCGAACGCCACGCAGCGCGAGAACAGCTCGTCTGCGAACGGACGCACGAGCGCATCGAAGAGATCCTCCTTGCTGGAGAAATACCCATAGATGGCGCCCGTGGTCATGCCGGCCGCAGACGCGATGGCGCGCATCGACGCGCCCTGGAACCCCTTTTCAAGGAATTCGGCGCGCGCCGCATCCAAGATGCGCTCCTTCGAGCTGCCGGCCGATGCGCCGTGCGCGCCTGAACCTTTGGATTGCGTCGCGACCCTGCCCCTCGTCATGACGAACCGCCCCCTTCTGCCGCGAACATGTCCACGTATTGTAGCCGTTCGCGAAGACGCGTGGCTCGCGCGAAAACGGAGCAGCGCGCTCGCACGCGACGGACGGCTCTGGGAACGGCGCGCGCCGCGGCCGCCGTCCGTGACGAATTCGCATGGCCGAACGCGAGCACCGAGGCGCGAAACGTCATCCTCCGGCGCAGTTCCGCGCCCGCGCTACGACCTCTTTCTGCGAGACGACGCCTGCGCCGGGAGCACGACCTGGCAGGCGGATCCGCCCGATTCGTTGTTGAAGAACCGCGCGCGTCCGCCGTGGGCGTGCGCGATGCGCCGCACGATGACGAGCCCCAGGCCGTGCTCAGGCATATCGCGACCGGGACGCCTCTTCAAGAGCGAAAGCTCATCGGCGCCGAATCCCACGCCGTCGTCGCGGATCTCGATGATGCACCGCATGCCGATCGACGATCCGAAGATGCCCGGCTTCACGCGCACGCTCGCCGCGATGGAGCAGCCGCGCGGATTATGCCTGACCGCATTGCCGACGAGGTTCGCCACCATGCGGCGCAGAAGCTTCTCGCTGCCGCGCACGACGGCGCCTTCGGCATCGGGTTCGACCGCAAGCTCGAACGCATGCGCGCCGGCCTCGACGGCCCCCATGCCGTCCGCATCGCGGGAATCGCCCGGAACATCCGCCGCGCTTTCCCGAAACGTTTCGCCCGCAACTCGATTGCGCGCCGATGCCGCAGATGAAACCTCCATCCGTGCCGATTCCTCGTCGTTCATCGCATCGACGACGACGCCGCGCACCACGGCCGCGATGCACACGTCGGATGCATCGACGGGCTGCATGGCGTAGCGAAGACGGTTCGCCGCATTCAGATCGGAAATAAGCGCCGACATCTCGCCCGCCTTGCCCACGATGCGCTCGGCGCGGCGGCGATCTTCGACGGACGCCCCGCGTGCATCCGCAAGCGCCGACGCCTCCGCCATCACGACCGACAAAGGCGTGCGCACGTCATGCGATACGGCGGCAACCCATTCGGTGCGCGCCTCGTCGCGGCGTTTCCAGCGTCTTCGGGCGAACGCTCCGCCCACGACGACGGCGAGCACGAAATCGACGAGCGTCAGAAGCGCGAGGAATTCGAGGATGGTGCCCAGGGAGTCGACCGGAAAGGAGATCGGATACTTCCAGATCGTATCCGGCGGCGCTCCCACGACCATGATGCCATCCTCGTACACCCAGGTGGTAACCGGATAGTCATCCAAATACCATCGCGAGAACGACGCGACGTCCTGCAGGCCGTACTGCCGGTTCAAGGCATCGGGAACATTCCTCGACCAAACGACCTCGCCCGTCGCGTCGACGACCATGGCCCATTCATCCTGCGCATCGAGCGCGTCCGCGACATCGTCGGCCAGAACGTATGTCGACCCCTGGCCGCCCGTCCGATCGAGCGCGGCGGCAACCCGCTCGGCGGAAGGCTCGTCGGGGTTCAGGCCGGAAGACCCGCCGAACATCACGATCCCGGCAGCCGCCATGATGAGGTTCACGACGAGAGCGGCCATGGTCGCTACGACGGCGAAGGCGACGATGCGCCCGCTCTCACGCACGGGGATTCCGAGATTCATGCTCTTCTTCCGTCTCTTTCATCAGTCGGTATCCCAATCCGCGCACCGTGACGACCCAACGCGGATCGGAAGGGTCGTGCTCTATCTTCTCTCTCAGGCGCCGCACGAGGATCGCAAGCGCATTCGCGTTGCCGAACTCGTCGCCATACACGCTGCGCGCAAGCTCGTCGGACGTGACGATGAGCCCGCGGCTGTCGGCAAGCCGCTTCAGGAGCGCATGCTCCTTCGCGGTGAGCATGGCCGCATCCCCTCCCTCGCGCCGGATCTCCCCGGTCGAAAAATCGATCGCAGCGCCGCCCAGATGCAGAGGCGGCTGGTGTTCGGGCAGGTTGTAGCTGCGGCGAAGCACGGCGGTCATGCGAAGGATGAGTTCGGCCGGCAGAAACGGCTTCGCCACGTAATCGTCGGCGCCGAGGCCCAAACCCCTCAGGCGGTTTTCGTCCTCGTCGCGCGCCGACAGGAAGAGCGCCGGTGCCGCGGATGCCGCACGCACGCGCCGAAGCAGGTCGAACCCGTTGCCGTCGGGAAGCATCACGTCGAGCACGTAGAGCTCGGGCTGCCAGGTCGATGACGCGGCCATCGCATCGGCGACCGTTCCCGCCACATGCACGTCGTGAAATCCCTCACGCGCGAGCAGGTCGGAAAGCACCGATGCAAGCGCCGGGTCGTCCTCGACCACGAGCACCCGAGCTTCATGCACGTCCCTCATGACATACGCCTTCCATCGTCTACCGCCCGATGCGAGAACGACCGCGCCTTCTCGCTTCTCCAGTGTATGCGCTGCGCGGCGGATCTCCGGTCGAAACCTCGCGGTTCCCGCAAACGAAAGGTTCATGAAAGGCTGCGGAAAGGTCTGCGAAAAACGCGCGTCCTATCCTCGAGGCATCGCGAAGGACATGAGACGAAAGGATCGAATCCATGGCAGCGAATGCGATCGTCACGCGAAACCTGACGAAAACCTACGGAACCGCACGGGTCGTCGATTCCATCGACCTCAACGTGCCTGAAGGGGCCGTCTTCGGATTCCTCGGGCCGAACGGCGCCGGAAAGACCACGACGATGAAGATGATGCTCGGGCTTGCCGCCCCGACCGAAGGCGAGGTGGAGCTGCTCGGCCGCACGATGGGCCGCGCGACGCGCATAGAGGCGCTGCGCGAGGTCGGATCGCTGATAGAAGTTCCCGGATGCTATGCGCACCTGACGGCACGCGAGAACCTCGACATCGTGCGGCGCCTGAAAGGCCTGCCCGCCTCGAGCATCGACGAGGCCTTGGAAACCGTCGGGCTCGATGGCGTCGGGCGCAAGCGGGCGGGACAGTTCTCGCTCGGCATGAAGCAGCGTCTCGGGCTTGCGGCCGCGCTGCTCGGACGCCCTAGGCTCGTGCTGCTCGACGAACCCACCAACGGGCTCGATCCGGCCGGCATCCACGAGATGCGAGAGCTCATCCGCAGCCTCCCGCGCACCCGAGGCGTGACCGTGCTCGTCTCGAGCCACTTGCTCTCGGAGATCGACCAGATGAGCGACCACGTCGGCATCATCGCGAAGGGCCGCATGGTGTGGCAGGGCCCCATAGGCGACCTGCGCGCGCAGGCCAAACGGACGATTGCGCTGCGCACCACCGACGACGACCGCGCCATACAGGTGGTTCCGGGGCTTTCCTACGACGGCGATTGGCTCGTATCCACGCGTGCCGACGATGCCTGGTGCGCCCGCGCCTCCCTTGCGCTCGCCCAGGCGGGCATCGGCGTCATCCGCATGGAGGAGCATGCCGACGCGCTCGAAGACATCTTCCTGCGCCTGACCGGAAGCGAGGCGTAGACGCCATGACCGCATTGAGATTGGAATTCGCCAAGCTGCGCCGCAAGCATATCTGGCTCATCGCCTTCGCCTGCATGGCCGCCGCGCTGCTCTGGGTCGGTTCGACAGCCGCGCACGACGGTATCGGCGCGGAGAACGGGGCGCGCTCGGCGTTCTTCGGCGCGCCGTTCGTGAACGCCATGATCCTCACGGTGCTCGCGACGGTGGTGACTTCGCGCGTCTGCGACGTCGACCACGAGGCGAGGGCTTGGAACCAGCTCCTATGCCACGAGCGCGCATCCCAGGCCTACCTGGCCAAGTTCGCCTGCATCGCGATCGTGCTGTTCGCCGCCGCCGCGCTTGAGACGGCAGGCATCGGGGCGCTCGTGCATGCGTTCGCCTTTCCCGATATCCCCGGCGCATCGGAATTCGCTGCGCTCTTCGTCGCGCAGTACGTCCCTGCGCTCGGCGTGGCGGCCCTGACCGAATTCATCGCGCTCAAGTGGGAAAACCAGTTCATCACGCTTTCGGTCGGATTGCTGCTCGCGCTCGCGGGGCTCTTCGGGCTCTATCTGCCCGCCCCCTTCCCCCTGCTGATTCCAAGCGGGTATTTCGGAACGCTGTCGACCGTCGCCATGGACTGGAACCGCGATGCTGAGGTCTTGACCTTCTATTTCGTACCCTTCGCCTGGCATTACCTCGGCATCCTCGCCGGCATGACCGCGGCCACGCTCGCAGGAGCCACCGCCTGGTTCGCGAGAAAGGACCTTTAGATGAACGCACCGTCGACGAATCCGCACGCGATGCACGCGCGCGCAGAGGCGAACGCCGCCTTGCAGGGACATGATCCCGAAAACGATCGGGGGGCGCACGTATCCCCCACTCCCGTCGCCGCCGAGCTCGAGAAGCTGAAACACGCGCCCATTTGGATCGCCTATATCGCGCTTCCCCTGCTCGCCGCCGCCATCGGCACCTTCAACTACCAGAACAACCTTGAAATGCTCACGCCCGGCTGGGAAAACCTCTGGACGCAGCACACCCTGTTCAGCTTCGTATTCTTCCTGCCGGCGCTCATCGGCGTGGGAAGCTCGTGGCTCATGAGGATCGAGCATACGGGCGGGAACTGGAACCAGCTCGCAGCCCAGCCCGTAGCCGCCTGGCGCATCGCGCTCGGCAAGGTTATCGTCGGCATGGCGATGCTGGCGATAGGGCTCGTCGCCACCGGAGCGTATTTCGTCATGGCGGGAAAGGCGATCGGCATCGACGGCATGCCGGGACCTGAATACCTGGGATACCTGGCATGCACATGGGTCGGCGGAGGCGCTGTCGTCGCGGTGCAGCTCGTGGTATCGCTCGTGATCCGCAATTTCGCGCTTCCCGTCGGCATCGCGCTCGCCGGCGGCGTGACGGGCCTCCTCGTCGAATTCAAGGCGAAGGCGTTCGCGATCGCGTTTCCCTATTCCCTGCCGCAGATAGCCTCGAACAGCACCGGCGGCAGAGGGCTTGCCGGCGCGGAGCTGGCGGCGTTCTTCGTCTCCTGCATCGCGTTCGCCGCGATCGCGATCGTCGCATTCTCGCTCATCGTCGAGCGAAACGACGTGAAGGCCGGCAGTTAGCCGCTACGCGTCGATGATGGCGAGAGCTATCGTCCGATGGGCTTTCGGCTTCCGATACGCCGCTACGCGAAGAGAACGGCGTCGTATCGCCGCTCGGCGGGCTTTTCTCCGTCGCCCCATTTGGCGAAACTATAGGGACACCCCGTATATGAGAGGAGGACGGCGAACCGTCCTCCTCTCGTTCCCACGTATGAACGTCCCCCCGCGAAACGCTGGAACGACCCTACACCTCGGCGTAGAGGTCCTTGAGCTTGGCCAGATGCTGCCAGCGCGCCATGGCGTCCGCCTCGTTACGGTCGAAGAGCTCCTGGGCGCGATCGGGGAACTCGCGCGTCAGGCGGCTGTAGCGCGCCTCGTTCATCAGGAATTCCTGGTAGCCGCCCTTCGGCTCCTTGGAGTCGAGCGTGAACTTCTTGCCCACGGGAGCCGCCGGATTGAAGCGGTACAGGTTCCAATAGCCGCAGTCCACCGCACGCTTCATCTCTTCCTGGGCGTTCTTCATGCCGCCTTTGATGGAGTGCATCTCGCACGGCGAGTAGCCGATGATCAGCGACGGACCGGGATACGCCTCGGCCTCGGTGATGGCCTTGATGGTCTGGGCGGGCTTGGCGCCCATGGCCACCTGCGCGACGTAGACGTAGCCGTAGGCCATCGCGATTTCCGCCAGGCTCTTCTTCTTGATGTCCTTGCCGGCTGCAGCGAACTGGGCCACCTGGCCGATGTTCGATGCCTTGGAGGCCTGGCCGCCGGTGTTGGAATAGACTTCGGTGTCGAAGACGAAGATGTTGACGTCCTCGCCCGATGCGAGCACGTGGTCGAGTCCGCCGTAGCCGATATCGTAGGCCCAGCCGTCGCCGCCGAAGATCCAGACCGACTTCTTGGTCAGGAAGTCCTTGTGGCCGAGGATGGCCATCGCGTCGAGCACGTGCGCGCCGCCGCGTTCGACCTCGGCCTCGAGCTCGGCAATGTATGCCGTCGACGTCTCCTTGCTGGCCTCGGCATCGTCGCGTGCATCGAGCCACGCCTGCGCCGCCGCCTTAAGGGATTCGGAGGCCAGAGCGGATGCGAGGATGGCCTGCGTACGTTCGACCTGGCCGTTGCGCACGGCCTCATGGCCGAGCAGCATGCCCATGCCGAATTCGGCGTTGTCTTCGAACAGGGAGTTGCACCATGCCGGGCCGCGGCCGTCGGCATCGGTCGTGTACGGCGAGGTCGCCGCCGGATTGCCCCAGATGGACGAGCAGCCGGTGGAGTTCGCAACATACATGCGGTCGCCGTAGAGCTGGGTCACGAGACGCGCGTACGATGTCTCGGCGCAGCCGGCGCACGCACCGGAGAATTCAAGCAATGGCTTTCTGAACTGGCTGTCCTTGATGCCCATGCCCTCGAACTCGGGCTTGCGCGACACCTTGTCCACGCAGTAGTCGAAGGCGTTCTGCTTAGGCGTCTCCACCGCGATAGGCGACATGGAAAGGGAGTTCGTGGGACACTGATGCACGCAGACCTCGCAGCCCATGCAGTCGAGCGGCGAGACGACGAGCGTGTACTTCATGCCGCGCATCTTGCCGCCCTTGGCATCGATCGCGGTGACGGTATCGGGTGCCGCATCCGCCTCCTCGTCGGTGAGGAGGAACGGACGGATCGTGGCGTGCGGGCAGACGTACGAGCACATGTTGCACTGGGTGCAGGTGGATGCATCCCATGTCGGCACGTTCACGGCCACGCCGCGCTTCTCGTAGGCGGCGGCGCCGGTTTCGAACTGGCCGTCGACATGGTTCATGAAGGCGGAGACCGGCAGGCTGTCGCCGTTCATGAGGCCGATGGGCTCCATGATCTCGGTCACCATCTTCACGAGCTCGGGGCGTCCGGCATGCGCGGAACCTGCAGGCTCGTCCGTCGCGTCGGCCCAAGAGGCGGGCACGTCGATCTTGCGATACGCGGTGGCGCCCGCATCGATCGCGCGATGGTTCATGTCGACGATGTCCTGGCCCTTCTTCAGATACGACTTCGTCGCCGCGTCCTTCATGTAGCGGATCGCATCTTCGGCGGGCAGAACCTTCGCCAGCGAGAAGAACGCCGACTGAAGGATGGTGTTGGTGCGCTTGCCCATGCCGATCTCGATCGCAAGGTCGATCGCGTTGATCGTGTAAAGCTGAATGCCGTTGCGTGCGATATAGCGCTTGGCCTCGGCATTCAGGTGATGCTCGAGCTCTTCGGGCGTCCACTGGCAGTTGATCATGAACACGCCGCCGGGCTTGACGTCCTGCACCATCTTGAAGCCCTTCGTGACGTACGAAGGATTATGGCAGGCCACGAAGTCGGCCTTGTTGATGTAGTAGGAGCTGCGGATCGGGGAATCGCCGAAGCGCAGATGGCTGATCGTCACGCCGCCGGTCTTCTTCGAGTCGTACTGGAAGTAGGCTTGGACGTATTTGTCGGTATGGTCGCCGATGATCTTGACGGAGTTCTTGTTCGCACCGACCGTGCCGTCGCCGCCGAGACCCCAGAACTTGCTCTCGATGGTGTCGGAGGCCGCGGTGTTGGGGGCCGCGGGATCCTCGGGAAGCGATAGGTTCGTCACGTCGTCGACGATGCCGACCGTGAACTCGCGCTTCGGCGCGTCCTTCTTGAGCTCTTCGAAGATGGCGAAGACCGATGCGGGCGGGGTGTCCTTGGAACCCAGGCCGTAGCGGCCGCCGACGATGGTGATCCCCGCACGTCCGATCTCATGGAGACCGCAGACGACGTCCAGGTACAGAGGCTCGCCGACGCTGCCAGGCTCCTTGGTGCGGTCCATGACGGCGACCTTGGTGACCGTCTCGGGAATGGCGGCGGCCAGTTTCTCGGGCACGAACGGGCGATACAGGCGGACCTTCACCAGACCGACCTTCTCGCCGTGCGCGTTCAGGTAATCGACGACCTCTTCGGCCACGTCGCAGATGGAGCCCATAGCCACGATGACGCGGTCGGCATCCGGCGCGCCATAGTAGTTGAAGAGGTCGTAGTTCGTGCCGATCTTGTCGTTGACCTGCTGCATGCAGCTCTCGACGATCGCCGGGAGCGCGTCGTAGTGGCCGTTGCAGGACTCGCGATGCTGGAAGAAGATGTCGCCGTTCTCGTGCGAACCGCGCATGGCCGGATGCTCCGGGTTGAGCGCGTGGTCGCGGAACGCCTGGACGGCATCCATGTCGCACATATCGGCGAGGTCTTCGTAGTCCCATGCGGCGACCTTCTGCACCTCATGCGAGGTGCGGAAGCCGTCGAAGAAGTTCAGGAACGGAACGCCGCCCTTGATCGCCGCGAGATGCGCGACGGCGGCGAGATCCATGACTTCCTGGACGTTGCCTTCGGCCAGCATGCCGAAACCGGTCTGGCGGCACGACATGACGTCGGAGTGGTCACCGAAGATGTTCAGGGCCTGCGTGGCCACGGTACGGGCGCTTACATGGAAAACGGCCGGAAGCTGCTCGGCCGCGATCTTGTACATATTCGGAATCATGAGGAGCAGGCCCTGGGACGCCGTGTAGGTGGTGGTCAGCGCGCCTGCGGAAAGAGAGCCGTGCACGGTGCCCGCCGCACCGCCCTCGGATTCCATCTCGGCGACCCTGACCGTGGTGCCGAAGATGTTCTTGCGGCCCTGCGCCGACCACTGGTCGACGAAGTCCGCCATGGGGCTCGACGGGGTGATCGGGTAGATGCCCGCCACCTCGGTGAACGCATAGGACACATGCGCCGCCGCCGTGTTGCCGTCCATGGATTTGAAAGCTCTGGTCATACGAGAATTCCCCTTCTTCGCTCTGTGCGTCGCGAATATTAACGCGACCAGATGAACGCGCATCCGCGAACCAAGCGCGGGCGCGAAACTTCTCATAGAAGCGCCGTCCATCATATCGAGCGAGCGGGCGCATGCGGGACGAAGGACGACGGCCCTTGCGCAAGCTTTCGGCAAGCGGAAGTCGTCCCAGGTGAAGAATTCGACGCTTCATCTCGGGAACACAATGCGCACATGGCTTGCGCATACGCGCTCTGTCGTGGGATCCGATAAGAGGATGCGGCAGAAGGCTTGGAAGGAAAAAGACGGCATACGTTGCCGCAGCAACGCATGAGCCGACGGACGTGTGCTAGGTTCTTCGCAAAGCCCTACGAACGAAAGGAGACGCCATGCGCTGCATCCACGGCAACCCGAAGGCTGAGCTTTGGGAGAACCTCGTCGAGGAAGAACGCCTCACGGTGACCCACCTCGTGATCCCTGCCGGCCAGGATATTCCTGAGCACTTCGCGAAAGCCGACGTCATCGTCGTGCCCGTGAAGGGCAAGGTCGATTTCATCGACACGGCGGCCGGAACGAGCGAGCCGATCGAGCCCGGCGACATCGTCAAGATGATTCCCGGCGAGCACCATGCGCTCCACGCGATCGAAGACGCCGAGCTCATGGTCGTGAAATCCCAGCTGAAATAAGACTTGCTGCATACACGCGCGGAGCAGCGCGGCGGGAAGCAAGCCATAGAGAAGCCGTGCAGAACCGCTCCTCGAGCACATGGACGCGCATGCGGGAAAACCGACTGGACGAAGCGTTGGCCGATATACCGCCGACGATCCATCCATTATGCGCAGAAAGACGGGTCGGAACGCCTTCCGACCCGTCTCGTGCATCCGCATGCATGCGCGAACACGTACCGCCCTTGCGCACATATCATCCATGGCGGACGCATCGGTTGCCAATAGGTTCGGGCACACCCGCCCGCATGCATGCATCCATGCGACACGAACCTATGCGTCGGCCTTGCCGTCGGCGGACATGATGCCGCCGGCCGCCATGTAGCCGCCGACGAACGCAAGGCCCAGATCGGCATACATGCCGGTCAGAGGCTTGCCGGCGGCGTTGCCGTCGCCCGCCGAGCCGCCGGCCGTATGCCAGCCCGCGTAGAGGCCCTCGATGGCCGACCCGTCCTTGGCAAGGACCTGCATCGAGGGATTCACGCGCAGGCCGCACTTCGACCCGAACACGTGGCCGCCCAGCTTCGATCCGTAGTAGGGTGGCTCGTCGATCTTGATCAGCCATTCGGGCGGATACTTGTACGACGCCGCATAGTCCTCGCCGGCGTCGCACGCCTCGTTCCACTTCTTCACCGCGTCCACGAGCGTGCCCGCCGTCAGGCCGAGCGCCGCCTCGAGCTCCTCGATCGTATCGGCCTTCACGATGGCGCCTGCATCCACCATGGTATTGAAGCCGGTATGCCAGTCGCGCAGAGCCTCGGGCACGCGGTCGATGAAAGGATCGTCCGGCGCGACGATCTTCGCTTTGCGGCAGATGACCTGACCGAAGAAGTTGTCGGTCACGAGCTGGTCGTACTTGGAGTCGAAGCAGACGAAGGTCTTGCCGCCGGGCTGAGCCATCTCGATGCCGGCCGTGTCGCACAGGCCCGCCGACGACGGCGGGGCGTCGGTCACGTACGGGAAGCTGCGCGCGGAGGTGGAGATATAGGGCACGCGGTCGCCGTAGACGTTGATGCGCAGCCACGGCTGGCGCAGCGCCTGGTTGCCGTCCTTGTTGATATGGCAATCCATCTGCGTGTCGAATTCCTCGTAGTCGCGCCACCACACACCGCCGTCGAACGCGCCCGTGGAATCGTAGCCGGCCAGATCGGCGCCGACGCCCTGGCCCATGCGGATGCACTCGCCCGTGCCGTTCGGAGGCGTGGCGATATTCGCGATGCCTCTGAGGCAGGTGGCGGAGTATTTGGCCATCATCGCGCGATTGACCTCCATGCCGCCCGCCGTGAGCACGACGGCCCGCGCGGCGCCGACGAACGACTGCTCATCGCCCTTGGCCACGCGTACGCCGACCACCCGCGCGCCATCGTAGACGAGCGCATCGATCGGAGAGCTCACGCGGACATCGACCCCGGCGGCCTTCGCCGTCTCCGCAAGCTCCTGCAAGGGAACGAGGTTCACGTTGATGCCGTTGGTCTCGGTCGCCATGCCTTCCCACTGAAGCAGGCCGTTTCCTGCAGGCGACGGATTCATCGGCACCCACTTGGCGCCGGCCTTCTCGTTCATCCAGTCGATGCACTTCGGGCCTTCGACCGCCATCGCACGCATGAGTTCGGGATCGCCCGTCATCTGCTGGCAGTCGAGCATGAACTCGACGATGTTGTCGACATCGTAGGGATAGCTCGGGTACGCCCACTGCGCGGCTTCGGCCTGGGAATGCCCGCCGAAGTTGGAGAACACCGACGAATGCTGCGAGTTGCCGCCGGTCTCGGGATTGCGCTCGAGCATGACGACGGAATATCCGGCCTGCGCGAGGCGGATGGATGCGTTCATGCCGCCCGCGCCCGATCCAACGACCACGATATCGAATTCCTCATCCCAGCTGGCAGGCGGTTCGACGGGATCTATCGGAGCAGCGGCGGCCTCGAACGCCGCGCGTGCGTCCGCCGCCTCGTCCGATGCGGACGAGGCGGACGTGCCCGTCGCGCATCCCGCAAGCCCGGCAAGCACGCCGGCACCGCCTACGAGCGCGGCGCCCTTGACGAAATTCCTGCGATCCATATCCATGGGGTCCCTCCTTGTTCTTGCGTGCCGACGCCTCCCTTTGGCGCCGGCGTTCCCACCATGCAATGCTAGGGATGCTGAGCAGGACGTATGATGTAGACGCTTTTCGAGACGTGACGTAAAATCAGCTTCGACGCAGGAATTTTCGAACAAGGCGCAGGTTTTTCGCACGCCTTGCAGGAGGACGCATGAACACGCAGCACCTCGAGGAGTTCCTCATCCTCGCTCGCGAGCTGAACTGCACGATCGCCGCCCAACAGGCGTTCGTCGCACGCGCCACCCTCATCGAGCACATGGGCGAGCTCGAATCGGAGCTCGGATGCCGCCTCTTCGCGCGCAACGAGGGACGATACCGCCTCACGCCGATAGGACGACGATTCGTGCGCACGGCATCGGGCATGCTCGAAAACGTCAAGACCGTATGCGACGAATACCGCGATCTCGCCGGCAACTTCCTTTCGGTGCGCATCGCCGCGACCAACCTGCCATGGCTCGAGACGCTCGTGCATCGCGCTCGCAAGGCTCTCGCCGCCGAGAATCCGCGCATCGTCATCGAGATCACGCCCATGCCTGGCGCGTCGAGCACGCTCGAAGCGCTGTCCGACGACGACAACGACATCGTGGTCTGCGGCCGCAAGCATTGGGACGGAGACGTGACGAGCGAATCCATCCCCTGCGGGTTCGACGGCTTCAAGATCAGCGAGGAGACGATCGAGCTTTGGGTTACCGAAGGCAATCCCCTCTTCGAACGCGCATGCATACGGGCGCGAGATCTGGACGGATGCACTATCCTGCTTCCGCCCGACATCTACGCCGGATACGTGCGCGACGGCGTGGCCGACCGATTCGCCGAACGCGGAGCGCACGTCACGCTCAGGTCCATGCCGCCGGGCGATCACTTCGATTATTTCGCCAACGGATTCGACGCCGACGTACGCGTGGTGCCGACGACGCTCAAACCGCGGTTCGGACTCGACCGACGCGAGGAATGCCGCACGTTCAATCTGGTCGATCTCCCGTTCGTAACCGATTTCTACGCGATCTACCGCTCGGCGCTTCTCAACGATCCCCTCGCTCGGAAGCTCGTCGAGACGATGCGGTCGCTGGCGCAGGAAGACGACCGGAAACGGCGGGCGCGCGCCTCCGCATAAGCCCGACAGGCCGCATATCGGGCGTTGAGCATAATGAAGCGTCCGGCATGCCGGGACATCGACGATTGCGGAATATGGGCGGCATGCGACAGGTCCCGGCGAATTCCCGCGTGCGTTCTCGCCTATAATCAACGGAACGAAACCTCGATCAAGGAGCGGCGCATGAAGAAGAGCATCATCATCGACGAATCGTTCTGGAACATCTTCCCCGATGCGAGCATCGCCTATGCCATCGTCCGCAATTTCAAGGCAGACGGCGACGTCCCGGAAAACGAGCGGGTGGAAATCGCCGCGCTGCTCAAGGAAGCGAACGAGATCGCCAACGGCAACCTCGTCAGCAGCACCATCTCGCAGAACCCCTGCGTCGCCGTCTGGCGCGAAGCCTACACCAAGTTCAAGAAGAAGAAGGGTGCGCGCTGCAGCATGGAGAACCTCATGAAGCGCACGCTCAACGGCAACCCGGTCGGCAGCATCGCCCCGACGGTCGATATCTCAAACGCCATCTCCCTCAAGTACGCCTTTCCCGTCGGCCAGGAAGACCTCGACAGCATCGCCGAGGCGTTGCACCTGGGCGTGAGCGAAGAACCGCTTCCCTTCCTTCCTATCGGCGAAGAGAGCGAAGAGCCGTCGCTTCCCGGCGAAATGCTCTACTACGACGCGGAAGGCGCCGTATGCCGTTGCATGAACTGGCGTGACGGCGTGCGCACCGCCGTCACCGACGCCACGCGCAACGCCACGCTGCTCATGGAGAACATCGAGCCCGACCGCATCGGCGATCTTCAAGCCGCGCTCGACGAATACTGCATGCTTGCCAAGAAATACCTGGATGCCGACATCGTCGTCGCCGGCGTCCTCACCAAGGACGACCCGGCGGTCGAATTCGACTACTAGACCGGTCGCTATAAGCGGCCGCCATGCATCTGCCCACGCGAAAAACGGGAAACGAAAACCTTCGAAACGGAAGGCGCAACCGAAGCCGTGTCGGATCGAGCATGCCGACCCATTACGTGCCCTTGAAAAGACAGGCCCTCGCCGGCAGCGAAGCATAATTGAGCGAATTAGAGGAAAGACGTGATGCGGGAATAGAAATCCCCTGGCCCGCGGACCGGCGATTATGGAGATGCTCGAAGACCCGCATGAACGTTTCTTGTACGGCATTCGGCGGTTACGTGAATGTCAGGGCCGTACGCCCAGGACGAGTATCCTAGCACCTGTTCGAGATTGACACGAAGGCACCGTGTTCGAGAAGCCGCACCGTACGGAACGATACCTCTCGAAACGCAGCCGTCGTGACTATCGAGACGCTCGGATGAAAGCGGCGATCCACGCCGTGCGAAACGATCGAAAGGACTGATTCCTCCATGACGCAGCAGTCGCATGCCGAACGCGACAAAACGATGATGGGAAAGGCGGCCGCACGCTTCCTTCCCAACCGCACGGTTGCGCGCAAGAAAACGCGGCGCGGTGCGCTCATCGCCCTTCAGCTCGTGCTGCTCGTCGGAATCTACGAAGCCGGATGCCTCGTCGCGAAGGCGCTGCCCATAGATCTGCCCGGCAATATCGTCGGCATGGCGCTCCTGCTCACGCTTTTGGCGACGCGTGTGCTCAAGCACAAGCACGTCGGCGCTGCCTGCGATTACCTGATCGACAACATGTCGATCTTCTTCATCCCCGCCGGAGTCGGCATCATGGGATGCTTCAGCATGCTCGAGGATCAGGCGCTCAAGTTCGCCTTCGTCTGCGTGGCCACCACGATCATCGTGTTTCTGGCCACGAGCTACACGGTCATTGCCGTCCAGCGCCTGATGGAACGTCGTGCGCGCCGCACCGCCCGCACACTCGACGGCGCCGGCCTCGAGATCGAGGCGTAAGGCCCCATGATCGATCTCAACCTCCCGCTGCCCGCGGTCCTCATCCTCGGCACGCTCATATCCCTCGGCGTCTTCGAGCTTTCGGTCCTTCTCTATAAGAAGGTGAAGACCCCGCTCCTCAACCCGCTTCTGGTCACGCTCGTCGGCATCATCGTCGCGCTGAGCCTCCTGCGCATCCCCGTGGATTCGTTCGAGGCGAGCGTCCAGCTCTTCTCGTTCATGCTCGGCCCCGCGACGGTCGCCCTCGCCTACTCCGTCTACCGTCAGCGCCGCATATTGAAGGAGCACTTCATTCCCATCGTTGCCGGATGCCTGGTGGGAAGCATCGTCTCCATGGTGAGCGCCTATACGCTCTGCCGCCTGCTCGGACTCGGCAACGACCTTGCGCTTTCGTTCATTCCCAAGTCGGTCACCACCCCGATCGCCATCGCGGCGTCCCAGGAGCTCGGCGGCATCACATCGATCACCGTGGCGGCCGTCATCATCACGGGTATTCTGGGCGCCATCTTCTCGCCTATCATGGCGAAGGTGTTCCGCGTGCATGACAAGGTGGCGACCGGCGTCGCCATCGGTGCCTGCTCGCATGCCGTCGGAACCACCAAGGCGCTTGAGATGGGATCGCTCGAAGGAGCCATGAGCGGCGTCGCCTTGGCTGTGTCCGGTCTTATGACCACCGCCATCGTCATCGCGGCGCATATCCTCTTCCAATAGGCTCCGGTCCCTTCCTGCACAGGCGTTCCGGCAGGATGCATCTGGGTGCGCATCCGAGCCGAATCGTCGGAAACGGTCCTCGGCCATTGAATGCGACCCTCGCCGCCACGGCCGTCTTTGACGCATGCAGCCGGAGCGAATCGCAGGGACTTCGGTGCGCGACGCGCCGTCTCCAGCACGCATCCGCCCTTCCGCTACAAGACCATGCACGACAGGAGGCCGGCCCCGAAGCGTTCGGGGCCGGCCTCCTTCGCCGTTCGGTCTGGAAAACGGCTGCAGCGGACATGCTGCCGCAGCCTTGTTCGAAATCCTACAGAGCACCCACCAGATCGGCACCGGGCTTGAGCGTGTCGGCGCCCGGCTCCCAGCGTGCAGGGCAGACCTGATCGCCGTGCTCGGCGACGAACTGGCATGCACGCACGAGGCGCAGCAGTTCGGCGGCATTGCGGCCGACACCGCCGGCGTTCACCTGATACGACTGGATGCGGCCCTCGGGGTCGACGATGAAGGCACCGCGCTCGGCCTGGCCGGCGCCGTCGATCAGAACCTCGAAATCGCGTGCAAGCGCCTGCGCCGGGTCGGCGAGCATCGGGTAGTCGACCTTGCCGATGGCCTTGGATTCCTGGTGCCACGCCATGTGGACGAACTCGGTATCGCAGGAGACGGAATACACTTCGCAACCGGCGGCTTTGAACTCGTCGTATGAATTCGCGAGATCTTCGAGCTCCGTCGGGCAGACGAAGGTGAAGTCGGCCGGATAGAAGAAGAACACCGACCAATGGCCAAGCGTGTCGGCCTTGGTGACGGTTTTGAATTCATTGTTCTGGTAGGCCTGGACGGAAAAATCGGATACTTCCTTGCCGATGAGTGACATGGATCCTCCTTGAGGTCGTGATGGCGGGTACTCGCACGCATCGTGCGGGTACGTTCGATACCGAAGCGATCGAATTCTTCGGATGCCGTTATTTTAATAGGAATGAATCTCATTAAGAAATGGGAGCGCTGAATTCACGATTTCCGCATGGCGGATTCGATAGGCCTGGTTTCCAAGGAACCGCGCCGGGCAAGCCGCATCCGTCGCATCCCTGCATACCCGAATGCCGAAATTCGCAGCGATTCAGGTATTCCCTTCTACCCGGCACTTACGATATAATATTCTCATTCGAGAATAATTACGTTCGATTCGAGATCGAACCCAAGGAAATCTCGAAGCAAAAAGGGGATTTCAAGACCGCATAACCCATGGCCGGCGCCGATTCCCCCAAGCGCACCGATTCCCCCCGTGTCGCGCTTGCACTCGGCGCACGGGCGCCATTACGGCCACGCTCGCACCCATCGTCGTCTCGGCGAGCGTGGCCCCCCTCTTTGCGGATCGCTATACCGCGGAATCCTCCTCATCGCACTCGTGCGCATCGAGATAATAGGCGTCGGCATGGGCGTTCAGCCAATCGAGGGCGTCTTCGATGACGGCATCCTTGTCGTACTCGTTGAAAATCTCATGGAGCAGGCCCGCGTAGATGCGCAGGCTCTTATCCTCCGCGGCGATCTGCTCGTAGAGCTCCAGGGAATCCTTCGGAGCTACCAAGCCGTCGTCGCCGCCATGCAGGATGAGTACCGGGTCGACGAAATCGGCCGTATGGGCGCGCATGTATTCGTGACCTTCATGCAGCGCGCGGAAAAGTCCGAGCGACATCTCCTTGACGACCAGCGGATCGGCCATGTAGCGCTCGCCGACCGAGGGATCCGAGCATACGCCGCCGGACAGCTCGTTCTGCATATAGGTCAGATCGGGCTCGTCGGTCGCAAGGGCGCCGTCGCACATATGCTTGTTGTCGCGCGTCCAGGCCCCCGACAGGACGAAGCCGTCCACCTTGCCCGAGAACAGGTGCGCATAGAGCGCGGCGCAGTACCCGCCCATGCTGTGACCCACCATGAAGACCGGCAGGTCGGGATTCTCCGCGATGGCGCGATCGACCACGACGTCGGCATCCCTCGCGATCTCGTCGAAGGACGCGTAGTAAACCTTCTGGCCACCGCTGCGCCCGTGCCCGCGATGGTCGAAGCGGTACACCGTGTATCCTTGCGCGTTCAGACGCATGGTCAGATAGTCGTAGCGCCCCTGATGCTCGCACAGCCCGTGCACGATGACGACGGCCGCGAGCGGCGTGTCGACCGCATCGGTCTTGCCGAAGAGCTCCGTGCCGTCGAATGACGCAAACGTGTATTCCTCTGCCATGGGAATCCTTTCTCGAGGATGTGCCGATGGCTCAAAGTATAGATTGTGGAATCCTTGTGCGCACGTGCTATTCTTCCCTGTTTTAAATTGTATACAATTTTATTTTGTGCTATCTTTTAGAAACCGAAAGGAGATGAGCGGATGCAGCCGGGCGTACGGACGCGCGCAAGCCATACGCCTCGCACCCTTTCGGCCGGCGCACGGCGCCGGCTCGATCCTTGCATACCCGAAAGCCGCATGCATCGCGACCCCCTTTCCTCCCCTTTCCCGCGATGCAGACGGCGCCCCTTGAAGACGGACGGCTCCCATCCCCTAAGCGAGCCGTCCGTCTTTTTCATGCGTGGGGAATCTCGAGGCCATAGGGCCTATCCGAAGCATCGGCTCCCCTTCCTCATTTTCGATTGCATTTGATGTAATTGTGACCAATTTAATAGCATCTTCGAATCCCATATGAGTGCGGCGGAAAACGAGCGATAATGAGCGTGATGGATTCGGGGATGAAACGTATGGATTCCATCCGCGAACCGATTCCGCGACATCTGTGCGATTCCCAGGTGCGCTGTTGCGGGGAATCCCATGAAAGGCCCGTATGGGCCGGAAAAAAGGAGGACATCATGAAGTTCTATTCCAGCGCCGATTGCGGCAACATCATCATGTATTTCGTCGAGAAGGGCCCGCGCGTCGTCTGCTGCGGCACGGAGATGACCGAGCTTATCCCCAACACGACCGACGCGGCTACCGAGAAGCACGTCCCCGTCGTCACGGTCGAGGGCTCGAAGGTCACCGTCAAGGTCGGCGAAGTCGCCCACCCGATGCTCGAGGAGCACCACATCTCCTGGGTCGTCCTCGAGACCAAGAACGGCTTCCAGAAGGTCGAGCTTTCCGCCGGACAGGAGCCCGTCGCCGAGTTCGCGCTCGTCGAGGGCGACGAAGCCGTCGCGGCCTACGAGTACTGCAACCTCCACGGCCTCTGGAAGGCCGAGATCTAAGGCATCTCAAGCCTCAACGGCGATCGAGGGGCGGCACGCGACTTAAGCGGGCCGCCCCTCGTCTATGCAGAAGCCCATCATCACGACGGTGGTTTCGATATGCTCGCGCACGATGCCTTCCTGCGCGATCGATCGAAGGTATTCTTCGACGACGGCTTTCCGTCCTTCGTCGAGAGATGTCGATACCAGACGGTCGGCATACAGGCGAATCGCCTCCTCAAGCGGCCGATCGGTATTCCACACGTCGTGATACCGACGTATTTCGGGCGTATATCCCCGTAGCCATGCAAGCGAGAACGCGCTGAGGAAATCCGTATCGAAGGGATCGCGGGACTCCGGAAGGCCGCAGCGTCTGCGCGCCTCGAAGAGGACTTCGTCGGTTCTGCGGACGGGCCGCGCGAAATAGCACCACCGCTTCGCCAGCGACATCATCTTCAGGAACGCCTCGGCATCCCCGATCGCCGGCGTCATATGCGCGAACACGAGGTCGAAGCCCCCATCGAACGCCATGTCTCGAAAATCGCCCTGGACGAACCGCACGTTGCGCACATCGAGGGCGCATGCCTTCTCGCGGGCGGTCTCTATCATCTTCGGGGAGATGTCGATGCCGACCACTTCTCCCACCCGCGATGCGAGGGCGAGGCCGTAGATGCCGCTTCCGCATCCGATATCCAGAACCCTCATGTCCGGCGTGAACTCCACCTCGTCGTCAAGCATGCGTATGAACGGGTCGTCGCCGGTCGGAATCGGCATCTTCGCGAAGTTCGGCGCGGCGGCATCCCATACCTCCTGCCCGCGATAGCCGGCATCCTCGCTCTTCCAGCTGAGCGCGATGCGTTCCTCGTCGAACAGAATCGCGGTATCGTACCTCTCGATGTTCATGGCCGTATCCTTTCTCTCTCTTCAGCAGGCCGCAGGAAGCGCGATGCGCATCCCGTCGACTTCGATCACGTTGAACGAAGCGCCATAGGTCTCGGATAGGTTCCGTGAATCCACGACCTCACGGCCGCCGCAGGCCACAGGGACGCCGTTTCTCACGAGCAGGAACTCGTCGCAGAAGCGCAACGCCAGGTTGACGTCATGGAGCACGGCGATGGTCGCAAGGCCGTCCCGATGCGTGACGTCGCGGATGAGCCGCAGCACCTCAAGCTGGTTCTTGGGGTCGAGCGCGCTCGTAGGTTCATCCAGGATCAGGACCTTCGGTTCTTGGGCGAGGGCGCGCGCGATGAACGCCTTCTGACGTTCGCCTCCCGAAAGCTCGTCGCAGTACCTGCGGGAATACCCCTCGAATCCGAGACGGGCGATGGCTCGCGCGGCGACTTCCCTGTCATGATCGGTCAACCCCCAACCGACATGCGGGCGCCTTCCCAAGAGCACCTCGTCGTACACGGTGAGGTGCGGCACGGTTTGCTGCTGGCTCACATAGGCGATATGCCGGGCTATCTGCCGACGGCTCATCGAGGCGATCGCCTGTCCGCAGACCGACACCTCGCCCGCAGAGGGGCGGGCGATACCGGCAAGCAGGTCGAGCAACGTGGACTTCCCCGCCCCGTTATTGCCGAGGATCGCCATGAACGATCCCGGTTCGACATGCACGTCGATATCCTCGAACACGTTGCATGCGCAGCGCGGATAGGAATACGCGAGCCCGCATGCGGTCATGGATTCCCTATTCATCGCGCATACCCCCGATACAGAAGCACGAGGAAGAACGGCGCGCCCAGGAAGGATGTGATCGCCCCGATAGGAAGGATCACGGGCGATATGACCATGCGGGCCGCAAGATCGCTTCCCAGCATGATCACGGCACCGAGCACGAGCGACGCCGGAAGCAGATACCGATAGTCGCTGCCTACGACCCTGCGGGCGATATGGGGTGCGATAAGGCCGATGAAGCTGATGAGACCGACGAACGAGACCACGGCCGCCGCCGTGAGCGAGGCGACGGCCACGCTCGCCACGCGCGTGCGCGCAAGATCCACGCCTAAGCCGCTGGCCGCATGGGCGCCGTTCTGCAGCGCGTTGTAATTCCATCGATTCATGAAGAAGTATGCCCCGCAGCACGCGCACACGGCTGCCATGAATCCTATCTGGCTCCAGGTCGCCCGTCCCAAATCGCCGAACTGCCAGAAGACGGCCTTCGTAAGCTCGACGTCGCTGGCGAAGTACTGCATGATGGTCGACGAGCCGCCCCAGAGCGCGGAGAGGGCGACGCCGACGAGCACGATGCTTTCCGGACGCATGCCGCCGAGCCGGGAGAACAGAAGCACGATGATGCTCGAAGCCATGGCGCCCGCAAACGCGAACAGCGCGATCGCGCCCATGCCTATGCCGGATGCCGATCCTGCAAGCGCAGGCACCACGACGATGATGGCGAGGCTGGCGCCGAACGAGGCGCCTTGGGAAATACCGACCGTGGACGCCGAGGCCAGAGGATTCTCGAGCACGCTTTGGAGAACCGCGCCCGCCAAGGCGAGCCCGGAGCCCGCGACAAGAGCGCATACGACGCGTGGAAGCCTGATGGAACGCACAGCCGCGACATCGGTCGACTGGCCTTGGCCAAACAGCGCCGCCATGATCTCGCCTATGCCGATGCCCGACGCTCCGCAGGAGAGTTCGGCCGCAGCGGATGCAAGCATGAGAGCGACAAGAACCGCTATGGTCGCGATGCATCGCCGCTCGGCCGTTCGCTGGACCCGAAGAATCTCGTCCACCCGACCATCGGCCGGACGACAGGCCGGCACGTCATCGTCCATCGAGGCGTTCATGCCGCCCTCCTTATAGCGATGTTACTTTTTTTATTTTCGTATCACTGTACGCGAAAGCATGATAGCATCGCTGAAGTGTTACGGAATTATAATTCATAATACTTTCGAGAAAGGAACTCCGGTGGAAATCAGACACGGTTGGGCCGCACGAATGGCGGCGATCGCCTGCGCTATCATGCTCGCCCTCGCGGCGATGGCGTTCGCGGGGTGCGCGGAGACGAACGACGGCGGCGAAACGGAAGATGCCGCGTCCGCCATGATGACGGTCGTGGATATGCGTGGCCGCACCGTAGACGTGCCGCAGGACGTGCAGAGAATCGTCTGCGTCGGCATCAGCCTGCGCCCCGTGTGCTATCTCCAGGCCGTCGACAAGGTAGTCGGCGTGGAGGAATCCGAACACGAAGATTACGTCCAGTGCGCGTACCGGCATGTCAACCATGCGACCTTCGAGAAGCTCCCTGTGATCGGCGACGGAGGGTCGAAGGGCGTGACGCCGAACGAAGAAGCCATCATGGAGGCGGCGCCGCAGGTCATCGTCGCCGACGGTCTTGAAGCCGATGCGGCGGACGCGCTCCAGCAGAAGACGGGAATCCCCGTGGTCTGCCTCGACCAGCCCGAGACCTTCTTCGGGCAGGACTATGGCGACAATCTCCTCTTCCTCGGAAAGGTGCTCGGCCGCGAAGAACGCGCGCACGAGGTCGTCGACTATATCAAGGATCTCGAGTCCGATCTGAAAGCCCGCTCGGCGGCATCGAAGTCGGCAGGAACGGTCTCGGCCTATGCCGCGGGCATCAGCTTCCGCGGCGGGCACGGGTTCGACGGCACCGAAGCCCTGTTCCCGCCCTTCGACGTCTGCGGCATCGCGAACGTCGCGGACGGCCAGGGTGCGAACGGGCCTTATTCCATCGATCTGGAAGCGGTTTCGAGCGCGCAGCCTTCATACGTGTTCATAGAAAGCGGCAACCTCCCGCTGGTCAAGGAAGACTACGCCTCGAACCCCGCGTACTTCGACGCGCTGAACGCGGTTAAGGAAGGCAAGACCTATTCGCTCATCTCCTACCGCTTCTACTCGACCAACGTGGAGCTGGCGCTTGCGAACTGCTACCAGGTCGGATCGGTGGCCTACCCCGATACGTTCTCGGACGTCGATCCCGAGAAGAAGCTCGACGAGATCAGCGAGTTCATGCTCGGAGCGCCTTTGTCGGCCGAGTTCGCGCAGAAGGAAGGGGCGCGCTTCCAGCAGGTCGACATCACGCAACCATAGGGAAGCCCATCCAGGCGGTCGCCGGAATCATCAAGATCCAGGCGACCGCCTGAATTATCAAGAATATGTGAAGGCACTTGCATGGACGGTGCGGAGGATTCAGTATTTCGCGTCAGAAGTTAGCCAAGGTTAACATTTAACTTTCCCCGACAATGCAAGGAGCATACCATGAAAGCACTCAACAAGGTCTGTCGAGCAACGGCGGCCGTCGGCATAGCCCTCGCACTGGCAGGATGCGCAGGGCAGGCGGAAAAGGATCAGGCCGAGGACATGTCGCAGGAAACGATGGCCTCCCAGCCCGCCGCCATGGACGAGGCCTCCGCCGCCAAGACCACCCTCGCCGGATGGAAGGGCACCTGGAACGACTTCAGTTCCTACCTCGACAAGGACGAAGTCGCCGACGCCTACGACGAAGCCGCGAAAATGAACAAGACCACGGCGGAAGATGTGAAGGCCGAGCTTAAAGAGAAGCGCTCGTGCGAATTCCACGGCCTGAAGATCGAAGGCGACACCGTGAGCTTCCTTGACGGATTCGAATCCGAAGGCGGCGCCGAGATCGCCAAGGCCACCTACGAGTGCGTCGACTCCAAAAAGGTCATGCACGGCGGCCACGAGCTGGAGTGGGACGTCTTCAAGGCCAAGGAGGCCGACGCGAAATACCCCGTTCTCCTCATGATGCCCGTCCATGGCGAGGAGGAGCTCACGCACTTCCACATGCGCTACGGCAATGACGTCGACGAGCTGATGGGCAAAGACGACTGGTATCCGACCTTCGTAGCCCCCAGCTCCACGATCGACCAGATCAAGGACGAGATCAAAGAATAACGCAGCGAGGGGCGCCGAAAGGCGCCCCTTACCGTTGAGGAGAACGCACGCATCATGAATCACACGCGCAGAGAATTCCTTCGCGTCTGCGGCTACGTGGGCGCAGGCATCGCGAGCGCCGCCCTGCTTCCCTCCTGTGCGGACGGCGCCGGTTCCAAGGCCCCCGCCCAGGCACGGCCGGTGGTCTACGCCTCTTTCTACCCGGTATACGACCTGGTACGCGAAGTGGCGGGAGATGCCGTGGAGCTGCACGCCTTCATGCCGACGAACAAAGACCCCCACGTCTGGGAGCCCACGCCCAAGAACCTCAAAGACCTCTCCCGCGCCGATCTGCTGGTCGTGAACGGCGCCAACATGGAGCACTGGGTCGATCAGGTGCGCGACAACCTTCCCGACCTGCCCGTGCTCACGCTTGCGGACAGCATCGATCTTATCACCTACAAGGGTGCGGCCGCCATGGGCGAGTTCCAATACATCGCGAGCCTCGGGGTCGGCCCCGGAACCTACGGTTTCGAATTCGGCCACACGCACCAAGACATCATGCGCGTCGCCTTCTTCAGGGCCGATGCGAACGCGTCCGAAGCCGAGCTCGCGAAGCGCGGACGCGCCATCATGAGCGAGAAGGGCCGGACCGTCGCCCAGCACGACACCATCGAGGTCGAGGACGGCGTAGTCTACGCCTTGGAGATGGGGCACGAGAGCGGATACATCGGCTTCACGCTGCCCGAAGGCGACGACTGGATCCTGCTTTCCGACCGCGCGAGCGCGAACCTGCTTTCCTATCGGCTGGTGACGCGCGAGAACGGCGACGAGATCCCGACGAAGCAGCTCATGGAAGGATCGTCGTCGGGCACCGACAAGGTAAGCTACGACCCGCATTCCTGGCTGTCGCTCCTGAACGCCAAACGTTACTGCAACGCCATCCACGATCGCCTCTGCGAAATCCGGCCCGATCAGAAGTCGGATTTCTACCAGCGCAAAGTCGATGTCGTGGCGCGCATCACCGAACTCGATGCGTCTTACCAGGAGAAGTTCAAGGGTCTGACGCGCCGCGAATTCGTCGTCACCCACAACGCGTACGCCTACCTCTGCCGCGACCTCGATATCAAGCACTTCCCCCTGCAGGGGCTCACTTCGACCGAGTCGCCTGCGCTCAAAACCGTGCGCAAGGCCGTGGACTTCTGCAAGGAGCACGGCACCACCACGGTGTTCTACGAGCTGGGCGCGAATCCCAAAGATGCCGAGACCGTGGCCAACGAAATCGGCGGGAAGGCCGTGCCGCTCGCATCCATGGAATACGTCAGCGAGGAACAGGGCGCCCAGATGAACGGCTACGTCGAGATCATGCGCGCCAATATCGAGGCCATCTACCAATCCCTGGTATAAGCGCGCTTCGACATGGGCTCCAAAGCGCGCCTTAGGAGCCTCGGCGTTGTCCGAGGCGCGCCTCGAGAGCCTCGGCATTGTTTCGAAGCACGCATCCCGGTTCGATCGGGAGCGCGAAGCCATGACTCAGGACGCATCTCGGCACGGTCTGCCGCGCGCCTCGAACGCCTCGGCGAGCCCCGCAGAGAATCTCGCGGGATGTGCGACGCGCGCATCCCGGCACCCACGAGAAGAAACCTATCATGAAAGGATACGCATGGATGCCATCAGGGTATCGAACCTCAGCTTCGGCTATACGGCGCAGCCCGTTCTCGAAGACCTGGGGTTCACCGTCGCCGAGGGAGCGTTCTGCTGCCTGACCGGCGAGAACGGATCGGGCAAGTCGACGCTCATGAAGCTCGTGCTCGGAGAGCTCAAACCGGATGCGGGCACAATCGAGCTCTTCGGGAAGAACATCAAGGCCTACGACGACCTCACCTGGATCGGCTACGTTCCCCAGGCCAACGTCCTCGGGGCCGTCGCCTTCCCCACCACCTGCCGCGAAATCGTCGTGCAGGGGCTCTACCGTCAGTTCGGCATCGTTCGCATACCGCGCAGGCGCCATTACGCCGTGGCCGATGCGGCGCTTGCGCGCATGGGGCTCGAAGGATACGCGCGCACGCCCTTCAACCAGCTCTCCGGCGGCCTGCAGCAGCGCGTCATGATCTGCCGGGCCCTCGTGAACGACCCGAGGCTCCTCGTGCTCGACGAACCGACCGCGGGCGTGGACAGCGACAGCAAGATCAAATTCCTCGAGCTTCTGGCGCACATCAAGGAGCAGCGCACGATCACCTGCCTCATCATCTCGCATGAGTTCCAGCTCATACGCGACTATGTGCCGCTGGACGCAAGCTATCGGATCGTAGACGGAAGGATGGTCGAGCATGCTTGAGTTCGAATTCATGCGGCGGACCCTCATGGCGGGGATGATGTTCGCCATCGCCCTGCCGCTCATCGGCATCGTCATGATCAACCGCAAGACCTCCATGGTCAGCGACGCGCTTTCCCACGTATCGCTCACCGGCGTCGGTCTGGGCCTCATCTTCGGGTTCGACCCCGTGTGGGGCGCTGTGGCGAGCTGCGTCGTCGCGGGGTTCTCCATCGAGGCGGTGCGCACGCGCCTCCCCCAGTTCGGCGACATGGCCGTCGCCATCATCATGAGCGCGGGCCTCGGCCTCGCGGTCATCCTCGCAGACCTGGCTCCCGGCGGCAACACCTTCGAGTCGTACCTGTTCGGATCCATATCGTCGGTGACCTCCGCCGACCTTGTCGGCACGGCCGCGGCCACCCTGTTCACGGTAGCCTTGAGCGTCGTGCTGTACGCCGGGCTGTCCGACATCGCCATCGACCGCACGCTCGCCCGCATCGCAGGCGTCGATGCACGCGTGGTTGACGGCCTGTTCACAGCGCTTTCCGCGATCATGATCGGCTTGGCCTGCAAAGTCGTCGGCGCGCTGCTCGTCGTATCGTTGGTGACGCTGCCGGTGGCGACCGCGCTCATCCTCTGCCGCAGCTATCGGCAGACCTGCATCGTCGCGGTGCTGCTCGGCATCGTCTACACCATGTCGGGGCTCGTGTTCTCGTACCAATACGACGTGCGGCCCGGCGGATCGATCGTCATGGCCGCCATCGTCGGCATCCTGGCATTCCTTGCGATCAAGCAGATCAAGAAAGCAGGCAACAGGTAAAGGAACCGCCTCCCCGAGCGGGAAAACGACCCTCTAGGACTTTCAGAACTCAATGTATGTGGAATCGGAGCCAGGAGCGGAGGACAAAAGCGACGCCGCTCGAAGAAAATCCGGACCGCGGTCAGGAAGGAGAAAACCCGCGGCCCGGAATCCGAACCCAGGCAGCAGATGAAACTGCGGCCCGGAACCCCGACCCGGACCGCAGATGTACCGCGGCCCGGGTTTCCAGGTCCGAATCGTAGAGGATCGGGCCTGGGAATATCGCATCGATCGGCTAAGAGCGCATGCGGCGCCTTAGCGCGACCGCCCCGCCCGCTACGAGAACGGAACCAAGCGCGACGCAGGCGGCAGGCAGGACGCCCGCGGCGTCACCGGTCCGAGGAATGGCCGGCTTCTTCGACGTATCGTCGGAATCCTTCTTCCCGTCGTCGGCATGCTTGGATGCGTCGGTACTGCCGGGTTTGTCCGTTGCGCCCGGCGTATTCGAAGGATTCTTCGGATCGGGTGCGGGCGTCTTGGCCTTCTTCACGACAAGCGTGCCGGAAGCGTAGGAGAAGTCGTAGTCGTCGGCAGCGCCGCCTGCGGGCGAGAGCTCGAAGGACCCCTCGGACGCAAGCGAGGCGGCGGGCAGGGGCGTGACGGCGGGAGCCGTGTAACCCGATGCCGTTGCGGCATCTTCTCCGCCGACGAATCCCGTAACGGACACGGCGTAGGCCGGGCTTCCGCCAGGCTCGACGGTCTCTCCCGCATAGGAGGCCGTGAGGGTCGCCTTACCTATGGACCAGGGAATGCTCATGGTGCTCGCACCGCCCCCAGGTCCGCGCAGCGCCGCCGCCGCATAGGCGACGAGGCCGGCGCGCGCAGGAGCCCACTCGAGATTATCGGCATCGGCGATCGTGGCCGTAGCCACGTAATCGCCGGCGTGCGTCGCTTTCCAATCGCCGGAAAGCTCGTAGTCGTCGGAAGACGCGACGCCCTGCTGCTCGACGCCCGTGTAGGTCAGCCCCGACGCAGCCTGCGGACGAGCGACCTTCTTCTTGGCGATGGACCATGCGATATCGCGGCTCGCAGACTCATGCCCGTCGGCCCATACGTAGCCGGGCTTCAAGGTTGCCGTAGCAACGTAATCGCCGGCGTTGGTGGCAACCACATCGCCCGAGAGCTCGTAAGCCCCGCTCGTCGCGACGCCCTGCTGCTCGGCCCCCGTGTACGCCAGGCCCTCGATGGGTGCCGGGGCAGGAGCCTCGCCGGCAGGAAGCACGGTGAGCGTGCCGCCCTCGTAAGAGGCGAACTCGTAGTTGTCTGCCGAACCGCCGGACGCCTCAAGCTCGTAGGTGCCGGGCGCAAGCGTAGCGAGGTCTTCGTCCTCATGGCCCTTGACGGAAACCTTCGGCGCCTTATAGCCCTTTGCCGTGGAAGCGTCCTGCCCGCCGACGAAGCCCGTCACCACGGAGTCGGGAAGCTGAGCGGATGCATCGCCGTAGGACATCTCCATGTCAGGCGCCTTCGCCGTCAGAGGCGCAGGCGTGATCTTGATGAGCACCAGCACGCCATCGGTCGTACCATCCTTCCAGGCGAAGTTGCCCCCCTCGGCAACAACGTAAGGAGCAGCGGCTGCAGGATACAGACTCGCGTCGTAGGGCACGAACCGTTCAGCTCTTTGACCTACGCCTTGCCATGCTTCATGAATGAAAGGCTTCTTGAGTGACAATCTATCGTGAAGCGCAACATTCTCACCGAAGTTGAGGTACGGAGCCAAATCGATATCCTCGCCCGTATAGACGATGCTCACCTCGGTGGGATTCACGACGGACTGCTCGACATCCACCGTGCGCGGCGCGATGTCGAAAGCTACCTGCTTATCCTCCGTCGTCCCATCCGACCAGGTGCAGCCTTCGATGAGGTGCAGCGTCGTCTCGTAGCTCCCCGCATTGACCGCATGCGTATTGACGACCAGATACCCCTCGCCCGCCTCGACGGCGTTGTGCTCTTGATTATCGAACACCACGTTCGTTCCCGTCGGAATAGGGATGGTCTTGTTGCTCGGAGCCGACGGTCCGGAGATGCTCCAATCGTACGTGACGGGCGCGGTCGTGCCGTCTGACCAGGCGTAACCATCCTTCAACGTGGCGGTGACGGAGTAATGCCCGGGATAGAGGGCCGACGCCTCGCCCGAAAGGGTGTAGCCGGTGTTCTCGTAAACAGGAACGCCCTGCTCGTTGCCGTTGTAGGCGAACGAGGTCTCCTTGACCGCAGGTTTGTTCACCACGGTCTTATCCGTGACGAGCACCGGCACGTCGACGGAATCCGACTTCTTCGTCGCGGAATCGTAGTCTATATCGAGCTGCATCGCGATATCTCCGTCGGGGGCAAGCGAATACTGAAGCGGCACGATATAAAAGGAACTGCCCTTGAAATTGTACGTCGCCGTGCCGGTCGTCTGGGCATCGGTGAGCTTCACGAGCATCTTGTGGATGCGCGAGTCCTTGCCGTTGTAGCCAGGCTTGTTCCAGAGCGTCTTGCCGGTCGCGGTCACGCGCTCGATCGCGGTGTCGGGCAAGTCGGTGCATGTCCCCGCGTCCTGAAGCGTGAAGGCGGGATTGTACACCCTGAGATACAGGTAACGGGTGCCGTCTTGCTTGACGATAAGCGTCGCGTTGTCCTTCATGGGGCTCATGGGCAGGCAATGCATGGGAAAGTTCTTGGGATCGAGGGTCTCGCCCGGAGCGAGCGTGTGCACCTCGACATCCACGCCGTAGTCGGGGGTGTTCTCATCGTAGACGCCGAACGGGTTGTTGGGGTTGTTCGCATACACCGTGACGTCGGAAAGGATGGGATTGTACTTTCCCGGCATGGAGAAGTTCGCCGTCACCGTGTAGGTGCCGGGCGCAAGGGTTCCGGGTTCCTGCTTCGTGCCGGGCTTCTTCGCGGCATCGAAGGCTGCCACGGCCTGGTCGAGGGCATCCTTGGCGGCGGTCAGGGACTCGGAGGTCGGGTTCTGCGCGGCAAGGGATGCCTTCGCGGCGGCGACGGCGTCTTTAAGCTCCTGCGCCGCGGTTGAAGTCACCCATTGCGCATCGGGAGAGATGTCGGAGCCGTCGGCGGATTCGGCCACGCTCTCGAGATCTGCCTGCGCGGCATCGATGGATGCCTGCAAGGCTGCCTTGGCCTTATCGAGGGCGTTCGCCTCGATCGTGTATTCGATGGACTTGGGACCGGTCGTGCCGTCGGCCCACACGTAGCCGTCCTTGAGCGTCGCGGTTGCGGTATGCACGCCGGCATCGGCGGCCTTCTCGCCCGTCAGGGTGAAGCCTTGGGTACCCTTGCCCATAAGGACGCCCGTCTGCTCGGACCCGTTCGAGACGAGCCCTTCGACAGCCTTGGGCGTATTCACGACGATCCTGCCCTGCTCAAGCGCGGGAGCCGCCGTCGTGTCGCCCGTCCTGACCGCGCTGCCGTAGTCGATCGCGAGCTGCAGGGCGATATTCCCGTTCGGGGCGAGCTCGATGTTCAACGGCACCGCATAGAGCTTGCTGCCCTTGAAGTCGTAGGTCTTGGTGCCGGCAGTCTGGGTTTCGGGAAGCGTGAGCGCGACCTTATGGATGCGGCTGGTCCTGGCATTGTAGTTGCCTTCCCATATGCCGCCGCCACCCCAATCGGTAGGCGACACGCGCTCGACGGCCGCATCGGGCAGCGCGGCGCAGGTGCCGAGGTCCTGCAACGTGAAGATCGGATTCGGGAAGGGAACGAGAAGCGTGGCCTTGCCGTCGGTTCCCACATAGAGCGTCGCGTTGGCGCTGACCGGAACCTGCGGAATCGCGTTCTGCACGTCAAGCCCCACGTTCTCGTCGATCGTCGGGCCGAAGGGATTGTGCTGCGTGGTCGGATAGACCGTAAGCCCCGAAATCAGGGGATTGTACTGCCCCGGCATGCTCACGTTGGCCGTGACCGAATAGGTTCCGGGCGCGAGCGTCGCGGCCGGGGCGCGCAGGATGCCTGCGGATGCCGCCATGCCTGAAGCCTCCTCGCTCAGGCTGCCGTCCTGGTTGCCGGATGCCGCTCCCGCAGCTTCGTTCGCACCCTCGTCAGCAAGTTCGTCGGCAGGTTCGCCGGCGTTTTCACCCGCCGAGTCCGCGCCGTCCTGCCCGTCGGCGACGCGTGCCGCCGCCACGCCCGACGACGGTTCCGTCCCCGCATCCGCCCCTGGCGAAGCGGATGCAGGGGTCGGCACCATCGACACGGCCAAGACCACGGCGAAGACCGTGGCAAGCAGCCCGTCGAGGAATCTGCCTCGTGCCTTCATGCCCATGAGAGCCATCCTTTCCCTGCGCCGCGCGCATCCACGATCGCGCGGCCGAAATCCTTATCCCCTGCCGCATGTCGATTCCCTGCGAGTTGCGGCAGGTCCTTTGCTTCTCCGCCTGGCTGTCGGACGAACGATGCCCCGGCGTCCCTGGCGATAGTTAGCTAGAGGTAACATTAATGGATGCAAACGCACGGAAAGGTTGCCGTGGTTACCCTGAAAAAGAAAAAAAATCGCCCCTCGGAAAGGAGCGATGCGATGCGCTGCATCAATGGGAATGCGCGATGTCAGAATGAGGCTCGGCTTCGACGACCGTTCCCTACGCCCGCCGTGTCACGAGGGCGACGGCCTTCTTCACGACGAAGATGGCCAGCAGCAATGCCACGGAAAGCAGCACGATGGTTCCGCCGGGCTTCAGGCCGAGGACGTACGAAAGGATGAGCCCGAGCACAGCCGAACCGACGCCGACGGCGCTCGAGATGATGCAGGTCTGACGCCAGCTGCGCGCGACCTGAAGCGCGCATGCCACGGGAACGACCATCATGGACGACACCATGAGCGAGCCCACGGTGCGCGCCGCCACCGCGACGACGAGGGCCACGACGAACACGTAGAGCGCGTTGATGAGCGAGACCTTCACGCCCGACACGCGCGCATGACGCTCGTCGAAGGCCATGAGGAAGAGCTCGCGGTCGAGCAGCACGCAGAACGCGAGCGCAAGGATGCTGATGCCGAGGACCGAGACGACCTCTCCCTCGCTGATGGTGAGGATGCTGCCGAACAGGAAGCTGTTGAAGCTCGCGGAATTGGGCACGAAGCCCGACAAGACGCCCGCCAAGCCGATGCCCGCCGCAAGCACGATGGCGACCGCGAGCTCGGACTGGTCCTTGAAGCGTTTGCGCACGCCTTCGACGCACATCGCGCCGGCCACGCACGCGACGGCCGCGCCGGCCACGGGGTTGATGCCTGCGATCAGGCCGCCCGCCACGCCGGCAAGCGACGTATGGGAAAGGGCGTCGCCGATCATGGACAGGCGGCGCAGGACGATGGTGACGCCGACCAAGGGCACGACGATGCCGAGCAGGATGCCGACGACAAGGCCGCGCTGCATGAACACGTATTCGAACATGGCCTAACGCACCCCCTTGGATGAAGCACCGGCGCTTGCGGCGGTTTCGGCCTCGCAGGCACGCGATTCGTCGGCGTCTACGACGAGATCTTCCTCGCTCGCAGGAGACTCGCAGGCCGCCGCATCTGCGAGCGAGGCGGCGCCGGCCGCAGCGCCCGTGCCGTCCTCGATGACGCCCTCTTCAAGGCGCATGACGGAACACCCGAGCGACGGCAGCGCATCCAGATCATGCGTGATGAGGAAGACCGCGATGCCCGCCTCGTCGTGCGCGCGGCGTACCAGGCCGTAGAACTTCGCGCGACTCTCCTTGTCGAGCCCGTTCACCGGCTCGTCCAACACGAGCAGATCAGGCGCGCCCACGAGCGCGCACGCAAGGCGGACGCGCTGCAGCTGGCCGCCTGAAAGCTCGCGAATGAGACGCTTGGAGAACGGCACCATATCCACCGCATCGAGCGCGGAGAGCGCGGCATCGCGAAACGAACGGGATGCCGGACGGAAGCGCGGCATGGAAGCATGCTGGCTTGCACGCACGAGCTCGAGCACGGTGGCGGGAAACCGTCCGATGGCAGTCGGCGCCAGTTGCGAGACATAGCCGATGCGCGCCCAGTCCTCGAACCGTTCGGGCGCGACGCCGAAGAGGCGGGCGACGCCCGAACGGGGCGGCGCCTCGCCTACGATGATCCTGGCTATGGTCGACTTGCCCGCGCCGTTGTCGCCGACGAGCGCGCGCATCTCCCCCGCCTCGATCGAAAACGACACGCCGCGCAGCACGTCGGTTTCACGGTAGGAAAACGTCACATCGTCGAAGACGACGGGTTTGTCGAGCGATTCGATCACGCAAGCGCCTTCTTCAACGCATCGAGGTTGCTGCGCATGACGGAGAAGTACTCCTCGCCGGCGGCGAGCTCTTCGTCGGACAATCCTTCAAGCGGATTGAGCTCCTCAACCTGGGCGCCGGACGCATCGGCGATGGCCTGGGCGACCTTCGGGCTCACGAGCTCCTCGCTGAAGATGGTCTTGACGTTGTTCTGCTTGACGAAGTCGACGATCTTGGCCATCTGGTCGGCATCGGGCTCGGCATCGGCTTCGATGCCCTCGATCGGCATCTGGATCAGGCCGTATGCATCGCACAGATAGCCGAATGCCTCATGGGAGACGACGATCGAATGGTTCGACACGCCGGAAAGCCCCTTGGTGTACTCGGAGTCCAGAGCGTCGCATTCGGCCGCCCACTTCTCGTAGTTCGCCTCGTAGGTCTCCCTACCGTCGGGATCGATCTCGATGAGGGCCTCCTTGATGTTGTTCATCTCGATCTTGGCGTTCTCGGGCGCAAGCCAGACATGCGGATCGGTCTTGGAATCCTCGTCCTCGTGCTCGTGGGCGTGGGCGCCGCCCTCGGCCGCATGCTCGGCCGCTTCCTCGGCAAGCGCCTCGGGAGAAAGCTCGAGCAGGTGCGCGCCCTTGCTCGCTTCCACGGCCACGAGCTTGTCGTTGGTGGTGGATTCAAGCACATCATGCACCCAATGCTCCATGCCCGCACCGTTGTAGACGAGCATATCGGCCGTCTCGAAGGTCTTGAGATCGGCCGTGGAGGGTTCCCAGTCGTGCGGCTCGGTGCCGGCAGGAACAAGGCACGTCACCTGAACGCGGTCGCCGCCGATCTTGCTCGCGAAATCGTACATGGGATAGAAGCTCGCGACCACCTGGACCTTCGAGTCGTCGACGGACTTGGCGGGCGAAGACGTGCCGCATCCGCCAAGCACGAGGCTCGCGGAAAGGGCACAGACGGCGGCACCGGCCACCAGGAACGTGCGACGGGAATACATCCCGGAAACATCAACAGACATGAATCCTCCCAGATTCTCTCTCAATGGACAGAAACCTCCCCGCCCTCTGCGAGGAAGCGGGCGCCCGAACGCAGGCGTCCGAACGCCGCGGATC